>ERZ773059.865-NODE-865-length-15740-cov-15.517628_pt1 | contig 15740 bp, 12 predicted proteins | sample MGYA00580514_ERZ773059 | MGnify/ENA primary metagenome ERZ773059 (study PRJEB29015, sample SAMEA2737981) | human oral metagenome | biome: human oral; feature: human-associated habitat; material: dental | place: China | collected 2056 ...
GGAGGTGCGGGTGCTCGATGCCGCCGACGCCGGCTACGAGGTGACCGAGCGGCTCGCCCTCAACCCCCGCGCCTTCGACCCCGAGATCCGCAAGGCGACCAGCAGGCTCTTCGCCGCCGTCAAGGCGAGGGAGTGGGTGCTGACAGAGGACGGGGACGTGCGCTTCGACGACGTCCTGGTCGGCGGTGCCCCCGTGGTTCTCGAGGCCGAGGAGGGGTCGTTCGCCCTGACCAGCCGGATCGAGGTCGACGACGACTCCCTGGCCGCGACCATGATCGGCTCGGGCGCCTTCATCGTCCTGGACACGGCGCTGGACGACGCCCTGGAGGCGGAGGGCTGGGCCCGCGACCTGATCCGGCTCGTCCAGGACGAGCGCAAGGCCGCCGGGCTGCACGTGGGCGACCGCATCGAGCTGACCCTCACGGTTCCGGCCGACAGGGGCGCCTGGACGGGTGCGCACCTGGACCTGATCAAGGGCGAGACCGGAAGCGTGTCCGCCGACGTCGTGGCCGACCCGGCCGCCGACCGGGCCGTCGCCGTCGTCGCCAAGGCGGAGGGCTGAGCCGCCGGACGGCGGGCGCCGGCAGGACGCATCTTCGGAGCGCCCTGCTGGTGCCTGCCGTCCCGGTGAGGTAGCGTCTGCCTGGCGAGCGTGATGCATCGAAGAAAGGCGGCGCGGAAGAGAGCTTGACTCTGGGGTCTCCTCAGCTCGACGTCCTGTTCGAACCTATGAATCCCTTGTGGTTAACAGGACTTCCCTTGGTCGAGATCGTACTTCCTCATGGGGAACAGCGATGGTTTACATGAATCTACATCTACGGGTGCCTGTGTCCGTGCTCTCTCCGGCACGCCGAGCGATGGCCGGTCGGCGCTGGGAGAGCGGCCTGTTCCGGGGCGACCCGGCTCCTTCCCGGGAGGCGGGCAGGTGGTGACTGAGACAGACTCCCGTCGGCAGCCGCCCGGCGACCACCACCCCCTCGTGTCCGTGATCGTCCCCTCCTACAACAGCGAGGCGCATGTTCTTCAGACCCTTGAGAGCGTGCTGTCCCAGACGGAGCACGACCTGGAGGTGCTCGCGGTGGACGACGCCTCGCAGGACCGGACGCGCTCGCTCATCGAGGCGCTCGCGGACCGGGACCCTCGGGTCCGGGTGCTCGTGCAGCCCACCAACCAGGGAGTCGCCCTGGCCAGGAACCGGGGGCTCGCGCACGCCAGGGGCCGATACATCGCCTACCTCGACTCGGACGACCTGTGGATGCCCGAGAAGCTCGAGCGCCAGATCGCCTTCATGACCAGGACGGGGGCGGGAGCCTGCTTCACCTCCTACGAGACGATCGAGGAGAACGGGAGCCACCGCAACTTCGTCAGGATTCCCGCCTCGATCGGGTACAAGGACTTTCTGAAGAACACGGTGACATGCAGCCACACGCTTCTGTTCGACACGCACGTCGTCGACCGCGCTCTCCTCACGATGCCGAACCTCAGGAGAGGGCAGGACGCGGCGACCTGGCTGGGGGTGATGAAGGCCGGGCACCTCTTCTACGGCCTGGACGAGTGCCTCGCCAAGTACCGCAAGACGTCGGGCTCGCTGTCCAGCAGCAAGATCAAGGCCATCCGCCGGACCTGGAACCTCTACCGCAATGTTGAGGGACTGTCCCGTCCTTACGCTGCCTACTGCTTGTTCTGGCAGCTGTTCCACGCCGCTTTGAAAAGGAGAAGGAACGCATGATGGAGCAGAGTCGGGCGGACCGCCTGCTCGACGGCGGGGCCGCGCTGGCCGTCGTCGGTCTTGGCTACGTGGGACTGCCTCTGGCCGTCGCCTTCTCCCGGAGGGCTCGCGTGATCGGCTATGACTCGAACGAGGAGAAGGTGAGCGCCTATCGGTCGGGGCTCGATCCCACCGCGGAGGTCGGCGACGAGGCGCTGCGGGCGTGCGCGGTGGACTTCACCTCTGACGCGACGCGCCTGGACGAGGCATCCTTCTTCGTCATCGCCGTCCCCACGCCGGTCAACCTCGACAAGACCCCGGACCTGGCGCCCGTCACCTCGGTGAGCGAGACAGTGGGCCGGCATCTCAAGGAGGGCGACACGGTCGTCTACGAGTCAACCGTCTACCCGGGGGTCACCGAGGACGTGTGCATCCCGATCCTCGAGCGGGTCTCGGGCCTGCGGTGCCCGCAGGACTTCAAGGTCGGCTACTCCCCCGAGCGGATCAACCCGGGGGACAGGGTGCACCGTCTGGAGAGCATTAAGAAGATCGTGTCCGGAATCGACTCCCGGGCCCTGGACGAGATCGCGGACGTCTACTCGCTGGTCATCGACGCCGGCATTCACCGCGCGTCCTCCATCAAGGTCGCCGAGGCCGCGAAGGTGGTCGAGAACAGCCAGCGGGACATCAACATCGCCTTCATGAACGAGCTCGCCGTCGTCTTCGACCTCATGGGGATCGACACCAGCGAGGTGGTCGAGGCCATGAACACCAAGTGGAACGCCCTGGGATTCCGGCCGGGACTCGTGGGCGGGCACTGCATCGGTGTCGACCCGTACTACTTCACCTACGAGGCGGAGAAGCTCGGCTACCACAGCCAGATCATTCTGTCCGGGCGCAAGGTCAACGACGCCATGGGGGAGTTCGTCGCCGACGCCGCCATCAGGGAGATGGTCCGCGCCGGGCACGCCCCGAGCCGGGCCAATGTCGCGATCCTCGGCATCACCTTCAAGGAGAACTGCCCGGACGTGCGCAACTCCAAGGTCGCCGACATCATCCGCCGCCTGGGGCAGTACGGGATCGTGCCGCGGGTCTGCGACCCGGCGGCCGACGCCGCGGACGCCAGGCGCGTCTACGGTGTCGATCTTGTCGCCCTGGAGGACCTCGGCGACCTGGACTGCCTGGTCGTGGCCGTGGCCCACGACCAGTTCCAGCGGATGACCAGCGCGGACTACAAGCGGCTCTTCCGCCCCTCCCGGGACGAGGAGAGGGTCCTCATCGACGTCAAGAGCATCCTGTCCAAGGAGGACTTCTCCTCCTACCGGTACTGGCGGCTCTGAGAAGGCTCAGCGGGCTGGTCGGGTCATGTCGGGTCGTTGAGGTATGGGATAGAGGTATGGGATATGAGCGAAGGGGATGTGCCGTGAGGGGGCGCAGAGGAAGAATCGGGTTCATCGGCCGGATCGATCTCGGAGAGACGATGGTCGACGGCCAGACCGTCAAGACCAGAACCCTGTACCGCTACATGGTCGAGCGCTTCGGCGCGGCCAATATCTGCGCCGTGGACACGCTGAACTACCATCATGAGGCGGCCCGGGTCACCCGGGAGCTGATCAAGTGCCTGCACACCTGCGACGTCGTCGTCGTGCTCCTGTCCAACGGCGGCCGCAGGGCGCTCTTCCCCATCCTGTGGCTCGCGTCCACGGTGCTGCACGTGCGCGTCTACCACGACCTCATCGGAGGAGCCCTGGCTGATGACGTCGCGAAGGACTCCTCGGGCCGCCTCCTGAAGTACCTCAACTCCTTCGAGGTCAACTGGGTGGAGACCCGCAGCCTGGAGGACAGACTCAGGGCTCTGGGCGTGCGCAACGCCTCCTACCTGCCGAACTTCAAGGACATGGGCGAGGCCGTGGTCAATCCGAGCGTCCCGTCGGGCCCTCCCTGGCGCCTGTGCACCTTCAGCCGGGTCATGTCGAAGAAGGGAATTGACAACGCGGTGCGGGCAGTCGCGGCGATCAACGAGGGCGCAGCCGCACCGACCGTGACGCTCGACGTCTACGGTCCGATCGAGGACTCCTACGAGGAGCGCCTCCGCCGCCTCATCGGCTCCGTCCCGGAGGTGCGCTACGCGGGCCGTGTGCCCCCCGAGCGGGCCGCGGCCACGATCACCGGCTACTTCGCGCTCCTCTTCCCGACCGAGTTCACCACGGAGGGCGTGCCGGGAACGATCATCGACGCCATGCACGCGAGCCTTCCGGTGGTGGCGAGCAGGTGGCGCCACTACTCCGAGATGCTTGAGGACGGGGTCACCGGGCTGAGCTACGACTTCAGCTCCCCCGAGCTCCTCGAGGGCACGATCCGCCGGCTCATCGCACTGCCCGAGGGGGAGGTCGAGTCGATGAGACGCGCGGTCTTCGCGCGCTCGCGCGCCTACTCGCCCCAGGCCGTCTTCGGCGAGATCGCCCGCACGCTCACCCGCCGCGCCGCGGCGCCTGCGCAGCGCGGACCGCGCGTCATGATCGTCATCCACGGGCTGGGGACCGGCGGCGCCGAGATGATGGTGCTCAACCTCGCCCGCGAGCTCGCCGGGGCCGGCCACCCGGTCCAGGTGGTCTCCCTCCATGGCGATCAGACGGACGTGGCGGAGCTCATGAGGCGGGCCGGCATCGACGTCGTGGCCCTCAACAAGGCGAAGGGCCCCGATCCTCGCACGGTGCTCCGGCTGCGCACGGCGATGAGAAGCTTCTGCCCGACAGTCCTGCACACGCACCTGCCCGTGCTGGAGTACGTGCTGCCCGCGGCACGGCTCTACGGCAAGCGGGTCAAGATCATCCACACGGTCCACAACCTCGCGCTCAAGGAGTCCCGGCACCCCGCCCTGAGAAGGCTCAACCGCTACGCCTTCTCCCACGGCATCGTTCCCGTTGCCCTCAATGACGAGGTGAGGGCCTCGGTCTGCCGCAAGTACGCCCTCCCCGCCTCCGCGGTCCCCGTCGTCGGCAATGGCATCGATCTCGACGCCTTCCTCTGTCGCCGGGACCCGGAGGACCTGCGCGACAGGCCGGTGCGCCTCCTGTGCGTTGCTCGCCTGGCCGTGGTCAAGAACCACGCTCTGCTGCTTGAGGCGATGGCGCGGCTGAGAGGGGCGGGACGGGAGGTCTCGCTGACCCTGGTCGGCGACGGGCCCCTCAGAAGCCGACTGGTCGAGCACGCCCGGGCACTGGGCGTGTCGGACTGCGTCCGCTTCGCCGGCCGGCAGAGGGATACCGCCGCCTTCTACCGGCGGGCCGACATCTTCGTGCTGCTGTCGACCTACGAGGGCATGCCGATGAGCATTCTCGAGGCGATGGCTGCCGGGCTGCCCGTGGTGGCCACCCGCGCCGGGGGCGTCCCCGAGATCGTGAAGGACGGCGTCAACGGCGCTCTCGTCAAGGCCGATGCGGGCGCGGCCGCCGCGGCCATCGCCGCCATCTGCGACGACCATGCCCTCTATCAGCGGCTGAGCGCCGCTGCGGTGAAGGCGTCGGCGGCCCACTCGGCCAGAGCGATGATGGAGAACTACGTTGACCTCTATCGCTGAGCACGCCATGGGCGGGATGCGCAGAACACTGCCCGCCGCACTGGACCGGGAGGTCCTCAGAAGGAGCTACCCGCTGCGCTACCTGCGGCTCATGGCGGTGTGCTTCGTGCTCATGAAGCCGATCATGGTCGGCCAGACCGAGTCCCTGGCACCCATTATGAAGGTCCTCACGGCCGCGATCTTCGCATGGCTGGTGAACCTCTACTTCCTGCGGCGGGTGACGCTGTCCGCAACCGTCATCCTCTTCGTCCTCTACCGGGTGTCCTCTCTGCTGCCGACGGTCTACCAAGGCGGCGACCTCCTCAACTGGGGCTACGTCACGCTCAGCCTGCTCTCCGTCCTCATGCTCATCGAGCTGCACGCCACGGCCGGGCAGGAGGAGCGCAGAAGGCTCCTGCGGGTGATGACAGACCTGCTGCTCATCTACCTGCTGATCAACTACGTCATGATCCTCATGGACTGGGGAAGGGTGGCGGCCTGGGGGGACGGCGCCTTCGCCCAGCCCTCCTACCTCCTGGGCATCCGCACCCGCGTGACCGACTGCATCTTCCCGGCGATCCTCCTCGCCCTCCTGTACGACTCCGGCTCGCACCGGCGCTGGGGCTGGAGGACGATGGTGGCGGTCGCCAGCGGGATCGTGCAGATCGCCACGCTGCAGGTCGCCACGGCATGGGTCGGCCTCGCGGTGACCGCGGCCTTCTACCTCGCCGTCACCGCGCGTCCGCACAGGGGCGGCCTGTTCTCCATGCGGGGGGCAACCGTCATGGGCGCGGCCGCCACGCTGCTCGTCGTCTTCGCCCGGGTGCAGGTCTTCTTCGCCGAGCAGATCGAGGAGCTCCTCGGCAAGTCGGTCAGCCTGACGGGGCGCACCGACCTGTGGGACGCCGCCTTCCCGATCTTGGCGGACTCGCCGCTGTTCGGCTACGGCATCAACTCCGACTTCGGCAACTTCATCCCCGGCCCCGAGGGACTGCTGTGGCAGGCCCACAACCAGTACCTTCAGATCGCCTACGACGGCGGCCTGGCGGCCGTCGGCCTGTTCATCGCCCTGCTGTGGACGGCGAGCACCCGCGCCGACGCCTCCCGCTGCAACCCTCGTGCGAGGGCCGCCTTCGTCTCCGTCTACGCCGCCATGTCGGTCATGGCCATCAGTGAGATCTACGTCTACAACATGGCGCTCTTCTATCTCATCCCGTTCCTGGCGAGCAGGGCCGATGAGCTGGTGGGCGACGACGAGCGCAGAAAGAGTGAGGAGCAATGAGCATTCCCTCGCGACTGGTCAATGCCGTGCGCATGTCCATGAGCAGGTACGAGTACGGCCGGGCGAGGAAGGACGGGCAGCTGCGAGCCGGCGACAGGTTCTCCATCGGACCTTTCGCACGGTGCTCGGCGCGCTCCACGGCGGCGCCCTCGATCGTGATCGGCTCCCACGTGTTCCTCGACTGCTCGCTCATCACCAGGGGCGGCGGGCGCATGGCGATCGGCTCCGACTGCTGGTTCGGAGGAGCGGGCTCGACGGCGATCGGCGCCATCGAGTCGGTCACGATCGGCTCCGGCGTCATTATCTCCAACCACGTGCACATCTACGACAACAACAACCACCCGACCGACCCCGACGCGCGGCGGCGCATGACCCGGGGCGAGCTCGCCGGGCCGCTGTGGGAGTGGACCGAGGCGGCCTCGGCGCCGGTCGTGGTCGAGGACAACGTCTGGATCGGCGAGTTCTGCATGATCCTCAAGGGCGTGACGGTGGGGGAGGGGTCCGTGGTCGCGGCGCACTCCGTGGTGACCAAAGACGTCCCGCCGTACACGATCGCGGCCGGGAACCCCGCGAAGACGGTCAAGCGCCTCCGGTGATGGGCGGGTTCAAACCGAGGTCGGGAAGCGCCGTCGACTCCCTCCTGCTGGCCAGCGTCAAGCTCGTGACGCTCGGCTCGACCATGGCCAACACCATGATCCTCTCCCACAGCCTGTCGCTGGAGGCCTACGGCACCTACGCCCAGGGGGTCCTGCTGGTGACCCTGTGCGCGGACGCGACCATCCTCGGTCTGGCGGACGCCGTCAACTTCTTCTTCAACCGGGACAGCGGGGAGTCCGCCACCCGGGAGTACGTGAGCACGGTCTTCGTCCTGCAGATCGTCATCGGCGTGGTGACGGCCGCGGCGCTTGTGGCGCTGCGGGGCGAGATCGGCGACTACTTCTCCAACCCCGCGCTCGCGGCGCTCGTCGTCTTCCTGGCCTTCAGGCCGATGCTGACCAATATGACGAGCGTGCTCCAGGTGCTGATCGTCTCCATCGGCCGTGCGAGGGCCATCGCGGTGAGGAACGTCGTCTTCTCGGCCCTCAAGCTCGTGGCGGTCCTCGTGACGGCGCTGCTGACCTCCAGCATCGCGGCGCTGTTCGCCATGCTGCTCGTGCTCGACCTCCTGTCCGTCCTGTGGTTCTGGGACTGCTTCCGCCGGTGGAAGTACATGATCCGCCTCGCCCGGCCGCGCTGGGAGCGGATTCGGGAGATCCTGGGATTCTCCCTGCCCATGGCCGTCTACGTCCTGACGGCCTCCCTGATGAGGCAGGTCGGCCAGCTGGTCATCGGCATGAACGAGAGCACGGACAGGTACGCCATCTACGCCAACAGCGCGACCGTGCTCCCCCTCGACGTCGTCTCCGTGTCCTTCTTGACGGTCATCATCCCGATCGTGACGCGGCACATCGGCGCCGGGCAGAAGGAGCAGGTGCGTGCCGTCTTCAAGCACTACCTCGCGGTGGGGTACCTCACGACCGTCACCTTCTCAGTGGCCTGCCTCGTCGTGGCGCCCGAGGTCATCCAGGTGCTCTATGGTGCGCGTTACCTTCCGGGTTACACCGTCTTCTGCCTCTACCTGGTCACGGCCATGGTCAGGTTCGCGAGCCTGTCCCTCATCCTGAGCGCGTCGGGTCGGACGAAGGCCCTCATGGTCGTCTCCCTCGTGGCTGTGGCGGTCAACGCGGTCCTGTGCATCGTCCTGTACTCGCTCATCGGGTTCGTCGGTCCGGCGCTGGCGTCGGTCGTGGTCAACGTCGGCATGGCGGTAGTCCTTGTGCGGCTCAGCCTCAGGGAGATAGACGGCGGCCTGGCGACGGCCTTCGACCCGCGGGCGGTCGGCACATACGTCCTCACCACGCTCGCGGCGGCCGCGGCGGGCTATGGGCTGCGCTGGGTCCTCGGGAGCCTCGGTCTGCCGGTGCCGGTGATCGCGGCGATTGTCATGTGCGCCGTGTCGGCCGCCGTGCTGGCGCTCAATCTCAAACCGCTCAGGGCCTCGCTCAGGGCGATCAACTCGATGAAGTGATGCTGGAGGAGGACCGGTTGCCCTTGTCTCTCCGAGTGCGCCGGCTGTGGGCGTCGGTCGCCTACCTCGTGGCGGAGATCGCCGCGGGCTGGCTCACCTGGCTGTTCGCGAGCACCCTCGTGCTGCTGCCGGTGTGGGCGGCGGTATGGGCGGGCGCCGAGCGGCGGCTGGTGGCGCTGGCCGGTCTCCCGCCGATCCCGTCGCGGGCGACGGGCTGGACGGGCCGCGTGCGCGAGACGGCCTTCGTCCTGGTCCTCGCGGTGGTGGCGGTCCTGGGAACGGTCGCGGGAGGCGTGCTGTACACCGGGGCGCGGATCACGCTCGTCGAGCCGTTCAGGGCCCAGGCCGGCGCGGGCGGCGGCTCATCGGCCTCGCCGGCGGGGCGCTGCCTGGTCCTCCTCATCGGCCTCATCGGCGCGTGCCTGCTCCCGCTCCTCGCCGTCATGACGGCGTCGGGGCTGGCGCAGCTGTCCACGGCGCTGCTCTCCCCGCGGCCCGAGCAGCTGGCGGAGCAGGTCGACGCCCTCGTCGACAGGGCCGTGGAGACGGAGGACCGCCTTATCCTGGAGCGCAGGCTCATGGAGCAGCGCCTCCATGACGGCGCCCAGCTGCACCTGAGCGCGGCCGGGGTCCGTCTGGGGCTCCTCGAGCTCCGGCTCGCCGATGTCGAGGGGCCCGCGGGCGCGACCGCGCGCGAGGCCCTCGGCGAGCTGCGGGATCAGATCGACGCCGCCGCCGACGCGGTGCGGGAGGCCGCCCACGGGCTCACCCCGAGGACCCTCGCCGAGCAGGGGCTGCGGGCTGCCCTGGAGGAGCTCGCCGCCGGCCTGCCCGTCACCACCGAGGTGATCTGGGGCGGCGGCGCGGGCGCGCAGGCGCCGTCGCCCCGTGGCGAGGTCGCCGAGAACCTGTACCTCATCGCCTCCGAGGCGATCACCAACGCGATCCGGCACAGCGGCTGCAGCCGCATCGAGGTGCGCGTGGAGAGCGCGGACGCGCTGGACGCCGTGCGGCTGACGGTGCGCGACAACGGCGCTGGCGGGGCCGTCCCGAGCGGGCAGGGCATCCTCGCGATGGCGGCCCGCGCCCGCCGCCTGGGAGGCGCCTTCGAGGCGGCGAGCCCCGCCGGCGGCCCGACCACCATCACGGCGTGCGTCCCGGCAGGAGGACAGTGATGAGAATAGTCCTGGCAGAGGACGAGGCGCTCCTGCGCGAGGGACTGCGCGTGCTGCTCGAGCACGCCGGGCACGACGTCGTCGCCTGCGTCGCGACCGCCACCGAGCTGCTCCACGCGGTGCGGCGGGCCGACCCCGCGGCGCCGCCCGACGTCGTCGTCACCGACGTGCGCATGCCTCCGGGCCGGACCGACGACGGGCTGCGCGCCGCCATCGAGCTGCGCCGAGAGCACCCGCGCCTGCCGATCCTGCTCCTGTCGCAGTACCTGGGCAACGAGTACCTGCGGCGGCTCCTGGACTCCGCCGCGGACGACCCGTGCTCGGGCGGCGTCGGCTACCTGCTCAAGGACCGGGTGGCCCACGTGCACGAGTTCATGCAGGCGCTGCAGACCGTGGCCTGCGGCGGGGTGGTCGTCGACCGCAAGGTCATCAGCGCACTCATGCGCCGCCGCGAGGACCGCCTGGAGCGCCTGACGCCGCGGGAGCGGGAGGTGCTCCGGCACGTCTCGGCGGGGGAGACCAACCACGGGATCGCCGAGGCGCTGCACCTGTCCGACGGCGCGGTCGTCAAGCACATCGGCGCCATCTTCGACAAGCTGGGCCTGTCCCGGCGCGAGGGCAACCGGCGCGTGCTGGCGGTGCTGGCCTTCCTCGACCGTCCCTGACCCGGACGCCCTGAACCCGGCCGGTACCGGAGACGCACAACGCGAGGCGGAGCCGGCGGTGGGGTTTTCCCCACCACGATCCGGCCGTCAGGCCCACTGCGCTCGCGGACGCACTGGGCTGACATGGGGGCATGAGACCGACCCGGGCGATCGAGGCCCATGACGTGCGCAAATCCTTCCCAGCTCCCGGCGGGAGGCCGATCGAGATCCTGCACGGCGTCACCTGCGCCATCGAGGCGGGCAGGATGACGGCCCTGGTCGGCCCCAGCGGGTCGGGCAAGTCCACCGCCCTGCTGTGCCTGGCGGGACTCGAGCCGGTGTCATCGGGCCGGGTGGTCCTCATGGGGCGGGACTTGGGCGCGCTGCCGGCCGCGCGAGTGGCGGAGCTGTACCGAGACCGGGTCGGCTTCGTCTTCCAGGCCTACAACCTCGTGCCCTATCTGACGGTGAGGGAGAATGTGACGATCTGCGACACCCTGGCGGGCCGCAGGCCCGACCGGGCGCGCGCGCAGCAGGTCCTCGCCGGCCTGGGCCTTCAGGAGCGCGCCGATGCGGTGACGGCGACGCTCTCCGGCGGAGAGCAGCAGCGCGTCGCCCTGGGGAGGGTGCTCTACCGGCGCCCCTCGGTCGTGTTCGCCGATGAGCCGACCGGGGCGCTGGACACGCGCTCGGCGTCCTTCGTCCTGGCCGAGCTGCGGCGCCTGGCCGATGAGGGCGCCGCCGTCGTGCTCGTCACGCACGACCTGGGGGCCGCGGCCATGGCGGACTCGGCGCTCGTCATGCGCGACGGAGTGGTGATCGGCCGCCGTCGCGGGGCCACCCCCGACGAGCTGCTGACTGTGATGAGCCAGGCGGGGGATGCGGCATGATCCGCTACACGCTGCGGGCCCTCGCCGCCCAGTGGCGGGCCTGGTCGGGAACCGTCGTGGTGCTGGCCTTCGCGGCGGCCCTCGTCGACGTCTGCCTGGCCCACCGGACGGCCGTCACCCGTCCGGACGTCGTGGCCGCGGCCCGGGCCGCGGGGGTCAGTCCGCAGGAGCTGACCGTCCCCGGTACCTCGGTGTACGTCTACTCGGCGATGATCGCGATTCCGGTGGTGGCCGTCGTCGGGCAGTCCTGCGTGCAGGCCCTGCGCACGAGCTGGGCCAGGTGGCGCCTGGCCGGAGCCCTGCCCCGACAGGTCTTCGCCGGCGTCATCGCCACTGTCGCCGCGGTGGCGGTGGCGTCCTGCCTGCCCGGCATCCTTGTGGGAATGCTACTGGACCAGCCCTTCGCCACAGTGCTCACCCGCATGGCGGCGCAGCGCATGGGACAGGTCGAGGTGGCCCAGACGCCGACGACGCTCCTGCTCACGGTCGTCTCGGTCGTCGGCATTGCCGTGATCGGGGCGATCGGCCCGGCGCGCGCCGCGGTGCGCACCCCGGCGGCCGAGGCTGTCCGCACCGCCGCTCCCCGGTCGGGACGGCGTCGCATGGGCGTGGTGCGGTGGATCCTGGCCGGGGCGTGGGCGCTGGTGTGCGCCGTCCAGCTGCTCGCGGCCCTCCTGGTCCGGCCCGGGGAGAGCATCGATGGGTTGCCGGACGGCGGCGGCCAGGCGATGCTGGCCGCCCTGCTGCTGGCCATCCTGGTCGTACTGCTCGCGCCCGCACTGATTCCCGGCCTGCTGCGCGCCTGGTCGGCTCCTCTGGCCCGGCTGGGAGGGCCGTGCATGATTGCGCGCCGCTCCGCGCTGTGGCGCAGCTCCCTGGCGGCCAGCGCCATCGCCCAGCTGGCCCTGGCCTTCTCCTTCGCAGCCGCCCTGATGACCAACCTCGATACGGCCGAGGCGGTGATCGAGGCGGAGCACCTGACCATTGTGCTCAACCAGACCGATTCCCTGGTCCTGGCGGCGATCCTCGGAGCCATGGCCCTGCTCGGCGCCATCGCCGTGGTCGCCATGACCTCCCGCTCAAGGCAGCAGGAGATCGCCGTGCTCCGCTGCGCGGGAACTACTCTTGGCCGCGTGCGCGCCCAGGTCCTCATCGAGGCGGGCATGTATGTCGGGACGGCGCTGATCGTCTCCATCGTCCCGCTCGCGGTCACCGCGGTCGGCGAGGCGATGTTCTTCGCCAGGGCGGGTCTGCCGTTCCTGCCCAGCCCAGCCGTCGGGCAGCTCGTGCTCATCGCCCTGGTATCCTTCGCGGCTCTGGCCGCGGTGCTCCTGGCGCCCGTGCACCGCGCCCATCGGGCGCCGATCGGCTCCACCCTGGCGGCCGAGTGAGGTGAGCGAGCGCGGCGGACGCCCCGGTGGGCCCGACGCTCACTCACGAGCGGTGATTGTGCGAGGTGATCCGGTCAGTGCACTCCTCAGCGCACTCCGCCGCGTTGCAAGGAGCCGTTGTCGCGCTGGGACATGTGCAGGCGGCGCAGGAAGTGGAGACATACCAGGGAGCCGATGAGCGCAGGGTAACGGGTCAATGTCCATGTTGGGGCGGGCTCTCCTGTGAGCGCGATGATCATGACGCTTAGACTGGTCACGATGCCGATGAGGCTGAGGCAGATTCCCACAACCTTGAGGTGGATCATGCGTCGCCGACTTGTCGTCATTCGTATCATCACTGCGAGCGTACTTGCGTCGACTCTGCGGCGCTATAGCCGCCCCCTCCATCTCCAAGAGAAATGCACTCGATAACGTCGCTGTCTCCTACCGACGGGTGGGGTAGGGTCTGCTCCGGCTGTGCGGTCATGCATGCAGAAAGGGTGCGGTGATGAGTGGAAACGGGCCTCGACCCGAGGGCGAGGACGACCGCGCCGGGGCGGCCTTCGGGATCCCCGAGGGCGCCACGGGGGAGGACGTCGTCGACGCCGTCCTGGGCGCCGGCGGTACTGGTGCTGCCGGCGCCGGCGGTATCGACCCCGAGCTCCTGCCCTACCTGGAGGCCGCCGACGTCGAGCCCGACGGCACCGGCAGCCCTGACGGCCCCGCTGCTGATACCTCGGTGGCCGACGTCCGCTCCGCCGAGGCCGCCGCGGCCGCGCGCCGGTCCGCCGCCGAGGAGGAGGACCTGGAGGCCCTGCGCGAGCTCGTCGCCGCCAGCATGATCCCGGGCGGCGACCTGGAGCGTCTCGACGCCCTCCTGACCGAGGTCGACGAGGACGAGACCGACGACTGGAATGAGTGGGAGCCCCGGCTTCCCGACTCGCCCGCCGCACCGGGCGCCGACTCGGACGAGGAGGCCGAGCGCCACCGGGCCGACCTGCTCGCCGCCGCCCGCGCCGTCGAGGTCTCCGCGCGCATGCGCGAGGTGGAGGCGGAGATCCTCTCGCGCGCCCCCGAGCACAGCGTCCAGCCGAGCCTGGAGCGCGTCGAGTGGGCCCTCGACCTGCTCGGCAGCCCCGAGAGGGCCTACCGCAACGTCCACATCACCGGCACCAACGGCAAGACCTCCACCGCCCGCATGGCCGAGCGGCTCCTGGCCGCCACCGGCATGCGCACCGGCCGCTTCACCAGCCCCCACCTGGCCACCATCCGCGAGCGCATCGCCCTGGATGGCGAGCCCATCAGCGAGGAAGGCTTCATTGCCGCATGGGAGGACGTCGCCCCCTGCATCCAGATGGTGGATGAGCGCTCGGCCGCCGTGGGCGGGCCGCGCATGAGCTTCTTCGAGGTGCTCACCGTCATGGCCCTGGCCGCCTTCGCCGATCACCCCGTCGACGTGGCCGTCCTGGAGGTCGGCATGGGCGGGACATGGGACTGCACCAACGTCGTGCCCGGGGACGTCGAGGTGATCGCGCCCATCGGCCTGGACCACGCCGCCTGGCTGGGGGACACGATCGAGGAGGTCGCCTCCAACAAGGCCGGCATCATCAAGGACGGCGCCACCCTCGTCACGGCCGTCCAGCCCCCGGCGGCGCAGGCGGTCATCGCCGCGGCCGCCGCCGAGCACGGCGTCGTCTGGCGCCGCGAGCTGGATCCCGAGGACGACCCGGACTCCCCGGGCGCGGGGGTGCTGCGGGTGGTCGACCGCACCCTGGCGGTCGGCGGGCAGATGGCGACGCTGCGCACCGCCGCCGCCGTCTACCAGGACGTCTTCATCCCGCTGCACGGCGCCTACCAAGTCCGCAACGCCCTGCTGGCGCTAGCCGCCGTCGAGGCCGTCTTCGGGGGGAGGGCGCTGCCGGCCAAGACCGTCGAGGACGGCTTCGCCTCGGTCACCAGCCCCGGCCGCATGGAGGTGCTGCGCTCCAGCCCCACCGTGGTCGTCGACGCCGGGCACAACCCCCACGGGCTGGCCGCGCTCGTGCCCGCCGTGGAGGAGACCTTCGGATTCCGCCACCTGGTGGCCGTCGTCGGCGCCATGGCGGACAAGGACGCCGAGGGGCTCCTGGCCGTCCTCGAACCGGCCTGCGACGCCGTGGTGTGCGTGCCCATCGACTCCCCGCGGGCCCTGGAGGCCGAGGACCTGGCCGCCACGGCGCGCGAGGTCTTCGGGGCAGACCGCGTCGAGGCGGCCGACACCCTGGCGCTCGGCGTCGAGCGGGCCGTCACCCTCTCCGAGGGCTTCGAGGACCCCCTGACCGCCTCGGGCGTCCTCATCGTCGGCTCGGTGGTCCTGGCGGCCGAGGCCCGCGCCCTGTTCGGCCGGGGCTGAGTCGGCCCGAGAAAGTCCGCCCGAGAAAGTCCGCCCGAGTAAGTCGGCCCGGACCGCTGTGGCGGGTCTCGCCTCCGCCGGCCTCGGGGCGTCTAACAGGCGCGCCGGCGCGCGGGGTGCGAGAATTGGGGCAGTGCACGACTGGCACGGGATCGGGCGCACAATGACAAGGAGGACCGTGACTCACGAGAAGCTGCTTGACGCCGCTTGGAGCACCGCGTGGATCCGCGGTGCGGCCGCGGTTGTTGCTGAGCACCGTGACGAGCTCACAGCGCTGGACACTGCCATTGGCGATGGCGACCATGGCATTAATCTCGACCGCGGTATGCATGCGGTGGTGGCCAAGTTCGATATTCAGGAGAGCCCCGGCGGGGTGTCGGTGGCGCTCGCGGGCGTGCTCAAGGCGACGGCGACCACCCTGCTGGCCACGGTCGGCGGTGCGGCCGGCCCGCTGCTGGGAACGGCTTTCCTGAAGGCGTCGCGGGTCTGCGACGTCCCCGTGCTGTCCTCCCAGGACGTCGCCACGCTCCTGAGCGCGGCGGCGGCGGGCGTGCAGGTGCGCGGCCGGGCCGAGATCGGCGACAAGACGATGCTGGACGCCTGGCAGCCGGCCGCCCGGGCCGCGCGCGAGGCCGCCGACGCCGGGGCGAGC
>ERZ773059.868-NODE-868-length-15692-cov-13.131803_pt1 | contig 15692 bp, 16 predicted proteins | sample MGYA00580514_ERZ773059 | MGnify/ENA primary metagenome ERZ773059 (study PRJEB29015, sample SAMEA2737981) | human oral metagenome | biome: human oral; feature: human-associated habitat; material: dental | place: China | collected 2056 ...
TCTCGCAGGACAGCCGCGCCCGTCCGCTGGCGGCAAACGCCGAATTCGCTGGACAGCGAACCGATGAATGTGCAACAACGTCCGAGTTATCCACAGGGTTTACCGAGGTGGTGGTCGTTTTACGATCAGGTGCCCTAGAGTTTCTCCGTGATGACGGTCACCAAGTAGTCGGTGGCTGAGAGGGTGGCGCCGATCCCCAGCGCGACCCTCACACGTCCTCACTCATCCCGTTCTCATCAATTCACGTCACTGAGAGGCACCATGGATGCCGCCGATCTCCTCCTTGCGGAGGTGCGCGAGCTGGTCCGCGCTCGCGGAATCGACCCACTCAAGGACACCTCCGCCCTCGAGCAGCTCGTCACCGACGCCGAGGACGACTACCTGCGCCGTTCCGACGCCGGACTCGTGCCGCCACTCATTGACCCGGCTGGAGCCCGTTCCCACGTGCTGGACTCCATGGCGGGCCTGGGGCCGCTCCAGAGCTACCTCGACGACGAGTCCATCGAGGAGATCTGGGTCAACGCCCCCGGTCGTGTCTTCATCGCCCGCTCCGGGCGCCCGGAGCTGACCACCACGATCCTGGAGAGTGAGGACCTCGCCGTTCTGGTCGAGCGGATGCTGCGGGCCTCCGGGCGCCGCCTGGACCTGTCCAGCCCCTTCGTCGACGCCCAGCTGGCCGGAGGACAGCGACTTCATGTCGTCATCCCGCCGATCACCTCCCAGCACTGGGCCGTGAACATCCGTAAGCACACCTCCCGCGCCTCGCGCACCAGCGACCTGGTGCGCATGGGCTCAATGACCAGCCAGGTCGCGGCCTTCCTGGACGCCTCCGTGCAGTCCGGCCTCAACATCCTGGTCTCGGGAGCCACCCAAGCCGGGAAGACCACGATGGTGAGGGCGCTTGCCGGAGCCATCCCGGGCGGGCAGCGGGTCATCTCCTGCGAGGAGGTCTTCGAGCTGGCCCTGCGCAACCGGGACTGCGTGGCGATGCAGACCCGTCCGCCCAACCTCGAGGGCGTTGGTGAGATCAGTCTGCGCCGACTGGTCAAGGAGGCGCTGCGCATGCGTCCCGACCGCCTCCTCATCGGCGAGGTGCGTGAGGCCGAGGCCCTCGACCTGCTCCTCGCGATGAACTCCGGACTGTCCTCAATGTGCACCCTGCACGCCAACTCCGCGCGGGAGGCCGTCATCAAGATCTGCACGCTTCCGCTGCTGGCTGGGGACAAGTGCAGTTATACAGCTACTTCCTACGCGTTCGTGGCGTAGGCAGGGAGCGCAGGGGACACCGGGAGGGCGGCGTGCGCTTAGGTCCCTCCTTAGCGTCTCCAGTACCTTTCGCCGATATTTCAACGATGGGAGTGAATGGAGTGACCTGGAGGCAGCTATCATCCCTGCCCCTCCCTGCGAGCACGTCTATGTGCGTGTGGAGAGAGTGGGGAGCGCGCTTGCATGCACAGGGTCGTATGGAACCCTCCAAGTCCCTCCGTCCCTCCTGGGCCGTGTTTCCGATGCGAAAGTCCTGGAGGATCTTCGTGGACAGGTCCCTCCGGAGTCTTGTTCTGGTCCCTCCATGACCTCTCTATGTCTTATGTATAAAGAAGATGCTTTGGTGACTGTGCTGGAGGTCGAATTTGCGTGGCAGACGGGATAAGATGGTGAGTATCCTGTGAGTTCAATGAATACTGTCATCTTCGGTGTCTGCATGTGAGGTAGGATTAGCGTCTGGAGCATGACGTTAGATAACTGTTGTCCGTCTATCCGTTCAAGTTGGGTTGCTCTTAACTTGTCGTTGAGGACGCTAGGTCGATTGCCCACTGTGCTCGCGCAACGAGCTCGTCGAAAGTGATAATCTCGGGTCGCGTGAGGTGGGATCGAATAAGCTCGAAACTTGCCACCTTGTCCTGAAATGAACCGCCGCTCTTACCAATCAGCTGCTTGAGGTTGCCGATGATTAGGTAGGAACGGGGCTGTACCATGTACGTGAAAGTTCCCAGGTCCGAGCCGTCGTCGGCCTGATCCTCGATCTTGTAGCGAAGATGCTCCATCGCAAGCTGGACCGTGCGTTGTGCTTGCGTGATTGCCCCAGAGAGTTCCGTGGAGGCTGGCCAGCATCCTGACCGGTAGTGTACTGCTGCGAGTAGGTCGGTCCGATGGTGCTTGATCTCGGCGAACACTATCGACCGGATCAGGCCGTTCGTCCGCATCAGAGCGTCGGCGCGCTTGCCGACGTGGGTGAAGTCCTTCCCTGTGCTGGTCTGCTCCAGCTTGTCTGCACTCCACGAAGTCAAGAGTCTGCCGGACAGACCGACCCCGAGCACCCAGGGGTTATCCTCCAGCAGTTTCTGCCACGCATATTCAGGTCCGCCAGCAGTATTACTGGCCTTATCGAAAACTTCGTCGTTATCGAGCCATGACTGCATTGTTTCAACTACCTCGCGGCGGTGTTGGAGAGCAGCAATGTCTCTGGCGTCCGCGTCTGACTGGATTGCCTCGATGAGTTGTTGCTTGCCGGTTTCGGTTTCGTACATTCGGCGCACGGCCTCAGGGTCCGATAGCGCCATATGGAGCACGTTGTCGTCAATGCGCGTCGTGTCACTGCCTTCGACGGGGATTGAGTCCAGCGCTTTGATGAGGTCAATGAGTTTCGCCGACTGCTCGCGGTTGAGAGTCAGAATTGACCTCAAAGTGTCCTGTGATGCCGATGCGCTGACGTCCTGAATCTTGATCTTGCGGATAGCGCCAGCCTTGCGAGCAACGATGAACTGAATCTGCTTTCGACCTGCCTCTGATTGTCTAATCACGTGTGTCTCCCGATCCCAATCGTCCTCCTCAGATGCTTCCTCTTCATCGAATACCTTCCAGATGTAGCGTGCAGGCTTGCCCTTGTCCCGTCCGAATCGCTCTGTGAACGTCTTGCTGATGTACGTCCTGTCAGGTAGCCGGCGCTCGGCATACTCGACCTCCGTCTTTGGAGTGTCGTCTCTTACTGGATCCAAGCCAGCCTGCTGCATGCGGCTGGTTGACATCGACTTCATTGCCAAGGCACGAACCTCTCCCACAATATCGGGAATCTTTTTGATTCCCTTCGATTGCCAGCCGAATCATGGCCACTGACATGAGCCTACCACTGTGCTCGTGAGTGTCGGGACACGCATGATGTTCATGGAGCCCTGCAGATCAACAGGGGTATGTGTTGGAGTCAGTCGAGGTGTAACCGCCGTTGGCGGTTCGGGCTCCGCGCTGGAGCCAGCCCGGTTCGTGAACGCCCCTTCAAGAGTGGGCTGCCCTGGGCTGGTCTTGTGAGCGAGGAGTCTGTGATGCCTACTGCTGCTGTTGGCCGTCCGTCTGTGTGGATTGGCTGCGTCTCGTGTCTCAATGAGGGGCGTCTGGTTGGTCGTTGGGTCGACGCTGAGGAGGCGTGCGAGGTCACCGTCGACGACCTGCACGACGGGCAGGTAGGCGAAGGCTGTGGGGAGATGCGTTGCCTGGATTGCGAGAACCTGCCCTGCGAGGTCGGGGAGCTCAGTCCCGGTGCTGCTGTCTCATGGGGTGAGCTGTTCTCCGAGGTGGGTGAGGTTGAGTGGCTGGCGTTGTGTGCTTGGGTTGACTCCGGTTGCCATGTGAGCGACGCCGATGGGATGCCCAGCGTCTCGGACTTTGAGGAGCGTAACCGGGGTCTGTGGCCGTCGTTTCGGGCGTTCGCCCAGGAGTACGCCGATGACTGTGGTCTCTTCTATCAGGTGCCTGAGCGGTTCGTTGCGTACTTCGACCTCGACAAGTGGGTGGGGGACCTAGAACAAGAGTTCACCGTCATGGATGGTCCTGACGGGGTCTTCATCTTCCATAACCTGTAAAGGAGGGACGTCGCTGTGGACGTGGTGATCGGTGCCCGTGTGCCCGAGGCGGTCGAGTTCGAGGCGAGTGGCTGCAGCGTCTTGGACTAGGTGCTGGGTCTGAGTCCTGTGGTCCTTCAGTGTCTCTGACACTACGGGTGCTGAACCGGATCTTCGGAGGGCGTGCTGGCTAGCAGGTCCAGGGCGTCGATCCCAAGTTCCTGGGCCAAGGCGTCAACAGAGTCGAGCGTCATGTTGCGCTCCGCCCGCTCGATGCCGCCCAGGTATCGGGCTGTCACCCCAAGCTGCTCAGCCAGGTCCTCCTGCGTGAGCCGACGGCGACGACGCTCGGCGCGCAGATTTGCACCAAGCCGTTGCCTCAACGATGTCGCCACGTCCCCATCGTGAGAGGCGGAATCCATCGATTCCAGGAACTCATCGCTTCCACTAGAAGCGATGAGTTCCGTATGATCGTGCTGAACCACCAACCGAATCGAGGTATCCCTGTGTCCTGCCCCTCCAGAACCGTCCTGGCGTTTGCCCTGCTTGCGGGCGCTGTGTCACTCACTGGGTGCTCAGCCGCCACCGTCCCGTCCGGCAGCGCCTCAGGCGGTGCGAGTAGTCCGTCAGCCCAGGTTTACGAGTTTGCCTCGTTGAGCAACTTCGTCTCCAAGGGCGCAGCGACCGCCCAGGTGCCTCAGGGACTCATCGACGTCGTCACCAAGGACGGCAATCAGGTCCCGGTCACCGGCGTCACCTTCACCGCACACAAGCTCGACTCATCGAGTATGTGCGCTGTCGATGGCGCGGTTACCTACGCGAGCGGCGGCGAGGCCGTCGCATCAGCACCCGAGCAGACCAAGGAGCAGCAGGCGACGAAGAAGGCCAAGAACGTCGACGAACAGCTGCGCGAGGAGTTCGGAGGCGCCACCGAGGCCGAGATCCGCAAGGATGTCAAGGAGGAACTCGGCGATACTGCCAGTGAGGCAGATATCGATCGAGAGACCAAGGACCGCGCCTCTGATCTCAGCACCCGTCGGGCCGAGCTCGAGCAGGAAGGCACGGGAAGCAGCGAGGAGAAGACGCCCGCCCAGAACGTGGCCGCCTTCCTGTTCCCGGGGAAGACGGACTCCTTTGACAACAAAGAGCTTAACGAATCTAACCCCGAGAAGGGCCTGTACATGACTTCCACGAGCAGCTTCACCATTGTGAAGTCCTGCGCTTCGAGCTTCGATGACACATCGGCCTCCACCGACATGACCTTCCAGATGTACGACGGCAAGCACCGCGACGGTATCGCCGAGGTCGGCATCACCGTGATGCAGGACGGCACCATCGGATTCGTCAACAACAAGACCAAGAAGTACGAGCGAGACACCTCAGGCAACTGGCTCAAGAAGAAGTAGGCTCAACTGGCTCTCGATGCGCCCGCGAGGAGAGACATAGATGAGAGGTGCACAATCCTGCACATGGACGCTCAGCCGCGTGCTACGTAAGCGGTGGTGGGCTCTGCTACTCGTGTGGATCGCGCTGGTCATCGTGGAGTTCAGGGCAATAGACGTGATCTCCACGAATATCGTCTCCACTGGCAAGCCCGTGATGGGGGTCGCCCCCGATCGCGACGTCATCTTCCCAGTCGCGTTCGCGGTGATAGTCATGTTGGCGGTGGCTTTCGTTCCCGTGTCGCTGATCATCACCAAGTCCGCTTGCAACAGCCGGTTCTGGGGGTGGCTACGCTCTCAATGGGACAGCCCAACGGGACGACAGGCTAGAGAACTCGCGCCCGGCCTAGTAGCTATAGGTGCCTTCTGCCTGACCCTAGCCACAGTGGCCGACGTGCTTGGGCTCGACATGATGATCGAAGTTCTCAAGGGTGCCACTACCGAAGAAGTACTCGAGGACAACCCCCTGTTCCTCGCGGGCTTCCTCTTCTCCTTCATCAACCCCACCCTGGTATGGGCCATTCCCGCTGTACTGCTTGGCTTCATCGCCACGAAGCTCGACCTGCCGCTACGAACCCTGGCGAAGAAAAGTGCCGTCACAGCAGGCGTCATGATCGTCATCTCGTTTACACCTCTAGGAGGATTCCTTCCCCTGATCTCCCTGGCCGCCGGCCAGACAATCCACCTGCTCACAACAATGTGACCTGGTTCCGCGGAGGTGTCTGTGGGGCCCTGAGGCCGTAGCAACGGTCCCAGGGCCCCACTGTTTCGGTACGTCGTGATTGCTACCAGCGCGCGTACTCATCGGCGAGCCGGTGCGAGATCCACCAGACGAGCCACGCGAAGGCCGCAACGCAGCTGAGCGTCCCCAGTGCGATCAGTGCCTTGGTCCACCATGCCTGAGCCGCTGTGAACGATGCCCACGCCCACCCCAGAAGGGGGCCCATGCCGAGCGCGTGGAAGGCCCCCATGGTCAGGCCTCCGACCACCAGAAGCACTACGGCAAGTGGAAGTAGCGCAAGGCACATGCGTCCTGCGCTCACCCAAGTCACTCGGGCTGAGAGCCTGTCAATACGAAGCTCGGCGTCTCGCATCGCTTCCATCAGCTCGTCGGTTTTGGTGGTTACCCGCTCAACCTCGCCGACAGCACGAGAGATCTCCTTGGCGCCCAGAGATGACACACGTCCCTCAAGGCCGTCCAACCTGTGCTCGACACGCTGTAAAGGGTCCTCGACGGCCAAAGCTAGTCGTCTATCGAGAACGTCAAGGCAATGCTGGGTGAGTTTGTCGGTATTGATGCGAACAGTGCCGCGTTGACGGACTTCCTTAGCGAGATGGTCACAGCTCGAAACCATCGTCTTGAGCTGGTTGTTGATCCTCTGTGTCAAGTTGTAGGCCTGAAAGTCTGCTGATCGTATGGTCGTACCGTCGGGGAGTGTCACGTGTCGTGATGCGGTGAGCGTTTCGGCGACGGCGGCGATCGTCTTCTCGATCTCGCTCAGCCTGTTCCGCATCTCGACGAACTCGGTCGAGTGCTGCTCGCCTGGATGCGAGATTAACAGGCTCTCCAACTGTGCTGTCGTGTTCTCGTCGACGCTCTTTATGTAGGCTGTCTGATCTGAGATGTGCTTTGTGAGCTTGGACAGATGCTGCTCTACGCTGTCGAGTCTCGAGATCAAGTCGGGCAAGATCTCCGTAGTTGCGTTCCGTTCGTCTTGCTCCTGTATCTGCTTGAGAATCCCCATCGCTGTTTCCTTTCACGTGTGGGTTATGTTTCATCTTCTTGGCGTGATACTCGAAGATCTCCTGAGCGCCTTCAGAGGTGAATTCTGGGGTAAGGGAGGAGGCCTTGCGTCTGCCTAACTTTCCGCTGTCTTTTCTGCGCATCTTGTAGCTCCAGCCGTCTCGTTTGGTCACCGCAAGGCGGACGTCGTTATTTGCAAGAATGCGTTCGAAAGCTGCTTGGTCAACGCATCGAGGATCGGAGAGGGCGTCAGCGACGATGTCGCCTAGCACCTGCTCGAACCCGCCCGGCTCAAAGTCCTCGCGACGCTGGTCCCAGTCGGGCTTAGGCCTACCTGGATCCGGCAACACCTGGAGGCCAAGCTCCTGCATGAGCTCATCGTTGAGTTGGCGCACCCCGTGTGCCCAGCTCGTGTTGCGATTTAGGCACCTTCCCGTCAGATTGTCATGGTTAGCGACGACAATGTGAGCGTGAAGATGATGCCCCTTAGCGTCGCTATGCACAGCGATGAGATAGTCAGCACTGTGCATCCGGTTCGTGAGCATCTCAGCGATGTCGCAGACCCGCTGGGCGTCTTCGGAACTGTGCACATCGAACTCGTCAGGGCTGAAGGCGAGGATGTAGGTATAGGCCTCCACCTTTCGACTGCAAGCGTCGTTGTGAGCCTGAGTCATTCGTACGAACTCACTCGGGTCAGTACTCCCGTTCGCCACGGACACGGAAAGCGCCGCTGCTCGGTGCTGCTTGGCAGCAGCACGCTGCCTGCCCTGCTTGCCTGACCCGTAGAGCACGTAGTGAACCGTGCTCGCGACACACCTCGAGCTCTTGACATTCACTATCGACATCTCACACCACCGTCCTGTCACCAAGTGACCCACGCAGGGTGCTGACTGCATCCCGCAACTCACACAACAGATCTGCATCAACAACATCCCCTCGACGGAGCACCTGATTGAGGTTCACACCTACTCGCCGTAACTGCTCAACAGCTTCGGACACCTCGGGAGCGGGCCGAGGCGCCACAGCGTGAGCCGCAAGATCCCTGACCTCATGGCGTCGGGTATCCAGCGCATCGCGTAGGACCGCCCGTGCCCATGCGCTGGGCTTAACGCCCAGCCCACGAGCTCGGCGCCTGACGGCGTCGAGCTCAGAGAGGGAGACGCGCACAGCGATGCGAGCATCGAGCGTCTCCCTGTCCTCCACCACGCGCAGTGCTTCCCGATGACGCCGCGTGGTGGAGACAGAACCGGCACGGTGATCTTCCTTCTGAGCCGGTTCTGAAGAGAGGCCAGCAGGGGATTTGTCGAACAATCGGGCTCCGCCCTCGTTCCCCAAACCCCGCTGGCTCCCGTCCTCGCTCGCTACGCTCGCTGCGGGCGGGAGGGATACTGAGCTGCGCACAGCCTCGACGGGCATGTCGTTCACGCGCTCCACGACCCGTCCACCTCCCCGAGTGGCTCGTCGGGGAGGCGATGCGTGGGTGCAGCATTTGAGACGACCCGTGTGCTCGATGACTTCGCTCTGCGTGACCTTGCTGCCCTATCGCTCTCCAGAGCGTTGCGAGCCCGGGCCGTCAAATCCTCATAGAGGTCGGAGTGCTCCTCGCGAAGCAGATCTACGACCTTGGCGTTGACCTTGCGCTGCTCAGCAGCCGCAGCGCGCCTGATCTTCGCGATGCGTTCGGCAGCGCGCTTGCGTTCGGCAGCGATGAGCTCATCGACGTTGGCAGATGTCATGGTGTTCTCCTTCTGGCAGTTGATGTCGGTACTGTTTTCGGAAACGTGCCCAGCAGCCCGCCTCTCTGCGAGTCGGTATGGGTGCTCACACTCCAAGGGGGTGCGTGCCGTGGTGCCAGGTGCACTCTTGGTCGTTGCATATGGCCGTAGTCGATTGCCTGTGTTCCCACGCAGTCTCAGGCCATGGCAGGTCATCGCGGTAGCAGTCGAGCCAGTCGCGTCCTGCCGGTGAGACCTCAGCGAGGATCGGAACGGTTAGATACCCGAGCGTGAGGTTGAACTGGAGCGCCCTAAGAAGGGCCTCTCTCGCCGCATCTGCACGCTCAGCAGGAACTTCTACGAGTACTTCGTCGTGGATCACCGCGCGCAGTCCCTTGGCCAGCCAAGAAGGCATCCGAAGAATGCCCTCAGTGAAAATGTCCCTCGCCGTCCCTTGACCCATGAGAGCAGGCGCTTGCGTGTAGCTGTTCGCAGGTGCAACTCGTAGCGTTCGTCCCCATGGGTTGCGCAGAAGAGTCATCTGACGGACACGGTTCTTATATGACTCGAGCTCTGGAAACGCGCGCTTCATCGAAGTGAGCACTTCCTCGGCCTCGGCGACGCTCATTCCCGTTCCGGCGGCGAGTCTCCTGGCGCCCATGCCATAGGAAGTGCCGTGGGTAATAGCTTTGGCGTCCTTGCGTCGAGGATGATGGCTAGTAGCACGGTCCCAGTTGTATTCACCAAAGACACGGGACGCGACCTCATCGTGGATGTCGCGCCCCGGGGCCATTGCCGCGATGTACTCGGGATCCTGCGATAGGGCTGCCATGGCTCGCGCGTCTACGCCCGACAGATCTGCGCACAGGAAGATGTTGCCGTCGTCTGGGACAAGGAGCGCACGCTCGACGATGTTTGCCCGGTCCCGCTTAGAGAATACCGTCATGCCAGGCTCTGTCACAGAGAACCGTCCCGAGGCTTGGCCGCCATCAACTCCCGGGTGGATTCGTCCATCCGTGCGTACACAACGCATTACCGTCTCAGGCACGCTGCGTACGCCGTTCAACTCGCGCAGAGCCTCGACGAGCAACGCTAGTTCAGTGTTGCCAGAGTGCGTGGCGAGCACGAAATTAAGAGAGTCCTTGTCCGTGGCAAGTCGGCCCTTCGCCGTGCGTGGTGGTGTCACGTTCACGGCTTCGAATGCCCGCTCGATTGCCTGAGCGCCTGCGGCCGTCCGATGTGGAGCCTTGCCTGCTAGGGGTACGCCATACTTGTCGTGAAGCCAGGAGAGCCTTTCGTCACGAACCTGCTCACCGACGGCGATCATGCGCTCGACGAGGCCCACGTTGACGCGTGTCCCGACACCGGAGATGGCCCCAAGGCGGTGCAGGACACGGTGCTCGCGCACCGTGTAGGTGTCGATGCGCAGGAGCCCCGCCAGTCGGCGAACGAGTTCGACGTCTTGGACAACGTAGCGTCGGTATGTCGCGTCGTCGGTGGGAATTTGGTCGAGGCCCCCATGGGTCTGGGCAAGCGCCTCCAGTGCGCTTCCGTCTTCGGTGACAAGCTTCTCATCGCTAAAAAGTGTCTTGCCGAGCGTATCGAGCGCATGGGAGTTGCGTGCCGTCATCCCCGAGACTGCCGGGTCAGCCTGCCGAGCTAACACAAGAGTATCTATGGCCCGATCCTCGACGACGAGTTGTTCCATGTTGAGCTCGTGGTACAGCTCGAGTGCTCGGAGATCGAAGGCGAGGATGTTGTGTCCCACTGCAACAGCTCCCGGTTGCGAGAGGAGCTCGACAAGCGGCGTTGGGTCTGTACTCACCTCCACCTCACCATCGTCAACTGCCCATGCGGCTAACCGGACGTACCCTGGGCCGTAGTCCCACAGACGATCCGCGTCGGCAGTCTTCAGGACAAAATAGATGTGGGTCATCGTGCCGCTCCTTCGGTGCCGACGTTCGCGTTGCTTCCGCCAGCAGTGCCTGGCAGATCAGTGATATTGGGTGGCGTGAACTCGGGATCGTTATCGATTGGTACCCCCGGCACATAGTCACGGGCGAGGGGGCCGAACACCTCTGGGTTGAGGAGAGCGACGCTCACCCCCATCCCCTGCTTGCTCGTGTTAAAGGTCCGTGTGACTGAGAGCGATCCAGAAGTCAGTGCTGGTTCCGGCTGCGCAGGTTCTCGCCCGGGTCCAGGCGACTGTTCAGGGGGCTCAGGTGCTAGTTGAGTAGGTGATGTAGCCGCTGCCAGTGTGGGGCCTGACGCGGGAGCTGGGGCGTTGTCGAGGGCCTCGACGCGCCAGAGCCGGACGCTCTTGTGCCCACGCCCCGCCTCTACAAGGCGCAGGCGTTGACCACAGAACTCGTACCACTTCTTGAGACGCCCAAGGGTCATCCCGACCTTGCGCGCATCGTTCTTGAAGCTGTCTCGCTCGACGCCGTAGGGCAATGGTGCATCTGCGTCAGCGGCTACGAGTTGACGGACCTCTGCCGACGAGAATCTCGTTGAGAGCCGGTCGCACAGGTAAGCGAGGAACTCGCCAGTCTGCTCGGCGTCGGCGTCTGAGATACGACGGCGTTCGCAGACGTTGCCGAGGAAATCGGTGAACCCCGCGTGCCAGAGAACCGAACCAACCGTCTTCTGCCAGTTCGAGAATGTTGCAAAGCCGAAGCCGCCGAGGGCTTCCTGCGGGGCCTGCGGGCGCCCGTTGGCATACCAAGCACGGATCACCGTCAGGAGCGCGCCGAGAAGGTCGGAGCGGTGCTTGGTGACGTGCGCTCTGATGTCCGGGTACTTGAAGTTCGACCTGTTTTCGACATCGGGGCGGTCGGTCCTTAGACTGATCTCGACGACGCGACGAGCAGTGTCCGCCGGTGTCGAGACATGGTTCCCTGTTGCGGAGAAAACGGCGAGGTTCTCAAACGACGAGGTAACCGATTCCCCAAGCCGGCGCCCCTGGTAGAAGGGGCTCGTGAGTGCGAGTCTCAGGCTTGCGGAGTTCACCTCGGTGACCTCGTCGAAGGCGATTGACGTTTGCCCAGCGGCAAACGCTGCATACAGCCGCTTGTCGACCTCCTCGTCACCACGTTCGGCGGACGGGAGGAACTGGAGACTCGCTTCCTGTCCGGTGACGATTAGGTGGACAAGATGCTCGAGCTCGCCTTTGCCGACGCCAGGCTGAGACCCGTTGAAGAGGAAGAGTGGTGCGATACCCGTCACGGGCCTCATAAGCATCGTCACAGCCATGGCGACGGTGTTTGTCCGTGATGCTTCGTCAGCGAAGACGAAGCCGTCGTATCCGTCCTCGCCATCCATGGTAAGGACGTCGAGGATCGCTGCGCGTGCGTACTCCACGTCGGCTGCGGTTGGCTTGTCCGGGACCGTGATCCCTTTGAGCGATGGGTCGAGGTCAAGGAGCAGCCCCGTCTTCTCGTCGTAGCCGTTCTCGATGACGATCGAGCCGTCATCGTGGATGATTGGCGAGGAGACGACACCGACGACGGGGCGCAGTTCGTCCCAGAACGTCAGTGCAGTCGGCAGCGCACGCCGGTACTCTGTGCCCTTGGAGAACATGGCGAGTCTGGCTACGATCTCCTCGAATGCCTGCTGCGTCACAGGCTCGAGCGAAACCCTTCCCGTGCGCGGGTCCCTACGGGAACGGACCATCCGTGAGGCGGACGAGTACAGCCCCTCGCGCGCCCCTCGCTCTCGCAGTATCTCGCGCAGTTTTCTGAACAGCGGCAGCGAGTCACCTGTATCAGGGAGTGAGACATAGACTCGGCCGGATTCTGTGGCGTTCCGCTCGGCAATCTTGCCGAGATGCTGGCGGTGGAGGTGCTCGGCCTGACGCTTGGTCAGACCAGCAGGAGACTTCCCCGCTCGCTCGACAATGCGCTCGAGAACAGCACGACGCCTATCTTTGGACCAACATGTCAGATAGTCATCGAGGCCATCATGGCCAGCTCCTGGGAATGTGCCGAAGCACGTGGAAGACGCGCCGAAGTCGAGCAGAGCCTCGCCAAGACGATGTGCCCCGTCCCACACGGGCCACGATGATGCTGCGTCGGCATCGGGAACGACGCATACATCATGCCCCTCGAGCGCGGCCAGCATTGGCGACGGCCGTCCATTCTCCATCCAGCCGGTGATCCCGGCGATCGAGTAAATAGCCCAGCTCTCCGGAGCCCAAGACAGTGCGGCGAGACCCTGCTTGGTGCCCTCAACGATCAGTGTCGCATCAGGTGAGGTGACCTCACGAAGGACACCAAGCTTCAGCGGGCTGAACAATGGGTCATCTTTCTTCGGTCCGACATACTTCATGTCGGCGAGTGTGGTCTTTGCCTGCCACGAATGCGTCCCGTCGACGTTCCTCTGTGGGTAGACGATGACAGGCGCGCCTGACACTGAGACCACCCACTCGCCTCCAGCAGGCATCTGCGCTGGAAATCGTGCCGTGTAAATGCCACGCTCGGTGATCACTTTGTCAGTGATGCCTGAGCGGCGGAGCTCCTCGAGATGATCTGGCGAGACGGTACTCGTTTTGGTAGACTGGGAGTCGTCGGAGGTTGTCCCAAGACCTTCCACCTGGCCCTTGTCGTTCGCCGCGGCAGGGGCCGAATTTCTTCTCAAGGTCATATTCACGCCACCGCCTTAATCGCGCCGGAGAAGGCGGCGAGCAGGATGGCGCGCTGGCGCTCGTCGAGCGGGGGAGCGGAGGCTGCCTGACGTTCAGCCCAGGCTCGAATGTCTTCATCGGAAGAGACTTCCAGTCGAGGTGAGACGGGTGTGGCGAGCGCGTCAAGATCACTTCGCAGTACCTTGACGCGGCCCCCGGTCTTAACAGCAGGAAGCCTTCCCTGAGCGATCCAAGAGCGAAGCGTCGAGTATGCACCGTAGCCTTCGGCCGCAGCCTCCCTAAGGGTGAGGTAGTGCGTTTTCTCGGACGGTGGATTGTATGCGGTAGACACAAGCCTCTCCAGACAGGTAGAACTGTCCGGAGAGGCTGTGACCTTTTCCCGGCTATATCCAGGTGGCGAAAATATACCCTGCTTACTGCCTTTTTTACAGGAGTGCTACTCCATACCTGGTCTCTTATCGGAACCCCGCCCGCCATGCGAGGACTTACCCGTGCAAAACATCGTGTCGGAGGAGTTACCGGTCGTTAGCCGTTTGGTGAGCTACACCTTGGTGGGAACCGTGATTCCCACCACCCTCGGGGTTATCCCATCTCGTGGTTCTCACGATCGCGAATCACAAGATCTAGCGCGATCCTAACAGGGTCAGTCAAGTCTAGTCAAGTGGCGTTAATCGACTCTACTTCCAGTCGATACGGACTCGCTCAGGATCGACCCCGCGTCGCCCGGGACGAGAGGCCTTGGCGAGGAAGGGGGTCATCATGGCGCGAATGACGCGCCGGCGAGTCTCCAGATCGAGGGCCTCCCAGGCGGTGCGAATGTTCTCAGCGTCGACGAGCTTTAGGACCGCTGGATCGGTCCCTGTGAAGGTTCGTAGGCGTTTCTCGTTGGCCTCGATGCGTGGGCGAACCAGGGCTTCTTGCTCCAGGCGCAGCGCGAGGTTCCGGTTCGCTGCTGCCTGCTCTGCCACGTCGCGCAGGTAGGCTTTGTCAGCATCTATCTCGGCCCGCAGTGCAGCGCGCTCCTCGGCATGGGTGCCATCTGAGTGGTTGAGAACCTCTAGGACGTCGGGCTGATGGAGACGGGTTAACAGTGCCTCCACCACGAGGGAGTCAAGGAAGTCCTCCTTCATCGTGACGTGGAACCCGGCGCCACGCCGTTTCGCTCCTGCGTTGCACTGGTAAACCACGTTGCGTCGGCGGGGCAGCTCTGTCCCGTCAGGAGCGAAGCGACGTCGCGAGTGGTTGACACGACAGACGAGGGGTTCGCCGCACTCTCTGCACCGCGCGATCCCAGTGAGAAGGTGCTGTGCCCTCCACTCACCTGATCCGTTCAGGCGCGAAGGGTCATCGAGTAGAGCTTGGAGTCGGTCCCACGTGTCCCGATCGAGAATCGGGGGCCAAGTGGCGTCCCCGATGATCTCCTTCCGGTAGGTGCGCAGTCCTGCATAGCCGGGGCGGCGCAGCAGTCCTCGAAGTTTCGCCCCAGACCACTGCAGTGGTTCCTTGCCGTCCGCCAGACGCCGTTCGTCGTCGAGGTCTGTGGCGGCCGCGGTCACTCGGCGTTTGTTGAGATCGTGTGAGATGGAGTACAACGCCTCGCCCGCAAGAACCCGTTCGGCGATCTCGCGCACGATGGGAGCTCGGACAGGGTCTTCGACAACTGATACCACATGCCTCTCTGTTCCCTCACCGTCATAGATGCGCTGATAGCCATAAAGGTGCCGACCATGTGGCAGCCCCCGCTCGGCGAGATCCCTCACGCCGCGTAGGACTCGCTCATGAGTCCGAGCCACCTCGTCTTCAGCAAGGAGAGCATCTAGGCCCGTGCGGAAACGTGCGGCGCGGTCGGAGAGGTCGTGGAGCGTCCCCATGTAGCCCCAAGCCATTCCTGCTGCTCCGCAGGCCTCCCGCAGTTCGACGTACCCGGAGAGGTCACGCGTTGCGCGGGAGCTCTCCCATGTCAAAAGGGCGTCTGCATGGCGTGCGCGGACGGCGGCAAGAACCTCATTCCAGACGCTGCGCTCCGCCTTAGCAAAAGCGGAGGCGGACCCCTGTTCGGCGAACTCCCGGATGACTATCCATCCCTCGCGCTCCGCCCATGCGCGCAGTTCCTTGAGCTGCGAGGTGACCGATGTTGCCGATTTACCGTCGGTGTGGGAGACCCGGGCGTAGATGAGGACCGTTTTCACAGCTGTCACAAGCACAGTGTACAACAAGACTAATCAGGGGAGAACGTCTCCAGCGACTTCGTGGTCCCGACGGTGGCCAGCGCCATCGACCTGGTCGTCCACCTCGACCTGGACCGGGGTGGGCGGC
>ERZ773059.869-NODE-869-length-15692-cov-5.028650_pt1 | contig 15692 bp, 13 predicted proteins | sample MGYA00580514_ERZ773059 | MGnify/ENA primary metagenome ERZ773059 (study PRJEB29015, sample SAMEA2737981) | human oral metagenome | biome: human oral; feature: human-associated habitat; material: dental | place: China | collected 2056 ...
AAGCCGCGCCCGCGCCGGGAGACCAAGCCGCGCCCGCACGTCGGACGGGCGCCGGATCGCGCGTCGCGTCGTGCACCGCGCCCGCGAGGGCGCCGCGCTTCGCCAAGGCGGTCGCGATGCTCGGCGCCGTCGCCCTCGCCGTCGGCTGCTCCAACGCCGATCCCCTGCGCAGGTCCGACGGGAAGGACCGGGCCGACGAAACGATCGTCGTCGGCTCGCAGGATTATTACTCCAACGAGATTATTGCGGAGATATACGCGCAGGCGCTCGAGGCGAAGGGCTACAAAATCGAGCGGCAGATGAAAATCGGCCAGCGCGAGGTCTACATGCCCGAGGTCCGCTCCGGCTCAATCGACGTCTTCCCGGAATACACGGGCAATCTTCTTCAGTACATCGACTCCAAGGCGAGTGTGACGGCCCCCGAGCCCGTATATCGCGCACTGGAGAAGAAGCTTCCGCGCGAGCTCACCGTGCTCAATCAGGCGCCTGCCGCGGACCAGGACTCCTACGTCGTCACCGCGAAGTTCGCCTCGGAGAACGGAATTCGCACCATAGGCGACCTCGCCAAGGTCAAGGGGCGGCTGGTGCTCGGCGGCAATTCGGAGCTCGAATCGCGCCCGTACGGACCGAAAGGCCTGAAATCGGCATACGGTGTGGACGTCTCTTTCACGCCCATCGAGGACTCGGGCGGCCCTTTGACGATCAAATCGCTGCGCGAAGGGCGCGCACAGGTCGTCGATCTGTACTCCGGAAACCCGGAGCTCTCCACGGGCGAGTTCGTGGTGCTCCAGGATCCGAAGAACCTCTTCCTCTCCTCGCACGTCGTTCCCCTCGTCTCCTCGAAGCTTCCGGTTCGCGCTGCCAAAATCCTCGACCGCGTCTCCGCCAAGCTGACATCCGAAGACCTGCGCGCGATGGGCGCCCGTTCAGTCAAATCCGGCCAGCCCGCTTCGAAGATCGCCAAGGATTGGCTCAAGGGCAAGGGGTTGGGCTGACTGGTCGGGCTAAGCAGCCGGGTCGATCAGCCCGGCCGGTCAAGGGGCGACGGCTTTTCTGCTTGAATTATTTACAGAATAATTAAAGGGTACTTCTCCCCAAACGATATAGATTCCTTGATCTTTAACTAAGTGTTTGAAAGGTTGGATATATAAATTGAATTATTTGTGTCAGGCCACCTAAAAACATGTAAAAGGAAGGTGATTGCTTGTGGGAACACAATTTGCTTTGACACTCGGAGCCCAGACGGAAGCCGCGCGTTCGGTCAACGAATCCGCCGCCGACTTCGCCGACTTGCTGAAACGATTCGGCGAAGAACTTGAAGGCGGGTTGTCTTCTTTGGCTTTCTCGGCAATTGCGACATTCGGGGAGGGGATCGGCAAGTGGTTTGAAGCGGCCAAGCCTTTCCCGGAAGGGCTTGTCAACTATTCGAAGGCGTTGGCGGCGGTCGATTCGACGACGGCGGAAGCGGACAGAAAGTCGACTCAGGAGTTTTACGCCGTCTACGAGGAAATAGCGGCATTGATGGGAGGCGACGAATGAGCGAGAGAACCTTCAAATACAGCGAGTCCTCTTTGGTCGAGTTGACCACTATGGTTGAAAACATGAGCGCGAATGTGGAAGATCTGATTTCCACTGCGCGAAAGAAGACCGACGGCCAAATCGGAGCGTGGAGCAGGGAGTCTTCCTCTCGGCAGGCTCAGATCGCTTTCGATCAGCGGCTGGGGAATCGCACGGAAAGTTTGACGCAGGCGCTGGATGAAGCGGCCAACGCTCTGGGCGACATCAAAGACCTGGCCCACAACACAGAAGTTCGCAACGTCGCCGTCATGGACTAAGGGGCGAGAATCATGCCCAGTTATGATTTCGAAGTGGACCTCGAGTCCCTCATCAACGCTTCGACGAAGGCTAGCGAGGCAGTCAAGCAGAAGAAAGACCAGGACATAGAGGACATCGTTCCCACGGAGAGCGATGTCGGAAGCGACACCGTCTGGAAGGCCGTTGACGATTTCCAGGATCGTTGGGAACGCGGGATCAACGACATGACCGAAGACATCGAAGAAGTCGCCGGGCGCCTGGGACAAGTCGCTGCGAACTACGTGGATTTCGACAACAAGGCGAAAGAGCGCATGCAAAAGTTCACTGAGGCGACGAGCAATCTTGACACTTCGGCACTGATAGGAGAGCAAGATGGGAATTGAGCATACCGGCGCGCCGACCTTCTCTATCTCCGGAAGTCCCTCGGCGATACGCGACAAGGCGACGACGATGCGTTCGCGTTCCAGTCAGTACCAGGTTTTGTCTGATTCGCTGTCGTCTCTGTCCACGGACGGATGGACGGGACGGGCAGCCGACCGATTTCGTGAAAAGTTTTCTGTGGAGCCCGGAAGGTGGCAGCAGGCCGCCACCGGGTTCGCGAACGCGGCCGACGCCCTCGATTTGTATGCGACGTCGTTGGAAAACGCCCAAGCAACCGCGTCCGACTGCAAGAGCAACTACGAAGAGGGAAATCGGATCACCAAAGAGGCTCGTGAGGAATACGACGCCGACGTCGAACGCGGAAAGCAGGAGAAGCGCGAATGGGAGGCGGAGAACGGCCCCGGGACGTACACCCTGACGATCGAACCCTTCTCCGACCCCGGCGAATCCATGCGAGACCAGGCGGTTTCCGATTTCGATTCGGCGGTCAGCACGTTGGAGAGCGAAGCGCAGACTTGTGCGAATACGATCCGTGCATCGTGCGAAGGCGCTCCTGAAAGCCGGAACTGGTTTGAGACCGGGGTGGCAGCCGTAGGCGACTTCCTTTATGGCGCGCTTGAGGCGTGCGTAGACCTGGGCAAGTTTTTGTTTGACATAAGCGCGTTCGGTCCGATTTTCAATGACCTGATCCCCCTTCTCACGGGAGAGCTCACTCCTGAAGAACTTGCGATGAAATGGCAGCTGAAAGGCGAGTCAGCCCTCGCATTCGGGAAAGCCCTGTGGGAAAACCCCCTCGAGGTGGGAAAAGAAATTGGCAAGGGGGTGCTCGATTGGGACACGTGGGCCGACAATCCCGCCCGCGCCCTCGGCCACCTGGTTCCCGACATCGTGATGGCGGTCGCGACAGCCGGCACCGGCACGGCTGCCACCAAGTCGTCGTCCCTTCTGGCGAGACTGGGCGCCCACGCGGACGACGTCGGCGACGTCGCAGGCGCGGCCCGGCGTGCTGACAGGGCGGCCGACGCCGCCGAGACCGCCGGGAAGCTCGAAAAGCTGGATTTCACGGACGTCGGCAAGCCGCCAAAGGACTTCTCGCCGAAACCCGGCCTGACCAAAGAGGGGTGGGAGCACAGCGTCGACGAATGGACCGGGAAGGTCTCGGAGGCCAACCCCGGCCTAGACCAGGACTCCGTCAGAGGCCTTCACCGCTACACGGTCAATGAGGGTTACACTAACATGAACGGCGCCCTGCGCAGCGGGGGCGGATCGCCGGAGACCCATAAGCTGATTGAGGATGCGACGAGGGCCCTCGATCGGCTGCCGACCCCCGAACCGGGAGATTTGCACAGGGGGACGGCGTTGCCCAAGGGCGTGGTCGACAAGATGCTCGACGAGGGCGTTTTCTCTGACCCCGCATTCCTCTCCACGTCGCGAGATTCCTCGGTTGCCGCACAATTTGCGGAGACGGCCGCCAAAAATTCTCCCGACAACATCCCGGTCGAGTTCAGGATCAAGAACGGCACGGCGCCCGACATCCAGTCATTCTCGGCCTACGCAAATGAGGCAGAGCACCTTTACAAGCCCGGGGCCAAGTTCGACGTCGTCGAAATGGTGGAAAAGCAGTTCGGATCCAAGCAAGGTTGGAAGGTCGTCATGAAGGAACAGTAGTGCTCGATTCTCCATTCCGAACGCACTTCACCCTCAATGAGCCAATGAAAGAGGCGAAGCAATGACAAGCGACGATTTGAACCTCGATGCCTTCCTCAAGGCGCTTCTCAGCCTTCCTCCCGCTCCGGGCGTGAGCTTCCGCGGGTGGGTCCATCCGGCCGACCTCGGGACGGTCGACGTGGCGACGAAGCTCCTGACTGCGGCGTCGGTCGACATAGCGGTTGCCACCGCGGGTTTCACGACGTCGGAGCTGGGAATCGTCGTCGGGCGCACGGGCCGCGATCTCGGAGCCTTTTCGGCGATGCCCGAAGCGGAGGAAATCACGTACGCACCGGGCAGGATATTCCGAGGTTATCCCGTCGAGACGGTCGACGATCTCAGCGTGCGAGTCTACGAGGAGTGGGTGATCGGCGACGGCGGGCAGCCGGTCTCGATGGGAATCGACCCGAGCGAAGTGGTCGCCATGGTCTCCGCGATGATCCCGAAGGCCAGAGGCAAAGAGCTCGTCGTTCCGCGAGAATACTGCAAACGCTTCACGTCCCCGCTCGAGTGACGCGTGCGCGGTCTGCCTATGCGGCGCCCGGAGGGGCGAGATCTGTCAGCGGCGGGAGAGGCCAACGCGATCGCTCCCTGAGGGGGCGCGCGAGCGGCTTCTGAAAAGACAAGCGGGGCCGGGGCTGGAAGGGCCGTATGCGAGCCCCACATGAAAGATTCGGAGAAGGAGAAGTGCACAGATGTCTGATTCCAAGGCAAAGCCAGAGGGGGCTGAGGACGCAGCTGTCGTCGACGCAGTCGCCGTCAACGGCGTCGTCGATGGGCGGCGGATATGGATCGAAGAGGAGCCCTGGTATCTTTTCGACGGAGCCTTTCCGGTGCGCTTCGAGGACGGGGCTCTCGACTGGAGGCGGCTTAGCGAGTCCGAACGCGAAGAGGTGGTGCGAGTAGACGCCCGCATGCGCGGCTTGTACGGAATCGCGGACCCGGCTCCGCGGGTGCCCGCTCCCGCGCCCGACGTCCCGTGCGACCTGGGCTGGTTCATGCCGATTTCCACGCGTAGAGCCCTGATGGACAGACAGGGGCGCGTGTGTGAAGGCTGGCTTAAGGGATATCACGAGGTCACGTGGGAGGGGCGCTTCGCCCTTGAGTTCGCTCTCGACGGCGAAAGCTGGTTTCTCCTCAGAGCTGACGGGCTGCCGTGGGCCGCTTCGAGGCATGCCCGCTACTCACGCGTGCCGTCGGTTTGGGTCGATGTGGACATGTGGCGATACGAAGGCGGCGATTTCCTGGAGATCGGAATCGACGTGGAGCGCCCCGAGAAAACGGACCGCGGACGGTTGAGGACGGTCTACATCGAGCGGTGGCCCGACGACGAAGCCAGGTACGGCACGTGCCCGGGTGCGGGCGAGCCTCGCGAAGTTCTGACGCCGATACGCTGGGACGGGCGCGTATGGTGGCGAAATCCCCGATGGTGGGAAGGCATGTTTCCGTCAAATGAGAGCGGACGCGGGATCGACTACAGGGGCCTTGCTCCGACGCAAAAGAAGACGGAGGGGGCCGTTTCGGCCTATTGCAGTGCAATAAGGCTGTGGGACGAACCCATCGTCCACTACACCCGAGAGCGCCAGGCCCGATGGACCGAGCCGATCGGCCCGGGCGTGACGCTCGAGGATCTGCGCAGGCACTACGAGTCGATGGGCTTGGAGTCGCCCTACTGAGTGCCTGAAGCACTCTGCCAAGAGCATGCGGGCGTCCTGGCGCGGATTCAGGCCCTCCGCGCCCGACGATCTGACCCGCCGCGCCCGACGATCTGAAAGGCGCCCCGCGGCCGACGGCGGACTCAGGCGCCGGCAGACTCTTCTTTCTCGTCGTCGCCGGGCTTTTGCTCCGCGCCCGACTTCAGACCTTTGCGCGGCGTCCTTCCCTTGCGATCAGGCTTTCCGGCCGGCTCGACGCAGCGTTCGGCAAGGTCCGCCTCGATCAGGAGCCTGCGGGCACGGGCCAGCCTGCGTTGCGCCGCGAACAGCCTCACGAGCGCCACGGTGAGGAAGACAGACGCGACGGCCGCCGTCGCGAAGAACAGCGGCGAGGCGATGAGCTGCAAGACGCTCACAAAGTTGTTGAAGAACACTGAGGGCTCCAGACGGTCGGTGCGTTGCTGCGGTGTGACAACAGCCAAACATATTTTGCACGTTCATTTCGGCCAGGGAAAACCGCCGCTCCGAAGACGCACCGGCCAAGGGGCGCATGGGCACGCGGCCAAAAGGAGGGCACGCGGTCAAAAGGAGAGCACGCGGCCAAAAGGAGGGCGCGCAGGCCAAAAGGAGACACGCAATTCTGAGGCAGAGGCGTCGGCGGGCCGAGAGGAGGCACTAGAATGGATCGCTGGGAAGGCATCGCCGCACGACGCCGCGAGTTCGCTTTGCGAAGCCGACGCGCCGCCGGGGAATTCCTCGGGCATGCGCGACGTTGAAGCCAGCGGCGTCCAAACAGGAGGGCAGATGGCGAGAATCACAGGGTGCAGGCGGATCGTGCTCGCCGTGGTGTGCGCGTGCCTCATGCTGGCGGGCTGTTCCCGGCCCATTCTCAAGCCGCCTGTGCCTCGTCCGCTTTCGGAAGGCGGGCGGGTCGCCCTCGACTCCCGCGCCAAGCGCCACGTGGGCGGCAACGGCTTCTGGACCAGGGACAGGCTCGCCCGGGCAGTCAGGGGCGGCGGCCCGGACCAGCAGAAGCAGCCGTCGGCCCAGGCAACCCAGCTGCCCGCTTCGGCCCTGAACGACCCCAAACTTTCGAACGTCCAACTCGGCGAGGGGACGGTGGGCGTCGGCGAGAACTTCATCGGACTGCCGCAGACGGGAACCTTCTTCTACCGCACGGGGCCGCGCTCGACCGCCGAGTACCACACATGCTCCGGCTCCGTCGTCAATTCGGCTTCGGGGACGATCGTCGTCTCCGCGGCGCACTGCTGGTACAACGTCAACGCCCAGTCGGTCGTGTTCATCCCCCAATTCTCGTGGGTGAACGGCCGGGCTCGAACGCCGTACGGGGTCTGGGAGATGTCCGGTTCCACCATCCACATCGACCCCCGTTACGAGAGCGAGGGCGACGACGGCGTCGCCTACGACGTCGCCGTCCTCAGCGTCGCCCCGAACGTCGCCAACCAAACGATCCAAGAGGTGACGGGCGGGTTCGACATCTCCCTCGACGCGCAGATCGCCCAGCCGAAGGTGGAGATCGTCGGCTACCCGGCCGACGACTCCAGCAATTCGACGTACACCGCCGCCTACCCCCGCCACTGCCTCAACTCGACCTCCGAGTACCAGGAGGCGGGCACGTCTTTCTTCAACATCAAATGCTCCGGAATGGCCAGCGGAGTCTCCGGCGGGCCGTGGCTCGTTCCGAAGACGGTCAACGGCGTGACCAAGTGGTGCATGGTCGCCGTCACGGGCGGCGGCCAGGACGGCGGCGGATACACCGACGACGAATCCGTGGGCGTGCGCATGTCCGGATTCGTCACCGAGCTCATCGCGAAGGCCGAGGCCTTCGACATGTCGAAAGCCGGCGACTGGAGCGGCGCGCAGCTCATGGCGGCCGGCAACTTCGGCGCCGTGGACGGCGCCGACGACCTCGTCGTCTCCTGGCGCAACGGGACGATGGACGTCTTCCTTGGCTCGGGCAGCCTCACGTTCCCGTTCATGGCCTCCCGGAGGGTCTCGCGCGGGTCGTCGTCGAACCTGCCGCCGCGGATGCTCACGACCGCGGACCTCGACGGCTCGGGCCAGGACGACCTCGTCGCCCTTGGGCAGGACGGGAAAGTCATGATGCTCCAGGACCCGGGCTCGGGAGGGCCCCGCCGGCTGCTGCATCTCAACCCCCACGATCCGCTCGAATGGGTTCAGGCACGCCAGATCATCGGCGGCGACTTCAGCCCGGACGGCGACCACAAGAGGGACGACCTCCTCGTTGTGTGGGCCGACGGCACGACGAGCGTCTATCTTCACGTGTCCAAACACGGGCTGGCCAGGGACAAGCCGTGGCCCGTCCGCGGCCTCAAGGGCCTGGTCGGCGACGAAGGCGGCGCGAACGGCCCGCTGGCGAGCGGGATCGACGGCGTCGTCGCAGCGGGGGACTTCGGCGGCGGCCGCCTCACGGACGTCATGGTGGTAGGCAAGGACCGCAGCGGAAGGTTCGCCGCGTGGCTCATCACCGACGACGAGCCGAAGGGCGGCCTCCCGGTTTATCGCATCGCGCCCTATGACATTCGCGCCGCGGGAATCGATCCGAGCCAGGTCAAGGCGCTCGCGGCGGGGGATTTCGACGCCGAGGGAACGGGTTCCGACGTCGTCATCGACATGCGGGGATCGCGGGTGCTCATGCTCGCCAACGTGAAGGCTGGCAAGAATCCGACGCCCTCCGACGTGACGGCGGTCGTCAGCCGGTGACCGCATCGGCGGCCGTGCAGGCATCGGCAGGTCGGCGGACGAACGCCGTCGACGGGCTTGGTTTCCTGCTCGCGTGCCCGGGCTTCGCGTGCCGCCTAGAGAGCCGCGCGTCCCTTTTGGGGACCCGTCGCCAGAGATTCGGTTCGCAATTTGTTGCAGACCGTGAAACAGTAGGGAGGTCGGCTCGCAAGGTCCTCCCGGAAGGAGAATGAGAATGACCCGTAGGCCGTTCGCGCGCACATCGGCCGCGTTCGCGGGTCTTCTCATGGCCCTCGGGGCCTGCGGCCAAACGCCGAAGCCGACGTCGCCGTCCGGCGCGGGAGCGTCCACGACGGAGACCGCCCCCGCGCCCACCCTTGCCGCCCTCAAATACGCACCGAAAATTCCGGGAACGGCCGCTCTCCTCGAACGCAAGGAGAGCGGCCCCGGCGAACTCGCGGGCGTCGTCGTCAGCGGAAAAACGGTGGTCTCTGTGCGCCACGACTTCAAGGCGAAGAGCTCGGAGCTGGCCGGATACGTGCCGGGCGAGGCGAAGGCCTCGTGGAAGAAGACCGCAGACGGATGGGTCGACTGCGTCGGAGACTCGCCCACCGTGTGCCTGGCCTCGAACTACGAGGACGGCGAATGGTCGGTGGGCGATCCGCGCATCCTCAATCCGGCCAGCGGGCGGTTCAAAGACCTCAGTGTCGGCCCCGCCGGCACCTTCCAGTTCGTCGGCGTGCGCGAAGGGGTCGCCTACTTCCTCACCTGGGACGGAACGAAAGACGTCCACGTGACGGGGTTCGACGCCGACGGCGCCCCCGTCGCGGACAAGAACTTGAGGATAGCCGCGCCAAAGGTCGCCGCGCCAGAGACTGAGGGGGCCGAAAGGAAGCCCTCTGCGTCGGCGGGCGAAAAGGCTTCGCCGACCCATGGAAAAGCGTCTTCCTCCGCGGCCGCCAAGCGGCCGAAGACGCCTCGGGCTTCGAGCGCTTCGCCTTCGAACGGCCCGTCGTCGGACGGCGTTCCCTCCGGCACGCCACCGCAAAGGAAGTCCGCGCACAGGCCGGCGGCCAGGCCTCCGGTCTCCCAAGCCACGGGAATTCGCGCGCAGATGACCGGTTCTTACCTCGTCGTGCGGACGGACTCTATGTCAGGTGTCTACTTCACCCGCGGAAATCGCTTTGTCAGGAAGGATTTCGACGGCGCCTGCGCGGCGCTCAAGGACGGAGTGGTCTGCGAAACCGGATCGGGCCTGGTCGGAATCGGCGCCGGGGCGGACGACGCGTGGGAACTCGAAGCCGACGTGACCGTGTTGAGCTCGGCCGTCGAGTCCGACTCCAGCCTTGCGGACGCCGAAGCGGACATGCGCTCGCGGCTTGGCCGGGCCAGCGGCGCAGGCGACGCGGCGCCTGGCGAGGACGCCGAGGCTTCGGCGTCGCCGACGCAGTCACACGACGCCGGCGGCGACGCGGCGGGCAAAGGCACGGCGGGCGAGGGCTCCTCCACCAGTTCGAGCGACGCGGCGCACCCCCTTCCCCCGGGCAAGCGGTACTTGGCCTCGGGGCCGAAGGCGCCGGTGCTCCTTTCCGCCGGCGACGGGAAGCTCTCGATCGACGGCAAGCGCAGCGCAGCCATCGGCGAGGCGAAGGTCAAGGGCGTGGACCTCAGCCACGACATCGCCGTCGTCAACGTCGAAACCCACGGCAAGTCTGCGGGTGAGTCCAAGGCGCCCGCCATCGTTTCGTCGATCCTCGTCGACGGCGACGGCGCGACGGTCGCCGGAATCGACAAGACGCGCGCCGACCAGCTGCTCGCAGAGGCGAACGGAGGCGACGTGCTGCGGCCCTACGGCTTTGCCTGGCAGGGGAGCCGTTTGGTCTACACGGACCTGACCGAGGCGGTCATAGGCGTGTATCGAACCGCGGAGAAGGGCAAATGACGGCGCGGCGAGACGACGGGCGAGGGCCCGGCACGAGCGGCGGCGAACGGACGAAGGTCCGCGTGGACGTTTGGCTGTGGAGCGTGCGCCAATGCAAGACCCGCTCGCTGGCGACCTCGGAGTGCAAAGCCGGACACGTCAGGGTGAACGGCGAGACGGCCAAGCCCTCGACTCCCGTCCGAGTCGGCGACGAAGTGCGTTATCGGTACGAGGGATTCGATCGGATTCTCAAGGTCACGGGCGTCATTTCGAAGCGCACGAGCGCGCCCTTGGCGCAGGCGTGCTACGAGAATCTCACGCCGGAGCGCCCGCGCGTGCGCATTCCCGTGATGAGGCGCGAGCCCGGAACCGGCAGGCCGACGAAGAAGGAACGGCGCGAGCTCGACAGGCTGTTTGGCCGGGACTCCAACTTCGGCCGCCTCGGCTGACGTCGCTGGCCGAGAATGCTGCGCCAATCAAAGGGCGGCGCGGGGAGAAGGATCTGGCGGTCCGGGAGAAAGATTTAGGACTCCGCCCTGGCTGGGGAAACCGTCTCTGGCGAACCCGTGCTCTCAGCCCCGCTCGGCGGCGCGATTCGCTCCGCCGAGAGCAGGCCCGCGACGTAGTAGGAGAAGCGCCACATCGCCCACTCCAAGGGCCCGCGTCTGTAGAAGAGGCGCCACAGGCCGCATACGATCAGGGCGCCGACGGACATCCACAGCACGGCCTCCCAGCTGTTGTTCGCAAGGTCCGGCATCGTTCCGAGGATCACGAGATGGGTTGCGTAGACAGTCAGCGACATGGAGCCGACTGCGGCAAGCGGCCGAAGCACGTTGCGGGAAGCCCGGCCGATGAGCAGGCACAGCCCGGTCAGCGCGATCGCGAAGCCTCCCGATCCGACCACTTCGAACACCGTGTTGGCGTGAGGGTTGGCCGTAACCAGCTGCGAGGCTGGGTCGAAGGCGACCGGCGCCCAGTCGAAGGCATGCTCGCGCTGATCGCTGTCGGGGTCGGCCGGAGGCGGATCCGCCTGGCCGTCCGACGACGAATCGGGGGAGACGTGGCTCCCTCCGCTTTCCTCCGTCACAACGGCCCCGCGCACCTGCAGAGTGTCTCTGGAGTCGAACAAAGTGTGCGTGAGGACGTAGCTTCCCCCGTACCCGAGGACCATCAAAGCCGCTCCCAAGGCGACGAGCTTCGCCTGGTGCCTCGCCTCGGCGATGCATGACTTGCCGATCGCCATTCCCGCGAAGATGAAAGCCATATAGACCAGCCCCGGGTAGTTCCCCGCGATGAGCATCGTCCATAGGAACGGGTCGTTCTCCTGAGCGACAAGCCCGAGCGAGGCCGTCACCCATACGATTGCCACAGAGAGAATCGGGCCGACGACGGCCGTTGCCGCCGCAGCCGTCCACAGCTTGCGCACGCTCCACGATGTGAAGGGCAGGGCCAAGACGAACCAAACGGCGTAATAGCTGAGGACGACGATGACGGGCAGATTGAGCAGAGACGTCAACATCGAGAGGAAGACGAGCATGAAGGCTCGTCCGACGATGCGCTTGCGCGCAGTCGCCATCCGCTCGCCGGTGTAGGGCGCGTCCCTGCCCGTGAGGAGGGACAGCGATATGCCGGCGACCAGGGCAAAGAGGATGACGGAGCGCCCGTTGGGAATGTCCGACAGGATTGAGTGGGCCGAGGACCACCTGTCGTCGCCGTCGCCGATCGGCGCGAAGTTCACGTAGATCATTCCCAAGACAGCCAGGCCTCGCGCGACGTCCAAACCGCCGATTCGCCCGAGCCGTCGGGTGGTTTCCCCGCCCGTGGACGCGGAACTGCCGCCCGGGCCGTCCGCCGCCGAATCTTGCGGGTCGAGAGCGTCCGGCTCCTCCGGCAGGGAGGCCTGCGTCTGAGCGGCGGCGTCGGAGTCTCCGGCGTCGTCGCTTGGGGAAAACGAAGCGGGCTCGGTGATGCTCATGGCACAAGTCTAAGGGAGCAAAAGGGGTGAGGGCTAAGGCTTGCGTGCGGAGGCCTGCCGGGCGGGGTCCGCCGGGCAGGCGCGTCCGTTCCATTGCGCGCCGCGACGTGGAAGAATGTCGGGGTACAAGCGGGCAACCCTGAACGAGGAGAATCATGACGCCGCCGAAGATCAAGCTGGTCGATTCCGTCAAGGCGATCAACTGGAACCGAATCGAGGACGAAAAGGACCTGGAGGTCTGGGATCGCCTCACCGGCAACTTCTGGCTCCCCGAAAAGATTCCGCTCTCGAACGACATTCCTTCTTGGAGCACCCTCAAGCCCCACGAACAGCAGATGACCACCCGCGTGTTCACCGGGCTGACGCTGCTCGACACCGTGCAAGGAACCGTGGGGGCCGTTTCGCTCATTCCCGACGCCGTCACTCCGCACGAAGAAGCGGTTCTCACGAACATTGCCTTTATGGAGTCAGTTCACGCCAAATCGTATTCGTCGATATTTTCCACCCTTATATCCACTGAAGAGATCGACGAGACTTTCAGGTGGTCGGAAGAGAACGAGTATCTTCAAAAGAAAGCCAAGATTATCCTCGACTACTACCGGGGTGAGGACGCCGAAAAGCGCAAGGTGGCCTCGACGATGCTCGAATCTTTCCTCTTCTATTCGGGCTTCTACGCTCCGATGTACTGGTCCGCGCACGCCAAGCTGACGAACACGGCCGACCTCATCCGCCTCATCATTCGCGACGAAGCCGTCCACGGCTACTACATCGGCTACAAGTACCAGAAGGCACTGGCCAAGGCCTCGCAGGAGCGGCGCGACGAGCTGCAGGAATATGCCTACAGCCTGGTGATGGACCTCTACGACAACGAGGAGCTTTACACCGAGTCTCTCTACGACGAGATGGGGCTGACCGAGGACGTCAAGATGTTCCTGCGCCACAACGCGAACAAGGCCCTGAACAACCTCGGGTACGAGGCGCTGTTCGGACCGGACCAGACCGCCGTCAACCCGTCCATTCTCGCGGCCCTCTCGCCCAACGCAGACGAAAACCACGATTTCTTCTCCGGGTCGGGCTCCTCCTACGTGATCGGCACGGCCGAGGCCACGACCGACGACGACTGGGATTTCTGAGGGGGCGAAGCTCCCGGCCCCGCGGGTGGCGATTGTCACTGCCGCCGCGGGGCTTGATTTTTTCTTCGAGCACTCCGACGCCGCCGCCCGAGGTTGACGACTAATTCAAACAAAACCCCTGTTTTTCTTCTGGGCGTTTTCGAGGCGTCCACCCAAAGTGGCTGGCCGGCTCGGCTTGTGGGAGGACGAGCGAAACCTTTGTTTTCCTTACTCTTGACGTAGTCGCTCCGGTTCACGCACTTGGAGCGGCCTTCCGCGGCCCGTGTGGGGATGCGGGCCGCGGGGCGGTGCAATTCGACGTCGCCCCGCGCGGCCTAGGAGGGTTTCTCCGTAGATCGTTCGGAATTCTTGCAGGCGCCTTGTGACTGACATTACATACGGGCAGAGTTCCCCATAGCCTCGGCGGGGCTGAAAAAGACCGTTTAATCTACGATTGTCCTATGCCATGGGAACCATTCCCCACACGTGTCGACATTTGAATAACGCCCATGGCTTAACACGCAAGGACAACTTCATGACAACTTCCTCACCAATTGGGGTCCGCCGGAAAACGCCGGGGATCTTCACGCTCATTTGCACGCTCGCGCTGAGCTTCGGTGCGCTTCTTTCCATGCCCACCGCGGCGAGTGCGAATGAAGTCAAGGTTGTAACCGGCATCACGGTCGAGAACACGTCGCGCGACAGCCAGTCGACGCCTTACCACGTGTGGGACATCACCAAGGTGAAGTTCACCGTGGACACGACCGGATCCGGTGCAAAAGCCGGCGACACCTTCACCATCGGCCTGCCCGACTCGATGCGCACCCAGATCACGTCGTTCCCGATGTACGCGAACGACGGCAAGACCGAGGTCGCCAAGTGCACGGTTCCCGGCGGCGCCGGCCAAACGCTGACCTGCACGTTCACGGACTACGTCAATTCCCACCCCGACATGCAGGGCGGAGGCTGGGTTCGGACCCAGATCTCCAAGTCCGAAGGGGTCGGCAACTTCACGTTCAAGGTTCCCGGAAACCCGATCGTCGTCGGGATTCCAGGCGGAATGATCAAGCCCGGCGACCTGCGCGGACTGCCTGAGAAGGCCTACAAGCAGGGGTGGGTCGAGGGCGAAGTCAGCCCCAACCTCTTCTACTGGAGAATCTGGGTCAACGCCGGAGCCTACGCCAACAGCGGGCAGATCACGGTCAACGACACCTTCAGCGCCGACCACGGCGGGTACAAGCTTTCGGACGAGTCCGGACGGCAGCCCGTTCTGCGCGTGTGGAAGGATTCGAAGAAGTTCGAATCCGGGGCCGACGCCGACGAGACGATCAAGGTCGGCCAGAGCGTCGGCGGCGGAACCTTCCAGTTCCAGCCCAACGAGAAGGGCTTCGCGGCGAGCTGGCCCCGCCAGGACGGCTACGTCTACGAGCTCGGCTACTACACGGTCCTCAAGGACCCCTCGCAGGTCAAAGTCGGTGACGCCATACAGAACCACGCGAACGTCAACGGTTCGGACGTCAAGAGCGACGCTGCGATCGCGACCCTCGGCGCCGGGAGGCTCGACGGGGCCGGCTTCGGCTCCATCAGCGTGACCAAGGCGCCGCTCACGGGCGACGCGGCCTCGCAGGTCGACGCCGCGAAGGAGTACACCGTCAAGGCCAGCTACACGGTCGGCGGCAAGGAGAAGTCTGACACTCTCAGCCTCAAGGCCGGCGGCCCCGCCAAGACGATCGGCTCCCTCCCCAAGGGCACGAAGGTCACCCTCTCCGAGATCAAGCCGACCGACGACGGAGTGACCTGGGGAGACCCCGTCTTCTCCTCGAAGGATTCGAACGTCAAGGTGGCCGACGGCGGCAAGAGCGCCGTCGTCACCGTCGGCGACAGGACGCTCACGTCCGTCGTCGTGACGAACAAGGCGAACCGGGTCGCCACGCCTCCGGCGCAGACTACGCCTCCGACGCCGATCGCGCCGCCGACGACGCCGGGCGCCCCCGTGCCCCCGGTTCCCTCAACCCCCTCGGTGACGCCTTCGACTCCGACCGCGACGCCTTCGACTCCCGCAGTGACGCCTTCGACTCCGACGGCGGCGCCTTCCAAGCCTTCGCTTCCCGATACGGGTGCGGCGGTGCTCTGGCTGGGAGTCATCGGCTTGCTCGCCGTGGTCGTGGGCGGAGCCCTTATGTTCTTCCGCAAAAGGGACAAGGGCTGAGGCAGAAGTGCCAAGGTTGAGGCCGAACTAAGGGCCGATGCCGAAACTGCAAAGGCTCGGGCGGGCATCGCACGCACTTCGGAACCGCTCTGAATCGGAAGGCGCCGAGACGCTCCGAGCCAGGCGACGAAAGGCCGATGCAATTCGGGCCGACCGGCGGGCTCCCCGCAGGCGCGTGAAGCGCCTGCGGGGA
>ERZ773059.874-NODE-874-length-15610-cov-5.903054_pt1 | contig 15610 bp, 4 predicted proteins | sample MGYA00580514_ERZ773059 | MGnify/ENA primary metagenome ERZ773059 (study PRJEB29015, sample SAMEA2737981) | human oral metagenome | biome: human oral; feature: human-associated habitat; material: dental | place: China | collected 2056 ...
TAAATACGATATAAATTTCTTTAATGATAATAAGAGACTTACGAAAATATAATGGGCAAATATTTTTGTGGGTTATTTTGTTTGCATTGAAGAAATATATATATAAATATTCTGACTGGATATAATAGAGTGACTGATTTAATGACGATACATTAAGCAGTGATATGGGAGTATGCATGTTGAACATAGTATAGGACCTTATATTCCGGCAGACATACAATCAAGGAGGTGGTTTGATGAACAAAAAGAGCATAGTAAGTCAAGCAGGCTTGCTGGCGGTTTCCGCTTTGTTCCTCTGGGCAAGCCCTTCTACTGTACATGCAGAAGGATGGGATAACTCAGGCGGTGAGTGGAGATATCTGGATAATGCCAATAACGCAGTGTCCGAGGCTTGGAGAAAGTCGGGTGACGCATGGTATTATCTGGGCGATGACGGTAACATGGTAAAAGATTCAATCGTTACCGTAGGAGACGGCATTTATTATTTGGATGCCGACGGTGTAATGGCGGCTAATCGTTGGGTTCTTGCAAAAGATATCGACGATAATGATGCATGGTATTACTTCGGTGCCGACGGAAAAGCGTACAAGGGCAGAGACGGAAGAGTATACACTCGTGAAATCAACGGAAAGAGATATCTTTTCGATGAAGAAGGAGTAATGCAGACAGGATTCTTCGATGCAGAGGGCAATGCGGTAGAAGATGACAATCCGTTTAAGAGTGCGAAATACTACTTCGGTGATGACGGAGCAATGTATGCGGACCAATGGTTACTTTATTCACAGGTAGGAGAGAATCCGGGATATTCAGAACTCGGACAGAGAAACTACAGTGAGTATGATGAGATGTGGTTGTACTTCGGTGCTAACGGAAGAAAGTACGTTGCAAGCAGTACAGATCAGTCAAAGCAGAGAGAGATAAACGGTAAGGCATACCTGTTTGATGAGAACGGTGTAATGATACCTCAGCTTTCTGTAACTAATGCAAACATAAGAGCAACAGCAAGCAATGCTAAAGTAAAATACGGTTCGCTTGATACAGACGGTGAGCTTAAAGACGATTATTGGACATTTACAGTACCGAATGAAGTAATGAGTCAGCAGGACTATGATACACAAGAGCACAGCTGGTTCAGAACAAAGAAAGACGGTAGTGTAATTAAAGACAAAATAGCTACAGTACTTGGAAGAAGATATGCTTTCGATGAGATCGGACGTATGCAGACAGGCTTTGTAATTATGTTGGAAGATGATACATTCGGTATCAAATATGATGTAGATGAGTGGACAAAGGAAGATTTCCTTACAGACGCTCTCAACTCACCTATAGCTGCAATAGATAGAGGAAGCTTATATCTCTTCGGTACAGATGAGCTTAATGACGGTTCAATGATTACCGGTGAGGTTACAGTAACTCTTAGAGATACAAACGCAGTATTCGGTTTCAAAGACAACGGTAAGGCTATCGGAGCAAGATGCACACTTGCAAAGAGCGACGGTAAGTTCTACTTCAACGGATTAAGACTGGATGCTGACGCAAGCCTTAAGTACGGTATTCTTAAGGATACAAGAACAGGTCACGGCGAGTATGTAGTCGTGGACTCAAACGGTAAATTAGTCAAAGGCACAAAGATTCTTAAGGACGGAGAGGGCAACTGGATAGTAGTTTCAAACTCAAAGTTCGTAGCAAGAGTAAGTGATAGTGACAGACCTAGAAAGAAGAACGGAAGATTCTATCACTACGATTCAAGTGCCGACAGACATGACAGATGGGGAGCGGAAATCACATATGCCACAGACGGATTGAACAACTTGGATAGTGATTTTGTTCTCTTTGACAGATAGTTAGAGGAGAGATATGAAGAAAAATAATTTAATAAGGAAGGTAAAGCAGACGACTGCCGGATTGCTTGCAGGAGCCATGGTCCTTACAGGGGCTCCGCTGGGCAATATGACTGCGATGGCGGCGACATTGCAACCGGCTTCAGAACTTAGCCCTGCTGCTACCACAAATACTGTAGGTGTTTTGGGAAACTTCACTTTTGGAAGTTCAAACAGTACAGCATATGTTTTTGGAAACTCGAAAAATCCGACAGATCATACCGGAACAAATACTCATGGAACAAACGCGGGAACAGACCCGTATACATTTAACATAGCTGCTATAACAGATGATGCATTTAGAAGTAATACTTCTAAGGGATATTACAGTGACACAAAGCTTGGAAACCTTCCAGGGCCGGAACCAAAATCATCTCCGGATCTTCAGTCAGCTTATGGTGCAAGCTGGTGGCATGGATATTATGCTTTTGCAAAGCCGTATAGAGTAGGTACGGATGTACAAAATCAAACAGGTGGCTCGCCATATAATACAAATACTGCTACTACAGCAGATCCTGTAGTAACAACCTGGGATGCATCTATGCCAATGCCGACCGCAGCAACGTTTTATGGGACAAGTACAAAGAAGGGGCTGCATGATGTTCCGGGACTTACTACATATCAAAACGGTCAGGTGTTTACAATACCCAACCCTGCCGGTGGAAATATAGAAGTAAGACAGGAAGTAAGGCCTTCAGCAGATGAAGAAAGCATTTTGGTAAGATATACCGTTTATAATGACTCCGGAAATTCTACGGACTTTATGGTCGGTAATGAATCAGATACTCAGCTTGGTAACCATGATGATGTTCCTATCTTTGTTACAGCACATGGTACAGGCGGAACTGAAGGACTTCATTTCCATAACAAGAATGCTTCAGATAACTCATCACATGCAATCTTTGATATTGTGTCAGAAGGCGGTGAGGCCGGAATGCGCAGAAGAGGCGGCAATGATAAGAGTGAGAACAGAGTATGGGCAGGTTCTTGGTCATCTACGGCGGGTGTAGGTCATACCGATTGGGTATTCTCACAGAGTAGAGCAGGATATGTTGGTGCAGGAAGAAACGGAACCAGTTCTACAGGTGATACTGCAGCGGCATTTTCAGCATATTTCCAGCTGGACCCACATGAAGTTAAAACGACTACTTTTTCATTAGCGATAAAACCATATGTATTATATGTAAACCCGAATACTACAAAGACTACACAGGACGGATTTATGGGCTCACCTGTAAAGACTATCCAGGCGGCTTTGGATGTACTTGCTACTAAGCCTAGTAGTATCAAGAAGGCATATATATATGTACAGGGAGATATTGAGCTTGATAATACGATAAAAATACCTTCAGGAAGAGATATCACTATACAGACTACAGATTTTGAAGCTATAACAGGCAGCACAAATTATAATACTGTACCGCTGTATACAAATGATGCTCCTATCCCTCATACGGGTAATCCGTATACTATAAAAAGAAAAGCAGGATTTAAAAAGGCCATGTTTGAAGTTTCACATGGCGATTCAAACCTCAGCTTTACAAATATTACATTAGATGGAAACAAAGCAAATGAAACAGCTGTTGCACCGGTAGTTGAATTATCTGCAGGTAGTGTAAAGTTAAAGGATAATACTACTATCAAGGATAATGCAGTATCAAAACAAGTTCTTATGGAAGGTTCACCGGCATCAGCTGTTACATACGCACCAAAGGCATCGGTAATTGATGTTACAGGAACCGGAGTTCTTACAATGAACGGATTGACAAAGCCGGTACTTATTAAAGATAATGAATCTTTGACTAAGGATATTGAGAAGTCTGTTCCTGCAATAGCAGTGACAAGTACAGCTAACCAAACAGCAAATACTTTAACAGGTGTAGCGGCTGCAAGGGCAAAAGCGATCAATGTTGCAGGAGATGTTACTGTATCAGGAAATAAGAATATTCATACAGTAGAGGTTAAAGATCCTTCAACTGCGGTAGTGCCTTCAACACCTCTACCGGCAAATATTACAAAGAATACAACTACTGAAAACAATAACACAGCTCATACTGAAACAACTGTGACTACAGATGTTTATACTGACACCGGTACTACTCCGGCAAGTGTTGTTGTTACTACAAAGAAAACAGTGGTAAAGAGCGATGCCAATGTAGCTCTTGGAACAAGTATTCTTAATGTAGAAACAGGAAGACAACTTACAGGAAAGATCGGTATATCAGTAAGCGACGTTCCACAGACCAATGACGATCAGGACGGAAGACCTGTTATAGACTATGCGGACAGAACTGCAGGCGGTGCTATACCATATTCAACAGCTAATGTACCTGTAGATATGGATGGTATATCACTTGGAATGGGAGATGTTTCCAAGAAGGCAACAGGACTTGCAGGTGAAAGTCTGAATAAAGCGCAGGTTGGACAGATCGTATATCTTAGATCTGAAAAGTATGATTATACTGTAAGCTATGCGGATCCTGACGGAAACATCATGAAGATAGCTGATCTTACACCGGGTACAAATACAATTCCCGGCACAAGAAATAATTCAAATCTTTATGCATATGCATTTAGAGCAGCTGCAGGTTCAACTGTAAATATACCTATGCCTACATATACAGGATATGCGTTTGGTTCAGCAACAGGAGTCGAGGCACCTCTTACAGTAGCTACAACAGGAACTGACAAGGGAAAGGTATCAGGAAAGACACCTGCACAGAATGTAGATATAGTAATTAACTTTGTAAGAAATCAGGTAACATATAAGTTTGATTCACAGGAAGGATCATCGGTTACTGATAAGTTTGAGGCGGTAGGTACAGCTTCTACACTGGGAGCGTTACCTTCACCTGTAAAGACAGGATATACATTTAACGGATGGAAAGAGTATACAGATACAAACGGTAACGGGCGGTATGATGCAGGAACCGATACAGCGGGAGCTGCATTTACAGCATATCCTGTACCTTCAGCACCAAAGACAACATACCTTTATGCTACGTGGGTACCTGACGGTACATTGTATCATGTGACAACATTCCATAAGAATACAAGTGCGTCACTTTCACTTACATTCGGTTCGGAATTGGATTCAGGTCATGTGATTGATTCACAGGTAGATAAGGACCCTACAAATGTTCCGGGATATAAGTACGGTTCAGGAAGTGCAATACCGGTTTCAGCCGGAGCGGTAGAGCCAAATCCTGCTACAACACCGGGAGCGCAGGCAGGACATTATCATATAAATAAGATGCCTGCATCAGCGGTTACACTTACTTATAAGTATACTGTTGATCCTAATGCAGCATTTACATTTACAGTAAGACATGTTGATACATCAGGAAATGTATTACCGGGTACAACACCGGTGGTATCTACAAGAAGAGCGGAGCAGAACATAAGTGCTATGCCTGACAATTCAATAGCCGGATATACATATTCAACATATAACATAACTGCAGGAGCTGCAGACGGTGCCACAGGAACTTATGTTTTAGGAATTAACCACACCGAGACGGTTGGTGGAGTTACAAAGACACCTTATATTGTATCAAACAATCCTACAACAGGACAGTTTGTAGCATTTATGCCAAACCAGAATGTTACAATAGACTATGTTTATACTGCAGATGCAGGAATGAACTTGGTAAGAAGATACTTTGACAGAATAAACAATAAGATAATAACAAGCCAGATAGATCCTTCCACACCGGGAACAAGTGTGAATTTATCTATACCGGCAGCAGGAACTGCAGATGGAGATAAGCTCTATGGATATGTATGGGATGCTTCATCAACAGTAACAGTAACAGATGCAAGCGGAACAGGAAGTGTAGTTGCAAATACGGCAACAGGAACACTTACAGGAAATATGCCTACAACCGGAAACGGAGTAAGAGCTGATTATAAGATGAGTCGTGATGCTTCAAAGTGGAGAGATATCAACTTTGTAGTAGCCAATACACCTAATAACAGCGGTAGCATAGATGCATTACCGACAGGAGCACCGACAAGCTTCTTGGCAAATGACGGAAGCACTGCAGGAAATACATATGCATATACATTTGATAAATTAAAGAACGAGGGATATGTTCCAAGCGTAACACCAAACAGATACTATAAGTTTGACGGATGGTATCTTGACGCTGCGGCAACACAGCAGGTAAACGGAACAGATACATTCCCTACAGTTTCACCTAACGCGCCGCTTACACTTTATGCTAAGTTTGTAGAAGAACCAAGTCAGTGGTTTGATATTAACTTTGCAGCAGGAAGCAACGGTTCAATATCAGCTCCTGCAACACTTCATGTACCATATGATTACACATGGAGCCAGGTAGCCGCATTACCGTCAGCATTATTGCCGACAGCACAGTTACCTACAGCTACACCTGTAGCAAACTACTTGTTTAACGGCTGGAAGGATCCAAACGGAGCCTTCATGCAGGGAGCAAGTACACTTGCAAATCATGCAACATATACAGCATTCTTTAGCCAGGATCCAAACGTATTTGGAGGTATTGGATCTATCACACCTACAGGCCGTATAGGAAATGACGGAAGCGGTGAGATAGTAATAGACGGTACAACACCGGGTAATGTATATGTAATAAGTGATCCTAACGGAAATATCGTAGCAGTGGTACCTGGAGATTCAACAGGAAACAGAACAGTAGTTCCAAACCTTATACCGGGAGCACACTACAATGTACAGGAAGGAAGCCCTGATACAGTAGCAACTGTAGGTCAGCCGATTTCTTCTATAACAGGTACATCGGTATCAACACCACAGGATGTATATGTTCCGACAGTAGATAATAACTACAACATAGGATATGATCCTGAAAATGACGGAATGGCACAGATCGTTATCAATCCGGCGGATCCTGACGCAGACTATGCGCTCATAGATGAGAACGGAAACGTAGTGCAGTATCCGGGAAGTGACAACGGATGGATGACTCCTGTAGGAAACAATCCTTCAACAGTTACTTTCAACAACTTAAATCCAAATGAGACCTACACAGTAGTGGCAAGAAAGAAGGGCGACAGCTCAATTCCAAATCCGCTTACAAAATTACCTGACGGAAATCAGATAATAGCAAATCCGGGAGATATGGCGGACGCACCTAAGTATGTAGTAGAAACAAAGGGCGGAAGCGTAGTAACGGTAGGAACAACAAGTGTAGGAAATGACACATACGATCAGGCAAAAGCAGGAGAAGAAGTGGTAATTCATGCAGATCCTGTAGATGCAAACGGCAAGAACTTCCTTTACTGGCAGGTACTTGCAGGAAGAGCGGTAGGAGTTAGCGGAAATATAACACAGGCTGACTACTCATTTACTCTTTCAAATTCAAACATTGTACTTAAGGCTGTATACGAACCTACCAAGGTAGCGGGAGATGATGCGGACCTTACAGAGACAATAAGAGGCGGTAGTGTAGGAGAGTTCGGACTTATCCCTGACCAGATACCGGGACTTGCACATGATCTTACAACACCGCTTGACAGAACACTTATCGGAGTGAACGGTGCAAAAGTAGAATACAAGGTAGTATTTAACAAAAGAGATGCAAAACCGAATGAGAAAACAGCTGTAAAGCCTGTTTCAGTATCGGGAGTTGATCATCCGGATGCACATACAACAGCATACGGGCTTGATATCAAGCTGGAAAGATATGTAAACGGAAGACTTGTAAATAACGGAATACTTGCAACAGCATCAAATGCAACAGTAGATGTTATAGCACAGCTTCCTGCAGAAGACGTAGATCAGCTTGACTACCAGTTATTTGATGTGACACCTGATAACTTAGGTAATATCACACCTGTAGATATAACAATTACAACAGATGTAGCAAACAATGCGGGACTTCTTAAGTTCACAGGTAACTTGCAGCATTCATATGTACTTGTTTATTCAAAGACATTTAAGGTAACATTTGTAGATAATAAGCCTGTACTTGATCATTTACACTTAAATGATACAAGCAGAAACTTCTATAAGAAGTTTAAGGTAAGAAGAAAAGAGAATGTAGAGGATGCTTACTACTCAAGCGATTATGCTGTAGTTACGGCATATGCACAAAATGATGTAGCAAACGGACTTGTAACACCGTTTGAAGATATCTATGGTGTACAGTATGACTATGTTAACTGGTCAAAGAAGGAAGATAAGCTTTCAGTATATGACACAACAAGTCCTGTAACAAAGAGAACAATTGTTTATGCATACTATTCAGACAACAGAAAAGAAGTTGCAAAGGCAAGAGTAGATCTTGGTGGTACTATAGAAGAAGCAAAGATCCTCACAGGAGACCCATACCTTAAGGTAGCAGAGGTGGCAGAGCTTAATGAGGCAATAGCACATGCAGTTGAGACACTTAGACAGGCAAGAGATCTTGTATCTCCTGACGGAACTACATATCTCAGACAGGCAAACTGGGCAGAGCTTCAGCAGGCAATAGATGCACTTAGAAGACTTATTGACAAGTATTCAAAGATAGCAGCCGACAGAGCCGGAGACAGAAACAGAAGAACCGGCGGTGCCAGCGGTGGCGGTAACTCTTCATCAGGTAGAGGAAGTAGACTTTTGACACCTGGAGAGAAGTCACAACAAAACACAGCTATCAATGAAAACAGTAATGTAAGAGCATTCGTACTTGGAGTAGACGGTGCTTGGGAGAAAAACCCTGTAACAGGCGGATGGTCATTCGTACTTAACGGTGGAACACCACTTAACGATATGTGGGGAATGATTACATTTAATGACAATACAGGTAAGAGGGTATCACGTTGGTATTACTTTGACGGTCGCTCAACAATGGCAACAGGTTGGGTATATGACTCAAAGAACGGCAACTGGTATTATATGAATACAACACCGGGTCCTGACCTTGGCCAGATGGTATTAGGTTGGGTAAAGGATGATAAGACAAATAAGTGGTATTACATGAATGATAATACAGGTATCCTTAAGACAGGATGGCATTTGGATAAGCAGGATGGAAGATGGTATTACTTAGGCCAAAACGGTGAAATGCTTGTCGGATGGCAAAAGATTGACGGAAAGTGGTATTACTTTAATACCAACACTCCGCAAAATACTTATACATGGGATGCCAATGCTTTCAAGTGGAACTACTTAAACAATAGTGTAAGACCATTTGGATCTATGTATGCGGGAGAGAAGACTCCTGACGGATATAATGTAGATGCAAACGGTGCCTGGTACTAAGTGACGTAGGAGAAAAAATGAAAAGAAAGACAATAAAAGCAAAAATAGCTGCTGCATTGTCTGCGAGTATGGCTTTTGCCATGCTCGCACCGGCAATGCCGGCATATGCAGCCACAGGCACTTTGAAATTTGATTTTCATACAAATGCCAGTGATTCATTGGCAGGAACACCGGAGATATCGGTTAGCGGAACTATAGGTGATCCTATACCGGACGTGGCAAGTTTAGGAGCGTTTAACGGAAGAACAGGATTGCCTTGGCAAAACGGTACAACAACGACGGGTACTCCTGCAGCTACTTTTAGAATTGTTGATGATACACCGGCTAATCCGGATACTGCAGTTCTTGGTAAGAAGTGGATTGCAGATCTTGGATTAAAGGGATATAAGATAAAAGAGTTTAGAATTGGGGTAGGACTTGCAGACTTTCCTAGAGTAGGTCTTGATATTGGAACTATTCAGAATCAGACTTACTATGCTACTCTTATGAGTGACGGAACAGATGCCATGAATTTAAAGGAAGAACATGTTCCGGCTTCAGGAACTACATATGTTCCAAGTCTTAGTTCAAGTCCTGCTACAACAGGACCTAAAAACGGATCTCATAAGGTTCTTGAAAGCATTCAGACAATACCATATGTCATTCCGGGATATGAGGTAACTAATGCCACTATCTCAGGAGACGGAGCAGCAAAGGCACTCCAGTATATGGGTGGTGCTGTACCAAGCTCTAAATTTATATCTTTTATAACATCAAATAAGGATGTTGATATAAAGTATGAGTATGCTATAAATCATAACAAGAAATTTACAGTAAAGGTAGTGGATAAGGTTTGGCAGAATGACGCCACAACACCGGGTACATTCTCTCATACAAGTAACACTGTAAAGAGCCAAAATAACAGAACAGCAAACAATGTAACAGGTGAGGTATTGACATCTATTACAGGTATTACTGCAAATCCTAATTATGTAGATACATCAGGTACTGCTACAACACCTAGCAGATATGTACTTGATCCTAATGCTCCTGTAACTGTTACATATGATAACGGTGCACCTAATGCTACCACAGGAGAATTCTCAAGCGGTGGAGCTGTTATTAAGACCTTGATACCTGCAAAGACAGTAGCAGGACAGTATACAGCTATAACTGTAGGTTCTGACGCTGCAAAGACAATTTCAGGACAGGTTCCAAACCAGAATGCAACAATTACTTATAATTACTATGAGAACCCTAACTACTATACTGTAGTAAGTGTAAAGTATATTGATAAAGAGGGTAATGATATTACAAGTAAGGTTGTAGCTGAGCACCCGGGTCTTTTCACAGATATATCAACAGTAGTTGCCCCTGCACAACCTGCAATAGGTACAGTATATAAAGACGGTTCAAGCATATTTATAAGAGTAAATTCTACACAGGCAAACTACAATGTGCCTGTACCTGTGATGAATGATTATATCAGCACAGGAGCTGACAGTCCTACAATAGATGTTGACAACCCTATTAACTGGTCAAGCTCATATGTATTTCCTTCTACACACAGTTCAACAGCACCTACAGCAACTCAGGAAAATTGGGGTGCAGCTCATCCGTACTATGTTATATCAGTTGATAAAGATAATGACGGAACCGGAGAAACACCTACAAAGAACGGTGATTTAACTGTTACATATACAGTTGATCCGAACAAGGTTGCAACAGTAGCTGTTGTTTCTGTAGGAAACGGCCAGCTTATAGCAGACAGAGGTTTAGCAACTGAGCATGAGTACGGTACCCAGACAACAGATGTTGTTAGACTTTCAAGAGAGAATGTAGCTGCCGGCACAGGAGATTACTCACTTACAATAAATGCATCAGATCTTCCTACACCTGTACCACAGGCCGGATACACATTTACCGGATGGAAGTATAATAGTACAACAGTAACCCTACCACATACTGTAAATGGAATTCCGGGCGCACAGGACAGTATTGTAATTACAGCTAACTTTGAGAAGGACCCAAACCAGTGGAATACTTATAACCTGGTTGCAGGAGATTCTCATGTACAGTTATTGGGAGGATCAACAGCTCAGATAGCAAATACAGATGCTTCAACTGGCCTTCCAAGAGCAACAATACCGTTTAGTGATATTGATGCCTTCACACAGGTGGCTACAGGTGGTGTTTCCGTAGATCATGGATATACACTTGAGTGGCATGATCAGGCAGGAAATGTATTGGCACCGGGAACAGATATTTCAGGAATGAACGGTCAGACATTTACAGCATTTGCAATAAGTACTACTCCTGCAGCAGTATATACACCTGTTGTAAACGGTGACCTTGATTCAAACGGTGTACCTACTATAGCGGTAGATCCACTTACTCCTGCAGCAATGGATGCAAGATTAAATTATGTTGTTACAGATGCGTCGGGAAATGTAGTGGCAATAGTTCCGGGCTCACAGGTAATTGCAAACGGTGGAAACATCACAGGCAACTTCCTTACACCGGGAAATACATACAATATAGCAACAGCATTAAATACTGCGGCATTAACTGTAGGAAGTCCTATTCCTGCAGGTGCAACAGATGTTAGTGCAACAAGTCCAAGTACTATTCCTGTAGCACCTACACCACAGGTTACTGAGGACAGTGCAAATCCGGGAAGAGCAAGTATTACAGTAACACCTACAGCGCCAAATACAGAGTATGCACTTGTAGATGATAATGGAAATGAAGTTTATCCGTTTACAACTCCGACAAATGATTCACATGGAATCGGAACAGTAACATTTGGTAACTTGAATCCGGGAACTATATATCATGTAGTACCAAGACAGGTGGGAAGTAACGATACACCTGCACAAAGACAGGCTGCCGGAGCAGACCTTCCTGTAAATACAAATAACCTCGGATTAACAGTAAATACATTTGATGTAACAGTAGTTGCAAACAATGCACCGAATCCTATACAGTTTAAGATAAACGGTGTACAGTCAACAAACATAAATGTTTTACAGGGACTTACACAGGGAACACAGGTACAGATAACAGCAGCACCTCTTGATAATGCTTCAAATACATTCAGCAAGTGGAAAGCGGTAAGCGGTATAACTATTAATCCTGCTGATGAGACAAATGCATTACTTGCATTCACAATGCCTAACGGACCTGTAAAGATTCAGGCGATGTATGATGATGGAACAGACTGGGATAACAATCTGTATACAGACCATATCGGTTCAGGAAAGACAATCGGATCTGTAAATCCTGTTATAAACGATACAGGAAGATTCAGAGTGGTAATCAACAAAAACAGTGTTCCTACATCTATAAAGAATGTTGTAGCAGACACAGTCACAGATCCATATAATGCAGTATTCCTTATGGATATCGTTGTACAGAAGTTCAACAATGTAACAGGAAACTGGGAAGATTATGTTCCTGCAACAGGAGATATTTCACTTGATACAACAGTAGAGACAGGAGCATTGATGTCAACAAGAGACTATATGTTCCATGAACTTGCTACAAGCTCAAATGCTGCTACAGCATTAAGTGGAGATTTTGAGAATCCCGGTTCAACATATCCGGGACAGTTTGATATTCAACTTACTTCAGGTAGAAGATATGTATTTGGATATACAACACCTTCTATATACAGAATTAAGATCAAGGATAACAGAGATAATACTTTAATAACATCTCTTACATTAAGATCAACAGAGACTGTACAGGATAAGGCAAGTCTTTATTCAGGAAGCATAACAGGTGATTACATAGATAATAACGGTATCACATGGCACTATGAGGGACTGAGTACAGATAAGGATACATATCAGGCATATGATCCTACACTCAGAGTGACATCAGATGAGACATTATATGTATTCTATTCAAATGATAAGGTTGAAAGAGCAAGAGCTGAGAGAGACTTAAAGTCAGCTGTGGACGATGCAAGAAGAAACATGAGAAACTATGATGCAAACTCACAGGGATTATTAACATCACAGCTTGCAGCGGCACAGGCAATACTTGACAGAATAAACAGAAAGTCATCTACAGCAGAGCTTAAGGCTGCACTTGATGCATTAAATAACCTTTTAGCGACACTTAAGCTTAGAAGAAGCGGTGGCGGCGGAGGCCGTGGCGGTTCAGGCGGCGGCTCAGGAAATGCAAGCAGAAGATCAAGCGGATATACAGCAGGTCTTAGAGTAGGCTACGACGGTAACTGGGAGCTTACAAATCCTGTAGAAGCTACAGCAAATCCTGACAGCAGCAAGTGGGTATTCAACCTTGCAAATGGCACAAGAGCTAAGGGTTGGGCATACTTAAGCTATACTTACGAAGGAAAGACAAAGTCTGAGTGGTATCATTTTGCTGAGGACGGAATCATGAATTCAGGATGGTTCTTAGACGGAAGTACATGGTATTATCTGTCAATGAATCACAACGGATTCTTTGGTGAGATGATTAAGGGATGGCATCATGACGGCCAGGACGGAAGATGGTATTACCTTGATCCTTCAAGCGGTGCTATGCATACAAACTGGAGCAAGATAGGAGGAGAGTACTACTTCTTGAATCCTACAGCACCTGCACAGACATGGTTCTTTGATAATGCAACAGGCAGATGGAATTTTGGTAATGTGAACTCAAGACCGCTTGGTTCAATGTACCAGAATGAAACTACACCTGACGGTTATCATGTAAATGAAAGCGGAGCTTGGAGATAATCTATAGTTTATAAAACTTGTAGATATTTCAGTCCGAAAATAATAAAGGGGAGTCACACGAAAGTGTGGCTCCTCTATTCTTTATAAAACAGCCACCCGAAGGTGGCCGCAATAATTTATTTATTATTTATTTTGTTCCGAATATTCTGTCACCTGCATCTCCAAGTCCGGGACAAATATAAGCGTCAGAATTAAGTTGTCTGTCAAGGTGACCGACATATATCTGTACATCGGGATGAGCCTCTTCAAGAGCTTTAAGTCCTTCAGGTGCAGCTATAATACACATGAATTTTATTTTCTTACCGCCATGCTTCTTGATTTGAGATATGGCATCGATAGCGGAACCCCCTGTTGCAAGCATAGGATCTGTAACCACTATTATTCTCTCCTCAATAGGGTTTGGAAGTTTACAATAATATTCTACAGGTGTATGAGTTTCTTCATTTCTGTAAAGTCCTATATGTCCCACCTTTGATGCCGGCACAAGCTGTAAAATACCGTCAACCATACCGAGTCCGGCTCTAAGTATAGGTACTATTGCTATTTTTCTACCTGAAATCATTTCAGTCATACATTTTTCAAGCGGAGTTTCTACTTCAACTTCTTCTGTAGGAAGGTCGTTTAAGGCTTCATATCCCATCAACATTGCAATTTCACCTACAAGAGATCTGAATTCATTGGTTCCTGTGTTCTTATCACGAAGAATTGATATTTTGTGTTGAACCAACGGATGCTTATTAATATAAACTTTTGACATTTTACACCTCAATCTAAAATTTGCTTCCCTTATTATAGAGCAAATAAATACATAAGTACATAGAAAAAATTATTTAGTGCTTGGAGAATATTTTACAAGTACATAGTCACCAAGTTCATGAGAAAGAGGTACGGCTATAAAAATATCACCGCCTGATTCATAAGAGAAAAGCTTTGGGAAACCTTCATTCACATCATTCTTCTTTATAAGTGGAAAATCCGCATCATCAAGCAAAGCCTTCAGAGTGTCAACACTTAATGTCTTTTTGTATTCAGCAAAACCGGCCGCTTGTGCATTTGTAGCATTTTCAAGTTCAACATCATCTGAGAGTATATAGTTTGCAATGGTAAGCGGATCGGCAAAATCTGTAAGACCTATACTTTCACCTGTATCAAGATTGATATTATTTGTAAAAATAATCTTTTTACTTTCATTTACTGATGTAAGCGTTCCGGTGTAAACTATACTCATTCTGTTTCTGCTTTGATTTTTTACATTATACTTTAATTCAACGGTTGAACCGGCGCTTGAAGCAAATGAATCCAAAGCAAGTTTGGCATTATCCTCAATAGCTTTATTTACTGATGATTCTATTTTAGAGTCGATTCCGCTAAGTTTAGGATAAGAGATTTTTGATTTATCCTTGGAATAGCTCTGCGAATTTTCAGTAACACTTGATTTGGAAGATGATTTCTTCTCAGCGGTAGTTGCTTTACCTGATTTTGTTTCAGCCAAAGAGGAAGACTCTTTACTATCACTTGTAGGTGCAATTGTGGTTGGTGACATAGCACCGTTAGCACCCTCGGCAGCGGTAGTAGTAGGTGACATGGCACCGTTAGCTTCTGTGGTCATAATACTTTTCAAATCTGAAGTATCCTTACTTTTGCATCCTGCACTTATAACAGGTAATGCAAGAATTGTTAAATATAATAATAGTTTCTTCATTTTACCTCCATATGATTTGATTTCTTCAAATACATTATACATGAAAACAGAAAAAAGA
>ERZ773059.877-NODE-877-length-15592-cov-2.808329_pt1 | contig 15592 bp, 10 predicted proteins | sample MGYA00580514_ERZ773059 | MGnify/ENA primary metagenome ERZ773059 (study PRJEB29015, sample SAMEA2737981) | human oral metagenome | biome: human oral; feature: human-associated habitat; material: dental | place: China | collected 2056 ...
GCTTTTGTTTTGTAGGAAATAAAGATGTTTCTCTGCAATTTGTACCTATGACCTATGAACCGGGAATCACTGCCGGTGCGAGGCATTCGGTTTCCATTACTCAATCATCTGCAGAAGTGGCTGAGTTCAAGAATTTCTTTAAAAAGGGATTACAATAATTTGTAAATGTAAGAATTATGAATAAAGATGATATAATCACTGCACTAAAGACAGCAGTGATACCTGATGAAGAGTATTATGTTGACAATGAAATAATAGATGCAATGCTTGAGTATCCGGATCCCTTCCAATTTGTGAAACCTATCTTGGAAATAATATCGCAAAACCAGGGCGTCGACTTCGGATCTCCCGGAGAATTGGTGCACTTTGTAGAAAAGTTTTACAAAAAGGGCTATGAAGAGGCACTGATTGAATCTGTAAGGAAAAGTCCTACATTTCATAATATATGGATGATTCACCGTTGCTATAATGATATGAACAGTCCATTCCATAATGAATTTTTATCATTGATAAATGAGATTAAAGAAAACCCTTCTACATCTGCTGATATTATAAAGGCAATCGAAATGTTTAATTGGTAATTATTTAATAAAAAATCTTGGAGCCGGCAAATGCCGATTCCAAGATTTTTTGATTTATCCAACCACTATATTTATAATCTTCTTTGGAACATATATTTCTTTTCTTATTGTTCCTTCAAGCTTTCCGGCTTCAGCTAAGGCTTTCTTACCTGCCTCTATAGCATCTTCCTTGCTTACATTGACATCAAGCTCAATAACAAGCTTTGTCTTACCGTTTATCTGCACAGGAACCTCTATGGTATCCACTTCCTTGTGGCTCTCGTCAAATGTCGGCCACTTCGCATGAAATACGGAGCCGGTTTCTCCAAGCTCTTCCCAAAGTTCCTCACCGATATGCGGAGCAAACGGAGCAAGCAAAATGGTGAATGCCTTTAATGTTTCTTTATCCACACCGGTTTTCTTACCAAGCTCAATAAGCTTATTATTGTACTCCATAAAGCCTGCTATAACAGTGTTTAAGCTGAATGCATTAAATCTTTGCTCAATATCGGAAATAAGGTTTGCACGAACTCTTAAGAGTTCTCTGTCGGCCTCTACATTCTTATCCTTATTGTCCATTACAAGCTTATAGAACTTATTTAAAAATCTTGATACACCCTCGATACCTCTGTCATCCCAGTCGGCATCAAGCTCAGGCGGTCCAACAAAAAGCTCATACATTCTAAGAGCATCACAGCCATAGTCACGAACAAGATCGTCAGGTGAAACCACATTTCCCTTACTCTTACTCATCTTCTGTCCGTCACTACCGTTTATCATACCCTGATTGAAAAGCTTTGTGAAAGGCTCATCAAAGTCAACCACACCAATATCATTTAAGAACTTGGTGTAGAATCTTGAATAAAGAAGATGAAGTACGGCATGCTCAACACCGCCGATATACATATCTACAGGGAGGTATTTATCCGCCATCTCCTTACTTACAAGCTCCTTATCATTATGCGGATCAACATATCTTAGAAAATACCAGCTTGAACCTGCCCACTGCGGCATAGTATTGGTCTCACGCTTTGCAGGGCCGCCACATACAGGACAAGTGGTATTAACCCATTCGTCAATAGCCGCAAGCGGTGACTCGCCTGTTCCTGTAGGCTGATAGCTCTCCACCTTAGGTAACTCAAGCGGAAGTTCTTTTTCAGGCACAGGCACATTACCGCAATGCGGACAATGTATTATCGGAATAGGCTCACCCCAATAACGCTGTCTTGAGAACACCCAGTCACGAAGCTTATAATTGGTGGTCTTCTTTCCATAGCCCTTTTCTTCTATCATCTGCGGCGCTTCAAGCTTTAACTTGGCACTTTCCATACCGTTCCAGTCACCTGAGTTTATCATAGTACCTACAGCATCTGTGTAGGCCTCTGTCATATTTTCAATTTCCTTACCGTCTTTTGCTATAACCTGAACTATTGGAAGGTCAAATTTCTTTGCAAACTCAAAGTCTCTGTCATCATGTGCAGGTACACACATGATAGCACCTGTACCATAGTCAGCCAAAACATAGTCGGAAAGCCAAATAGGTGTCTTTGCATTATTTAAAGGATTGATTGCATAAGAACCTGTAAATACACCTGTCTTTTCCTTTGACTGCATTCTGTCTACATTTGACTTCATAGAGCTGTCAAAGATATACTTCTCAACAGCTTCTCTTTGATCATCGGTGGCAAGCTTCTTTGCAAGCTCATGCTCAGGTGAAAGTACCATAAAAGTAGCACCGTAAAGAGTATCAGGTCTTGTAGTATAAACAACTATATTCTCATCTCTTCCGTCTACTTTGAAGTTTACCTCTGCACCATAGCTCTTTCCGATCCAGTCCGACTGCATCTTTTTAACCTTCTCAGGCCAGTCAAGCTTGTCAAGATCGTTAAGAAGTCTGTCTGCATATGCTGTTATCTTTAGCATCCACTGACGAAGATTCTTCTTTGTAACCGGAGTTCCGCATCTCTCACATTTTCCGTCTACAACCTCTTCATTTGCAAGACCTGTCTTACATGAAGGACACCAGTTGATAGGGAATTCCTTCTCATATGCAAGACCTTTTTTGAACATCTGAACAAATATCCACTGTGTCCACTTATAGTAATCCGGCATACAGGTGGTAACTTCTCTATCCCAATCAAAAGAAAGCCCTAGTGCCTTAAACTGGCGCTTCATATTGGCAATATTTTCTAGTGTCCATTTTTTAGGTGCGACATTGTGTTTGATTGCCGCATTTTCAGCAGGAAGCCCAAAAGAATCCCAGCCCATAGGATGAAGAACATTATAGCCATTCATGGTATGGAAACGTCCAATCACATCACCTATAGAATAGTTTCTCACGTGTCCCATGTGCAAATTGCCTGATGGGTAGGGAAACATCTCTAAGCAATAGTATTTTTTTCTATCATCCTCGACTCGACTGTAGAGCTTACTTGTCTCCCATTGCTCCTGCCACTTTTTTTCTATTTCTTCAAAATTATACTGTGCTTTCATACTTATCTCCTCAATTATTTTTTCTCATCCATTATATAGTGCGTGTATTTCTCCGTCAATTGTCCGTAACTGATAACAAAAAAGAGAGGTACAAGACCTCTCTTTTCTTATTTTGTCTCGTTTAAGCCGAATTTTTTATTCATCAGTACTTCTAAACGTTCTACTGTTTCATCACTAAGCACGTGTTCAACACGGCAAGCATCTTTTTCAGCAACACGAGGACTAACACCAAGAAGATGCTCTAACGCACCTCTAACCAAAAGATGTCTTTGATAGATACGCTCAGCAAGCTCCTTGCCTTCCATTGTGAGGTGGATAAACTTACGCTCATCCATAAAAACATAGCCTTTTTCTTGTAAGATTTTCATTGCTCGACTAACACTTGGTTTGGAGTATTCCATTTCATTAGCAATATCAATGCTTTTGACCTTTCCTTGTCGATTTGACAAGCGAAGAATTGTTTCCAAATAATCCTCACCCGATTCATAAATCTTATCGTTCATAACAAAAACCTTTCTTTCTCTTCTTATGCCTTGCGTCTTTCTGGAAAGAAGCAGGCAACTACTGCTAGGACAACCACTGGAATAATCCACTCAAGCCCTAAGTTAGCTAGTGGCATTCCTCCCTTTAATTCTACTAGTTTTTCTACTAAATTGCTACTAATAATTTCATTTTGTTGTAAATATCCTAAAGAAGACACTAAACTGATCAGAAAAGCACCAATAACCCCACCTGTATAGGCATTGGTATTTGGAATAAATTGATCAAACACCGTAAAGACAATTAAAACCATAAGCACTGGATAAAGAAGGACAAGAAGTGGTACTGCAATATTGACCACCATATCTACCCCTAAAATAGAAAGCAAGGCACTAAAAACAGCAGTAAAGATAACCACTGCCTTATAAGGGAGGCGACCTTTAGACAGTGCTTGGAAATACTCCCCACAAGTCACAAGTAAGCCAACTGCTGTTGTAAGACAAGCAAGGGTGATTGCCACAGCAAGACAACCAAGACCCAAACGACCGATAAGACCTTCAGCTACACCCACTAAAAGCTCTGTTCTAGTAATATCTTCCGGGAAAAGGCTCGTTGCACCGGCACCGATATAAATGAGTCCACCATAAATCAAACCAAGGAGGAAGATTGCAACCACACCAGCTTTGACAGCGATAGACATTTGCTCTTTTTTAGATTCATAGCCCAAAGAAAGGACGTGAGTAAAGGCAATACCAGCAAACATCGTAGAAGCAAGAGCATCCATTGTTTGGTACCCTTCAGAAAAACCAGAAGCAAAATTATAGGCTTCTGCCATAGGATCTGGTTCACCTAGAGGGGTAGCAATCCCCTTAACAATGATGACAACCAAAGTAAAAATCAAAAATGGTGTCAAAACTTTTCCTAAACGATCGATAACCTTAGTACTATTTAAAGAAATAAAACCTGCTAAACCAAAGAAAACAATAGCACTTGCCCAACTTGGAACATCAGGGAAGAAGCTTAGGACAGCTGTTTCATGGGTTGTCGCACCTGTTCTTGGGATAGCAAAAAGCGGCCCAATTGCCAAGATAATCACAAGACCCATCACTGCAGCAAAACTCTTACTGACCGGACTACCAAGGGTTATCATATTCCCCCCAGATTTTAAGGTCGCATAGACCCCTAAAAGTGGTAAGCCCACCCCTGTAAGAAGAAAGCCTATCATTGTTGGAACCCAATTGTCCCCTGCATGAAAACCTAAAAATGGTGGGAAAATAAGATTTCCTGCACCTAAAAACATAGAAAATAGGGCAAAGCCTACAACTATGATATGACGTGTTTTTGTATTCATTCTATACCTCCTAATTTTTTAAGATCGCTGTCTTTTTTTCGTATATTGCCACAAAACAAAGCCTATAACAAAAAGCACTAGGCTAACCAGCTGAGCTGTCCTTAGCCCTCCTATCATCAGGCTATCTGTACGGAAACCCTCAATAAAAAACCGCCCTAAAGAATAATACATAAGATATAAAAAAGCGACTTGACCTTTAGGGGGGTGTTTCTTTTGATAATAGAGGAGAATAAAAAAGCCTATAATATTCCATATGGATTCATAAAGAAAAGTGGGATGACGATAAGCACCATCAATGTACATGGCAAGGGGCCAATCCTCTTTGCTTACCTCATAACCATAGGCTTCCTGATTAAAAAAATTACCCCATCTTCCTATCGCTTGCCCTAAAATCATAAAAGGTGCTGCCAAATCCAAGAGGGCAAGGGCAGAAAACTTATAATACCTACTACAAAGAATAATCGTACCTATACCTGCTAAAAGCCCACCATGCACTGCCAAACCACCATGCCACACTGCTATAATTTCGCTAGGATGCGCTCCATAGTAATCCCAGCCAAAAATAACATAGTAGAGCCTTGCGCCAATGATAGCAGCAGGAATCAGCCAAAGCAAAGTTGAAAAGACATCATCACTATTCATCTGTGCCTTTTTCGCTTGAGCGGTAATCCCATACACCCCTATCATAAATGCCAGTGATATCAACAAGCCATACCACCGTACACTTAAAGGTCCTATCTCAAATGCTATTGGATCCATTCTACCTCCTCTCTGCCAATATACCTATTAGCTTTTTGTGCCATATAACAGTTTTGATTATAGACCATCTTTTCTATAACAGCAAGAAAAAAATCGCATGATTTTTTACTATTACATCTTTTTATCTTACCCTTAATCTAAAAACCTAGACTAAAAAAGCATCCCTCTTTCTACTTTTAGCAAAAAGGGGATGCCTTGCTTGAGCTAAATGCTCATTATTTATTGTAGGCGAAGTTTGCCACCTGTTTTTTCTTCAATACTGGATAAAATCGCATTAAATGCCTTATCCACCACTTCATCAGTCAGGGTTTCTTCACGACTTTGGAAACGAAGGGCAAAGGCAAAAGATTTTTTATCCTTGCCTAATTTATCATCTCTATAGACGTCAAAAAAATCAACAGAAATAAGGAAAGGTATTTTTGCTTGATAGATTGCTTTTTCTACACTACTAAAGCTCACCTTTTCTTCAACAAGGATAGCCATATCACGTGTGGTCACAGGGTATTTAGAAACTTCTTTAAACTGGATTAGCTTACTTTGGCTAAGTAGCATGGCCTCGATATCAAGCTCTGCCACAAAGACCCCCTGCTTAAGGTCATAAGCACTCGCCACCTCTGGATGGATGGCACCTAGTTTCCCAATCTGTTTTTCTCCAACAAAAATACGTGCACTTTGTCCAGGATGATAGGTTGGGTCATCACGCAAAGCCTCATAACGCACCTCATCTAGAGAAAGACGAGAGAACAAGCCCTCAATTATCCCTTTAAGATCATAATAATCATAGGCTTTTTCCTTTGTTAGCCAATGATTTTTTTCCTTACCTGAAAGGGCAAGAGCAAGGGTATTTTTTTCCTCAGCAAGGGTTGTTTCATCAAAGGTTTCCCCTTTTAAAAACACCCTTCCCAATTCAAATAAGCCAATATCCTCTGCTTGCTTATAACGATTTGCCTGCACCGCACTGAGCAAATTGCCCAAAAGCGTGGTGCGCATCACTGCCAAATCTTCTGAAAGAGGATTTTTAATGGCAATGGTCTGACGACGTGTATCTGTCTTGTCAAAGCGCAAGTAATCATGATGTTTTTCATGGTAAAACCCAAAGGTTACAATCTCATAAAGTCCTAATTCAGCAAGAACATGCTTGATTTTACGATTAAATTTCTGCCTTTTATTTAAGCCCCCTAAACTCACTTCAAGTTTTGGTAACTTAATTGGAATATTATCATAGCCATAAAGACGTGCTACCTCCTCTAAGAGATCTTCTTCAATAGCAACATCCAAACGACGATAAGGCACCTCAACTGTTAAGCTTAGCTCATCTTTTTCATGACAAACAAAATGCAGTCTTTCTAAAAGATGGATGATTTCTTCTTTTTCTAAGCTAAAGCCTAAGACTTCTTCTACACGTGCCAAACGAAGAGAAACGATGCGTTTTTTCTTTTCCTCTTTACCCTTATAGACAAGGGGTTTTTCCATCTTACCACCAGCATACTTTTCTAAAAGCCCTATGGCACGAAAAGCAGATAAGGTAGTGTTATTCATCGGTAAGCCTTTTTCATTTCTCAAGGAAGACTCAGAGCGAAGGGCTAGGGCTTGAGCAGTACGTCTAATTTTTGTCCCATGAAATAAGGCAGATTCCAGTAAAATATCTGTTGTATTGTCCAAAACCTCTGTTTCTTCTCCTCCCATCACGCCACCAAGAGCAATAGGACTATTACCATCAGCAATCACAATCATGCCCTCGGTCAAGGTGCGTTCTTCACCATCTAGAGTAGTGAGCTTTTCTCCTGAAGTTGCTAGACGCACAGAAAGTTTCTTTTGTGGTAATTTTTGATAATCAAAGGCGTGGAGGGGTTGCCCTGTTTCTAACATCACATAATTAGTAATATCTACAACATTACTAATTGGTCTAATACCTGCACTTTGCAAACGTGTTTCTAACCAAAGTGGAGAACGTCCTACCCTAACCCCCTCTATCAAACTGGCTGAATAAAAGCTTGATGCCTCTTCATCTAAATCCTCTAGCTCAACATAGTCTACACTTTCGCTAACATTGCCTAGAGTGACCTCTAAAGGCTTGACTGGTTTATCCAGTAAGGCACCGACTTCTAGGGCAACACCATAGATACTGAGGCAGTCTGTACGATTTGGCGTAAGATCTAAGTCTAAAATGACATCATCTAAACCTAGATAGTGTACAGCGTCTTCACCAAGAGGTGCATCCTTTGGTAAAACTTTAATTCCTATCTTATCTTCTTCATGCAACAAACTTTCCTCTACACCAAGTTCGCTCATCCCACAAAGCATCCCATAGGAGTCAACACCTCTGAGTTTGGCTTCTTTTATCTTAATACCGTTAGGTAGGGTTGCACCAACTTGGGCATAAACCACCTTTTGACCTACTGCCACATTGCTCGCACCACAAACCACTTGTAGGGTATTGGTGCCATCAGTTGTTACCTCACATAGGTGAAGATGGTCAGAGTCTGGATGATCGACACAGGTTTTCACTTCAGCAATGACCAACTTAGAAAGCTCTTTATCCAAATAGATGACTTCACCTATTTCGACCCCTGACTTGGTAATTAATTCTGCTAAGTCATCAGCATTTCTATCAATATCGACAAAGGTTTTTAACCAATTTAATGATACTTTCATACAAACCTCCTAAAATTGTTCCAATGTGCGAATGTCATTGGCAAAAAGTAATCTCAAATCACTAATACCATACTTCAGCATGGCAATACGCTCTACGCCCATACCAAAGGCAAAGCCTTGTACCTTATCAGGGTCATAGCCTCCAGCACGCAAGACATTAGGATGTACCATACCTGCACCAAGAATTTCCAGCCAACCTGTATGAGAGCAAACACGGCAACCTTGACCACCACAGCTCACACAAGAAATATCCACTTCTACAGAAGGCTCGGTAAAAGGAAAATAACTTGGTCTTAAACGCAAATCAACATCCTTTTCAAAAATTTCTCTCACAAAGTGTAAGAGGGTGCCTTTTAAATCTGCCATCGTAATATCCTCACTGATGAGTAAGCCTTCTATCTGGTGAAACATTGGTGAGTGGGTCGCATCATCATCTTTGCGATAGACTCGCCCTGGGCAAATAATTTTGACGGGTACTTCTCCGCCCTTTTTTTCCATGGTACGAATTTGTACAGGAGAGGTTTGAGAACGCAAAACAATGTTTTCATCGATATAGAAAGTATCTTGCATATCACGTGCCGGATGGTCTTTGGCAAGATTTAGCGCCTGAAAATTATAATAATCACTTTCTATCTCAGGGCCTTCTGCCACCTCAAAGCCTAGACTGGTAAAAATTGCTACAGCATCATCTACCACCAAAGTTAGAGGATGAATGCTCCCTTTTTTGCGTGCTCGCCCTGGCAAAGTGACGTCTATAGTTTCTTTTTCCAGTTTCTCACGAAGGGCTTCAGCTTTATAAAGTTTCATTTTTTCATCAATAGCAGAAACGATGTATTCTCTAACCTTGTTGGCATTTTCACCTAAAAGGGGACGTTCCTCTTGGGAAAGTTTGCCCATTTCCTTCATGATGAGAGAGAGTTTACCTTTTTTACCTAAAAAATTGGTCTTAAACTCATTGAGTTCTTTTTCACTATAGGTTTTTTCTAAGTGTTCCCTAACCTCTCCTCTTAAGGTCTCTAATTGATCTAATAATTCTTTGATACTCATCTTATCCTCCTCAAAATAAAAAGACTCCTCCCCTATGGGACGAAGTCTCTCGTGGTACCACCCAAATTTTATTTTTACACCTTGGTAAAAATACTCTTGATGCGTTAACGCCTGCTACGTTACCTCCTACTGATTTTCAAAGGTAATTGCTCCAGGGCGAACCTCTTAACCTATTGCCAGATGGTGTTTTCAGTCTCGCCACCAACTCCCTTTATAGCAATCTTTTGGTTAAAAGCTCCCTTTCTTTGCACTAGTATATAAAAATTTCTTGCTTCTAAATTATAGCGAAAATCCTCTTGTCTTACAACCAAGACAAGAGGATTTTAATGGTTTTATCTTCACTAAGGTGTTGTGCCCTGACGTAAACGTTCGTTTTCTGCTCTTAGACGCTCATTTTCCGCACGCAAAGCATCCAATTCACTTTGACTCTCACCACTCTTAGCTTGCGCCACAGCATGAGATTTCATCATTGCCATATTAACTGCTTCTAAAATCCCCCTTGAGCTAAAGGTTGCCCCACTGATTGTATCTACATCCGCTACAGTATTCACCTCAATAATCTTATCATGAACTTCCCTTGCAGATTCAAGATAAATACGACTTTGCTTAGAGCTTGGTTCTGTCGTTTCAATATGAGTGATACGTCCTCCTTCAATGGTGACCACAGAAGTCAGTACATTATATGGCGGTGGGTTACCTGCTTCTGAAAGCTGTTTGTCTGTCATACCGCTTCTCGTCTTACTCCAACCTCTGCCATAACCTGTATAGATGCCATCAGCTAAAGCAATAGTCCCTTCTAAGTTGGCAGTTTCAGTCAAAAAGTCTTTTCTATCTTTTAAAATCCCATCAAGGCTTGCTTTTAATTGGGCAATTGTTTTGTTTAAGCTATCAAGCAATTCAGGATTACCGCCTCCACCTTTTAAGGCATCATTGACTGCTTGTATCACACCTGAACTTGACATCGTCGCTCCGGCAATAGTATCTACACCACTAGTGCCATTTTTTTCAATCAAATTTTTGATAAGGGTACGTTCTCTATCTTCACTAAAATACTGACCTCTGTCCTCAGTGTGTTCCAGTTTGATATTGGTAATTTTCTTATTTTTTACAGTTACAATCGCTTTAATCAACCGGTTAGCATAACCCCGTCCAAACCCTGTGTAATCTCCATCAGCCTTATCTTCAGCAGTCTTAGCATTACTTTGGTTTAAAGCATTGAATTTTTGCTTTAAGATATCTAACTCATTTTCAGCCTTATCCAATTTATCTTTAGAAACCAAAGCAACTTGATCATCATCTTTGATATCCTGACCACTTGCCTTGAGCATAGCAGTCTTAGTTGCATTTAAAATAGCATTTGAAGTAAAAGTTGCGCCGCTAGCAACATCTACACCCTTTGTCGTTCCAAGTTTTTCAATCTTCTCAATCACTGAATTTGCCATCGAAATATATTGAGAATCTTCATTATTCTCTCCAAGGATAACAGAACTAACTTTCCCCTCTCTAACAGTGATTAAAACTTCTACTAAACCACCATAACCACTGGCCTTAGCACTATAATGACCATCTTTAAGTTTACCTGTAACATCCGGAGTATTATCACCTGCTGATTTCAACTGTTTCTTGAGGCGCTCTATTTCCTCATTAAGACGTTTAATCTGTTCGGCACCATCGCCACCAGTAGAAACAGCTTCCTGTCCTCGAGAAAGGCGAAGTGCATTACTTACCCCACCTAAAATACCCTTAGAAGAGAATGTTGCTCCAGTGATGGTATCCACACCCTTAGTACCTTGATTTTTAACTATATTTGCTAAAAGTGGTGGCATCTTATCTATATATTCTTTATCATCTGAATGTTTCTTGATATGAACCTCAGTAATTTTTCCACCACTGATGACCACTTCGCTCACAATTTCGCCATTATAGCCAATAGCAGAGCCTTCATAGCGACCATCTTTAAGGGCACCATCGCCATCATCGATTTTAGATGGTGCTACCTGAGAGCGTGCTTTTAAGGTCTTAATTTCCTCATTTAATTTTTTAATCTGAAGTTTGTAGGCTTCATTTTCACTACTCGCATTCCCTATACTACTACCAGTTCCACCACTTGCTTTTTGAAGCGCTTTACTTACAGCATTAATCAAGCCCAAAGAACTATAAGTTGCGCCACTAACCGTATCCACTTGCGTTGTCTGCCTCTTCACAATATTTGTTAAAACGCTCATAGCATTGGAAAGATAAGGCTCATCATCATTGCCTGAAATATATTTTGCACTCAAGATTTTGCCACCATGTATTTCCACTTCAACAGTGAGCATGTCTGCATAACCTTGAGCAGAGCCCTGATAACGCCCATCTTTAAGATTGGCTGTAGAAATGGCGACCTCTTCTCTTTTAGGTTTAGCTAAATTTTTTGCCTTGTTTGTGCCAGTGGATTTTACCTTAGCTTTAGGTGCACTTGCCCCTAAAGCCTTAGCTGTTGCTTCTAAGATGGCTTGACTCGTAATTGTCGCTCCACTGATAGTATCAACTTCTAGTGAACCTTTCTTTAAGATGCTATCCACAACTTTAAGTCCATTTTCATAGTAACCAGGGGTTTCGGTCTGACGCACCACCTCAAGCTCAACAATCTTACCTTGTTTTACAACAACCCTTACTTCAATTTCTCCAGAATAGCCCTCAGCCTTACCAAAAAACTCACCATCAGGGTAGGAAGTAGGCAATTTCAAATCTTTCTTAACTTCCTTTTCGCTACCTTCTTGCTTGATAGGTCTCTTACGTTCAATCTTATGCGTGCTCTTGCCAGCATCTCTTGAGGTGCCATAAGCGTAGCCTGATGTACTGGAAAAAACCAAAGCAAGGGCTAGCACTAAGGCCGTCTTTTTTTTGCTCTTTATCATTACCACACTCCTACTCTGCTTTTGTTAAAGCATCATCTATCGCATCTAAAATACCATATGAGCTAAAAGTTGCTCCAGTAACAGCATCAACTTCCAGAGTATTTTGCTTATCCAAAACACCTTTTAAAATAGGCTCCACCACCTTGTCCAAGTACTCTTTATCATCCTTTGTCTCTACTACAGCAAGCGCTACTATCCACCCTTTTTGAACGGTGACTCCCATAGTTAAGTCACCGTTATATGCAGAGGCACTACCCTCATAGTAGCCATCTTTATAACTTCCTCTACCATCAAAGGTATCCACAGCACGTGTAAAATCCCCTGCTAACATTGGCGCTTTAACTGCCTCTATTGGAGAAACAATACGGATTGCCAAGAGAACAACGCTCATCAGTGCCACTGCAGTAAGTTTCTTCATCATTTTTTTCTTCCTCACACCACAATACGTTTTTTGCGCTTTATCTGCCAATTTTTAAAGAAGCGAAGTAATAAATACACTAAAAAGCTTACTGTGTAAAATATCATCGCCTTAGTATCTCTCAAATCCTCAGCCTTAGCAAAATACTCTGCTAAGATATGGAGATAGACCAAGCCATAAAAAATATAAGCATATTCCTGAAGTGCTTTCCAACGCTTACCACTCATAAATTTGCGTACTATACGATACGACGTCACAAACAACGGAAGCATAATAAGCCCTGCTACAATACCTGCTATAGTACCTGTCAGTACCCCCCACAGTCCTAAACCGGTCAATTTTGACAACCTTGACAGATTAGCCAAAAATTCCATTAAATAATAAACAATATGAGGCAAAATCAAAGTCGAAGCAACAATGGAGATTTCTCCACGACACATCATTATCTTTTTTCTTAGTTTCCATGTATTAGGCAAGGCACCTGCCATCATTACCCATATAAAGATAATTGTAGGTAGTGCACCATTTTCAAGAAAATTCATCAAAAAAAGCAAACCCTTGGGATAAAGCACCTCATAACCATACAGTCTCAATCCCATGCGACAACATAGTTCTAAACAAAAAGCAAGTGCTAAAAAATAGGCTGTAAGCTCATACTTTCTAATTTTTTCAGCACCAAAAAATATTATTATCCCACATATTAAAAAGCATATTAAATGTACCATTACCTATTTTATCTCCTACTTTCTGTAATTAAAAACAGCAAAAAGCGATAGGTGCCAGCTATCGCTTTTATGCTCATTTCAAAAGACGATCTATTCAGCACTAAGGATAATGCGATGATTATTTGGATTGATACTGTACGGCGGATCGACTTTAAGTTCACTTTGAGGGATAACCACTTCATACTGTTCGCTGCCATCAACTTTAGCAATAATCGGTGCATCAGGCGTTGAAGCAAGCTTAAGGCTAAATTCTTTTATTTCACCACTACGAACATCCTTTGCCACTTCTCTAAACTCAACTTCCTTACCATTAATATTGCCAACTTCGGCAGTTGGTACTTTCAAACGTTGAACATACTCATCTGTCTGATAATCAAGCAAATCAATCCAATTTTCTGTCCCTTTGACCTTAACTTGAATTTTTTCGCCCTTCATAACTTTTCTCTTTGTCGTAACATTCATAGCTTTCAAGAACTTATACGTCTCACTTGCTTGATGATAAACACGTGGGTAGATCGCTCCAACTTTTTCAAAATGTTCCCCTTGAGGAAAAGGAAGATACTGATGGTAACCCTTATCCGCTTTTATCACAATAGATAAACCATACTCCGAAAATTGCGCATATGGTACATCAACTGTACTACCATCTTTTTTGGTAACAGTCACTACTACATCGGACCAGTCCGCCTCATCGCCCACCATATAATGTTTATCAATTGCAAACGTTTTTACTCTAAAGTCTTTGATATCAACATCGGCAGTTGCCTTCTTCAAGGCATTACCAATAGCAACAGCTCCACCGGCACCTGAAAAAGTCGCACCGCTAATCGTGTCAAAAGCATATTGCTCATAGCCATACTCTGAAGTCAAATAAACTTTCATGCAACGCATTACATCATCTTCGGCATCTGATGGATTATCATAGTGACTGCGTACAGTAGTATTATTTGGACCAAATTTATTTTTGCCTACGATATCCACTAAGGCCTCTGAAATTTCTTTGCCTGTATCTGAACTCACTGCCAAAGTTTGACGTGTCAAATCTCTTGCCGCCTTCATCTGATAAGCTAAAACGATCGGATCCTTTCCCTTACTTGCCACAAGGTTGAAGGCTCTAATACAAGAAGCTTCAAATTTACCGCCATCATCCACTGCATTATTAGGATAGGAGCCCGGCCAAATTTTTCCGATTTCCTCTCTAACAACATCAACGGCGACGACTTTACCATTAGTCACGGTAATTTTGACCGGTAAAGGCTTACTTTCAACAAAACCGACAGTATCCCCGAAATATTCGCCATCTTCAAAATGCAAGTTTTGACTCATTGTTTCTACTTGAGCTTTACTTAAAATATTTTTACCATCAATATCACCAAAGAGCGGATTGACACCAGGTCCAGGTGCCGGAGGATTAGGTACACCTGCTTTAGCCTTTAATCCCTTAATTGGTTGGCGATTCTTGGCATCTGTGTCCTTAGAGATAATCTTTTCTTTGTACACTTCTAGGGCGATTTTTCCGTCTTCTATCATATCTGCTGTAACTGGGCTGTTATTGACAAATTCTGTCTCTGTCCCTTTCTTCACAACCTTGATATTGGCCACACCTAAATCTTTGTATGCTACATACACTGCTTGGGCGGAAGTTTCATCCCATGTACCGTCTTCTTTTAGTTGTTTTACAAATGGTACGATGGTTTTCATGTCACTTAAATCAAGATTGTCGCCTACTGCAAACTCTTTCCCTGTTAGGGCACTGCTTAGCTTAATTACCGGATGAATATAGGCTACCGGTAATTCTTCAACTTCTACTGGTATTTTGACTTCTAATTCGCTGTTATCATTGAATTTCAATGTTGCAACGGCTTCTTTTTTACCTACGCTGCTTCTGTCTACATTGGTCTTAACGCTAACGTCTATATAGCCGTAGGTCTGTTTCTTACCTTCTGTATCTAGGGCTTTACTAACTCTATCTGCTGTAATTTTTGATTTCTCTTCTACTTCCAACTCGAACTTATCTGTTTCTATGCTTGTTCTTAGGGTTGGTACTGTTCCCATTTCTGCCTTGAATCGTTCTGCTTTTCCTTGTGGACTTGGTGTACCTGCTTTAGCCTTTAATCCCTTAATCGGTTGGCGATTCTTGGCATCTGTATCCTTAGAGATAATCTTTTCTTTGTACACTTCTAGGGCGATTTTTCCGTCTTCTA
>ERZ773059.880-NODE-880-length-15579-cov-17.674117_pt1 | contig 15579 bp, 13 predicted proteins | sample MGYA00580514_ERZ773059 | MGnify/ENA primary metagenome ERZ773059 (study PRJEB29015, sample SAMEA2737981) | human oral metagenome | biome: human oral; feature: human-associated habitat; material: dental | place: China | collected 2056 ...
TGAAGGTGAGGGCGAACAGCGAAATGAACAACAAATGAAGTACTCTTTTCATCCTCTTGCTGATGGTTTAGGTGGATGTGCCTGTGACACGTCTTTACTTTATCGCACGCAAAGGTAGTAAAAATGTGTTTAATGTACAAGCCCCGCACACTTAAATGGCGTAATAATCAACAGCCTTTGTCGGCTTTGGTTGGTGCGGTTTCGTTGTTGTGCTGCGGTGTTGGCGGCAGGTAGTTGCACAAGAAATATCGAAAAGTTGTGTCGGCGCTTGCCTGTTGGGTTTCTTCTTGTTGTTTTTCTTTACTTTTGATGCTGCATTCTAGTTTATTACGTCTTACGTTTAAGTATGTGTTTTAGATTACGAAGTATTCGTAATTTATTGGCTTATATGATTAAAATTATAGATTTAACTTTATTTAAAGCCCGTTTTCTTGCTTTGTTTACGAAAAGTTCGTAGATTTGCGCCGTGAGTTAAACGTTACATAACAATGAAGATAGAGAAGCTTTCAATTCAAGAAGAAGAGGTGATGCGTTGTGTTTGGCAATTGGGCAGGTGCAATATCAAGGCCATTGTCGAGCTGTTGCCTCAGCCTGCACCCCCTTATACCACGGTGGCATCGGTTGTTGGCAACCTCAAACGCAAGGGGTATGTGGCGGCACAACGTAAGGGCAACGGCTTTGAGTACGTGCCTGCCGTTAAGGAAAAAGACTATAAGCGGCACTTTGTGTCGGGATTTGTGCGCGATTACTTCAAAAACTCGTTCCGCGACATGGTTTCGTTCTTTGCACAAGAAGAAAAAATATCGCCCGACGAGCTGAAAGACATTATCGACGAGATAGAAAACGGCGATGTGTCAGGGGCATGAATATCGTCTTACCATCGTGTGTTATCTCGCTTTCTAAGCGGCTCTTTAAGTGGGCATCTCCCTTTTGTACAAAGGGTTTCGGCAAGTCCATTTCGTTATCATTACCTAAATTATCCTAGCAAATTATACCCATGTTGATGTATCTGATAAAAGCAAACGTTGTGTTGGTGGTGCTTTTCGGGTTTTACCAGCTCATTAGCGCAGGCGACACTTTCTTTAAATGGCGGCGCCTGTCGTTGCTCACGGTCTACGTGCTGTCGCTGTTGTTGCCCACGATAGACCTCTCTGTGCTGGTTAACGAAACGGCACCGCTGGGCAACATCTTGCCGCGCATGGCCTATAACCTGCCCGAAGTGATGGTAAAGCCTACACGCGATGCCTTTGATTGGCAACGGCTAGCCGTTTGGCTATACGCTGGCGTGGCCTTGGCTTTGCTCTTGCGCGTGTTTTGGCAGGTTGTTATGGTGTGTAGGTTGGCACAACGCAGTGAACGTGCAACGTTGCACGGCATGGAGGTTTGTTTGTTGACAGGCGATTACAGCCCCTTTTCATTCTTCCGTTGGATATTCGTTAACCCAGTTAACAAATCACCGTCGCAGGTAAAGCAGATACTGACACACGAACAAACGCACGTGAAGCAGTGGCATTCGGCAGATGCGTTGCTGTCGCAACTCTTTGTCGCCGCGTTTTGGTTCAACCCCGTGGCGTGGCTGATGCGCCTGCAAGTGCGCAACAATCTTGAATATCTGGTCGACCGCTCGGTTATCAGTGGCGGTACGGACAAAAAGGCCTACCAATACCATTTGTTGGCAGTGGCCTATCGAACGAATGTAGCTACAATAACTAATAATTTCAATGTATTACCTTTAAAGAAAAGAATTAAAATGATGAATAAGCAAACTTCCAATCCGTTGGCACGCTTTAAGTACTTGCTTTTCGTGCCGCTGGCCATCGCTTTGCTGGCGATGAATAGTACCGCAATGAGGGCGAATGTGCAGAAAAAGGTGGTGAAGTCCACCAAAGTCACGAAGAAAACAGGCACAACCGACAAGGTGTATGAGGTGTGTGAGCAGATGCCTATATTCCCAGGTGGGGATGCTGCAATGATGAAATACCTTTCGGAGAATGTGAAATACCCCGCTCTTGCCATAAAAGCCCAAGAGCAAGGCCGCGTTGTGGTTAGCTTTACAGTAGAGAAGGATGGGGCTATATCCGACGTAAAGGTAGCCAGGTCGGTAACACCTTCGCTCGATGCCGAGGCGGTAAGGGTGGTAAAGGCCATGCCTAAATGGACTCCCGGTAAGCAAGGCGGCCAACTTGTGCGCGTAAGGTATAACGTACCTGTGTCTTTCAAATTAAATTAAAGAACAAGTAAGGTTGACAAGTTAATGAGTTGACAGGCTAACGCGGGGCAGGTTTGCGGTCTACCCCATCCCTCTTGTTGGCTCGTTAACTTGCCAACGCACCACCATTTTTCATCGCTTAATGGCAGATAGAGCTGCTACCTTAATAAATAAATACGAACGTTTTCGTTAAGCCAAATGAACAATGTCGAGCTTGCTCGGACATTGTCATGGCGAGAAAACGCACTTTTTGAGGAACGAAAAAAGAACCATTTAATAAATTGATGAGTATGAAGAATAGACAAAAAACAAATTCGTTTGCAGGTTATAAGTACCTGCTTTTCGTGCCATTGGCTTTCGCCTTGGTGTTTATGACCAGCTGCAAAAGAAAGACGAAAGTGCAAGAACAAGTTATGGAGGGCACAAAAGTTGAAGTGAAAGCAGAAACGGGCGAGGACACAGTACAAATCAAGAGTGCCGAACCAACGGATAAGGTGTATCAGGTGGTTGAGCAGATGCCTACTTTCAAGGGTGGAGATGCTGCATTGATGAAGTACCTTTCGGAGAACATCAAGTACCCCGAAGCAGCTGAGAAAGCGGGAGAGCAAGGCCGCGTTGTGGTTAGCTTTACAGTAGAGAAAGATGGGGCGGTAGCTGACGTAAAAGTAGCTAGGTCGGTAACGCCGACACTCGATGCAGAGGCGGTAAGGGTTATAAAGGCCATGCCCAAGTGGGTTCCCGGCAAACAAGACGGCAAGTTAGTGCGCGTAAAGTATAACGTACCTGTGTCTTTCAAATTACAATAGCATACAGCTAGGCTGGTAACATTGACAAGTTAATGGGTTGACAAGCGAATGTGGGGTTGGCTAATGGCTTACTTCCACCCTCCTTGTTGGCTCGTTAACTTGTTAACGAAATGCCTTTTAGCATTTTAAAGGCTGGTTATGCCGTTTCCTTAACGAGATAATACGTTGCATCTAATATATAAATGCGTATGAAGAATAAACAAACGCCCAAATTGTTTGCAGGCTTTAAGTGTCTGCTTTTCGTCGTTTCGGCCCTCATATTGTTGGTTATTGTCATCGCTCCTGCAAGGGCGAACGCGCAGGATAAAAGGGAAAAGACCACCCAAACGCGTAAAGACACCGCCACAGACGATAAGGTTTACGAGGTGTGTGAGCAGATGCCCACCTACGAAGGCGGTGATGCAGCACTGTTGAAATACCTTGGAGAAAACTGGAAACTCCCTGATGAGTATAAGGAAAGAGGGATACAAGGGCGTATGGTGGTTGGTTTTATCGTTGAGAAAGACGGATCTCTCACTAACGTTAAGGTGCTACGGGCGGTGGATATAGCCATTGATGCCGAGGTATTAAGGGTGGTTAAGGGCATGCCAAAATGGATTCCTGGTAGGCATAATGGGCAACGTGTGCGCGTAAGATACCTACTGCCCATACATATATGTTTGCAATAGGTACTATTATATCTTTTTTATCCTTGCTTATCACCAAATAATTCAATATCTTTGTAAAGCAATGGTAATGCAAGACAGCTGTAACGTATAACCATTTAAATAATCATGAGTATGAATAACAAGCAAACCCCTAGTCTGTTTGCAGACTTTAAGTGTCTGCTTTTTGCTATTTCGGCCCTTGTATTGTTGGTTGTTGTCTTCGCTCCTGCTGGGGCGAACGCGCAGAATAAAAAGGTGGAGAAAGCCCAAACGCATAAGGACACCACCACAGACGATAAGGTGTACGAGGTGTGTGAGCAGATGCCCACCTACGAAGGCGGTGATGCAGCACTGTTGAAATACCTTACGGATAGTGTGAAGTATCCCGAATTGGCTAAGAAACATGGGGTGCAAGGGCGCGTTGTAATAGGCTTTATTGTTGAGAAAGACGGCTCTCTCACTAACGTTAAGGTGTTACGGGCGGTTGATAGAGCCCTTGATGCCGAGGCATTAAGAGTGGTTAAGGGCATGCCCAAATGGATTCCTGGTAGGCAAAATGAGCAACGTGTGCGCGTGAAATATAACGTACCTGTATCTTTTAGGCTGGAACCAATGGAGTGAATGACTGGTGGCTTAACGAAATGATGTGCTAATTGGGGGGTGATTACAGGTTGAGAGTCGGCAGGTTGGTAATAGAACGATCGAAAACTGACGGCTAAATCTGTCTGTTTGTCAACCCGCCTACTTGCTAACTTGCCTATTTTATCCTTGCTTATCAGCAAAAAAAATAATATATTTGCAAAGTGATAGCAATGCAAGACAGCTGTAACGTATAACCATTTAAATAATCATGAGTATGAATAACAAACAAACCCCTAATCTGTTTTCAGGCTTTAAGTGTCTGCTTTTTGCGGTATTGGCCATCACTTTGGCTGTTCTTCTTGTTCCTGCTAGGGCGAACGCGCAGGATAAGAAGGAGAAGGGGAAGACCACGCAAACGCAGAAGGACACCACCACAGACGATAAGGTTTACGATGTGTGTGAGCAGATGCCCACCTACAAAGGAGGGGAAGAGGCAATGATGAGATTTATTTCGGAGGTAACAAGGTATCCACAACGGGCCCAAGACTTCGGCATACAAGGCTGTGTTGTGGTTGGCTTTATCGTTGAGAAAGACGGGTCGCTAAGCGACTTTAAGTTCATACAACGGGTGGATCCTGAACTTGATGACGAGGCTTTAAAGACTGTAAAGGCTATGCCTAAGTGGAATCCAGGTAAACACAACGGTCAAAATGTGCGTGTGAGGCATAGCGTACCAGTTGGTTTTAAGCTTATATAAATGAGGTGCGAACCAGCGGTTGACTTCTCAACTAACCAACTTCCATCGCCTGTCGTGCGATAAATCTCTCTGCATGTTAGTCAAATTCAATGTTAGATAACCTCAATACACAATCATAAAAATAGAAGAATGAAGATGAAGAACAAGCAAGCCTGCAAGCGGTTAGTAGGCTTTGATTGTCGGCTTTTTGCCGTATTGGCCTTTGCCTTTATGGCTGTTGTCTTCGCGCCAGCAAAGGCGAATGCGCAGAGAAAAGCGCGAAACAAGTACGTACGACCCAAGCGGATTGAGGTAGACAATAAGGTTTACAATGTATGTGAGTTGATGCCATGCTTTAAAGGAGGCGATGCAGCACTGCTGCAATATCTTGGTAAGACGGCCAGATACCCTCAATCGGCGCAAAAAATCAAAAAGGAAGGGTGCGTAATCGTGAGTTTCATTGTAGAAAAAGATGGTTCGCTGTCTGACTTTAAGGTTGAACGAGCGGTGGATGCAGCCCTTGATGCCGAGGCTTTGCGTGTGATGAAGGCCATGCCTAACTGGTTGCCAGGCCAACAAGACGGCAGATTTGTACGCGTGAGGTATAATGTACCTTTGAGATTTAAGCTAAACTAAAAACAGATAAGGGCAATAACGCTGTTGACAGTGGATGAATTTGCGAGTTAACAGGTGGACGAATGAATGAGTTGACCAGTTTATAAGCCTGCAAATGGCTCTGCTTATAGCTTTTTGCCAACTCGTTTACTTGCTCGCTTATACCCTTAATTCCCCGAAAACAAGTCCTAAACATCACACGAAGTGCCCACTCACAACTTCGCCTTAAACTCGTCGAACACCTCTTTATAGCCATTAAACACGTTAATGTCTACCTCGCCTTGTATGCCTTGCACGCTTCCGTCGGGGCATAGCTGCCAATACACCAAGTGCACGTCGGGTTTGTATTCGCCATAACGCGCAATCCAAATGTCGTAGTCGCGCTTGATGTCGGGAGCCAGTGGCAAGTAGCGATTAACAAATTGCTGACTGATATACAGAATGGGACGTTTGCCCGTTCGTTGCTCAACAATAGTGAGCCAAGTGCGAACAGCCTTGAAGAGCACCTCCGCACCACCCATCTTGGCAATCTGTTGTGGACTGGGTTCCACGTCGAGTACAGGCGGAAAGTCGCCTTGCGATATGTACGAATGGCGTAAGAAATGGGCCGCTTGCGCTTCGGCAGGCGAGTAAATGGAGAAGAAATGATAAGTGCCAACGCTGAAACCGTGGGCGCGAGCTTGCTTATAGTCGGCCTTGTAAAAGGGGTTGAGCAACGACTTGCCCTCGGTGCTCTTGATGTAGATAAAGGATATGGGGTAGTTTACTTGTCCATGAATGGCCTTTCGGCTAGCCGTGCCCAGATGGGTGATGCGCAGTTGGTTCCATTTGATGGGATGCACGCGCTTGTTGATAGCGTGTTGATATTTTGAAATGTCGATGCCATAGATGCGTTCGGTGGTATAAGTAAGGCGTTCGCCCAGGTATTGGCCTGCTTTCCATTCGCCTACCTTCACCTTAGGCTGCGCAGTAAGGGCAAATCCCTTACCCGTTGGGGCATCGTTTTCCCAATGTCCCTCGTAGTGACTGCCGTCGTTGCCCGTGTATTCGCCGTGTCCGCTGGCCATCATCTTGCTGTTAAAGCTGCCCACATACACACCTGTGGCGTCTTCGCGACTACCACTCACCAGCGTGTCGGCATTCCAACGCCCCGTAATTTTCCGTCCTTTGCTGTCGTGCGCCGTACCCATTCCCTGCCGTTTTCCGTCTTTCCACTGTCCTGCATACACCACACTATCTTTCAGCCACAGCACGCCATAGCCATGACTGCGACCATGCAGCACAGTGCCTTGATAGCAGAGGTCGCCTTCTTGTTGCAAAACCTGCACCGTTCCGTCGCCGTTAAGCGTGTTTTTCTCGAAGTGGCAAGCACCGAAAAGGCCCACGACCAGCAATGCCGAGAGCCAAAGAAAGCGTTTAGGATGGTTTATTTTTCGTTCCATAGCATTTTGGCGATGATGTTGCGAGGCACGATACCTGCGCCGTTATACACTCCAACGAAACGTCCCCACGCACTGAACACGGGCGAGCCTGCTTGTCCTAGCGTGGCGTGCATGCGCAGGCAGCTATCCCTTTGCACACTGGCCGCCCATACAGCAGCACTGTCTTTAACCGTGGCCAAGGGGTCTAAGCCCAGCCCAGGCACACTTGCCACGCGCACTTCGCCTGCTGCCGACATGCCCCAAGGCAAGGCCGAAAGCGCATTTGCGCGCCAAGGTTTTCTCTCGTTTGTGGTTTGTAGCAGGCACAAGCCCCATTGTTGGTCTTCGCGCAAGCATTTGGTGGCGATGCTCTTGCCGTCGAAAAGCAGGGCATAACGCGTGTGGCGCAACACCCGCGGTTGCTTTTCCTTACGCAACACAGCAAGCCTTTTGCTCACCTTTTGCACCTCGGCCAACCGCGTTTTCAGCTTATGGGCGTAGGCCAAAACGGCCGTATAGCCTTCGTCTTGCATGCCGTGCACCTTCATATAGTAGTTGATTTCCTTCACTTCTCGTTTCAGTTGTTTTTCTTGTGCAAGCAGTTTGCCCAATGTTTTCTGCACCATCGTGTTCACATCGGTGGGCAATTTCCCCTTATCAGCTGTGCCATGAGGCATGGCAGCGACAACTCTACCACTGCACGAGGGCAGCAATGCAAACCTGTTAACCCAAAATCCAGAGGTGAGATGGGGCGTTTTAAGTAAGTCTGTGGGGCTTGTTGCTGCCTTGGCGAAAGTGCTATCGGGAGCTACTTCGGCAAAAAACACCACTCTGTCGGCCCCTGTACCCACGGTGTACCACAGGTTGCTCTGCACAACCACAACGCTATTGCGCATCTGCCGTTGCGAAGAGAAACAGCACATCACGGCATAAACCAGCGCGCCAACCAACAGCACGGCGGCCACAAGGCTCCACGCCATGCCCTTGCTCATCCTTCTTTTCTTTCTTTTCATTGTTCCGGTCTTAGGCGTTTTTTTCGCCTATGTTGTCGATTATTGGTGCAAAGTTAATCTAAAAATCCTAATTCCGCGCGCCTCAACTAACGAAAAATTGTACATCTGTGCCATGTGCAACCGATGTCTACGCAATCGTTTGCATTGTTTTTTGCACATATATATAGGTGTCACATGCCATTTTCGACATTTTATTTTACCTTTGCAAAAGGAACAGGTGTGTGTGAAACGAACGCACGTTTCCTTGTTGTTCCACCTTTATGACACGTTTATTCAATAACTAACAACAATATGAAAAGATTTGTTTTGTCTGTATGCTTGGTGCTGCTGGCTGCTTTCAGTGCCCTGGCGCAAGAGGTTAAGTCGCCCAATGGTGATGTAAAGGTAAACTTCGCACTTAACAATTCGGTGCCCACCTACACCGTAACCTTCCGCGGCAAGGCCGTTATCAAGCCTAGCCGCCTAGGCTTTGAACTGGTAAAGGGCGGCGACTTGCTGGATGGTTTTACGCTTGTGGGCGAAGAAAAAGGCTCGGCCGACGAGACTTGGACGCCCGTTTGGGGCGAGAACCGCACAATAAGAAACCACTACAACGAACTGTTGGTGCGGCTCGAACAGAAGTCTACCGAGCGAATGCTCAACATCCGCTTTCGCGTTTACGACGATGGAGTGGGCTTTCGCTATGAGTTCCCGCAAGAAGGCAAGCTGAACTACTTCCAGGTGAAGGATGAACGCACCGAGTTTGCTATGACTGGCGACCACACGGCGTGGTGGATTCCTGGCGATTACGACACGCAGGAGTACGAATACACCCAGTCGCGACTTAGTGAGGTGCGGCAGAAGATGAAGGGGGCTATTACGGATAACTTGTCGCAAACCCCATTCTCGCCCACGGGTGTTCAGACTTCGCTGATGATGAAGACGGCCGAAGGGCTGTACATCAACCTGCACGAGGCGGCTTTGGTGGATTATCCGGCAATGCACCTCAACCTAAACGACCGCGATATGGTGTTCACCTCATGGCTTACACCCGATGCAAAGGGCGTTAAAGCTTACCTGCACACGCCCTTCCGCAGTCCTTGGCGCACGATGATCGTTACCGACGACGCACGTCGAGTGCTTGCATCAAACCTTATTCTTAACCTTAACGACCCCTGTAAGTACGCGGACACGTCGTGGATACGCCCTGTTAAGTACGTAGGCGTTTGGTGGGAGATGATTTCGGGCAAGGGCGATTGGGCCTATACGCAGCAGTTCCCATCGGTTATACTTGGCGAAACAGACTACACCAAGGCCAAACCATCGGGCAAACACTCGGCAAACAACGACAATGTGCGCCGCTATATCGACTTCGCTGCTGAACACGGGTTCGACCAAGTGTTGGTGGAAGGCTGGAACATTGGTTGGGAAGACTGGGCTGGAAACATGAAAGAGAAGGTGTTCGATTTCCAAACGCCTTATCCCGACTTCGACATCAAGGCCTTAAACGATTATGCTCACTCAAAGAACGTTCGGTTAATGATGCACCATGAAACGTCGTCGTCGGTGATGAACTACGAACGTTACATGGATCGTGCCTACAAGTTGATGAACCTCTACGGATATAACGCGGTTAAAAGTGGATATGTTGGCAACATCATTCCGCGTGGCGAGTACCACTATGGGCAAGTGATGGTGAACCATTACTTGGAGGCCGTGAAACATGCAGCCGATTATAAGATTATGGTTAACGCGCACGAGGCGGTTCGCCCCACAGGTTTGTGCCGCACTTATCCCAACCTTATCGGCAACGAGAGTGCACGTGGCACCGAGTTTCAGGCCTTCGGGGGCAGTAAACCTGGGCATACGGCCATACTGCCATTCACTCGTTTGCAGGGTGGGCCGATGGATTACACACCTGGCATCTTCGAAATGGACTGCGCAGGTGGTTCGCACGTAAACTCTACCATCTGCGGTCAGCTTGCGCTTTATGTTACGATGTACAGTCCGTTGCAGATGGCGGCCGACTTTCCAGAGAATTATCTGAAACATCCCGACGCCTTCCAGTTCATTAAGGACGTGGCCGTAGACTGGGATCGTTCGCTATATCTTGAGGCCGAACCAATGGCCTACATCACGGCGGCCCGCAAAGCGAAGGGCACCGACAATTGGTTTGTGGGCTGTGTGTCGGGCAATGCGCCGCACAAGTCGCAGCTGTCGCTGTCGTTCCTTGATAAGGGGCGCAAATACGAGGCAACGATTTACACCGATGCACCCGATGCCGACTATCGCACCAACCCAAAGGCTTATCGTGTAGAACGCCGCACGGTGACTTCTGCCACAAAGCTTTCGCTCACAGCCGTGGCTGGTGGTGGTTACGCCATATCTATCGTTCCTAAACGATAAGGGTTGGGGCGAGGAATAAGCTGTTGAGATAACGATAAGGACTGCACACTCGCGTGCGTATGCACTTATAGTCGAAAGTGGTTCTTTTTCGTTCCTCGAAAAGTGCGTTTTGCCTTTCCACTTCGCCCAAAGCTCCGTGTTGGCGATTTCCAATTCTCGCCATGACAATGTCCGAGCAAGCTCGACATTGTTCATTTGGCTTAACGAAAACGTTGGTTTTGCAACAACACGTTCGCTTGAGATAAAAGTTCGTGTTGCCTTGAACACAATTTAAAATAGTAAATGTAATGGTGTCAACTACCGCAAAGCGGTTAGCCTATTTGTAAGGCAGGGTTGCGAACATGGCGAGCAACCCTGCCTTACTTTGCATAATACGGCTAGCCCATAGGCCTTGGCCTGTTTGTTTTCTGTTTTTTCGTATGGGTGAGCAATGCAAGTCCCCCTCAAAATCATGCTACGGATTTGCCATATCGTCAAATATGTTGTATAGGTCATTTCTTATCACAGTTCATTAGAAATCTTGCTAATGACCAATTGGGGTTTAAAGAAAAACATCCACAACGCCCGATATTGAGCATTGCGGATGGGGAGGTGCATAACCCTTGCGTGGGGATGCGTTGCATATGTAAGGAAAAATGGTCTAATTTGTTGCCATTGATAATGTTCGGCAGGATGGGCTATATGTCTTCTTCATCGTCCCAGCCCCAGCCAAAGCCAGGTTTGGCACCAATCTCGTCTGGGTCGCCTGGCACAATGGGGCCTGGGTCGCTGTCGCCATCGCCGTCGTTGTCGAAACGCGATGCGCCTGGTGCGCGTAATAGTTCGTCGAGATCAAAATATACTGCGGTGCAGTTTGGCTTTGTGTAAACTTGCTTTTTCATACTCCCTAAGTTTATTTTACGATTATCTTCTTATGGTTTACAATATAGATGCCCTTTGGCAATCCATCGGTAGAGGTGGCATTTGGCCGCACCAGCTTTCCGTCTACGGAGTAGATGTTGCTTGGGTTGGCAAACAAGTCGCCGTTTGGCTGCACCAAGATGTTGGTTATGTCTGTTGTGTTGTCGAACGTGCTGCCAATCTCTTCGCCATCAACAAAAAAGTTGAGTGCCTTAGATTGGGTGTTTGAACCTGTGGCAATCCAACCGCGGAATCCCTTTACCGACATTGGGTTTTGTGTGAAATGCCATAGCCACTTGTTGTTAGACTTAGCACTCTTTCCAAGAACATACGAGTGGGCAGGAACTACTTTCGCTGTTTGGTTGTAGAGCGATGCGCAGAATTGTAGCCGCTCATCGGTTGTGGTCGATGGGGTGGAAGGATCACGCAGAATGCCATTTGAGTAATTGGGCAAGGTTTGCGGATTGGTGTCGAGCGTAACGTTGTTGATAATGTAATATGGAGCTTGTACTTGAATCCATCCTACGTCTTTTACCAACTTGCGATATGGTGCGGCCGCAGGGGGTACGGTTGGCTCTTTTGTGGGACGCAGCAAGTATAGCTTGTTGGCTTCGATGGCAATGGCGTTATCGTTGTCTAACGGTACCTTTGTGAAGTCGATGCGGGTGCTCAGTGTAGACGACTGGTGTGGGTATGCTGATAGCCTGGCCGTTTCGCCGAATGTGGCTTTCACTTGGGCGGCGGTAAGCGATATGGGGAGAACAATGCTGTTCCATTCGTCTTTTTGCATTGTACGCTTTAATATCAGCGTGGCCGCCTTGTGTGGTTGAACTTGCTTGACAATGTAGCAGATGCTTGTTTGCGCCTCGTCGAGCACAAGGTCTTGCGTGCCGCAATATTCAAGGCGGAAGTTGTCCCAGCAGGTCCAGTCGCGTTGACGTGTTGATCCTGTTATCTCAATACCAATGTTGAGTTTGGCTCCATCGGTGGGAACAAATACCAGCACCGTGTTGTTGTACAAGCCTTTTTCGAACTCCATCGCTGCCCTTGAATATGGGCTGATGTGCTTTTGGACAAGGTCTGATGCGTCGTAGACGTGCATTAGGTCGGCGAGTGTATAACAAAATTCGTGCGCAAAGACATTTAGGTTGGTGGACACGTTAGAGAAAGCATCCGTTGTGCCTTGTACCTTTGCGAACAGCTTGGGTTTTAGTTGGCTGCCCGATATGGCGTTGTAAAAGCCATTGCAAGAAACGCGATACCAACCCTTTTTCAGTGTTACTACTTGTTGCGTAACCTTTCCGTTGGCCTTTCCGTTGTTGCCTAAGTTTCTAACGTTGGCTGTGGAATAGCCCGCGTAGTTGGCCATGTAATAGTTGCTGGATATGGCACCGTTGCCAACGTAGTAAGTGTAGTTGGCGTCGGCGGGATTGAAAAGGTAGGCTTGTGCATTGGCATAAGCCCATGTAAGCCCATTGCTGGCGTGCCATTTCTCCACATCCTTGTCGCCACGGATAAAGTTTTGGTCGTAAATAAGGAACGTTGCGTTGGCGGGTGCCTCGTCGGTTGCGTACTGTTCCTTAAAAGCCGCCTTGAGGTCGGCTTTGGTTACGATTTTCCATAAGCACGACTTGTCGCTGTTGCTTGCCGTTGCAGGGTAGGCAAGGGGAGAAGTGTTGCTGTGTCCAACGCTTTTCATTTGAAGATAGCGAGTTCCGCCATAGCCTTGGTTGTGTTCGTCGTTGTAGAAACGTATCTTGTACGTTTTACTACCTGATTGTGTCTCTACAAACTCCCAGTCGAGGATACCGTTAATGTGGTGTGCCTCGGTGGTGTATGGGTTCGGTGTTTTCGCGAGGTCGTAATCTACGCCTCTGTCTACATAAACATGATTGTAGTTGATAGGGTCGGTGTAGCCTGGCGTGTCTTTTCTGCGGCCGAAGGCAATGTTACGGCCCTCTGTCGTTGCTTGTGGCCCTTGCATGCGGTATTTGCCAGAGGTTGGCGACTTGGTGATGTTGATGGGCATGCCAACGCCGTATCCTACTACAACGGTACCCCAATAGCTGCCTGCATTGAGATATTGGCCTGTGCCAACGTTGTAGAGGTAAACGGTTTTGATGTCTTCGTTGGTTGAGTTTGCTACTGAGGCTACTGAATTTCCGTTCCACTCGTGCGAGTGTGGGTTTTGTCCCTGAGCCTTTAATGTCGTGGGGACGCAAGCACATAGTGCTGATAATACCAAAGAATAAAACTTCATCATAACTATAACTCTTTTAATTCTCTTTATAAACTAATACCATTACTATATTATGAGGCTTCTCCTCTTTTAATTTAGGGGCCGATAAGTGGTGGATAACCATTATCAGGTTGCGAGTTGTTGAATTTAGGCGGCATGCAATGTCGCGGTCCGATAAAACACTTTCGATATAGGCAAAACATACAATTATTAGAAGCTATTCTTAATGGGATGCACAAGATTGGTTAGGAGCAATAGAGCCTTCATCAGTATTAGCTGATGTATTGCTGATAAGTCTTATTTTAAGAAAAGACTATCGTTGTGTAAATATTTCTATAAAGACTATGTTTATTGGGATACTCGCGTGTTATCTTCTGATGTACTGCAAATTTATTAAAAAAAACAGATATAATAAAGTGGGCGGTGTGAGATTTCACACTATATATATGTTTGTGGTTTTATTTTACTTTCATTTACGAAAGTTGGTGTTGTTGTTGTATAAAATTAAGAGTAGGGGCGGTGGAATTGTGTTACACATCTGCTCAGGCATTAAGTGTAACTTGGTTAAGTGTAAGGAGAAACTCTGTTCTTACCTCGTTTGCGGTTGTTGTTCTTTGGTGGCATCAGGGTTAACTTGCTGGCTTGTCAGCGAAACTATCTCTACTTTTAATCTTTCTATAAATAGAGAGGAGGCAGTTGTCTTTGTGTAGCCAACACAAGATAGCCCATCCTCCCACATACGAGGTACAGGACAATTCAACTCGCTGGCTTATGAACTCACGAAAACCCAACAGATCCCAAGAACATCAGCTCGTCAACTCAAAAACTTAAATTGTTATTTATTATTTTACAATGTCGCTCTAATTTTCGTTCCGTTCTAGCGAAAATTCAGGCTGAAAGGTGGGTAAAAAGTCGCTTTTTATACCCTTCCAAACCTTGTGGATTGTCAAATTCTAAGCCAAGAACCTGCATTTTGCACCATTTTGCCTTTCTAGATTGGTTGAAAGCTCGTGATTTTTCAAGCCCAATTTCCTACTTTTAGCCCCTAAACCCCCACTTTTTAACGGCCGTTTTGCCCCTTTTAGTCATGTTTTTCATCGCTCTAAAGGGTTTTGTTTATACAATTGCTGTGGATTTTTATGCTTTTTGTCTTGCATTTAGCGGCATTTTGAGCGGCGTTTAGCACCAAAACACCTTGCATTTAGCATCAAAATGGACTGCGTTTTGCACCAAAACGCACTCCATTTAGCACCAAAATGCACTGCACTTAGCACCAATTAGCCCCAAAACGGGTGTAAATGGCGGTTCTTTGAAATAAATATTCATTTTGCCTGCGTTTACATGTTACCCCCTTTTGCATCAAAACAAACCTTCGCGAGAATCGATTTTTTGCGGCAAGATCGGCGATTGGTTGACGAAAAGGGCACTCATAATGTTAAATTCATTGCCGAAAACTAGACAAAACACGATTGTACCGCATACAGGGGCACGAGTAACGGAACGGAAGGCATGTATGCTTATTTCCGCCAGCGCGAGCGGTTGATGGGCATGCTGCTCACTCCTCTCTATTTATAGAAGCATTATATGTCAAGACGGCCTCAGCTACAAATCCTACTACCTCGCGCTCTTAAACTCACAAATTCATCAAATCATCAACTCGCAAACTTATCAGTTCCTCAGCTCATCAACGCGCAAACTCGCAAACTTACAAACACACCAACTCATCAACTCATCAACTCACAAACTTATCAGTTCCTCGGTTTATCAACGCGCAAACTCATAAACTCATCAGCTCACAAACTCATCAACTCATCAGCTCATCAACTCAAAAACTCACAAACTCACAAACTCACAAACTCATCAACTAATTCGCCTATATATATTAATAAAGTGTAAATCCCCGTTATGTTATCAATGTGTAAAGAAACTCAAAAACCTGCATCATGGTTCGATATTTTTCTTAAAAAGGCTTGCGTGGTATTTAAAAAAGCCCTACCTTTGCATCCGCTTTCGGGAACGAAGTTCT
>ERZ773059.884-NODE-884-length-15562-cov-7.526472_pt1 | contig 15562 bp, 21 predicted proteins | sample MGYA00580514_ERZ773059 | MGnify/ENA primary metagenome ERZ773059 (study PRJEB29015, sample SAMEA2737981) | human oral metagenome | biome: human oral; feature: human-associated habitat; material: dental | place: China | collected 2056 ...
TTATCAAATATATCAGTAAATACCTGAAAAATATGAATTTAATTTCCTTATAAATAAAAAAATATGCTACCCTTGTGATAGCATATTTAAAAAGGAGTTAAGAAAAAACTTCTTTTTTAAGAGAAAGCCAGTAAAAATGGGCATAAAATTTAATTTGGAGACCAACGGGAGACCAACCTCGAAAAGTAAAAAAATGAAGTCGCTATTTATGGGGGTTTGCGAGTACCAATAAAAATACCACTACTTTTGCAATTTTAAAACGAAGAATCTAGCTAATAAAAAAAAGGATTATTCAAATTTGAGTAGTCCTTTTTTGATGTAAATTATTTTCCAGCTAATTCAAATTCTATGTGAAATATGGTATAATTATATTACCAATCCAAAGGCTAGTAGTGTATTTCATAATGGTACTACTCCATAAAAATTTAATAATGCAACCAATTAGAATTGGGAATACAACCAAAAGTAACCAAAAACACAACCAATTTTAATGGTTGCAAAATGCTAAAGAATACAGCAATAATAAGGGTTAAAGGTAACAACCGAAAATGAAAATATTTGCAAAAATTTTCAGTAAATGCAACCAGTTTTAATGGTTACAAATCATACAGAAATATAATGATAATGGCATAATTACGTTGCACCAAAAATTAAGTTTAGTGAGATTTTTTGAGAAAAATTTGCACCAAATAATGAATAAATGCACCAAATTATAAAATGGTGCAAACAATATTGAAATATAGATAAACACTAGGATAGATTGCAACAATTTGGCTAAAGGTAAATTGCAAAAATTTTCAGTAAGTTGCACCAAACCAATGGAATTTGCACCAAAAATAAAATTGGTGCAAGATATAAACTAAAGCAGAAATTATAAGTATTTGGATAGGCAACAAGGTATCACGAAAAAATGGAAAATCACGGAAAAATACAGCCGAAAGCGAGCGAACGTTGGAACGTTCACAAAGCATTGAAAGATAGAAGTTATAATGGCTGAAGAGCAACTGGAGTGATAGTTGGCTATGACACAAAATGAGACAACGAACGTTGGAAATAAAATTATAATTGAACTTGAATAAATGGGCCTGATGTAAAGATTTGGCTTTTTTAAAGGAATTTTTATTACTTGACTTTATTTCTTTTATAGTTTACAATGTAAACATTAAAGGAGAGTGATGTATTATGTCAGTAATTTCAATTAGATTCAATAGTGAAGAAGAAAATGTTATTAAAAATTATGCAAAATCAAAAGGCTTTTCTATTTCTCAGTTAATAAAAGAAACTTTGATGGAAAAAATAGAGGAAGAATATGATTTAGAAGTTTGTAAAGAATATTTAAAAGCAAAAGAAGAAGGGACTTTGGTTACAATTCCATTTGAGGAGGCAATAAAAGAATGGGATTTAGAATAGAAATTTCTGAAAAATTGAATAAGAAAATTAAGAAAATGGATAAGAATGTTCAAAAAATGCTATATTCTTATATCGTTAAAAATTTAAAAGATACAGATAATCCACGAAAGAATGGAAAGGCTCTAAAAGGAAATTTAAAAGGGCTTTGGCGATATAGAGTAATGGATTATAGATTAATTGTGGATATTCAGGATGATAAACTGGTCATAATCACAATTGATTTTGCACATAGAAGAGAAATTTATAAATAATACTCAATCACAGTTATTAATTTAGCTGTGATTTTTTTATGCAAAAATGAAAAGGTACTTTGGAGAGACTTTTTTGCCCTGTGGGTCTGGCGAGTCCCAATTAATTTACACACGCTATTATTTTTAAAATCAATGTCCGTTCCGTTTTTTTTGATTAAATAAATATCCAACATAGCTTATCTACGTGCTTGCTAGCAATTTTACTATTTAATAAAAACGGACATAAAACGGAAATAATTAATTATTAACAAATTTAAGGCAATTTGAGAACATTTTACATCTTAGCCATAGTTTTCATATCAAAAAGTTTACAAACAAACGTGGTGGATACTCTATAGCTCGTAGAATCGATTTTAAGAATGAATGTTGAAATGTAAATTATAAAAATTTCACTCCAAAAAATTATGGAATCAAATTATAAAGCTCCCCTAATATTTCAGGAGGGATATTTTTCATATTTTGGTTGGCTGGAATTTCAGCAGACCTATTCAAAAATGATGTAAGCAAGATATTTTACCTACGTACTTCACAAAGAAGAACGCTGGAGCTACTACTTAAATTTAAGTAACAGCTAATAACAAATGGGCCTATTGTTAGAACAGCCTATAAAAACGCGAATAGCCTGTAAAAATTAAAAATAAAAATAATTTTTTAATGAAAATTAAGCGATTTAAGATAGATTTATACCTTAGCCATAGATTAATACCAAAATTTAATTTAGCAAACGTGATACCCCCTCTACGTTCGTCTGTGAACGTCTGAGAAATAAATTATGAAATGGAAAATACAAACTACTAAAAAATACTAAAATTTGAAATAATCTTAACTTGCTGATTTGTTGTAAAAATAATTCCTGGAAACACTAAACTAGAATTAGGGTATAAAAGAAATAACTCCCTAAGTTAGATTTATGCAGTACGGATATAAAAACTAGACAAAAGCCAAAAATTTAATTTCTATCAACATTAAAAAAATGTTTTATTTTTTAATTTTTACAAGCTATTCGGGGAATTATAGAGAATTTTCAAAAGGCCCAAATGTAAATTAATTGTCTGTAAGTTTCACAATGTTGTGAGCTTAAAAACAAGCTGTGGAAGTATTTTGATAAGTTAGGCAAGGAAAATATCAAAGAAATGAATTGAAAGCGTGTATGGGCTTGTATTTTGTTTATACGGGGTCGTGTTTCACTAGGTAACGAAAAAAATTATTATTCACGGTACGGAAAATTTCCGTATCAAGGTTATCACTTATTTATGCTGGAAAAAGTTATAAGGAAAATTGTTGACATTTGTTGACGTGTTGGAAAATGTTGGTATAAAATCATTTTTGCCACAAGTGGAGAAATAAAAACAACCAAAGGGGAGTTTATCCCTATTGGCTGTATTCAATGATTATTCACGACCTATATTTGACATAGTACGTATTTAACTGAGTAGATTTTATCTATTCACTTCAAAGGGTGTCGCTTTTAACTACTCCCCTAACATTTTAATTAATAGGGGCAGACAATTCGCCCAGTCCTTTAACTATGGGTAGGCGATTTGCCAAGTCGTTTTGAGATGGCAGAAGTTTTGCCGTCTGATTAATCGGTGTCTTTTTTATCTTTTTTTTCTTCTTCAATTCGTTTTTCTAGAATTTCCATATATGAAAGATTTCCCATTTCCCAATCTTCGCCAAAAGTATCAAATATAATTTTAAAATCTGACAAAATCTTTTTTTTAGTCATAAAGATTAATTGTTTTAATTGTGCTACCTCAATTAAAGTGTCAATTTGTAATTTATCATTTTTACAATATAAAAGATTATCGTGTATATCCAAAAAATCAAATTCAAATCCATTGTATAAAAGAAATTCCACTATCGCCTTTTCATCTTTTTTCAAAAAAACTTCTCTATCGTCCAAATCAATGAGAATATTTCTTAATTTTTTGTCAGGTTGGTATGTATCTGTAAATAAAATTTGATAATACTTTTCCATCTCATCCAATTCATCGACATTTTTTGTATCTTTTAACAATTCGTCAGGGGAAATATCGAAAGTTTTACAAATTTTAAATAATACCGATTCACTAGGGGTTAAGTCGCCGTACTCATATTTTTGTATTGTTGAAATCGATAAACCTGTTTTATTGGCAAATTCCTTTTGTGTTAATTTATTTTTAGTTCTTAGTTCTTTTATTTTTTCGTTTATTTCCATAATTATTCACCAATCCAATCCATTTGCTTCTATAACTATCATATCACAAAAATCAAAAAATACAAACAAAAAATACTTGACACTTATATAGTATGTATGCTATATTTAAACAAAAGACATACATAGTATGTGATATTTAGGAGTGATAAAAAATGATTAACAGAAAATTATTGGATTCAAAAATGGTATTAAATGGAAAAACACAGGACGATGTAGCCAAATTATTCGGCTTTTCCATAGTGCCAGTAAACAAAAGATTTAATGGAAGAACTAAATTTAAGCCTGAAGAAATAGCTAAATTGAAAGAATTTTTGAATTTAACCAATGATGAAGTAGTAGAAATCTTTATAAACGAATAGAGCTGGGCTGAAATTTTAGCCGAGTAATTAAAAAAATTCTGAACGAATTAAAATCGGTCAGAACAAATAAAAAACAAGATAGGAGAGGTAAGAAATGAAAGAATTAGCAGTATTGACAGAAAGTACAATGACAAGTAGAGAAGTGGCAGAAATAACAGGGAAAAGACACGCAGATGTATTAAGAGATATTAAAGATGAGATTGAAAAGCTGGAAAACAAAGGGCTTGATACTGAACGCATTTTTGCGTTGAGTAAATATTCGGACAATACAGGAAGAAAATTGCCACAGTACGATTTAACAAAAGAGGGGGTATTGCAGTTAGCAGCTCGATATGATGCGGTAGTAAGATTTAAGTTGATTGAAAGAGCAACCAAGCCTAAGCAACTGACTAAGATAGAAGCCTTGCAAATGGCACTTGAAACAGAGCTTGAAAACGAACGGCTAAGAATAGAGAACGAGGCACAGAGGGAAATAATCAAAGGGCTTAACGGAGATTTACAGCCTTATCAGATAGAGGACATTATAAACAGGGTCGTAAGAGTTGGAGGGGGAAATTATGGGAGTAAATTCAATGAAATTTACAGGGTATTTAAGGAGCATTATCACATTGATTTAAAGGCTAGAATGAAAAATTATAACAATACAGTAAGACCAAAGAACAGATTTAAAAGCGTCCTTAGTTATGCAATAGCGAATGATTATGGCAAGGACTTATTGAAAGTGGTAACAAGGCTATACCCCGAAAGTGTAAGGGTTATAATGGACGGAATCAATCAGAATACAGAGCTAGGGAATAATGAAGTTTTGTTATTGAACTAGATCCGAAAATAAACAAATAAATAAAATTTAATATTGAAATGGAGTGGTAAGGAATGAAACACAAATTTGAAGCTATAGGAATGGTAAACAAAAACAGCGACAAGGCAAGGGAAAAGGCCCGAAATAAAGTGATTAACAGAATAAAAAGAATGATTAAGGGAGTGAAATAATTATGGAAGAAAAAAACAAAGAATTGGAAGAGGCAGTTGTTGAATGGGCTAATTATAAATTTGAAAAAGAGAACAAGGAAAAGTGGGATATTATCTTTAATGAGTTAAAAAAGAATCGTAAGGCAAGTGATTTATTAGTGCATTTAATGAATGATACACAAAATAGTTTTTTTAAATTAGGAAAGCAAGTGGCAAGAATGGAAATGGAGTGATAGGAAATGGAATTAATGGAAAACAAGGAAATGATAACAAGCAGGGAATTATTGGAAAAGATTAATGAACTTAGAGAAAAGGAATACGAAGAAAAGGCAAAGGCTGGAACATTGACAAAAAAAGAAAATTTAAGTGGCAGATATTCAAAATTAAGACATAATGACTTGTTAAAAATTATCAGAAAAGAATTTAAGAATAAAATAGCACAGGGAAACATTTCCCTTAGCAAATACTTAGATAAAAATAATCGTGAAAGAGAAATGTTTGTATTAACCTTATCACAGGCAAAGCAAGTATTATTGAGAGAAAGTGCCACAGTCCGTGAAAAGGTTATTGATTATATCGAACATTTGGAGAACGAACTCAAAAAGGCTTTAGAACGTGAAAGGCTACAAGTTAGAGTAATGGGTAAGGCATTAAGGAACTTGGAAACAAGCACAATACAGAGATTGCTGGAATATGGAAACGTGCCAAAGGAAAAATGGAAGCTATATTTTGCAAACTATACGATGATAGCATACAGGATAATGGGATATAAGGCAAAGCCTGAAAGGGATGAGATGAATGCACAGGAATTGAATTTATTACAGCAACTGGAAACGATTATAAACGTTACAATCATTGAAAATATATCTAAGAACGTACCACATTACTTGATATATCAAGATTGCAGAGACAAGGCAACGGAAGTATTTAGAAAAGTACGGAGCTTGTTTATAAGCGAAATAGACAAGGCGACACAAAAAGGATTTGAATTAATGGAGCAGGAACAGCTGGGCCTATCCGAAAATCAGAATCAATTATAATGAAAAAAGAGCCTAATTTTTCAAGATAATTGTAATTTTAGGCTTTAAATTTAAAAAAATAGGAGAAATTTAAAAATGGAGAAAACAAACAACAGCGAAAGAGCAAAGGCGATAATCAAAGCATTTGAACAATTAAGCGTGGAAGAAATGGAAAAAGTATTGATTGAGTTAAAAAATCTAACAGACAAAAGAATAGGGGGCAAGGATAATGGGAGCATACGAAAAGAAAATGCCGAATGTTAGAAAAAACATTCAAAAGATACAGAAACATAAAAATTATAACGAGGATATAGAAAGCGTATTAAAGAAATTGGATAAGGAAATAGACGATTATAAGCTATATGAGAGACATTTGACATCAATATATGAATTAATGGAGCTTGGCATAAAAATAACAGCGTTAGCATATAATTAAGGGGGATAGAATGGATAAAATAGAAATATTAAGAAAAGTCGTAACAACAGCAAATAAAGAACGAAAAAAGAAGTGGATTGAAACACAAAAAGAACGGAAAATACAGGCAGTGGCATTTGTTGAGTTTTTAGGCGAATTGCAAATACCTGGTGAACAAATAATTCAAATAGTAGATAAAGTAACCGATTTGTTAGAGGTGTCAATAGACAATGTTGTTTTTGAGGCACTTATTGACGAAAGCAAACAAATAATGAAAGTCTTTGATGAAATGGAAAAGGAAACAGAGAAACCATTATCATAACAGTGAAAGGAGAAAATATGAAATCAGTATATTGCAAGCATTGTGGAACGTTCTTATTTGGAATAGAGAACAATCGTATTTATTATGTTGCCAAATGCAAGAAATGTGGCAAAGTGAACTATGGAAACACAGCCCCAGTATTCAAGCCAAAGAAAAAGAGTGGGAAATAAAAAAATGCCTGTTATTTCACAAAAGGGGGGAGTGTTATAACAAGCAATCATAATTATTTTGGTGTATTTTATATATCAATTATACCATATCATTGCAGTTAAGACAATCAAAATTTAGGCTCCAATCTTTAAATGATAAGAGAATAAAAATGTAATATTAAATACCATAACAAATTATACATTTTTGAAGTAAAAAACAGCAAATAAAAATGTAAAGTTAGATACCATAACAGCCAAAAATGTAAGATTAATACAAGGTTAAAAAAAATACGTAATTTTGAATAAGCAAAATTTTTTCCCTTTACTTATATATAGTAATGTGGGTTATGAATTTTACATTTTTAATCATTTTTCATTCAAAGATATAACCTAGATAGCATAAATAAAGGCTTAGAACACAAAATAATCTATATAATTCAAAGAAAAGTAATGATAATTTATTGATTATATACAGACATACACAAAGAAAAATAATTATAGAAAAAAGAGAGGGATAATGCACGCCGAATTTAACATTTGGGTAAGGAAGTGAAATTAATGAGTGAAAGAGGAAATTATCCAAAAAAATATAGATACACGGAAGAAGAAACGAACAGGATAATAGAGATATTGGAAATCATAGAGGAATACAGGAAGACAAATGAAGTTGATGAAATAATAGACTGTATAAACAATGAACTTTTATACAGTGCTGGAGAAATAAACTTTGTAACAAGGTGTAAGCGTCAAACTTGTCCTTTATGCAGAGAAAACAAAAAATTCAAGTCCTTTTTAAAGCTAAAGGAAAAAATAAACGAACAAAAGGGAATCCGATATATCCTAATAACATTTAACGGCAGAGAAATAAGCGACTTATCGAAATTAAGAGATGAAGTTACTGAAAATAACGACATAGTGGCAAAAATTGTAAGAAAAAGGAGCATACAGGCTATAATGCTTGGATATGTAAAGATAATTGAAATTTCCTATAACAAATATACAGGAAAGCTATTGCCACATATTCACTTGTTACTGGGGGTTAGAGAGGACTTTAAAAAGCATTGGATTAGGAAAAAGGAAATAGGAAAATTGGAAAAGACTTGGAAAAAATGGAAAAAGGAAGAAATTAAAAATGCTGTTGATGTAAAGATAGTGAAAGATACAGATGAGGACATAGAAAAAATATTAAGGTATGTAACAATTGTAGGAAAAAAACGAATAATGAAACTTGATGATATGGAAATTCGGGCCTTTTTTGAAATGATAAACGACAGGAAAAGGCTGTTTACTACTTCAGGGATATTCAAATAACAAAACGGGGTGATTTAATTGAACTTGAGAGCAAAGAGAACGGAATACAGTGTATTAAAGCACAAGATAAGGGAGAAAAGATTAAATTACCAGAAATTAGCTAAGGAATTAAGAATATCGGAAAGTGGACTTAATAAAAAAATAAACGGAAAAAATTATTTTACACAGTCGGAAATATACAAAATAAAAGAGTTATTAGAACTAACGGACAATGAATTGATTAAAATATTTTTTTGACTATTGTAAAAAACGGTATTAAAATTATAGGGCAGAGTAGTGCCTATTAGCTAGATTTTTGGATTGGTGGAAGAAATGAAAAGAATAAAAAATGCAAATGGTACTGGAAGTATAACAAAAACCACGAAAAGAAAGCCATACAGGGTAAGGGTTACGGACTGGAGGACAAAGAAAAGGGTATCGCTGGGCTATTATGAAACAAGGAAACAGGCAATGGAAGTGCTGAATGAATATTTATACAATCCCTATGACGTAGAGAACAGCACAATGACATTTAAGGGGCTGTATAGATTATTTATAGAGAATCAGAAAGGACTGGTTGCAGACGGCACGATAAAAGGCTACGAGAACAGCTTTAAGAGATGTAAGCCGTTACATAGTCTGGTATTTAGGGAAATAAAAAGCCCTCAAATGCAAGACACGGTAAACAGTCTTGATTGCAGTGTAGCAACAAAGAAAATCACAAAGAATTTTCTGACAGTATTATCCAACTATGCTATGGAGCTTGAGATAATGACAGTGAACAGGGCAAAGTTTATAAGATTGCCAAAGGAAAGCAGTAAAAGGCAAAAGAATGTGTTTACAGGCTATGAAATTCAGAAACTGTGGAACAATATTAGCATACAGTGGGTAGACTATATTTTGATTATGATTTACACAGGAATGAGGATAGGCGAAATTACGGAACTGAAAAAAGAAAACGTTGACTTGCTGCGTAGAATTATAAACGGCGGAAACAAGACAGAAAAAGGGAAACACAGGCAGATACCTATACACAAGGATATATTTCAGTTAGTGAAAGGGCTGTATGAAAGCAGTCCAACTGAATATTTGTTATATAATAAAAAATGGGTATTTGAGAAAAAGAAAAAAGAAAATAAGCCGATACGTACAAATTACTTCAGGGAAAAGTTTTATAAGACGCTGGAAGAGTTGGAAATGAACCATAAGCCGCACGATTGCCGAAAGACATTGGCAACCTTTATGAACAATCAGAAAATAAACAGCGTTGTAATAACCGATATACTAGGGCACGAGGACATAAGCACTACAAATGAATATTATATTCAATCAGACATCGAGGAATTGATTGTATCAATGGACAACATCAAATTTTTGAATGATATAAATTAAAACTATCAATTGAATCAATAAAACTGATAATTTGCAGGCAATGAATTTGGGGACCAACGGGAGACCAACGGGCAAGGTAAATGAGTACCTTTTTTGGAAAAATCACAAATAAATAAAAAATATTAAAAAATGAAAAAGGTAATAGAATACCTTTTTGGTACTGCATTACCTTGCTTTGCAAAAAATTGGCAAAAAAAATATGCTACCCTTGTGATAGCATATTTAAAAAGGAGTTTTGAAGAAAAAAGTTTTCACTTTTTCTATTGGTCAGATATGATTATACAGGATAACTCTTATAATAAAGTTTTTAAAAACTTTGTTTTATCTTTGGATAATAATAATGATTGAATTGTACTATTTATTATAATCTTCTGCTTCTCTATGTGAATTGCAGGATGAAGCACCTGAACAGCTACAGCAGTCTGTTCCACAAAAATTTTTATTTTTCTTATAATCTTTGTATATTTTTCTAAAGACTGTAAGCACAATTACAGCTGCAATTGCAGCAACAACGACTGTTTTTACCATGTTTTAACTTCCTTTCAAGATTGTATAAATAACAATAAATTTTATTTTGAAAATATATTTTAATCTAAAAATGTATTTGAGTTACAATAATCAAAGATTCTAAAATTATATAAATAATCGTGCGACATTAAAAAACAGTACTGATACAGCATAAGGTAAAATTAATAGCATTGATACCTGAAATGCTAATAATTTCCAGCCAAATTCCTGTTTTAATGCTCCCATTGCTACAGCACACGGCACTACAAGAAGAACATACAGCATAAATGAATAAGCTCTTATTGGACCATATTTATCATTCCATAGATTTCTAATTGCTGGAACGATATTTCCTCCAGCATCTTCATCAAGATCTTCCTGACTTTTCATTTCCAATGTTGAAATTTTGAAAGTCGCAATGTGTCCCAAAGATTTTATAGAATCAAGCACAGCATTTCCTAGACCAATTCCTTGCTCTTTCAAATCATTTACAAAATTATATTCCTGTTGCTCGTCTTTTTTCTCTGACAACAAAATTTGCCCTAAAAATCCGACAACAGTTTCCTTTGCTATGATGCTTGGTACAATGGAAGCTACAGGTTCCCATCTGTCACCAAAGCCAGTTGGCTTGAAAACAGGCTGTACAACTTTTGCCGCTTGTCCTAAGTAAGAATTTTCGGCATCTCCTTTATTTGGAAAATATTGGAAAAACCAGATAACCAGCAGAATTCCTAAAATTACTGTAGTTGCTTTTTTTACATAGGCAAAAGTTTTTGATTTCATATTGTTCCATACAACTTTTGCGCTTGGTAATCTATATGGAGGCAGTTCTATTAGGAGTTCCGTATTATTTCCCTTGAAGTAATTGAACCTTTTTAGTATAAACGCCACAAAAAGAGCCATAAATACTCCAAAAAGATAAATTGAAACTACAACTAAGGCCGCCTGTTTACTGAAAAATGCTGCTGCAAGCAGTGAATAAACGGGAAGTCTTGCTCCACAAGACATAAAAGTGGCAATAACTCCTGTCAGCCTTCTTGTTTTCTCATCTTCTAATGTTCTTGTTGAATAAATTGCAGGAACTGTACATCCGAATCCAATTAGCATTGGGATAAATGCTTTTCCAGAAAGCCCAACTTTTGTCATCATTTTATTCAGAATAAACGCTACACGTGCCATATACCCACTTTCTTCAAGAATTGCCATGAAAAAGTATATAAAGAACATAAGTGGAACAAATGTCAAGACTGAACCTACTCCAGCAAGAATTCCTTCCAGCACAAAGCTGCTTAGCCAGTCAGGGACTCCTTCAATAGCATGTCCTACATATTTTATTACAAAATCACTAAAAAACCCGTCAATCCAGTCAATAAATGGTGAACTTCCATCAAATACAATAACAAACACTGCATAAATTATAGCAAGAAATGCAATTCCACCAAAAAATTTATTTAAAAGTATCTTGTCAATTTTATCCGTCAATGCAAATTTATTTCCAGTACCTCTTGTTAAATTTGCCGAAATAATTCCACGCACAATTCCGTATCTTGCCCTTGCCAATACGTCCTCAGGCTCAATTCCGTAATGTTCCTCAAGGTTTTTCTTTTCAATACTTCCGACATCTAATAAGTTGATTCCAAATTCATTTTTTATTCTTGCTATTACATTTGTATCGTTTTCTAAAATTTTGATAACAAGCCAGTCAAGAGGGTATCTTTTCAGCATTTTTTCATAGGATTTCTCATTTTTTAGTTTATTTTTCAAAGTTTCAATATTACTTTCAATTTCTTTCTCAAACAAAAGTCTGTGCTGTTTATGTTCTGATGAAGTTTGTTTTGAAATTTCAACTACTTTTTCCATAAGCTTATCTACGCCGTTTCCAGATTTTCCACTCGTAAAGACTACTGGAACGCCAAGTTGCTTCTGAAATCTATCCACATCCAGCTTATATCCAATTCTTTTAAATTCGTCCTCAAAGTTAAGCGCCATAACGATTGGAATGCCAAGTTCCTTTAATAGAGCTGTTAAATAGATATTTTTCTCAAGCGATGTCGAATCCATAACATTGATTATTACATCAACTTTTTCATTTAGTAAAAAATCTCTTGAAACACGCTCTTCAGGAGTATTTATTGATAAATTGTAAATTCCCGGCAAATCGATAAGTTTTATATCCTCATTGCCTATCTTAAAAAAAACTTCTTTTTTTTCTATTGTTACCCCTGGCCAGTTTCCTATTTTTAAACTTGCATGTGAGATTTGATTAATTAAAGCGGTTTTTCCTACGTTAGGATTTCCGACAAATGCTACATTTATCATTTTACCACCTCAATTTGAATATGATTTGCTAAATTTGTACTGATTACGATTTTTGTTTCCACTGTCTTTATTAAAATATTTCCATTTGCAATATTTTCTATTGTACATGCGTCGCCTCTGCAAACTCCCAGGCTTAATAACCGTGTATCCAATGTCCTATCATCAATATCTTTTAGCAAAAATTTCTCTCCAATCTTTCCTTCCACTAGAGTCATTTTAGTCCATCTCCTCTCATTGTTATTTTTTGATTTCTGAAGTTTTTTTATTTAAAATAATTTTAAAATAAGTTTTTTGATAAACTTTTAAGGATTCACTTTAAAATTATTTCAAAAGTGTAACAAATACTCTGAAATTCAAATATTTTAAGTATCAAACTAATTTTATACCTTTTTAAAAAATAATGCAAGTTTTTTCTTAAAAAAAAACATAACATTCTGATAAAATGCTATGAATATATCTTATTCTTTATTTTAATAAAATTAGTTACCAATATTTTTTCTAAATTCCTCTTTTTTATCAAGCAATATAATGTCTTCTCCCATTTTTTGCCTTAATTTAATATTTTCTCGACCCCAGAAGCACATGGCATATAAAATATTTGAAAATGATTGTCCGTATTCTGTGAGTTTGTATTCTACCTTTGGAGGCATTTCTTCATACACATGTCTTTCTATAATCCCATCTTTTTCCAGTTCTTTCAATTTTTCAATAAGAACTTTTTGAGAAATACCAGGAATTAATCTTTGTAATTCGCCTGTCCTTTTTGTTCCAAAGGTAAGAATGTATGTAATTAATGCTTTCCATTTTCCACCAAATATTTCAAGTGTTGCTTCTATTCCTAAAATGTATTGTTTCATAGTTAATCTCCTATTATAAATATTGTTATGAAGACATTATTGCATAAATTTTCAGTTAAGTCCAGTAGTTACGTTTAGGTAAGTATATGATTACGTTTTCGTGTGTATTTACAAATTTAAATTAGGATTATATAATATAAAAAAATTAATGAAAGAAAAGGTTTATAACTATGAAAACTTTAGTAATTTTAGCACATCCAAATATTAACGAATCAAGAGCAAATAAGAGATGGAAGGAAGAGCTGTTAAAATATCCGCAAGAAATAGAAGTTCATGAATTGTATAAAGAATATCCGGATTGGAATATAGATGTAAAAAGGGAACAGGAATTATTGGTTAAATATGAACATATTATTTTTCAATTCCCTTTGTACTGGTTTAACTGTCCACCTTTGTTAAAAAAATGGCTGGATGAAGTATTTGAGTATAACTGGGCTTATGGATTGAATGGGGACAAGCTGAAGAATAAAAAGATTGGATTAGCTGTTACAACTGGAGGGAAGAGAGAATATTACAAGCATGGTGGAAAAAATAAATTTTCTCTTGATGAAATACTTATTCCATTTGAAGAAACTATAAATTATGCTCAAGGAATTTATTTGCCGTATTTCAGTGTTTACGGAGTTTCTCCACACATAAACGAATTAAGTGATGATGAACTTGGCAAAAACGCAAAGGAATATGTTGAATATATCCGTAAGACAAGAGAAGAGGTGGATAAATAATGTTTATTGCTAATTTAAAATATAAAAAATCAATAGAAGAAGTAAACAAGGTTTTAGAGGCTCATTTAGAATACCTTGACAAATATTTCGAAAAAGGGAAATTTATATGTACAGGGAAGAAAAGTTTTCCTGAATTAGGAGGAGTAATCTTGTTTGATTCTAACAATTTGGAAGAAGCAAAAAAAATATTGTATGAAGATCCATTTTATATTGAAGAAATAGCAGATTATGAAATAATCGAATTTAAACCAGTTAAGTTTAGTCAAAATTTTTCAATAGAAAATTTACTCAATTAAATAGTATAAAAAGAGCTGTTTCAAATTATATATGATGACAGCTCTCTATAAAATCAAAAATATCCAATAAATTAATTTAATTATTCTTTGTATAAAAAAATTCAAACGAATTCTTTATTTATGATTTTAGTATTCTGATTTTTATCTGCTCTTGTCACATTTTCTTTGTATATACACATCAATAAAAACTATTTTTTATGTCAAGTTATACTTATTCCAATATTATAAATTATAAAAAATGTACTAAAAATCAATATCTATTAATTTTTTTTTAAATTTCTTATAATATGCTTGCAAATCTAAAAAAATGTGGTAGACTTATAGTATGAGGTTGTTCACTTTTAATTTCAATAAAATCATTCTTAGAGATAATTAAGGATGTTAAAATTTTGTAAAGTGAAAACATAAAAAATAAATTTTATTTAAAAGGAGGTTCAAAATGGTAGGAATTATCGTTGCAAGTCATGGTGAATTTGCGGCTGGTATAAAGCAGTCGGCTTCAATGATTCTAGGTGAGGCGGAATTGCTGGAATCAGTTGTATTTATGCCAAGTGAAGGACCAGATGACTTATATAAAAAAATTCAAGATGCCATTGCCAAACTAGGAACTGAAGAAGTTCTTTTCTTAGTTGACTTATGGGGAGGAAGCCCTTTCAACCAATCAAATCGTTTCTTTGAAGAAGCGCCTGAAAAAAGAGCAATTGTAGCAGGACTTAACTTGCCAATGCTGTTAGCAGCTTTATCAGAAAGAGAAGATTTAGATACAGCTCACGAAGTAGCAAAAGCTATTGTTCCAGAAGGAAGAGATCAAGTCAAGGTTCGTCCTGAAGAATTACAGCCTAAAGAAACAGCAGCAAAAGCAGCGGCTCAAGATGACACGCCAAAAGGAGCAATTCCAGAAGGAACAGTTATCGGAGATGGAAAAATAAAATTTGTTCTAGCCCGTATTGACACACGTCTGTTACACGGACAAGTTGCAACAAGCTGGACAAAAGCGACAAATCCAAACAGAATAATTGTTGTTTCAGATACAGTTTCAAAAGATGAATTACGTAAAAAATTAATTGAACAGGCGGCACCTCCAG
>ERZ773059.891-NODE-891-length-15521-cov-4.239105_pt1 | contig 15521 bp, 17 predicted proteins | sample MGYA00580514_ERZ773059 | MGnify/ENA primary metagenome ERZ773059 (study PRJEB29015, sample SAMEA2737981) | human oral metagenome | biome: human oral; feature: human-associated habitat; material: dental | place: China | collected 2056 ...
ACAACGAATTTTACCGCGAGCTGGCGGACGACTACTCGCAGAAAGATGAAGCGCGCGCGGAGCCCGAATATAAATATTTCAGCGTTTTCATCGAAAACTTGGGTGCTGATAAGGTAAAAACGCTCGTATTTTTAAAGAAATTTTTTGAAGATGGGAGCTTTGCGGCGACTAAAGATAGGACACAAAATTTGCCGCTTTGCGTATTTAGCAGCATAGAGGAGCTGGCGCTGCCGTTGCAAGACAAACTCGCCTCGCTCGGAGTTAAATTTCACGTCCGCGAGATAAGTTTTAGCGAACTTATCGCCCGTCATGGCTAATTTATCCAAATTTCGCTATCATACGCCGCATTTTTTAAAAAGGATAAACATGAAAAAATCACTGCTTTTCGTCGCGCTTTGCACTTTTACCGGACAGCTTGCGGCTGCTGAGATGCCTGCTGCTTGCGAGGAGTATAGAAAAGTTTCTTACGACTTTATCGATTCGATGGCAAAACAAGCTCAGGCTCAGGGTAAAAAGGACTTTGACGTCGCCGCGACGAAAAAAGAGTTTGAGGCCGACTACGCGAGCATAAAAAAGATGAGCAAAGAGGAACAAGAATCTACGTGCAACCAAGGCATAGCCGAGGTAAAAGAGCTTGAAAATATGCTAAAAATGATGGGATCGATAAAGTAAATTTAAGCGGCTTCAGCTTATTTATGCTCCCAAAATCCGCGTTTAAATATCAAATTTGAGCGCGGATTTTTAAATTTACTCAAATTTACAAAACCGTCACTCAGGCACGCAAATTTCGCTGCGCCGCATCGCTTTTACCGTGCAAAAGCCCACGATACCTATAAAAACGCATAAGATAGCAAAACCCGCCGCTCCCGCAAACAAGAAAAATTTGATCCCGTTAAACTCAAACGCTCGCAAAAACGCGATGCTTGCCGCAGCCGTAGGGAAGGTAAACGCCCACCATGAGAGGAAAAATTTAAGCCGCAAAAAGCTTTTAAACATAAAAAGGATGAGAAGCGCGAAAAATAGCGTGACGTAGAGCATGATCTTCGCCGTCGCGTCAAAGCTGTCGGTGAGCTTGACGTAGTCTAAAAACGCCATCGCAGGCGGCGCGATCACGATAAAAAGCGTCGGGATAAATTTCTGCGGCATCTGGTCGTGAAAGATGATACGGTAAAACAAAACCGCAAAAAGCACGGGCCAAAAAAATATCCCGATCGCAAAGTAATACCACGCAAGCTCGCTCGCGGCGGGCGCTGCTAGCGGGACAAAGAGATTGCCCACGATCGGGATGAACCACGCGGGGTTTGAGTGTGCGATCTGGACGTTATTTTTGATCCAAAAGGACACGACGTGCAGCGTGATAAAGGTCTGAAACGCTACGCCCACGCAAAAAAGCGCATCGTAAACGGGCGCGAAGTCCCGCCAGAGTGAGGCTACTAACAGCGTGCCGATCGAAAAAGCGGCGAAAAAATTTACGCGCACCGGGTGGAAAAACTCCGCCTTGCAAGCCTGCGGGTATCTGATGAGTTTTGCCGCGTAACAAGCGCAGATGAGCGCGTATGCTAGGCTAGCCGCGCCGCGTAAAATCTCAAAAACTGCGCCTGAGATATCAAAGATCAAATTTAACCGCTCGTATGCGAGAGCCAGTCCGCCAAGCCCCATAACTACGGTGTAAAACATAATCGGAAAGTGCTGCAGCCAGCTTGGTTTTTCGTCCTGCGTTTTCATAATTTTTCCTTGTTTTTTCTAAATTTTACCCCAATTTTAGCGCAATTTCGGTGAGTTAGTCACAAAATAAATCAATGCTTAAAATATTTTGTAGCTAAATTTTATCACCGCGCTTTTACGTAAAAGAAAATATAATTAAACAAAGCCGAATTTAACTAAGGAGCGCGTATGTCGGGAGACGAGCTAAAAGATACGCTAAAGCAGCGGTTTATGTCTAAATTTACGCTTAGTGCGCAGGATGAAGAGGCGGTGTTAAAAAGCGCGACGCTAAGAAGCTTTAAAAAAGGCGAGCGAATATATCCAAAAGATGGCTGCCTTGGCTACGCGATCATCATAAGCGGACGCGCTCGCGGGCTGGTTAGCACGAGTAATTTTAAAGAGATCACCGTCTTTAACCTACAAGGCGGCGATAGTTGCATGCTGTGCGGCTTTTGTTCGCTAGGAGCGCTACAAGCGGAGATAAATTTGCAAATCGAAGATGACGTGCGGATGATTTTGATCCCGAGGGAGATATTTAAGAGGCTACGCGAAAACTATCCGCAGGTGGCAAATCACGCGCTAGAGCTCATGGCTACGCGCTTTAGCTCGGCGATAACGGCGATGGATCAGACGCTGTTTTTGCCACTAACTAGGCGAATAATAAATTTCCTCGAGCAAAACGGCGCGAAAAACGGGCTAAAGATCACGCACGAACAGATCGCAAACGACATCGCTAGCGCGCGAGAGGCGGTATCAAGAGCGCTAAAAGAGATGCAGAAAAAGGGGCTCGTCGAGCTAAAACGCGGGGTCGTGACGTTAAGGTGACTTTGTTACATATTTAAATTTTAAAATGCGCTATGATTTGACAATAACTTCTAAAAGGAGCTTTTATGCAAAGCATCGACAGAAGAGGCGTCTTGAAAATTTTAGGCGCGGCGGGGCTAGCGGCGGCTGGAGTCGCAGGGGCTAGCAAGCTAAATGCGGGAGAAAATGCGGACATCCGCGCAAATATCCTAATAATCGGCGGCGGTCTAGGCGGCATCAGCCTAGCGGCGAAACTACGACGAGATATGCCAAACGCCGAACTAACGGTCCTTGATAAGGACGAGTACTTCTACTATCAGCCCGGCTTTACGCTCATCGCAGCCGGTCACTATCTGCCCGAAGACATAACCTACGAAAAATCAAATTTGATCCCAGACGGCGTAAAATGGATAAAGCAAAATGCCGCATCCATTGATCCAGGGGCAAATTCCGTCAAGCTAGAGGACGGGTCAAATTTGAACTACGACTACCTCGTGATAGCTAGTGGAGCGGAGTATGAGTTTGAGAGCGTAAAAGGACTTAGCGCCGACGATATCGGTAGCGACAACGTGACTTCTATCTACACGATCCCAGGCGCCGTTGCTATGTCTGGCATAATGAAAAAAGTCGGCAAAGAAGGCGGCAAGATAGTCTTTGGCGACAACAAAACACCGATGAAGTGTTCGGGCGCAAATAAAAAAGTAACGCTGCTAACCGAAGATATGGCGCGAAATTTAGGCAACAGAGACAAGCTTGATATCTCGATATACTCGGGTGCGCGGACGATATTTTCCGCTCCTGTTTATGCTAAAATGATAGAAGGGATGCTCGAGGAGCGAGACGTGAAGTATTTTACTTCCCATCAGCTGGTTGAGGTGGATAAAAGTGCTAATATAGCGGTATTTGAGCATGCTATGCCGTACCGCGAAAACGGCGAAAATAAACTCGCTAAAGAGCTAGTCGAAGTAAAATTCGACTACCTACACCTAGTGCCTCGCATGAAGGCTTCTAAAATCTACGCCGATGCGGGGCTAAGCGTAGAAAAGGGCGATGCGGCAGGCAACTGGATTAGCCTCACGCGCGAGACGCTACAGCACTCGAAATTTAAAAATATATTTGCTATCGGCGACGTTTGCGGATTTCCCGCCGGTAAAACCGGAGCTAGTATACGCAAGATGTATCCCGTGCTGGCGCAAAATCTAGCCGACGTCATAAAAGGACGTGAACCGAGTGCTAGATACGGCGGCTACACCGCGTGCCCGCTGCTAACGAAATTCGGCAAGGCGGTGATGGTGGAGTTTAACTGGACGGGCAAGCCCGAGCCTACGATAGCGTGCATGGGCGCGACTCGCGAGAGCTATCTAAACTGGGCGATGAAGCTATATATGATGAAGCCGATGGTCATGCAAGGCATGATAAGAGGTCTAGCATAAAGGAGAGAAAATGCAAAACGTCGGGATTTTAGATAAAACTATCCGCCTAGTAATCGCTGCGGTTTGGATATACGCATTTGGGTTCGTCTGCGAGTGCTGGCTGTGGCTGGTCGGTCTCGTGCCGCTACTGACGGCTGTTTACGGTTATTGTCCTCTTTATAAATTTTTTGGTATAAATACGTGTAAAAAATGTAAAAACAAAGAAGGGAAAATGCAATGCTAAGTAAAAAAACTAGGATAATAAGAGCGCTGATCGGGCTAGCGATAATGATCGCTGGAGTGGTGTTTAGCAGCTGGTGGGGGCTGATCGGGCTCGTGCCCTTTATCGTGGGCGTCACGGGATTTTGCCCCGCTTGCTACTTTTTAAACCGCTGTTCGCTAAAGCGCTAAATTTAGCCGCAGTATGCGGTTTTGCCATGCATCGGGCAAAAGGCGCGATAAATTTTATGGCGAAGCGGGCGAGCTTTAAATTTTAAATTCTCCACGCCTTGCCGCGGAACGTTAAATTTAAATGAGCCCTTTAAGGCTTAAATTTTATCGCGCAATGCAAGGCGGTAAATTTAATCTCGTGCTGCCGTCAATCGACATGCTGTTAACTATGTAAAATTTTGTCGCGTGCCGCTTCCGGCGCTCTTGCTAGAGCGGGCTTGCGCTCCGCGCCCGCCACAACCAAACTCTATGATTAATTACACCTAGCCTCTTAAAATTCATCTTAAATTTGCTAAAATTGCAGCTAAATTTAAAATTTAAAGGAGCCAAAATGTCAAATATCTTAATCATAGGCGCGGGCGGCGTGAGCCAAGTCGCGACCGTAAAATGCGCGATGAACGCGGACGTTTTTAGTAAGATCACCCTTGCTAGCCGTACCAAAAGCAAGTGCGACGCGATCGCCAAATTTATCAAAGACCGCCTAGGCGTGCAGATCGATACCGCCCAGATCGACGCGGACGACACCGATGCGGTCGTAAATTTAATCAAAAAAACGGGCGCCGAGCTACTGCTAAACGTCGCACTGCCGTACCAAGACCTAACCCTCATGGACGCGTGCTCTCGCGCCGGCATCCCATACATCGACACCGCAAACTACGAGCACCCCGACACCGCCAAATTTGAATACAAGCTGCAGTGGGCGAAGGACGGCGAGTTTAAAGCCGCAAACACGATGGCGCTGCTGGGAAGCGGCTTTGATCCGGGCGTGACGAACGTATTTTGCGCCTACGCGCAGCAAAATCTCTTTGACGAGATCGGCGAGATCGACATCCTAGACTGCAACGCGGGCGATCACGGCTATGCGTTTGCGACGAATTTCAACCCCGAAATCAACCTGCGCGAAGTAAGCGCAAAAGGCCGCTACTGGGAGCGCGGCGAGTGGAAAGAGACCGAGCCGATGGAAATAATGTTCAAATGGGACTACCCGAAAGTCGGCGTCAAAGATAGCTACCTGCTCTATCACGAGGAGCTTGAAAGCCTTGTAAAAAACATCAAGGGGCTGAAGCGAATCCGCTTTTTTATGACCTTCGGACAAAGCTACCTCACGCATATGAAGTGCTTAGAAAACGTCGGTATGCTGCGCATCGACGAGGTCGAGCATAACGGCGTAAAGATCGTGCCGATACAGTTTCTAAAGACGCTACTGCCTGATCCTGCGAGCCTCGGTCCTCGCACGAAGGGTAAAACCAATATCGGCTGCGTAATCCGAGGCCTAAAAGACGGCAAAGAGCGTCAGGTCTATATCTACAACGTCTGCGACCATGAGGCTTGCTACGCCGAGACGGGCGCGCAGGCCGTGAGCTACACCACAGGCGTGCCTGCGATGATCGGCTCGATGATGGTCGCCAAAGGCATTTGGAGCGGCAAGGGCGTCTTTAATATGGAAAATTTCGACGCCAAGCCTTTCATGGACGAGCTAAATAAGCAGGGATTGCCGTGGGAGATAATCGAGATGAAGCCGGGCGAGAGGTATGAAGTTTAGTGTTTAGGCTTGTTTTTCTACTTATACTTCGTTGAAATTTGATTTTTATGCTCACGTATCAAATATACGCTCCGCTTAAAAATCTTCTGCTTGCAGCTACAAACGAAGTGAAGTAGAAATTTCGCCTCGTCTAAGAGAAAAATACTGCACCCGATTTTAAGTTAAATATGTCTTGTAAATTTTCATCTCTTTGATAATTTTAGTCAGTCGTCTCAAATTTTTGCACGGCTAAATTTTCAAATTTAACGGCGATTTTGCGGTATATTTAGGTAGGTTTTGACGAACTAGAGTTAAATTTTACCGGAGGCTAGCCACGTTAGCGCCTTTACCGTGCGTCCTATCTCGTCTGCATAGTGATTGCCCGGATTTAGCTCAAATTTGCTTTCGACGCCCAAACTCTCAAAGTGCGCGGCAATATCGCGCGTGGCCTCTAGCGCCGTTTTTAGGTATTCGTTTTTGCTCATACTCTCGCGGTCGCCGATCGAGAGATACGCGCGCTCCGGCTTACCCGCAAGATGCGAGCCCAGCGCAAACTCGCGAAAATCCTTATACCAAAGCGAACCCGAAACGCTAGCGACGCGCGTAAACATAGGCGTTTTATAAAGCGAATAAAGCGCAAAAAGCCCGCCTAGCGAGTACCCAGCGATCCCGAGCCACGCTGCATCGCCCGTTCTTGCAAGCACGGCAGGCGCGATCTGCTGCGTTAGAGTTTGCAGGTATTCATCCGCCCCGCCCTCAAAAGGTGGCTCCTTCTTAAAAAGAGTAGGCATCGGCCAGGTCGTCATTTCGGAGTTCCACTCTAGTCCGCCCACGGCCGCGAGCGTGAGATTTACGCCGCCAAGCTCGCTTAAAGCTCGCGCGATCTCATCCGCTTCGTTCGCAAACGCATTATAAAATACTATCGGCGTGCCGACTGCATTTTGCGGACTATCCGCATCTACCTTTGGCATCAAATTTCGTGCTTTTATGCGGTAGATTGCGACCCTTTTTTGGACTATTTCAAGCTCCTCTTTCACCGTGGATCCTTTTTGCGTTCGCGCAAATTTTACTTTTTCTTATTTTCGCTTTTTTGTGCACTTAGCGCCTCAAATTTTTGCTTTAAAATTTTAAAAACCTCGTGCTTTGAGAGCTCGTATTTGTCGTATATCACGGCATCGTCGTCGCCGATAGGCTGCATGAGGCCATCAGCTGCGTCGCGGTCTAGTTTGCCTCTTTTAAACCTCACGTTTAAAACGTCGATTTTGCGTTTAGCATCAACCATACGAACGCCGATCTCTTCGATGTCCTTAAAGTAAAATTTGGCATTTTTGCCGCCCTTTTGCACTAAAAACCCGTCGTCATAGATGCTTAGAAAGCTAACCTGAAATATCTTTTTCACGCAAAAAACGGCGCAGATCACGGCAACGACCATCGTAAAAATGCCGGTCCCGCCTATGGCGTAATAAAAATACCCCGCGCACCCCGCCGCAAACAGCGCAACCGCCAAAAATAGCGCACTTACCGCCCCTTTTTTATTTTCTTTCGTCGTCATATTTTGCCTTGGATTAAATTTTAGTCCCATTATATCTTAAGTCGGCGATTTTTCGGCATTACGGAATAAAAAATAATAATAATAAAGCAGAAAATTCGGCGCAAGCAGATCTTTAAGCGCCGAATTTAAGGATTATTTTATTTTAGCTTCGAGTGAGATTTCTACATCCGGATAGCTTTTGCCACCATGAAAAGGCTTGGCTGAAGCGGCGTATTTTTCAAATGTCTCATTGAGTTTCAAATCAGCCAACAAATCAATGCCGATTTTAGCCTTTAGTTTACCATCTTCCACCGTATACTGCGTTTTGTAAGACTTTGAGTTTCCTTTTACGCTAACTTCGACTTCAGCTTCGCCCGCTTTTTCGTCACCGCTTACGGATACGATTTTAGCTGTTATTGCGTTGCCGTCAAAGATCATACCGATACGTTTGTCGCGATCGGGCAACTTTGTATCGATATTTTTAGGATCGATGTTAAACTCAAAGGTTTTTAGAAAATCGGCAAAATTTGCGTTTTCCGCGCTTTTAAAGCCAAGATCTTTAAACGTACCCTCGACGGCTGTTTTGTTAGCCAACTTATAACCAACGAATTTGACTCTAGGGTTGCCATCTACACTAAAAGCAAATGCCGAAGCAGCCAGCAATGACGTGGCTAGCGTACCTGAAATGATTTTTTTCATTTCCTCTCCTCAATATTTAATATTAATAACTACTATCTTTAAAATGGGAATTATATAATCTTGCTCTTCAAAGAAAGCTTAAAGCGGATATTTTTTATCCTCTTTTTTGAGTTGCCGTTTTTATGGTGCTTATAAAGCACATCTGGAAAATTTCAAACGCGAAAAATACTAAATCGCCGTATAGATTTGCTCCAAATTTAAATTGCTCTTTCCTAAAAAGAGATAAAAAACCGCCTCTTCTACCGCACTATCCAAAGCCTACACGCCGACAATGTTCCCTTTCAAATACCGCGCAAGCCCTAAAATGTAGCCAAATTTAACCAAAGCGGGGTATAATGCTATTAAAATAGCGGCTTTAAGGAGGCGAAATGAGTTTAAATTCGAGCAAATTTTACGCGTTTTTTGCCTTTTTTATCCTGATTTTTGCGGGCTGCACGGACGAAAGCCGGAGCGCGTTTTTTAACGGCTACGTCGAGGGAGATTATCTTTACGTCGTGCCTAGCGTTAGCGGACGGATCGTAAATTTGAGCGTCAAAGAGGGTGCCGCCGTTCAAAAGGGCGAGCCGCTTTTTGAGGTTGAGAGCGCCGAAGCGCTAGCAAATTTAGACGCAGCAAAAGCTAACGTAGAAGCTCTAAAAGCCGAGCTAGCCGACCTTAGCACGGGCAAGCGCCCGGAGGAGATCGAGCGGATAAATGCCGAGCTAAAACAAGCTAAGTCCGCGCTTTGGATCGCGGAGGCTAACTACGATCGCGCAAAGTCTCTGCTAGCTAAAAACGCCGTTTCGCAAAAAGAATTTGACGCCGCAAAGGCGGAATTTGACCGCGCAAACGCCCTAGTTAGCGAGCTAAACGCTGCACTAAAGATCGCAAATTTGCCAGCTAGAAGCGAACAAATAACAAGCCTAAAAGCAAAAATACAAGCGGCCAAAGCTAACGAGCGCGCCGCGCGGTGGAGGCTAGAGCAAACCGCCGTCCTAGCACCGAAATCCGGACTCGTCGAGGATATATTTTATAAGATGGGCGAGTTCGTCCAAAGCTCGCAGCCCGTGCTATCGCTGCTGCCGCCTAGCGAGGTAAAGATCAGGTTTTTCGTGCCCGCAGGCGCGCTGCCTAGCCTGCGCGAGGGGCAAAAAGCGCGCATTAGCTGCGAAGGGTGCACGGACTTTAGCGCTCGCATCGTAAAAATCGCGTCCGCCCCCGAGTACGCCCCGCCCGTCATCTACAACCAAACCTCGCAAAGCACGCTGGTCTATCTAGTAGAAGCCGTGCCCGAAAACAACGCAACCGCCCTGCACCCGTCACTACCGATAAAAGCGAGGCTAGAGCCGTGAACGCGAAAAATATCGCTGCTCAAATTCGGCGTTTAAATTTAGACAAAATTTCGCCATGGCAAAATTTAAACGCTCGCGGCGGTAAAATTTACGGCGCAGACAAGGCCCCGCCATCGGCTGGGAAAATTTCAAATTTGAGCGGGTTAAATTTAGCAAACGAGATCAAGGCCAAATTTAGCCTTCATAAAAATTCTCGCGTAAATTTTAGCAGCGCAAATTTGCCCTCAAATTTGACAAACGCCTCAAATTTAACCGCAAACCAAAGCTCAAATTTGACTCCAAATTTAAGCCCCAAATCGCAGAGCGGCGACTACGCCCTCGACGTTAGAGGTCTCACCAAAAAATTCGGCAAAAAGATCATCACGGACGGCGTAGATATCAGGGTCAAAAAGGGCAGCGTGTGCGGATTTTTAGGACCAAACGGTAGCGGCAAGACGACTACCATACGCATGCTTTGCGGCCTTTTAAAGCCAGACGGAGGTAGCGGCAGCTGTCTGGGATATGATTTCCGCAGCCAAAGCGAAGCCGTACGGCTAAAAACAGGCTATATGACGCAAAAATTCGGCTGGTACGACGACCTTAGCGTGAGGGAAAATTTGGAATTTATCGCTAGGCTCTTTGCGGTCAAAAATCAAAAAGCCGCCGTAAATCAAATCCTAGATCGCCTATATCTCGCCCCGCGTCAAAACCACCTAGCGGGCAGCTTATCTGGCGGCTGGAAGCAGCGACTAGCGCTTGCGATGTGCCTCGTACATGGCCCGGAGCTACTTTTGCTCGACGAGCCCACGGCAGGCGTAGATCCAAAGGCTAGGCGCGAATTTTGGGATATCATCCACGAGCTAGCCCAGGGCGGCATCACCGTGCTAGTCTCCACGCACTACATGGACGAGGCCGAGCGCTGCCGCGAGCTCATCTACATCGCCTACGGCAAGATCCTAGCCCGCGGCACGCAGTCAGACATCATCGCTAGTTACGATCTAAACGTCTGGGAGCTTAGCGGAGATAGAGCGGGCGAAGTAGCGTCGTTGCTGGCATCAAACTCCGCTCTTAGCGTTTCGGCTTTCGGTAACGGCTATCACGTAACCGCAAAGAACGAGGCCTCGCTGCAAGAGGCGGTTAAAAGCCTAGAAATACCGTGGGACGAGCTAAGCCTAAAACCGATAAAAGCGAGCCTAGAGGATGTTTTCATCCACCTGCTAGAGCTTCATAAAGACGAGCGGTTTTAGGAGCGGCGATGAAATTTATCTCACTTTCTCGAACCGCGGCGATGATCGTAAAGGAATTTCGTCAAATTTTAAGAGACCGCGCGACGTTAGCGATGATCATCGCGATGCCGCTGATGCTGATGCTGCTTTTTGGCTATGCGATAAACAACAACCCGCGCCACCTGCCCTCAGCCGTAGTGATCGCAGATAGCGGCGGCAAGCTCACTCGCTCGCTAGTTAGCGCGATGAAAAACACGGAATTTTTCGACGTCAAACACGTCGGCGCGGACGCAGCTAGAGCCGAAGCCATGATGCAAAACGGCGAGGCGCAGTTTATTATCTATTTTCCGCCAAATTTAGAACGCGACCTCATGCGAGGCCAAACGCCTAAAATTTTAATCGCCACCGACGCCACCGATCCCTCGGCAAACTCGGGCGCCGCGGCTGCGCTGCAAATAGCATTTGAGCAAGCTCTAACTAGAGATAAACCCGGCTACGCCCAGCCTAGAGCGGAATTTGAGCTACGCGCGCACTCCCGCTACAACCCGGAGCTACTCACGCGCTATCAGATCATCCCGGGGCTCATGGGTATCTTGCTCACGCTCACAATGATCCTACTAACGAGCATATCGGTAACGAGGGAGTTTGAGCGCGGCACGATGGAAAATCTCCTAGCCGCCCCTCTGCGTCCGGCTGAGGTGATGATAGGCAAAATTTTACCCTACCTACTCATAGCCTATCTGCAAGTGGGCGCGCTTTTGCTTATAGCTAGACTGCTTTTCGGGTTGCCCCCTATCGGAGATTGGGCCGCGCTTTTTACGGCTTGCACTCTGCTAATGCTTGCAAATTTAGGCGTCGGTTTTACATTTAGCACGCTAGCTCGCAGCCAGCTGCAGGCGATGCAGATGACTTATTTTTTCTTTTTGCCTTCTATGCTGCTGTCGGGGTTTATGTTTCCTTTTTACGGGATGCCCGCGTGGGCGCGGTTTATCGGCGAGTGCTTTCCTCTAACTCATTTTTTGCGTATCATTAGAGGCGTATGGCTAAAAAGCGCCCAGCTTAGCGATTTTTACTACGACCTGGCCGCGATTTTTGCATTTTTATGCGTTAGTACGGCCATATCGCTCGCTAGGTATAAAAGGACGCTAGATTAGCCTACTCCGGGTCGTCGCTAAACTCGTTATCTCTGAAAATTTTATAAAAATCGATAAACCAAAGCGCGAAGGCTACGGCGATAAGCGTCGCGGGTAGATGGATATAAAATCCGCTCCAAACGTAAGCCAAAAAGCCCCTGCAAACGCCGGCAACGACAACGAGCGCAAAAGCGATCTTGCTCAGGCGTAAAAACTCAAGCTCCTGCCCGCTGTGACGCAGGCCTGCGATGTTAAAGATAAGCATAATGCTAAAAATAATGCCGTTTAGCGCGATGACGTGTAGCATATTTGTCTCCAGCCCCAGCCCTAATATCCCGCTCGCGCCGTAAATGGTATAGCCCGCGGCTAGCAAAAGCTGCATCAAGTAGTAATAAATCACGAAGCTATGACGCAAAAGCTCCTTGTAGTGCCACTCTTTTAGCTTGGCTAAAATCGCGCTACCGCAGGCTATCGCGGCGAAATTTACAGCCTTGCTGCCTTCAAAAAACACGCTAACCAACAAAAACGCGCAAACGCTAACGATCGCGATGTTTTTATAAACGAAATTTGGCACGAAAGCCGCGTCTTGCATGCCAGGCTCGCGGTTTAGCGCCTCCTTGCCAAGCACCACGCTAACGCGAAAAGATATGAGCAAAATCGCGATCACGTGCAGGTGGATTTGTAAATTTAAAAATTTCTCCTCGCCGCTAATCAGATAGTAAATCTCAAATCCCAAAATGCCGAGTAAAAATGCTAAAACGCCCAGCTGATCGTCGTTTCTATCAAGCCAGATCATATAAACGCAAAGCCCAGCCAGATACACCCAAAAAAGCGCCATAAAAAAATGAGCCGCAAACAGGCTAAAAAACGCGCTAAAAAAACTCGCCGCAAAAAACGAAAACATAACGTAGGCGTGTTTTTTTAGCCCTCCGCCAAAATTCGTCCAATCAGTTAGTCCCGTTAGCAAAAATCCTGCATACGCAAGGGCTGCAACAAGGTGCAAAAATATGAATTTGTGCCAGCTAACAAAATCCACGGGCGTAAAAAACACCGCACCGCCCAGCACCGCACAAACCGCGCTCGTAAGGAAAAAAATTCTCATCGGATGGGTGAAAAAGTCGTTAATCATAATAAATTTTTCCTTTAAAATTTTCGTCTATCACGCCGCTAGCGTAGGCAAAATCCCGCTGCGAAAAGGCACGGTCAAGCTCTAGCTCGCGCTCGATCACTGCGCCCTTGCTTGCTAAAAAGCAAATTTTACTAGACATCCTCGCCGCCTCCATCCTGTCGTGAGTCACCAGCACGACGCTCATACCCTCCTCGACGCGGCGCGTGACGATGCCTATCAAAATTTCCTTCATATCATAATCAAGTCCCGAAAACGGCTCGTCCATCAGCAGTAAATCAGGCTTTGTTACGATCGCCCGCACGAAGGCTACCCTTTGACGCATGCCGCCGCTTAGCTCGTCAGGGTACTTTAGCGCGTCTTTTTCCGTTAGCCCAAGCCTGGCAAAGAGCTCTAGCACGGTCTTTTCATCGGGTTCGTCCATCACGAGCAGTACGTTTTCGAGCGCATTTTTCCACTCGAGCAGGCGATTTTCCTGAAAGAGATAGGTCGTTTTGTTAAATTTATTGATTATCTTGCCTTTGCGCGGATCGATGAGGCCCGAGATCAGGCGCAGGATCGTGGTTTTACCGCAGCCGCTCGCGCCAAATAGCGTCACTACTTCGCCCGCGCCGACTTTTAAGCTAAAGTCGCGTACGACCTTGTCGCGTAAAATTTCGTATTCTAAATTTTGAAGTTCTAGCATGGCAAACTACCTTTTCCACGGCATTAGCGTGATCTTGAGCGGCTCGATAACCAGATACTCAAAAAGCATAATGATAGCAATGGTAAGCACGACGTAGGCCATCACCTCGGTAGTATCTAGCATCACGCGCGCGTTTGCGATCTTTGCGCCCATACCGTCGTTCGCGCCTAGCAGCTCGCCCATGATGACGATCTTTACGCCCATGCCTACGGCGACGCTTAGAGAGCTGATGATGTGGCTGGTTAGGTGCGGAACGTAAAGGTGGCGAATTTTTTTCCAAACGCCCAGTTTATAGGCGTCAAACATCTCCTTTAGCTCCTCGCTAACGCTCATCATGCCGACCATCGAGCTAGCAAACGTCAGCGGCAAAACCGTGATGATGATCGTAAAGATGGTGCTCGCGTTTCCAAACCCGAACCAAAATATAGCTAAAACGATCCAAATAATAGGCGGCATAGAAAGCAGCGTCGTGATCACGGGCTTTAAAAATGCGGCAAAGCTTTTATACGCGCCCGCAACCAGCCCCAGCGTGATACCGATAGCACAGGCCGTACCGACGCCCACTAGCGAGCGCACGAGAGTGATGTTTATCTCGCTGTTTTTATAATTCGCCAAAAGCTCGTACGCCCGCACGAAAACAGCCTGCGGAGCCGGGAGTAAAAACTCCCCTCCCAGCTCGCTGCCGATCTGCCAAAGCGCGATGATAAGCGCTATCGTCGCAAGACCGCTAAAGCCGCCCCAAAGGTAGTCCACGACCTTCAAAAACGCGCCGCGGTCTTTTTTGACGTTATCGACGAGTATCATAAAAATAGGCTCTTATCAGGCATTTTGCCGCCGAGCAGCTTAGGGTTTAGCTCAAAAAGCACCTCAAAAAAGCTCATAAGCTCGTCGGTTAAATCCTTAGCCTTTGTCACGGTCAAATTTGAACGCTCAAACGCGTTTGCAAGTGCAGGCTCTGGAGCCGGCAGATACTGCGCACCGATTTGCGCCGCGCTTTGTTTGTTTTCTAGGATCCATTTTAGAGCGTTTTGCATGTCTTTGTGAAATATCTCAAAAACCTCCCTGTTTGCGTTATAGTAGTCTAGATCCACGATGAGCCCGGCCTGCGGGATATATGGCTTGATGCCGAAGCTCTCGCCCCAAACCTCCGGTAGCTCAAAGCCCACGCGCACGTCCACGCCCATTTTTTTACCGCGCAGTATCGCAGCCGAGCTCATCGGCTCGATCGATAGGGCCGCGTCAAAATCCTTTTGCAAAAACAGCCCTATGGCTTCGGGCGGAGTTTGGACGTAGTTGATCTCGATTTTAGAGATATCTATGCCTCGTTTTTTGCAGATGGCGCGTAGCACGAGGTCGGGCATATCGTTTTTAAACGGCATGATTAGCTTTTTGCCGATTAGATCCTCGATGCTTTTGATATTAGGGTCTTTAACGAGGATGTTTTGAAGGCCGTTAGTCATGATGTTTAGCAGGCCGAAATTCATACCCTGATTGGCCAAATTTACGCCCACGTTGCTAGGCGCGGCGGTTAGTTTCATCTCGCCGCTAGCCACGCCGGCGCGCAGCTGATCGGGGCTGTTCCAGATCCTTAGCTTTATGTCGTGAGTTTTGCTTAGCTCGCCTTGTATGCTCGCCACGGCTAGCATGGTGCTAGGGATCGCGGGCATCCCCCACACGTCAAATCTCTCTTTAGCAAGCAAATTCGGCGCAAACGCAGTCGCGCCTAGTGCCGCGCCAAGTCCCAAAAATCCTCGTCTGTTCATAGCTTTCTCCTTGTATTAAGATTTTAAATTTTATTTCGCTTCGCTTTTGTGGATCGGTTTTAGGCGTCAAATTTGATCGTAAAATTTAACCGCCAAATTTGACTCGCCCAGACCCGCACCGCAAAAATGCTAAATTTACTCGAGGCAAATTTGACT
>ERZ773059.898-NODE-898-length-15431-cov-4.428850_pt1 | contig 15431 bp, 16 predicted proteins | sample MGYA00580514_ERZ773059 | MGnify/ENA primary metagenome ERZ773059 (study PRJEB29015, sample SAMEA2737981) | human oral metagenome | biome: human oral; feature: human-associated habitat; material: dental | place: China | collected 2056 ...
GGATGGAACCTATGTAGTCTTTCGAAAGCTAGTTGATGGTTTCTTCATAGGTGGTACCGCCATCGGTGGTTGCATGGCTGGACTCCGTTCTATGCATGGCCACCTCAGCAGCTTCAATAAAACCATCTGCTGAGAATTATCGTGCCTCCATCTTTTCTGGTAGAGCGTATGGCTTGGGGGCTAATGGCAATGCCCACAACGACGATATAGCTGGTCACGGCAAGAACTGCCAACAGCAGCGAATGATGCTGCTTACGGGGTCTATGTCCTCAACACAGGTACAGAAAGCCAACACTCGCAAAAGAATGTTGTTGAGCTGAAACATACTGTAGGATGTTTATGATCCAATATTTCTTGCCATGTGGGCAGAAAAGAGACAGGAAATTTTAGCTGATGGTTATCAAGTACGCTGATATTCTAGATCCTGAGTATATGGGTTCGCCCTGTGATGGGGCTCGTATCGCTGAGATTGAGAAAAATCTTCAGCGTAAGCTTCCTGAGTCGTATGCAAAGTTCATCATGGAAACTGGTGGGGGATATCCAAACTCTACTCACGATCTGCTTCCTGGTGATTATCTTTGGTCAGAGGCTGGTGGTGCTACCATTGAGCAAATCTATGGCAACGGTATTTTGTCTAACGGTGATCACAATTCTATTGATCATCCAGAACATGGTGCTGATTGTATAGCTAGAATTTGGGGGTATCCTGATGAGGCGCTATTGTTTGCTATTGGCAGTGGAGGGCCGCATGTTGTCTTCATGATCAATTATGATCTTGAAGAGTATCCATTACATTCTATTCTGTGTATCAATGATGAGATGGATATTGGGTTAGCAGCCAATTCTTTTGAAGAGTTTGTGGCTAATCTGACTGAGTGGGTGGATGAGGACGAGGATCTGGAATGACATGTTTTAGGTGTGCGGGAGTATCAACCGCACACCTAACCCTTAAAGTCAATAGTCACCTGGTACATTCCGCGCATGATTTTGATCATGAACATGCCGAAGCGGAATGTGAAGAGGGGGAGTTGTCGCCGGAGGCTGCGTGGGAAGTAGTCGAGGAAGTTGAAGGTGACGCGGACGTCGGAAATGTTGTCGCTCCAGGTGCGGGGCGTGTAGGGGTCTTTGAGTTTGAACGGCATGGGCGTGGGTGTGCCGTTTTTAGCAACCATGCGTTCGCTGCGCTCGGTCATGGAAGGGCTTTCGGCGTCGTAGGTGAGTCGGCCGCCGGGGAAACGTTCGGCCATGGCGGTGACTAGCGCGCGAACGTCGTCTATGTCGAGGTAGAAGAACACGCCTGCGGCGACGGCAATGACCCCACGGCTGGCATCAACGTGGTCGAGCCATTCCAGGTCGGTGGCGGAGTAGGGGAGGTCTTGTTCGTTGTCGGCGCGGGGGATCCAGCGTGCGCGCATGTCTATGACGTCGGGGAAGTCGAGGTTGTAGATGGTGCAGTCGTAGCCGCCCAGGTCTTGGGCAAGGCTGTCCAGGCCGCAGCCGATGTTCACCACGGCGGCACCGGGGTGTTCGTCAAGGTAGCGGGTAATTTCTAGCACGCTGATGCGGTGTCTCAGCCCGTAGATGATGGTGGGGAATCCCTCCATCGCTTTTGCAGTGGTTCCTTCTTTGCGGGCTATTTCCTCGGCTTGTCGCGCCCAGGGGTCGGGGAAAAGGTCAGGCCATTGGCGGGAGGCGAGTGCGCGGCCGAGTAGTGGGTAGAAAAGTGTCTGCGATACGTTATCCATGTTTGTAGGTTAGGGGACGCTTGGTTGACATACTAGAGGGTGTGACTCGGTAGACTATCCCCAGAACGAGACCCGGAACCAAACCCAGACCCAGACCCGCAACCAGAACCAACACCCACTAAGAGCCAGCACCACCCAAGAACCCAACAAACCACAAGGAGTGCCTGCTATGTCTAGTGCTACGCAGCGTCGTCGCCATGAGGTTTTGCGTGCGATTGTGGCGGACTATATTGCCTCGCAGGAGCCGGTGGGGTCGAAGACCCTGGTGGATCGTCACAGTTTGGGGGTGAGTTCGGCGACAATCCGTAATGATATGGCTGCGCTGGAGTCGGAGGGCTATATCGAGCAGCAGCACGCCAGTTCGGGTCGGATTCCCACGCAGAAGGGGTACCGCCTGTTTGTGGATTCCATCAACGAGGTAAAGCCCCTATCCCAGGCGGAGCACGCGGCGATTTCTAGGTTTTTGAACGAGGGCGTGGACGTGGAGGATGTGCTGCGCCGTTCGGTGCAGTTACTGAGCCAGCTGACTCGCCAGGCGGCGGTGGTGCAGTTGCCCACGTTGAAGGTGTCGCGGGTGCGGCATTGCGAGGTGGTCACTATTTCCGAACTCAGGCTTTTGCTTGTGTTGATCACGGACATAGGCCGGGTGGAGCAGCGCAACGTGGAGCTGGGTGCCGCGGTGTCAATGGAGCAGGCTGCCCGGTTGAAGGAGGTGCTGAATCAGGCGCTGGTGGGTAAAACCCTGTCGGACGCGAGTGTGTCTTTGGCGGATCTCGCCAGCAACGCCCCGGAGGATATTCGGGATGCCGTGATTCGCTCATCAACAGTGCTTATTGAAACGCTGGTGGAGGCCCCGAGTGATCGCTTGATTTTGGCGGGGGCGTCGAATCTGAGCCGCATGAGCGGGGATCTCCCTGCGGTCCTGGAGGCCCTGGAGGAGCAGGTGGTGGTGTTGAAACTGCTGTCTACTGCCCGGGATTTGGGTGAGGTGCAGGTGAGCATCGGCGAGGAGAACGAGGACGAGGATTTGTACACTACCTCGATTGTCACCACTGGTTACGGTGCGACGGGGGCCACGTTCGGCGGGCTGGGTGTGGTGGGCCCCACGTACATGGATTATTTGGGAACAATGTCTAAGGTGTCAGCTGTTGCACACTATGTCAGCCGGGTACTCGCTGGGCAGTAAACCACTCCCGTGCAGTACACTGTGGTGACGTTATTTTAAGAACCAACAAAATAAAAGGAAGTTTGTTTTCACTGTGGCTCGTGACTATTACGGCATTCTCGGAGTTGACCGTTCGGCTTCGGACGCTGAGATTAAAAAGGCGTACCGCTCGCTGGCCCGCAAGTACCACCCGGATGTGAATGGCACGGAGGAAGCCGCGACGAAATTCCGGGAAATTTCGATTGCGCAGGAAGTTCTGCTCGACCCTGAGAAGCGACGCATCGTGGACATGGGCGGCGACCCGTTGGAGCAGGCTGCGGCCCCGGGCGGCGGTTTCGGTGGTTTCGGCGGCGGCCTGGGCGACATTTTCGAGGCGTTCTTCGGGGCTGCTGCGGGTGGCCGCGGCCCGCGTTCCCGCGTCCAGCCGGGTAACGACGCCCTGCTGCGCACCACCATCACCCTCGGTGAGGCATACAGCGGCGTGAAGAAGGACATCACGGTGGATACCGCCGTCCTGTGCGATCACTGCTCGGGCACCGGCTCCGAGTCGAAAGCCAAACCCGTCCCGTGTGCCAGCTGCCAGGGCACCGGCGAAATCCAGGAAATGCAGCGTTCCTTCCTAGGTAATGTCATGACTTCCCGGCCCTGTCCCACGTGCCAGGGCTTCGGGGAGCGCATCACCGACCCTTGCCACAAGTGCGGCGGTGACGGTCGCATGCGGGCGCGCCGCGATCTGGTGGTGAATGTTCCCGCCGGTATCAACGACGGCATGCGCATCCGCATGGCGGGTCAAGGCGAGGTCGGTGCTGGTGGCGGCCCCGCTGGCGACCTGTATGTTGAGGTGTCCATGGAACCCCACCCGGTGTTCCGCCGCGATGGTGATGATCTGCACATGACGCTCACCGTGCCCATGGTGGACGCCGCGCTGGGTACCGATATTGAGGTAGAGGCTCTGAGCGGCGAGCAGTTGACGGTGCATGTCGTGCCGGGTTCGCAGCCCTCGGATCAGATTCACCTGCCGGGCGCGGGCATGCCGAAGCTGCGCGCCGACGGCACGGGCGATGTGATTGCGCATGTGGAGGTGACGGTTCCAAAGGAACTGGATTCGGAGTCCCGCAAGCTTCTGGAGCAGCTGCGCACACACCGCGAAGAAACGTCTGAGGTGCGCCTGGCGGCTGCGGAGCAGGAGAATCTGTTCTCCCGCCTGCGCAACAGGTTCCGCAGGTAGCATGTCGCTTCCGGTTTTTCTTTTCGACGCCCCGATTCCCTCCGACGGCACGCAGATAGAGCTGACCGGCCCGGAGGCACGCCACGCGGTGACGGTTACCCGCTTGCGCGTTGGCGAGCGCATCATGCTTGTCGACGGCCGCGGCACCAGCGCCGAGGTGCTGGTCACCGCTGTCGGTGGCAAGGATCGCCTGGTGGGGGACGTCGAGAAGCGGACGCAGGTGCCGCAGCCCACGCCGCAGGCGATTGTGGTGCAGGCGTTGCCGAAGTCGGAGCGTTCGGAGTTGGCGGTGGATTTGGCCACCCAGGCCGGGGCGGATGTGATTGTGCCGTGGCAGGCGTCGCGGTGCGTGGCCAAGTGGCAGGGGGCGAAGCGCGAGAAGGGCGTGGCTAAATGGCGTGCGATGGCGGTGTCGGCGGCGAAGCAGTCGCGACGCAGCTGGGTTCCCGAGGTGCGGGACGTGCAGGACACCGCAGGTATCATGGCGCTGATTCGTGAGGTCGTGGCCGACGGCGGCCTGGCGTTGCTGCTGCATGAGGATGCCACGGCGTCGTTTAGCAGCATCGATTTTTCCACCTGCCCGCAGGTGCTGTTTGTGATCGGACCGGAGGGCGGGCTTGCCCCGGACGAGGTGGCGGAGTTCACCCACGCGGGGGCGCGGGCGGTGCTGCTCGGGCCGGAGGTGTTGCGCACGGCGAGCGCGGCGATGGTGGCGTTGGCGGCCCTAGGGGTGTGCTCGGGGCGCTGGTAGAGTAGCTGCGGAGGTATTTTCTTGGCCATTTATAGCAAGTCGGACATCATGACCCAGACCTACGAGCTGGAGCCAGCGGTGGCGCAAACCGTGTTGGGCACGCATGATGACAATTTAAAAGTGTTGGAAAACCAGCTGGCTGCGGATATTTTCGTGCGTGGCACCGCCGTGACCCTGACCGGTCCGACGCATGAGATTGCGCGCGCCCGCAAGGTGCTGGACGAGCTGCAGGCCATAGCGCGGCGCGGGCACGTGATCAGCCCCGAATCGGTGAAGCAGGCGGTGGCTATTGTGACGGTGGAGGCACCTTTGTCAGTCTCAAAGGCGCTGGCGGAGAACATCATTACCCGGCGCGGCAAGGCGATCCGCCCGAAAACTCTGGGCCAGAAAGAATACGTGGATGCCATTGACCAGAACACCATTGTGTTTGGTCTGGGTCCTGCGGGTACTGGTAAAACGTATTTGGCCATGGCTAAGGCCGTGCAGGCGCTGCACGCCAAGCAGGTCAGCCGCATTATTCTGACGCGTCCGGCGGTGGAGGCGGGGGAGAAGTTGGGCTTTCTTCCGGGCACGTTGAATGAGAAGATTGACCCGTATTTGCGGCCGCTGCATGATGCGTTGCGGGACATGGTGGAGCCGGAGATGATTCCGAAGCTGATGGAGGCCGGGATTGTCGAGGTGGCACCGCTGGCGTACATGCGTGGGCGGACGCTCAATGATGCGTTTGTGATCCTGGACGAGGCGCAAAACACCACCCCAGCGCAGATGAAGATGTTTCTGACGCGACTGGGTTTCGGCTCGAAGATGGTGGTCACGGGCGATATTACTCAGGTGGATTTGCCTGGTGGGCAGAAGTCCGGGCTGCGGCTGGTGCGTCATATTCTGCGCGGCGTGGATGATGTGCATTTCTCGGAGCTGGGCAGCGATGACGTGGTGCGCCACCAGCTGGTCAGCGCGATTGTGGATGCCTACGACGATTATGAGACGGCCCAGATTGCTAAGCAGGAGCGGGCTGAACAGGGCAAACGAGCCCAGCGGGAGGAGCGCGAATGAGCATTGAGGTGTTTAACGAGTCCGGGTATTCCTACACTCCCAGCGAGCGGGAGGCTGAGGTTTTGGAGGATTCCGCCGATGTGGGCGTGAACGAGGAAGCTCTGATTGATGTGGCGTCCTTTGCCTTGAAGTGTATGGATGTGCACCCGGATGCGGAGTTGTCCATTCACATTGTGGATTTGGATACCATCGCGGATCTGCATGTTCGTTGGTTGGATTTGGAGGGGCCGACGGATGTGATGAGTTTCCCCATGGATGAGTTGGCACCCGGGTCGGGGCGTCCTGATGCGCCAGATCCAGGGCCGTCGATGCTGGGCGATATTGTGCTGTGCCCTGATTTTGCGAACAGGCAGGCCCGAAAGGCGGGCCATGGCCTGGGCCATGAGTTGGCGCTGTTGACGGTGCACGGCTGTTTGCATCTGCTGGGCTACGATCACATCACTCCCGCCGAGGAGAAGGAGATGTTTTCCCTGCAGAATGAGATTCTGGCGGACTGGTACGACGATCTTGCCGCGCGCGGGGTGGTGTATCAGCCGAAGCCGATGAATCCAGGTGCGTTTCCAACTGCGGCGGAGCGCGAGCAGCTGGACCAGGACATGCAAGAAGACTCGAAGACCAATCCCGGCACCGATGCCCCAGGAGCTGACGGGCACTAGATGGAATCCCTTGTGATGGGCGTTGGCGCCGTGGCCGCGCTGTTGTCCGCTGGCGTGTTGAATGCCGTGGAAACAGCCGTGGCCATGATTTCCCGCGCCCAGGTGGAGGAGGACGCGAAGGAAAATGTGCCGGGCGCGCAGCGCCTGCTGGCGGTGTTGGACCGCAAGTCGGAGCACATTAACTTATTGGTGCTGCTCAGCCGCTTGTTGGATGTGACGGCGGCGGTGTTGACGGGCGCGTTGGCCTTGCAGCTGATTTCGTCCAGGCTGTGGGCGATGGTGGCGGCGATCGCGGGGGTGACGCTGGTGATGTACACGATTATCGGCATTTCCTCACGCACGCTGGCCCGCCGGAACCCCTATGTGGTGGCCAGGAATTCAGCCTTGGCGTTGTCCACAATGGCGTGGCTGTTGGGCCCTGCGGCGAATGCCCTGGTGTGGGTGGGTAATAAGCTGGTTCCGGGCGAGCCGTTTCAGGGCGGCCCGTACACCTCTGAGGTGGCGCTGCTGGAGATGGTGGATTTTGCCCAGGAGCGCGGCGTGGTGGAGGTGGATGAGCGCCGGATGATCCAGTCAATCCTTGATTTGAGTGACACGACGGCGCGCTCGGTGATGGTGCCGCGCCCGGAGATGGTGTGGATTGAGGCGGATAAAACCGCTGGCCAGGCCACGGCGTTGTGTGTGCGCTCGGGGCATTCCCGCATTCCGGTGGTGGGGGAGAATGTGGATGACATTGTGGGGGTGGTGTATTTGAAGGATGTGGTGCAAAAGACGTATCACAAGACGGATGCTGGCCGTGGGGTGTCTGTGTCGGAGGTAATGCGGCCCGCCACGTTTGTGCCGGATTCGAAGAAGCTTGATGATCTGCTGGAGCAGATGCAGCGTGAGCGTTTCCACATTGCGATGCTGGTGGATGAGTACGGCGGCATCGCTGGGCTTATTTCCATTGAGGATATTTTGGAGGAAATCGTTGGTGAGATCGCCGACGAGTACGACGACGCGGAGGTCGCCCCGATTGAGCAGATCGGCCCCCGAACTTTCCGCGTGGTCTCGCGCTTAAGCCTGGATGACCTGCACGATCTGGTGGATGAGACGCTGGATGAGGATCTGGTGTTCAGCGAAGAAACCCTGGATCAGGTGGACACCGTCGGTGGCCTGTTGGCGTATGCCCTGGGCAGGGTTCCGCTGCCGGGGGTGACGGTGGAGCATTCGGGCCTGCGCTTGACGGCGGAGGGTCGGCGTGACCGTCGCGGCCGTATGCGGGTAACCTCAGTGCTTATCGACGTCCAGCAGCCCGCCGATCCACTCGAACACTAAAGGAGTCCCCATGTTTTCTGACACCCCGGAGGGTTTCAGGTCAGGTTTTGTCAGTTTTGTTGGCCGCCCCAACACCGGCAAGTCAACGCTGACAAATGCGCTGGTGAGGCAGAAGATCGCCATCACGGCCGACCAGCCGGAAACCACCCGCCACCCCATCCGGGGCATTGTGCACCGCGAGGATGCGCAGGTGATTGTGGTGGATACTCCTGGCCTGCACCGCCCCCGCACGCTGCTGGGTGAACGCTTGAACGAGGTGGTCAAAGACACCTACGCCGATGTGGACGTGATCGGGGTGACCGTTCCTGCTGATGAGAAGATCGGCCCCGGCGACCGCTGGATTGTGGAGGCCGTGCGCAGGGTTGCGCCCAAGACCACGCTGCTGGGCGTGGTGACCAAGGTGGATAAAGTGTCGCGTGATCGGGTGGCGGAGCAGCTGATGGCGGTGCACGAACTCCTGGGCGGGGAATGCGAGGTGGTTCCCGTTTCTGCGGTGAGCGGGGAACAGGTGGATGTGTTGTTGGATGTGATTGTGTCGCTGCTGCCGGAGGGGCCGAAGTTCTACCCGGATGATCACGTCACGGATGACGATGTGAATACCCGCATGGCGGAACTGATCCGCGAGGCCGCACTGTCGGGCCTGAAGCACGAGCTGCCGCACTCGGTGGCGGTGGAGATCGACGAGGTGCTGCCCGATCAGGACCGCGAAGGTGTGCTGAATGTGCATGCGGTGCTGTACGTGGAGCGCCCCGGCCAGAAAAGCATCATTGCGGGTAAAGACGGCCGTCGGCTCAGCGGCATCGTGCACCGCGCCCGCCTGGAGATTATTAAGTTGCTGAACCAGAACATTTACCTGGATCTGCGCATTAAAGTGCTGAAAAACTGGCAGTCCGACCCGAAGGCGTTGGGACGTCTGGGTTTCTAAGTGGCTAGGGAGAATTACCGGGAACGCGCCGTGGTGGTGCGCTCCTACGATTTCGCGGAGGCCGACCGCATTGTTGTGCTACTCACCCGCGGCCACGGTCTGGTGCGCGGCGTGGCAAAGGGGGTTCGGCGTTCCAAAAGCAGGTTTGGTTCCCGCGTGCAGTTGTTTGTGGAGCTGGATGTGCTGCTCTACCCAGGTCGCGCGCTTGCGAACATCACCGCCGCCGATACCGTCTCCTATTTCGGGGCCGGCATCATTGAGGATTACCCGCGCTACACCACCGCCTGCGCCGCCCTGGAGGCCGCCGAACGCCTGGCCGTCGCGGAAAACGGCGAAGACCCGTTTCTTTACGACGCCCTGCTCACCACCCTCCGCCGCATCCAACAGCACCCAGACCCCACCCTGGTATTGGACGCTTTCTTACTGCAAGCCATGGACCACGCTGGCTGGGCGCCCAGCCTATTCAACTGCGCGCAGTGCGGCAAACCCGGCCCGCATCGCGCTTTCCACCCGGAGGCCGGGGGAGCGGTGTGCACGGAATGCCGTCCGCCGGGATCCGCCACCCCGCCCCCAGAGGCGCTGCGGGTGATGTGGTGGTTGGCACACAACCAGTGGCGGGCTGTGGACGCCGCGCGGGAGGCGTCGATAAGCGCGGGCGATGGTTTTTTCGATGACGTGTCACATCACGTACACCAGATGACCCGGGCGCATGTGCAATGGCACATGGAGCGTAAAGTGCAGGCTCTGGATTTTGTCGACGGTGGTGGCACAATAGGGGGGTGACTGTCTTCTCAACCACCCCTGCGGTGCCCGACGAGTTTCTGCCCACGCACGTCGCCCTGGTCATGGACGGCAACGGCCGGTGGGCGCAGGAACGCGGGCTGCCGCGCACGGAAGGACACAAACGCGGCGAGGCGGTGCTGCTCAGCATTGTCGACGCCTGCCTCGAACTCGGCATCCCCTACCTCTCCGCCTACGCCTTCTCCACGGAAAACTGGCGGCGCAGTGTGGGGGAGGTGCGCTTCCTCATGGGGTTCAACCGCGACGTGCTGCGGCGCCAACGCGACGGCCTGCACGACAAAGGCGTGCGTATCCGCTGGGTGGGGCGTCGCCCGCGCCTGTGGCGCAGCGTAATCCGCGAACTGGAGACCGCCGAGGAACTCACCAAAGACAACACCGCCATGACGCTCGCCATGTGCGTCAACTATGGTGGTCGCGCCGAAATTGTCGACGCCGCCCGCAGTATCGCCGCCCTCGCCGCCGAGGGGAAACTCCGGCCCGAGGACATCAACGAAAAAAACTTCGCCGATTTTCTCGACGAGCCCGACATGCCCGACGTTGACCTGTTCCTGCGCCCCTCCGGCGAGAAACGCACCTCCAACTTCCTGCTCTGGCAATCGGCCTACGCCGAAATGGTGTACCAGGACAAACTCTTCCCCGACTTCACCCCCGACGACCTCTACGCCGCAGTGCTGGAATACGCGCGGCGCGACCGCCGATTCGGTGGGGTGAAATAGATGACAGCATCCTCCGCAGCAACGCCGACCGCGCCAACCCGCAAGCAAATCAAACGCTGGCAGCGCTACCTGGCCAACGAACGCGCCGAAGCTGCCGTTTATCGTGAACTCGCCCTGAAAAAGCAGGGTGAGGAACGCGAAATTCTGCTGGGCATCGCCGAGGCCGAGGCACGCCACGAAGAACATTGGCGAACCCTCCTTGGCGACCACGTGGGCATGCCGCGCAGGCCCGACTACTCCACCCTGCTCATGGGGTTTTTGGCCAAACGATTCGGCTCCGTGTTCACCCTGGCGCTGATGCAATCCGCCGAGGCGCGCACCCCCTACGAAAAAGACGACGACGCCACCGACCAGATGACCGCCGACGAGCGCATCCACGCCGAAGTGGTGCGCGGACTCGCTGCGAAAAGCCGGGAGAAAATGTCCGGCAATTTCCGCGCCGCCGTGTTCGGTGCCAACGACGGCCTGGTATCCAACCTGGCACTGGTGCTCGGCGTGGTCGGATCGGGTGTAGACACCAGTTATGTGCTGCTCACCGGCATTTCCGGGCTGCTCGCCGGGGCGCTGTCTATGGGCGCGGGCGAATACGTGTCCGTGTGCTCCCAAAGGGAACTTCTTGAAGCCTCCGCGCCCAGCCCCGACACCGACGGGGCGCTTCCCAAACTGGACATCAACGCCAACGAACTCGCTCTGGTATACCGCGCCCGCGGCATGGATCCCGACGCCGCCGAAGCACATGCTCGAAAGGTGCTATCCAGCGTGCGGGGGTCGGGTGTTGGTTCTGGCTTGGGGGGTGTTTCAGGTGGTGCGCCGGTGGGGGCGGCCCCCCACGCAAACGCTGAAGTTGTGGGAAGTGGCTGGCCAGCAGCGCTGTCCAGTTTCCTCTTCTTCGCCTCCGGGGCGCTGATTCCCATCCTGCCCTTCATTTTTGGTGCCAGCTCCGTGGTGGCCGCTGTGCTGGCCTGCATGCTCGTTGGCATTGCGCTGATGTGCACCGGTGGGATCGTGGGCGTGCTGTCGGGCACCTCGCCTGGACTCCGAGGACTGCGACAACTCGCGATTGGCCTGGGAGCTGCGGGGATTACCTATGGGCTGGGCAACCTCTTCGGGGTGGCGCTGGGATAGTGGGATAGCCGTTTGGGTTGTGCAAAGTTTGTATACCGTCAGGTGCGGCAATGGGGTGTTTTTGGGCTTGGGTGTATGGGAACTTTTGCGGGGTGGTGGCAGTTTGGTAGAGCGCGGCGGTTATGTGGTTGGTGATGCTCTATCAAACTTCCGCATTTGCCTGGTCAAACGTGCAGTTTGATAGAGCACGGCGCTGCCACGGTTCTTGAACAACGTTAGTGCAAATGTTTGCGTGCAAGTAGGTCCACCGGCAGGTACGGAAACACCCCGTTTTCGAGCCTGGCGATGGACCTATATGACAAGGGTGAAAGTTTGCTTATCTCCAAGCTCAAAAATCGCCGGTTTTCGTGCTTGGGCATAAGCACATTGTGCAGGATCGGATAAAACCTACCCCTCCACCGGCCGGCATTCATTGCAGAGCCCGAACACCTCGGCGGTGTGGCCGGTGAGGGTGAATCCGTGCTTGTGGGCTACTTCGCGGGCCCAGCGTTCGACGGGGCCGCCGTCGATTTCCACGGTGCGCCCGCATTCGGTGCACACAAGGTGATGGTGGTGGGTTTCCGTGGCGCATGCGCGGTAGAGGGATTCCCCGCTGGACATGTGCAGCACGTCTACGGCGTCAATGTCGGACAGGGATTGCAATGTGCGGTACACGGTGGTCAGGCCGACTTTGTAGTCGCGCCGGGTGAGTTCTTCGTGGATTTTTTTGGCTGAGGCGAAGTAGTCCATGTCGCGAAGGACGCTGACCACTGCGGTTCGCTGCCGGGTGTTGCGTGCACCGAGCTTGGGTACTGCCGTTTCGCTCTTAGTAACCATTCCAGATCCTTCTCACCACGATAAATAACCAACTCTTCAGGGCGCACAGCATGTGCAGGCCAGCACCTCAGTATCTGCACTTTATGTAGCATCATATCCATTAAAAAAAATTAATGGAAAGGTTTAAGGAACGCCCCAAGTGAACTGTGACGTTTCTTACCCGTGGACCTGCGCAATTGCCTCTCGGGCTGGTGGGCTACACTTGTGCAGAGGTATGTGCTCGTCAAGGTGCCGAGCATCACCGCAAGAGTAACGCAAGAGCAGCGCAAGATTTTGTTTGAGGAGTTTAAGTCTCGTGGCTAACCAATCCGTGATTGAGACCGTGGTGAACCTGTGTAAACGGCGTGGTTTGGTCTACCCCTGTGGTGAGATCTATGGCGGCACCCGTTCGGCCTGGGACTACGGCCCGCTCGGTGTGGAGTTGAAGGAGAACATCAAGAAGCAGTGGTGGCGTGCCATGGTCACGTCGCGGGCGGATGTGGTTGGCCTTGATTCTTCGGTGATTTTGCCTCGCCAGGTGTGGGTGAGTTCCGGCCACTTGGAGGTGTTCACGGACCCGCTGGTGGAATCCCTGCACACGCACAAGCGGTACCGCGCGGATCATTTGCTGGAGGCATATGAGGAGAAGCACGGCCACCCGCCAGCAAATGGCCTTGCGGACATCAACGACCCTGAGACGGGTCAGCCAGGCAACTGGACGGAGCCGAAAGAGTTTTCCGGCATGTTGAAAACCTTCCTCGGCCCAGTGGATGATGAGGAGGGCCTGCATTATCTCCGCCCGGAGACGGCGCAGGGTATTTTCGTCAACTTCAAGAACGTGATGACCACGGCTCGCATGAAGCCGCCGTTTGGCATTGCGCAGATTGGCAAGTCCTTCCGCAACGAGATCACGCCGGGTAACTTCATTTTCCGCACCCGCGAGTTTGAGCAGATGGAAATGGAGTTTTTCGTCAAGCCCGGCACGGATGAGGAGTGGCACCAGTACTGGATTGACCAGCGCTTCAACTGGTACGTGGATTTGGGCATTAACCCGGATAATCTGCGTTTGTACGAGCACCCGCAGGAGAAGCTGTCGCACTACTCCAAGCGCACCGTGGATATTGAGTATGCCTTCCATTTTGCTAATGGCCAGTGGGGCGAGCTGGAGGGTATCGCTAACCGCACCGATTTTGATTTGTCCACCCACGCCAAGGGTTCGGGCGAGGATTTGTCGTATTTTGATCAGGATTCCAATGAGCGCTGGATTCCGTATGTGATTGAACCGGCTGCGGGCCTGGGCCGCTCTCTGATGGCGTTCCTGGTGGATGCCTACCATGAGGATGAAGCGCCGAATGCGAAGGGGGGCGTCGATAAGCGTGTGGTGCTGAAGCTGGATCGCCGCCTGGCCCCGGTGAAGGTGGCGGTGCTGCCGCTGAGCAAGAAGGAAACGCTGACGCCGGTGGCGGAGAAAGTGGCGGCGGAGTTGCGGCAATTCTGGAGTGTTGACTATGACACGTCGGGGGCGATTGGGCGTAGGTACCGTCGTCAGGATGAGATCGGCACCCCATTCTGTGTGACTGTGGACTTTGACACCCTCGAAGACAATGCCGTGACCGTACGCGAGCGCGATACTATGGCACAGGAACGTATTTCGCTGTCGGAGCTGCAGGCTTACCTCGCGCAACGCCTGATCGGCTGCTAAAGAACCGGCTGCAAGAAAAGAAGGGGAATTGTCGCAATGGAGAACCTTGTGTGGGGTGCCCGTGACTCCCAAGGCAAAGTCACGTCCATGAAACTGCACCTGGGCGACCCGGAGGGGGAGGTCATCGCCACCTTCGTGTACGACACCTCCGCCTCACCCGACGTGCAATTCGCCACCCTTGAGGGCGACTCGCCGGAGAAGATCGACCTGGTGTTTAACGGCAAGGGCGGGGCGAAAGCGGACCGGCCGAACGGGGCGTCGTTTAGCGCGCATCCCAACAAGCAGCGCTTCAGCCGCTCCGACGAAATCATGCTTGACCTGGGGCAGCGCTCCCTGCGCATGGTGAACGAGGCGAAATCCGACTGGGTGATCGAGGACCAGGACGGCACCAAACTCGGCCAGTTCAGCGGTGCCAACCACGGCGTGCGGCACGTCATCGTGGAAATGGAGCCCGACGCCCAGCTCACGCCCGTCGAAGCCGCCTTTGTCGCCTGGATCGCGCGCCTCACGCTGGAGGAAAAACTGGTGAGCACCACCTGGGTTCTCACCATGACACTGGCCGCCATGACCCCGTTTATCATCTGGTACTTCTTCATCTAAATGGACTCTCAGCAGTTGGTGTGGCGCGAGTTGGTGTGGCGCGGAAACACGCTTCTCGACGCCGCGACCGCCGCCGCAGGTGCACAGGGTTGCGGTGGTGATTCTGGTGTGGGGGATTCTGGTGATGCCGGGGCAGGGGGCAGCGGCGCGCAGATCGCGCACGTACTTTCTGACGTGATCTACATCGGCGATGAGGAAAGCCTGCTCATCGAACGTCTCACCCGCACCGTGCGCTTCCGGTGCCGTGGTACCACCTCCAGTGGGGAGGTGTTCACCTTCACCCAACCCGGTTTCACCGTATCCACGCTGGTGGGGGACTGCGCAGGGCGGAGCTATGAGCTGCGGCGGGTGTCGCCGTGGCGCAAGGGGAGGGTGATTATGCGTGGCGATGTGGAGGTGGGGGTTGTTGAGCCTGGTGCTAGGGAACTGTGTGTTTCTTTAGCGCAGCTGCCAGAGGGGGAGGGGCTGCCGCTGATTGACGTGGTGTTTTTGACCTGGTGCTGTGTATTGGTGGATATGCCGCAGAGGGAGATGAGGGGGTAGGGGAGTAATCCCCTGAACTTCTGTGAATTACTAGCTTGTTACTAGAATCTTTTTCATGGGTCTGACTTCTGGCACAAGTGCCACCACAAAGCCTGCTAGCCGCAAAGCGGCAGCCAGGTCATTTTCCAAAAAATGGGCTGGTCGTGGGTATGAAAAAGGTGACACTCCGTCTTTCTGGCTAGAACTACTCAGAGACGTTGTGGGCATGGAAGACGTGACCACCAATGTGCTCTTTGAAAGCGCTTATTTCCACCCCACATGGATTCGCAAAAGCGCTCGTCGCCACGGCTTGAATACAGATGCTTCTTT
>ERZ773059.902-NODE-902-length-15398-cov-80.698820_pt1 | contig 15398 bp, 11 predicted proteins | sample MGYA00580514_ERZ773059 | MGnify/ENA primary metagenome ERZ773059 (study PRJEB29015, sample SAMEA2737981) | human oral metagenome | biome: human oral; feature: human-associated habitat; material: dental | place: China | collected 2056 ...
GCCAGTCAGTCTCAGCAAGTGCCAGTGCTTCAACTTCATTGAGCACCAGCCAGTCAGTCTCAGCAAGCGAGTCTGCTTCAGCGTCAATGAGCTTGAGCCAGTCAGTCTCAGTAAGTGCCAGTGCTTCAGCATCAGTAAGCCTGAGCCAATCCGTTTCAACAAGTGCAAGTGCCTCAGCATCAGTAAGCCTGAGCCAATCCGTTTCAACAAGTGCAAGTGCCTCAGCATCAGTAAGCCTGAGCCAGTCAGTTTCAACAAGTGAATCAGCTTCAACGTCATTGAGCACCAGCCAGTCTGTCTCAACAAGCGAGTCAGCTTCAGCGTCATTGAGCACCAGCCAGTCTGTCTCAACAAGCGAGTCTACTTCAGCTTCATTGAGCGCAAGCCAGTCAGTTTCAACAAGCGCAAGTGCCTCAGCGTCACTGAGCCTGAGTCAATCAGTTTCGGTAAGCGAATCTGCTTCAACTTCATTGAGCACTAGCCAGTCTGTATCAGCAAGTGCCAGTGCTTCAGCATCGTTGAGCTTGAGTCAGTCAGTCTCAGCAAGTGAATCAGCTTCAACCTCATTGAGCTTGAGCCAGTCTGTCTCAACAAGCGAGTCTGCTTCAGCGTCATTGAGCTTGAGTCAATCAGTTTCAACCAGCGAGTCTGCTTCAGCATCATTGAGCTTGAGTCAGTCAGTTTCAACAAGCGCAAGTGCTTCAGCGTCATTGAGCTTGAGCCAGTCAGTTTCAGTAAGTGAATCAGCTTCAGCGTCATTGAGCTTGAGTCAATCTGTCTCAACAAGCGCAAGTGCTTCAGCATCAGTAAGCCTGAGCCAGTCTGTCTCAGCAAGCGAGTCAGCTTCAACCTCATTGAGCACCAGCCAGTCAGTCTCAGTAAGTGCCAGTGCTTCAGCATCAGTAAGCCTGAGCCAGTCAGTTTCAACAAGTGAGTCAGCTTCAGCGTCATTGAGCTTGAGTCAGTCAGTCTCAACAAGTGCCAGTGCTTCAGCGTCATTGAGCGCAAGCCAGTCAGTCTCAGCAAGCACAAGCACTTCAGCATCAGTAAGTCTGAGCCAGTCTGTCTCAGCAAGTGCCAGTGCTTCAGCATCAGTAAGCTTGAGTCAGTCAGTTTCAACAAGCGATTCTGCTTCAGCGTCATTGAGTTTGAGTCAATCTGTCTCAGCAAGTGCCAGTGCCTCAGCTTCATTGAGCGCAAGCCAGTCTGTCTCAACAAGCGAGTCAGCTTCAGCGTCATTGAGTACCAGCCAGTCAGTCTCAGCAAGCGAGTCAGCTTCAGCGTCAATGAGCTTGAGCCAGTCAGTCTCAGTAAGTGCCAGTGCTTCAGCATCAGTAAGCTTGAGTCAATCAGTTTCAACAAGCGAGTCAGCTTCAACCTCATTGAGCACCAGCCAGTCAGTCTCAGTAAGTGCCAGTGCTTCAGCATCAGTAAGCTTGAGTCAATCAGTTTCAACAAGCGAGTCAGCTTCAGCGTCCTTGAGCTTGAGCCAGTCTGTCTCAGCAAGTGCAAGTGCCTCAGCTTCATTGAGCGCAAGCCAGTCAGTTTCAACAAGTGAATCAGCTTCAAGCTCATTGAGCACCAGCCAGTCTGTCTCAGTAAGTGCCAGTGCTTCAGCATCAGTAAGCCTGAGCCAGTCAGTTTCAACAAGTGAGTCAGCTTCAACGTCCTTGAGCTTGAGCCAGTCAGTTTCAACAAGCGAGTCAGCTTCAGCGTCAATGAGCTTGAGTCAATCAGTTTCAACAAGCGAGTCTGCTTCAGCGTCCTTGAGCTTGAGCCAGTCTGTCTCAGCAAGTGCCAGTGCCTCAGCTTCATTGAGCGCAAGCCAGTCTGTCTCAACAAGCGAGTCAGCTTCAGCGTCAATGAGCTTGAGCCAGTCAGTCTCAGTAAGTGCCAGTGCTTCAGCATCAGTAAGCTTGAGTCAATCAGTTTCAACAAGCGAGTCAGCTTCAACCTCATTGAGCACCAGCCAGTCAGTCTCAGTAAGTGCCAGTGCTTCAGCATCAGTAAGCTTGAGTCAATCAGTCTCAACAAGTGAATCAGCTTCAAGCTCATTGAGCTTGAGCCAGTCTGTCTCAGTAAGTGCCAGTGCTTCAGCTTCGTTGAGCTTGAGTCAGTCAATTTCAGCAAGTGCAAGTGAATCAGCATCGTTGAGCTTGAGTCAATCAGTTTCAACAAGCGCAAGTGCTTCAGATTCAGCCAGCACAAGTTTGAGCACAAGTCTCAGTGCCTCAATTAGCGCTTCAGATTCAACAAGCACCAGCTTGAGCACGAGCCTCAGTGCCTCAATTAGCGCCTCAGATTCAGCAAGTACAAGTTTGAGCACAAGTCTAAGTGCTTCACTCAGTGCCTCAGATTCAGCAAGCACCAGCTTGAGTACAAGCCTCAGTGCCTCAATTAGCACATCAGATTCAGCAAGTACAAGTTTGAGCACAAGCCTCAGTGCATCAATTAGTGCCTCAGATTCAGCAAGTACAAGTTTGAGCACAAGCCTCAGTGCATCAATTAGTGCCTCAGATTCAGCAAGTACAAGTTTGAGCACAAGTCTAAGTGCTTCACTCAGTGCCTCAGATTCAGTAAGTACAAGTTTGAGCACGAGCCTCAGTGCCTCAATTAGTGCGTCAGATTCAGCCAGCACCAGCTTGAGTACAAGCCTCAGTGCCTCAATTAGCGCTTCAGATTCAGCAAGCACAAGTTTGAGCACAAGTCTCAGTGCCTCAATTAGTGCCTCAGATTCAGCCAGCACCAGCTTGAGTACAAGCCTCAGTGCATCAATCAGTGCCTCAGACTCAGCAAGCACCAGCTTGAGTACAAGCCTCAGTGCATCAATCAGTGCCTCAGACTCAGCAAGTACAAGTTTGAGCACAAGTCTCAGTGCTTCACTCAGTGCCTCAGATTCAGCCAGCACCAGCTTGAGTACAAGCCTCAGTGTCTCAATCAGTGCCTCAGATTCAGCAAGCACCAGCTTGAGCACGAGCCTCAGTGCCTCACTCAGTGCGTCAGATTCAGCCAGCACCAGCTTGAGCACGAGCCTCAGTACCTCAATTAGCGCTTCAGATTCAGCAAGCACAAGTTTGAGCACAAGTCTAAGTGCCTCAATTAGTGCTTCAGATTCAGCAAGCACCAGCTTGAGCACGAGCCTCAGTGCTTCAATCAGTGCTTCAGATTCAGCAAGTACAAGTTTGAGCACAAGCCTCAGTGCTTCAATCAGTGCTTCAGATTCAGCAAGTACAAGTTTGAGCACAAGCCTCAGTGCCTCACTCAGTGCGTCAGATTCAGCAAGTACAAGCTTGAGCACGAGCCTCAGTGCCTCAATTAGCGCTTCAGATTCAGCAAGCACAAGTTTGAGCACAAGCCTCAGTGCCTCAATTAGTGCTTCAGATTCAGCAAGCACCAGCTTGAGCACGAGCCTCAGTGCCTCAATTAGCGCGTCAGACTCAGCAAGCACAAGTTTGAGTACAAGCCTCAGTGCCTCAATTAGCGCTTCAGATTCAGCAAGCACTAGCCTGAGCACGAGCCTCAGTGCATCAATCAGTGCCTCAGATTCAACAAGTACAAGTTTGAGTACTAGCCAAAGTGCTTCACTCAGTGCTTCAGACTCAACAAGCACAAGCTTGAGTACAAGCCTCAGTGCCTCAATTAGTGCCTCAGAGTCATCAAGTGCAAGCTTGAGTACAAGCCTCAGTGCCTCAATTAGCGCTTCAGATTCAGCAAGCACTAGCCTGAGCACGAGCCTCAGTGCATCAATCAGTGCCTCAGATTCAACAAGTACAAGTTTGAGTACTAGCCAAAGTGCTTCACTCAGTGCTTCAGACTCAACAAGCACCAGCTTGAGCACAAGCCTCAGTGCATCAATCAGTGCCTCAGATTCAACAAGTACAAGTTTGAGCACAAGTCTAAGTGCCTCAATCAGTGCGTCAGATTCAGCAAGCACAAGTTTGAGCACAAGTCTCAGTGCCTCAATTAGTGCCTCAGATTCAGCAAGCACCAGCTTGAGCACAAGCCTCAGTGCATCAATCAGTGCCTCAGATTCAGCAAGCACAAGTTTGAGCACAAGTCTCAGTGCCTCAATTAGCGCTTCAGATTCAGCAAGCACCAGCTTGAGCACAAGCCTCAGTGCATCAATCAGTGCCTCAGATTCAGCAAGCACAAGCTTGAGCACAAGTCTAAGTGCCTCAATCAGTGCGTCAGATTCAGCAAGCACCAGCTTGAGCACAAGCCTCAGTGCATCAATCAGTGCCTCAGATTCAGCAAGCACAAGTTTGAGCACAAGTCTCAGTGCCTCAATTAGCGCTTCAGATTCAGCAAGCACCAGCTTGAGCACAAGCCTCAGTGCATCAATCAGTGCCTCAGATTCAGCAAGCACAAGCTTGAGCACAAGTCTAAGTGCCTCAATCAGTGCGTCAGATTCAGCAAGCACCAGCTTGAGTACAAGCCTCAGTGCCTCAATTAGCGCATCAGATTCAGCAAGCACAAGTTTGAGCACAAGTCTAAGTGCCTCAATCAGTGCCTCAGATTCAGCAAGCACTAGCTTGAGTACAAGCCTCAGTGCTTCAATTAGCGCATCAGATTCAGCAAGCACCAGCTTGAGCACTAGCCTCAGTGCATCGCTTAGTGCTTCAGATTCAGCAAGCACAAGTTTGAGTACAAGCCTCAGTGCATCGCTTAGTGCTTCAGATTCAGCAAGCACCAGCTTGAGCACCAGTCTCAGTGCATCGCTTAGTGCTTCAGATTCAGCAAGCGTAAGTGTAAGTACCTCTACATCACTTAGCGATAGCCTTTCAAGTAGCTTGAGTACAAGTGTGTCACAAGAGTCAAATTCATTCAGCTACAGTAAGGGTGATCCAACCAGCGAGTCTAAGCCAGAGTTTAACCTGCCAAGCTACCTCGCATCTGTAAGTGCAAGTACTTCAGCTTCTGTAAGTGATAGTCAGTCTATCTCTACTTCATTGAGTACAAGTGCAAGCATTTCAGGTTCAATCAGTGCCAGTCATGCTATCGCTGACGACTCACTTTCAGCAAGTGCCTACTTGAGCATGAGTGTCTCTGCTTCATTGAGCACATCCGCGAGTGTGTCACTGAGTGATAGCGCAAGCATCTCTACTAGTCTGTTTGAAAGTGCATCTGTATCTAGTGCTACAAATCATTCTCAAGCACCTAAGCCACAGCCTGCACAACCAGAAAAAGTCAAAGTTACTCCAAATGCTAAAGCTTTACCAAATACAGGAACTGCCAATAATCCATTAGCAGCGCTTGGATTAGGAATAGCAACGTTGGCATCAGCCTTTCTCAAGAACAAAAAGAAGAAAGAATCAGCGTCTGATGTCAATTTGGAAGACTAGTCTTAAATCTCAGTTAAAATGATAAAAACATTTTAGTGATGAAAAGCAAATCCCAGATAGTCATAGGCTATCTGGGATTTTTAATCTTTGTATGCGTAGAATGTGAATCGTGCTGAAATAAACTGAGGTAATTTCTATCTTTTAACTCTGAGCCTATAAAGCGGTGAGCTAAGCTAAATATTTTGAAATTTTGCTTTTCCTGCTTGTCTTTTATTGTGGTGAGAGGACCTTGCCGCCTGTTCTAGTTTGCTCTTAAGTGTGAAGAAAATAAAAGTTTCAAAATGAGCAAAAATAATTCGATTCTTTTTCAGAAAAGGCTTGTGAGATTAGGCTGGATGTTTTAAAATAGTATAGGAGATTATCCGCTATTTATTTTTCGGAGGAAAAGAAATGTCCATTAATTGGCAAGAAATTATATTTAGCTTTTTAGGAGGCTTGGGGCTGTTCCTGTATAGTATTCGTATGATGGGTGACGGCTTGCAGCAGGCAGCTGGAGACCGCCTGCGCTATTTCATTGATAAATACACGAGCAATCCTTTTTTAGGTGTGCTAGTTGGGATTGGGATGACAGCCCTGATCCAGTCTAGTTCAGGTGTGACAGTGATCACAGTTGGTCTGGTGAGTGCAGGTCTGTTGACTCTGCGTCAGGCTATCGGGATTGTCATGGGGGCCAATATTGGTACGACCGTGACTTCCTTCATCATTGGTTTTAAGTTGGGTGATTACGCCCTGCCCTTGCTCTTTGTCGGTGCGGTTTGCCTCTTTTTCACTAAGAATCGCTCAGTGAACAATGTCGGGCGCATCCTCTTTGGTGTCGGCGGGATTTTTTTCGCCCTCAATCTTATGAGTGGAGCCATGGAGCCTCTTAAAGACTTGCAAGTCTTTCGAGATTACATGGTTCAGCTGAGTAAAAATCCAGTCTTGGGTGTCTTTGTCGGAACAGGCTTGACTCTGCTCATTCAAGCATCTTCGGCGACCATCGGGATTCTGCAAAATCTCTATGCCAGCAATCTCATTGATCTGCAAGGAGCTTTGCCAGTCCTCTTTGGTGACAATATCGGAACGACGATTACAGCGATTATTGCTTCCTTGGGAGCTAATATCGCAGCCAAGCGTGTCGCTGGAGCGCATGTGGCCTTTAACGTTGTGGGAACAGTCATCTGTATGCTCTTCCTGCTGCCTTTTACATCACTGATTCAGTGGTTTGAGACAGCCTTGCACTTGTCACCAGAAATGACCATTGCCTTTGCCCACGGAACTTTTAATATTACCAATACCATTATCCAATTTCCTTTTATTGGCTTTTTAGCTTTCTTGGTTACCAAGTTGATTCCGGGTGAGGATGAGACCGTTAAATACGAATCTCTCTACCTAGATACGATTTTGATCGACCAAGCGCCATCACTGGCTTTGGGAAATGCTAAAAAGGAACTCCTTCACTTGGGTGGCTACGCGGCTAAATCTTTCGAATTGGCCTATGATTATATTATTAATTACGAAGAAAAATCCGCTGAGAAGGGTCATAAGACTGAGGAAGCCATCAACGCTATTGATGATGAATTGACTCGCTATCTGATTGTCTTATCTGGTCAACAGCTCAATCCAAAAGAGAGTGAAGTTTTGACTAGCATTTTGGACTCTAGCCGTGATTTGGAGAGAATCGGCGACCACTCAGAAGCTTTGCTGAATTTGACAGACTACTTGCACCGCAAGAAGGTGGAATTTTCACCAGCTGCCTTGGAAGAATTGGAAAATATTTATCAATTGACCTTGGACTTTATCAAAGAAGCTTTGACTTCTGTGGAAACAAATAATGTGGACTTGGCCAATAGTTTGGAGGCCAAACATGCGGAGATTGACAAGCTAGAACGCAGCCTGCGCAAGACCCACATTGCTCGTCTCAACAAGGGAGAATGTACGCCTCAAGCTGGGGTCAACTTCATCGATATCATTTCTCACTATACCAGAGTTGCTGACCACGCCATGAATTTGGCTGAGAAAGTACAAATGGAACAAATTTAAGACAGAAAGAGGCTGGGACAAAAGTCCTAGCCTCTCAATTGTCTTTGCATTATCGAGCAAGACGCAGTGGTTGAGTGGGCTCTATTACGCTGATTTCATCAGCTTTTACAGCCCTACTCAACTGTGCGGAGGTGGGACGACGAAAGCGAATTCTAACGAATTACCGATTTCTGTCCCACTCTCTTTTCTTGATTTAAATAATATAATAAATTTTTCTAAAAAAGAGGTATAGACCATTTACAAATAAAATAGAAAGCGTTATAATAGAGTCAATAGAAATAGAACAAGGGGAGGCAGTCAGATGCCTAAATATATAAAAGCCGATCAGTTCTTCTATCCTCAAGGGATTCGCAAGGGTGGATTTTTGGAAGTGATTGATGGAAAATTTGGAAAATTAGTAGAGGAAGTCTCTGCGGATGCAGAAGTGGTGGATTATACAGGCTACTCTGTCGCACCGGGTCTGGTGGATACCCATATCCATGGTTTTGGTGGGGTTGATGTCATGGACAATAACATCGAAGGTACCCTCCATACCATGAGCGAAGGACTTTTGACGACTGGGGTGACCAGTTTCCTACCGACCACGCTGACATCATCTTACGAGCAACTCCTAGCTGTGACGGAAAATATTGGTGCGCGCTATCAAGAAGCAAGTGGTGCCAAGATTCGTGGTCTCTACTTTGAAGGGCCCTACTTCACTGAAAAGTACAAGGGTGCCCAAAACCCAGCTTACATGAAGGACCCTCGTATGGATGAATTTCGTGCTTGGCAAAAGGCAGCTAATGGTCTGCTTAATAAGATTGCTTTGGCACCTGAGCGTGAGGGCGTGGAAGAATTTGTCCGCACCATCACTGATGAAGGTGTGACAGTTGCTTTGGGGCATTCTAACGCAACCTATAATGAAGCCAAGACTGCGGTCGAAGCAGGTGCTAGTGTCTGGGTGCATGCCTACAATGGTATGCGGGGCCTGACCCACAGGGAGCTGGGCATGGTTGGGGCTATGTACGAGCTGCCTCACACTTATGCAGAGCTGATTTGTGATGGTCACCATGTGGATCCCAAGGCCTGTGATATTTTGCTTAAGCAAAAGGGCCATGAACATGTAGCCCTCATCACAGACTGTATGACTGCAGGTGGGCTGGAAGACGGCGACTATATGCTGGGAGAATTTCCAGTGGTGGTAGCCAATGGTACAGCTCGTCTCAAATCGACTGGTAACTTGGCAGGATCAATCCTGCAGCTCAAAGACGGCCTGAAAAATGTGGTTGAGTGGGGCATTGCAAATCCTCACCAAGCAGTCATGATGGCCAGTCTTATCCCAGCAAAATCCGTCCACATCGACGATGTCTGTGGCCAGATCAAGGAAGGCTACGATGCCGACTTTATCGTGCTGGACGAGGATTTGGAGCTGGTTGCTACTTATCTGGATGGCGAAAAACGCTTTGAAGCTGCCTCCAGTGTTCTTTAATTGAGTCTCCTTATATTTTTAGAAAGGATGGGGTAACCTGTCCTTTTTAATGTGGAGCTACTTCTTTTTCCCTAGGATTTGCTAGAGGGACTTAGGAAAAGCTAGAATAGTTGGCGCAACTAGAAAGTCTCTGAGATATTTTTCTTAACAGATGGTAGGGCTTTCTCAATGAAAGAGAAGATGTTATAATAGGGTTATCACAGACGAGGAGGACAGGATGAAAAAGATTGATTATAAATTTATGGGAATGGGCTTGGTGTTCCTCTTCTTTGGATTGCTACTGCATCGTTTCTTGATATTTATTGCTGGGTTGGCCTTTATCATTTACAGTTTTTTTAGCCGAGGCATGGCTCCAACCAAGGAAAATATCTTTAAGCCAAAATTAGCCAAAAGAAAGAAAAAATAAGGAGAATAGATATGAAAAATTATACTCTTAACAATGGTGTCAAGATCCCAGTCTTGGGTTTTGGTACTTGGAAGGCTCAGGACGGAGAAGAGGCTTATGAGGCAGTCTTAGCCGCTCTGAAGGCTGGCTATCGCCACATTGATACAGCAGCTATCTATAAGAATGAGGAGAGTGTTGGTCGAGCAATTAAAGATAGCGGCATTCCGCGTGAGGAGCTCTTCATCACTACCAAGCTCTGGAATAGCAAGCATACCTATGAAGCGGCCTTGGAAGCCTTTGACAGCTCCATGGAGCGGTTGGGGCTGGATTATCTGGATCTCTACCTCATCCATTGGCCAAATCCTAAGCCTGTACGAGAAGACGGGGCTTGGCAAAAGCGCAATGCAGAAGTTTGGCGGGCCATGGAAGACCTTTATCAAGCTGGTAAGATCCGAGCGATCGGCGTCAGCAATTTCCTGCCTCACCATCTAGAGGCTCTGCTGGAAACAGCGCGCGTCACACCAGCTGTCAATCAAATCCGCCTAGCGCCAGGTGTCTATCAGACAGAGGCGGTGGACTTCTGCCGTGCCCATGATATCCTACTTGAAGCTTGGGGACCATTTGGCCAGGGCGAGCTCTTCCAAAATTCAGCTGTGCAGGCGATAGCAGATAAGTATGGCAAGACCATTGCCCAAATCGCCCTAGCTTGGAGCTTACAAGAAGGCTTCCTGCCCCTGCCTAAGTCAGTCACTCCGAGTCGGATTGCTAGCAATCTGGACTGCTTTGACATCGAACTGAGTCCAGCTGATCTAGAAATTCTTAAAAATATCAGCGGTTTGGAAGGCGGAGCACCTAATCCAGATGGGATGGATTTTTAAACCTCTGGCGGATATCTTTTTAGTTGAAATCAAGCTACTTGGTATCTTAGTGATTAGTATTTAAGGAAGTTTTATAGTGACCTAGGCCTCGGCCGGCCACTTTTCCTATAGATTCGTGGCAACCTAGGCCTCGGCTAGTCACTTTTCCTATAGTTTCACGGTAATCTAGGTCTCGGCTGGTTATTTTTCCTATAGTTTCGTGGTAATCTAGACCTCGGCTGGTCACTTTTCCTATAGATGCATGGTAATCTAGACCTCGAACGCTCTTTTCATTTCTACTTATAAGTTCCATCGCCCCTCGGTCATTTGTCGTCAAAAACAAGTGCCAGATGAGGGGTGATTTTGTGTCTTTTTCTTTTAAAAGGGAAGAAAAGGAGCTGGCAAGAGACTCCGTTTTTTGATAAAAATGCCCCTTTCAGGGATAAAAAATGACATTTTAGGGCAAGAGACACCAAGCTTCATCTCTACATGCTATACTTGCTTTATCAAACATATTGGAGAGGTTTTATGATAAACACTACTTACACCATTCGCCCCTTGTCTTATAGCAATCTGACTCACCGTGAGTTTGAGAGTCTAATGGTTGATTCCTATCAGGTGCTCACGATTTTTACAAGCTCCTATAGAGATGAGGATATGTATAGCAAGCACCTAGAAAGCTTTCATAGCAAACTAGAGCAGTTTCAGGTTCAATTGGCCAACGTAGAAAAGAAAGACTCTATGAGTCTCGTAGAACTAGACAAGGAGCGAGATAACGCTCTGGTTGGTCTGTTTACCTTGCATAAGGGCTTTGCCAAAATCAAAGATAGAGACTTGAAAGAAGCCCATGAAGTCTTGCTGCCAGTCTTTAAAAAGTATAAGGATATCACCAAACATACCAATGCTGTCGCAACGGCTGAGATTAAGAGTCTGCTCAAAACATTGCAGGAAGAGCCCTATCAGGGAGCTGTGACGAGTCTAGGCCTTTTCCCTATGCTGACGGCTGTGATAGCAGCCCAAGCGGACTATGATAAGGTAGAAGCAGAAGCGCGTGCAGCCAAGTCAGCCAAGGAAGTTGGTAAAACCAAACAGCTACGCAGTGAAATCTCCCGTACTTACGACCTCTTTGTGCGCTACACAGCAGCCGTCGCAGAAGCCTATCCAGAGAGAGCCCACTTGGCTAAGCTCCTCAAAGACCTCAACACAATCCGAGACAGCAAGCGCCGTTTAGTTGGCACAAATAAGAAAACAAAAACGGAAGAAGCAGGAGAGAAAACAGCATAAAGAGAGCCCCCTTAGAAGGAAGATTCTGAGGGGGATTTCTGTGGTTTTGTGATAGTTTTTTAGTAAGTAGAGACAATAAATTAAAAAATAACTTATTTCAAATTGTCAATATCACGGATGAAAAGTGAGCGTAACATTGTATTCTCTGTTTTTTTAACTCCTAAATCAGTCCTCATATGGTTCATTATTTCTTCTGATTTATCAAGTAGTTTTTGTCTATCAGTATTTTCGAAAGAAAGCAATATAAACTCAGACCATGATTTTACAACGTTTTTAGACCCCCATAAAGAAAGACTTTGATTAAGAGTTAGTATATCACTTTCTAATTCATGGTAATTTTGATCTTTATTTTTTGCTATTTTATAGATTATCGCTACAAATTGTTCATAAGGTTCTTCTCGTTTTTGCGTTAAATATTCTCTTTTTTGTTGTTGTCGTTCCCAAATAAGTTTGGCAATAGTAGACGCAATTGAGATTGTACCAGACACTAGAGCTACAATAATAACAGTATCCAGTGTTGGTAGGTTATTAAAAAATGTGATTGAGAATAGTATTGCTTTTACTAGTGCCCAAAGGCTAAAAATGAGAATAGCAATTGCAATAATTTGACCAATACGATATGAAATTTTTTCCATTATAGCTCCTTTAAATTAAAGATACTCTTATTTTACAGTATTAAGATTAAGGAATCAATATTTTTTAGATAGTTGTACATCTCCTATTATACTGAAAGCATAAGCTGAAGAAATTAAATATTTTTAAATATAGAAATATCAAAATAGTGTTATTTTAGTATAAAAATACTTTATGGTTCGTTGAGAAACTGATAAAATAGTTCGAAGATAAGCCATAAAATTATAACTAGGGATTGAATAAGGGAATTCAATTGTTGATTAGATATAATTTAGAGTATAGGAGATGAGGATTGTTATGGATAAGTTAGCTATTTTTCAAATATTGGGTGAGTTTTTAAATTCACAGTTTATCAGTTCAATGCTCGGTGCTCTTTTGGGTGCTGGGGTAGCGGTGTATATTGCAAAGCTTCAAAATAAGCAACAACTTAAACAGTTGAAATATGAACATAAGCTACAACGAGAATTTTTTGAAAAACAAGAAGAGAACGAAAGGGAACGTATATTTTTACAATATACTATTGAGCGTGCAGAGCGTTCGTATGAGATATTGAGTGATTTAAGAAGTGCTAAAAAGTTATTTGTAGATGCAATATTTGAATTGATGAAGAGCCTCCCTAATGATTTAGAATTAGATGAAGATATTGAATTTGAAAAACATTTTTCCTTGTTATATGCAGAGTATCTGATTCCTAAATACGACTCTATTATAAAATTAAGAGATATGTTATTACTAACTCTGGTTATCCAGGATGATATTGAACTATCTAGGTTAAAAGAAGAAGTTCGTAAGGAAGTTGCAATCTTTGTAGACTATCACAAAAAAATAAGTCAAGTAAAGATTCTTGAAGAGTATAAAGAAGTAGCTGATGATTTTATGAGTAAGTCAAAACTGACTGAAAAATGTGACGAATTAAGGACTTATTTAACGAAGTATATAACAGAAACTACATTTAGGCTAGTTTCTCCTGAGAGAATGGCTGAGAAGGTACTAAAACAAACAAAAGGGGATTTAAATATTCGATTTAAAGTTGTAAGAAAGGAGAATATGAAAGGGGCAACTGAAGATTAGATTTGAAACTTTTAATAGAAATTGGAGAAAACTTAGACAATGTATACTTGTCCTCCAAAAACTACACAAATAATTTAAGAAAAAGATTTAGTTCTGTATTGGACAGGGCTAGGTCTTTTTTGTTTAAGTAGTTTGTTCCTCTGTATAGTACTTTCTCGTTAGTTTGCTCGTTTCAAGTTATCCATTATTTCACGGATGATAGTTATGAATTATGCCCATATAAGTTAATTTCCTATTAAAAACACCCCAATCGTTAGATTTAATGCCTAACTTTTGAGGTGTGCTTTTTTATTGCAATCTGCTTTATTTATCAATACAATTTCAAATCACGAGGGTCAACTGGGAAGGTTGGATTGTATGGGTTGTGACGTAGTTTGAAGTGTTTGACATCTTCGATGGTTTGAGTTCCAGATAGTTGCATGACTGTTTTCAATTCGGCATTTAGGTGTTCAAAGACTTGGCGTACACCGACGCTACCACCAAGGGCTAATCCATAAATGACAGGTCGTCCAATGGCTACCAAGTCTGCTCCTGAAGCTAAGGCTTTAAAGACGTGTTGGCCGCGGCGAATACCAGAGTCAAAGACAATTGGTACACGTTTATCAACTGCTTCAGCGACTTCTTGAAGCGAGTCAAATGCAGCTGGTCCACCGTCGATTTGGCGGCCACCGTGGTTGGTTACCCAGATTCCAGAAGCACCTGCGGCAAGTGAACGTTCAACGTCTTCACGGCATTGAGGGCCTTTGACATACACAGGGAGTCCTGAGTATTCAGCGATAAATTCTACATCTCGTGGCGACAGGCGTTGTTTAGCTGATTTGTAAACAAAGTCCATGGACTTACCAGCACCTTCTGGTAAATATTCTTCAACGATAGGCATGCCAACTGGGAAAACAAAGCCATTGCGCTTATCAACCTCACGATTGCCTCCTACAGTCGCATCCGCAGTTAGGACAATGGCTGTGTAGCCTTCTGCCTTGACACGATCCATGATATGGCGGTTAATCCCATCATCTTTACTGAAGTAAAATTGGAACCAGTGTGGTGTTCCTTGGAGGGCTTGAGAAATTTCTGGAAGATCAACAGTGGAGTAGGAGCTGGTTGTATAAAGAGAGCCAAACTCATGTACACCACGTGCAGTGGCTACTTCCCCTTGCTCATTTGCTAATTTATGGGCTGCAACAGGCGCCATGATAATTGGTGAAGACAGCTTTTCTCCAGCAAACTCAATCTCAGTGCTTGGATTTTCTACATCACAGAGTGTATGAGGAACAATGAGTTTATGGTTAAAGGCTCGAATGTTCTCGCGCAAAGTGAAAGTGTCCTCAGCACCACTTGCAATATAGCCAAAAGCAGCTTTGGGAATGACTTGCTGTGCCATAGGTTCCAGATCATAGGTGTTAATAAAATCCACAGGGCCTTCGGCATTGCTTGTTTTGTATGACATAAAATGTCCTCCTTGATAAAAGTAAACGTTTACTTTTTTGATTTACAGGAACATCTTAACTCTTTTTCATGTCATTTTCAAAAATTTTGTCTGGAAGTTTCAGATTGCAATAGAGACGATAAATATTTTTTATCATTGTGATAGAAAATACATATTATCCAAACATGTCTTTTAGTGCTACAATAGCTGTATTATTCCTAGATGGGAGGTTCTCTTTTGGATTGGTCCATTGTTGAACAATATCTACCATTATATCAAAAGGCATTTTTTCTAACCCTACATATCGCAGTTTGGGGCATTTTAGGAGCTTTTCTAGTTGGTTTACTTGTTAGTATCATCCGACATTATCGCATCCCTGTTTTGGCACAGCTAGCCACAGCTTATATTGAATTGTCGCGAAATACGCCTCTTTTGATTCAACTCTTCTTTCTCTACTTCGGGCTTCCCCGAATAGGGATTGTCCTTTCCTCGGAGGTCTGCGCCACACTTGGTCTTATCTTTTTGGGAGGCTCCTATATGGCAGAATCCTTCCGAAGCGGGCTAGAAGCAGTTAGTCAAACCCAGCATGAGATTGGCTTAGCGATCGGTCTGACACCCGTTCAAGTTTTTCGCTACGTAGTCTTGCCGCAAGCAACAGCAGTGGCTCTGCCGTCCTTCAGTGCCAACGTAATTTTCTTGATAAAGGAAACCTCAGTTTTCTCTGCCGTTGCCCTAGCCGACCTCATGTACGTTGCCAAGGACTTGATTGGGCTTTACTATGAGACAGACATCGCACTGGCTATGTTGGTAGTAGCCTATCTTATCATGCTCCTGCCTATATCATTGTTCTTTAGTTGGATAGAAAGGAGGCTCCGCCATGCAGGATTCGGGAATACAAGTACTCTTTCAG
>ERZ773059.916-NODE-916-length-15319-cov-29.060993_pt1 | contig 15319 bp, 22 predicted proteins | sample MGYA00580514_ERZ773059 | MGnify/ENA primary metagenome ERZ773059 (study PRJEB29015, sample SAMEA2737981) | human oral metagenome | biome: human oral; feature: human-associated habitat; material: dental | place: China | collected 2056 ...
AATGCCAGCATTCAGGTCCCTTTAAGCAGATTGTAACGATTTTATAACACCTTTCGATATAGATAGCATGATTGAAGTTCTCTATCAATGGCAGAAAGAGCTGACTGCTTCCGGTCGAGCCCCAGGCACTATAGTGTTACGAATATCACACGTTCGAAGAGTCCTAGAAGCCCTAGGAAAACCTCCCAACCTCATATCTAGACATGATCTTATCGAATGGCTAGCAGATCAAGACTGGAAACCAACATCACGGGAAAGCATGCATGCCTCTATCAAACTTTTTTGGCGATGGGCTGTACAAAATGGATACTGTCCCGAAGACATCAGCACTACCCTCCCGATGATACGCAAGCCTAAGGCTGTGCCTAAGCCTATCCCTGATGAGATTCTGCTACACGCTCTGGCAACTGCACCACCAGCGGTGCAGCTTGCCATTGAGCTTATGGCCATGTGTGGTCTACGAAGGGCGGAATGCGCAGCAGTTCATTCAAGAGATATTCAGTCCACTGGTAGCGGTTTTATGCTTCGTGTGAGGGGAAAGGGCGGGCATGTGAGGCTAATACCATGCCCCCCGCATCTAGCAAAAGCTGTTCTTGCAGCGCATGGCTGGGTTTTCCCGGGGAGGGCTGGGGGTCATATGTCCCCAGATTGGTTGGGAAAACGAGTGAGCAAGGCGCTACCGCCGGAGTGGACGGCTCATAAGCTACGCCACCGCTATGCCACTGTGACGTACCAAAAATCGCACGATATACGGGCTGTTCAAGAGCTTTTAGGCCATTCCTCGGTGGCGACCACTCAGGTTTATGTGGCTGTGTCGGAGGATGCGGTGATGACGGCGGCTTCGGCGGCGTGGGAGATTTCGGCTTAGTTTCTGGGTACGGTTACCCAGGTGAGGGTGCCGGCGTAGGTGGCGTTTTGGGCGAGTGGTGTTTCTTCGAGGCGTGTTAGTTTTCCGTCTGGAGTGAGCTTCAGGATGATAGCGACGGGCGTGCCGTCGGTGGTGACGCCGTTTAGGGTGGAGTACCAGGTATCTTTTGGACGATCAGTCGCATTGTTTAGTTTGCCAGGGAAAAGTTCCGGTGCCTGGGTGAAAGTTCCGGTTTTGATTAGCAGGGTAAGCATGCCGACCCTACCTATCCGGTAGAGTGTCGCGTGTGTTTCGGGGAAGCTGTTATTTACGCTAAATCCGCTGGAAGCAGCGAACCACAAGCCTGATAGCCTGGTGGCATTATTGCGCTGCCAGGCCGGATAGTATTTGATTTCGTCGGCCCCATTGGGGTCAAGGAAAATTACTCCTTGGGTATCTATCGTGGCCATTATGCGTCCTTCCATGTGGTCGTGGCGTTACCCCATGTGGTGGTAGCCGTAGAGAACCGTTTAGGCACGCGGGGTAGCGGTGGGATAGGTGTTGGCGGTTTCGGTTGTGGTTTTGGTGGTAGTGGTGGGATAGGTGGCGGTGGTGGCGTGGGCGTGGGCGTGGTCGCGGTGCGGTTGCCCCAGGCGCAGTAAAAGTCGTGGGTCACATAGTTGGGATGAACAGTCAATGTGCCGCCGATGGGGTAGTAGTCTTGGATGGTTTGGCTAACCCCCCAAATGTCCGCTGATAGTCTGTCACCATTGATTTTGATTTGCCTACCTGGGACTTCCCAGCATTCCCAGAGGTTAAGATCATTGATGATACCGGGGAGGCGGCGGGTGTCCACTCGCATTTTTCGGGGCCCACCAGGCTGGAGTAGCGCTACCGCTGCATGGCTTCTGGCCATGGTACTTATCCCCCCCGTATTAGGGCAATACGGTGTATCCAAAATAATAGTATTGCCCTTATCGGTATCGCGGTGCCGGCGGATATCGTAGCCGGCCTTTTCTTCCTTTTCTTCGCCAAAAATCCCCCCGGCAGTATATAGGATCGTTGAGGGGGAGTTCGATTCATTGAAAAGATAGGTCGGGGAAAGATCAATAACCTTATCGGCGGGGAGTACCCACGGGGATCCTCCCGTCGGGTTATCTAGGCTATACAGGGTGGAAGCCAAGCGTTTCCAGTCGGGGCACCAGACCGGCCAGGCACCAGGATGCCACACTAACGATTCGGCTAGTTGTTTTACCGTAAGCGTCGCTTCTTTCGGCATCGCTAAATAGGCGTCATTTCCGTGATAATATATGAAGTCTCCTAAATTATTTTTTGCCGCTTTATATCGCGCACCATAGTCCCGGTAAGTAGCGGAGTATTTCACCTGATTAGTGAATGCCACTGACCAGGTTGGGGATTCTGTGGCCTCAATCTGCAATGTATGACGATCATGCAGATTGGAATAGTCCTGGTGAAAGCCCTTTACCGTATCAATAAATCCCTGAAATATAACAATATTCGGGTTTTTTGACGAGATAATAATTTCAGAATTTACCCAGTGCAAAAGCGTGTCAGACATGAATTTTTTTGGCAGCGAAATAGCCATAGACAATGTCCTATTGCTGGGCGGTTTGTAAAAATTCTCACGCCCCCAATGAATACTTAAATTATCAAGTATAAATGCCAAATTATAATCATAATCCCAATCAGCATTAGTGACCTGAATTTTCAGGTTGTCTCCAATAGCCATAGTTCATCGCCTCATTTTCGCGTCGTACTCATCGAGGATTCGGCGGATTTCCCTACCGGTTTCCACGCTGTCAATGGGGCCGTTGATGGTGATGTGGAACGTTACTTGGGTGGTGCCGCCTGGCATAAGGTTGGGGAGGCGGAAGGTGCCGGCAGCGGCGAAGCCACCGGTGGCGGCGTTGATTGAGGCCATGACGACACCACCACCGCCACCAGCGGCGAAGAACCCGCCACCGCCGTCACCCCCGCCGATACCCCCAATACCACCAGCAGCATTCAAGAAATCCGTGATCCACTCGAACGCGGATTTGATTTTCTCGATCAACCCGACAAACAGGTCCTTCAACCAGCCCAAGTGTTTACTGACCTTGAGCACCGCATCAACTAGCCCTTTGGCCAGGCCAATGGCGAGTTTAGCGATGATGCCGATGAGTGCTGAGGTGGCGGGTGCCATGGCCTCGAAAAGCTCAACAATGGGTGGCAAAAGGTCAACGATCAAATCGGCCAGGGGTGGCAGCAGCGGGGTGACGGCTTCAACCAGTTTGATGAAATACCCGGCTATTTGAAGAAGGATGGGCAGTATCGCCTGAATGATACGAATAAGTGCCGGTAGCAGGGCTTCGGCGACTTTCATTATCGGCGGTATCAGTGGTAGACAGGCCTCGACTAGCTGCATGAACAACTTGGCCAGCTCAGGCAGCAGGGGGGCTACGGCTTCGAGAATCTGGCCCAGGGCGGGAAACAGGAATTGCGCAATCTCGCCGATGACGGGGATGAGCATTCGGCCGGTGTCGGCTAGGATGCCGATAGCCTCGATGATAGTGGGGATGATGGGGGTTACGGCTTCTATGGCCATGCGCAACATGTCGCCGATGAGGCCGGCGATATCGCCGACTAGTGGGGCGACGGCGGACACGGCTTCGGCTAGGGCGGTGCCGATGAGGGCGACAACTTCGGCCAGGGGGGCAAGCAGCGGGGCGACGGCTACCACCAGGTCGGCAATGGCCTGGGCGACGGGCCCAAACATGGGCGCTAAGATGTTGAGGGCTTCGACTAGGGCCTCACCGGCTACCTGGGCGATGGTGGAAAACGGGCCTATCAGGCCCTCGACGGCAACGCCTAGGGCGCTGAAAATGCCGCCGAACGAGGGACCAAGGGCGATACCCAGCTCAACGACTAGATCAAGCAGGGGCCCTATGAGATTCGACAGGCCCTGTAGGGCTTGGCTCATGCCCTCAATGAGCACGGTAGTGGCGCCGGTGGAAGCATACTCAGTGAATTTCTCGCCTAGGGTGGCGAGTACCCCGCCAAACGCCTCACCAAACGTCGACGCGACCCCATCAAGCCCAGTACCAATAGATAAAACGCCTTCTAACAGGGTGTTCATGCCGGGACCCAGGGCCTCGGTGAACTGGCCAGAAGCCGCAATGAGTTTTTCCAGTTCGCCCTGGTTGTCGGCGATAGTTTCGACCATGCCACCCATGAGGGTGCCGACCGCCCCACCAAGGCCGGCCAGGGGTTCCTGTAGCTCCCCCATGAGTCCACCTAAACGTTCGAAGGGGCCTTCCAACGCACTGGCGAACTCGCCACTCACCGCTTCTTTCAGCTGGTCGAAAGGCTCAGAAAGGCCTTGGGCGGCCTCTTTGATACCATCAACACCCAGCATGACGGCGCCTAGGGCGGGGCCGGCCACCGCGGCCAGGGCAGTGGCGCCGGCCGCCACCTGACCAATCGCACCGCCGGCAATCGCAAGACCAGACGCGACAGATGTGCTAATCGCTGTAAGCTTCGTGAACTCGGCACCAAAGTGGCCGACATCATCGGCGGCTTTTTTAAAGCCGTTGCCGGCCGCTTCGCTGACGATGCGCACGGATAGCACAGCAGTCTTAGCCACGGAAAGTTTACTCCTTACTGTGTATTTCTTCTAGCACGTCAACCATGGTGAATAGCATCTGGTCGTCCTCTTTCAGTAGGACGCTGGGGGGGATGTGGGTTAGAACGGAGAGATAGGCGATGAATCGCCCTGCTGACCCATCTGGGTAGGGGTGGTATCACCACCCAGGAAATCCTTGGTGTCGATGGTGGCGTCGTACACGTTGTCGCACCATTCTTCGAACGTGCCTTCGAATTTTCCGGTTCGGGTGGCGGCCTTCCACGACAGGAACGCGGCCGCCCTCATCGGCGACTCCTGCAAGGTGCCCCACTGGCGGACACGTGCCGTGTTCTCGTATGCCACTTGGTCGGCCAGGATGGTAGATACTGTGAATTTTTCGCCCTGAACTGGGTAAACAATAATTTTCATGGGGTTAAAACTTTCTGTCTAGTTTGCGGAGGATTTTTTCGATGTGCGCCTGGTAGGCGACTTGCCAGGCTTCTTCGGTTTTCTGGGCGGCCTCGCTGATCCACGGGTGCGGCTCGATGCCGCGGGCCGGCCAACCCCAATGGATTGGCCCAGCATACGGCACCAATTTCTTACCGGCGCGCACGATGCCGGCACGAAGAGTCGCCCCCACGCGAATGGATTCTGTAAGCGCCAGGGTGCGCTTCGGTGCCATGGCCATGGCCACCGGAATAACAATCTGGGCAGCAGCGCGGTTGGCGTCCTTGAGTTCACTCATGTCACCGCCGGCACGGCGGAGCTCACGGCGGAGCTCACGCATGCCGTGGGCATGACCGGCGACGCTGAAAAACCCGGAATTATCCATTTTGCCTATTTATTCGGTGGTGTGTACGTTGGGTGGCCAACGCATTTCCATTCAAAATCAGAGGTGGGTTTCTTCCCGACTTCGCCGCCTAAATCAATTGGCGTGATGACGACGCGGCCGGATACTTGCCCCTCGGCGGTGCTATCGGGCACGAACTGGAAGGGCGTTTCTTTGCCGCGGTTTTTCCATGACCAGTCGACAATACCGTCTTTTTTGAGCTCTTGACGTGCGGTAACAGACAGGGTAGCGGTAAATTTCCGCTCCCCCGCCTCGACGTTGCCGGCCAAGAACAGTTCGTCATCTTCCTGGTCGACTGACCACGTGACCTTGGCGGATTTTGTCAGGGTGCTGATTTCGAGTTGGGAGCCGGTTTCCCCAAAGATCAGGGTGCCGGGACCCACGGTATACCCGGTTGCCATAGGTTTTCCTTTCTAAAAATCGTAGGTAAGCGTGAGCGCCGGCAGTACGGCGCCTTGGCCGGGGAGCTGCAGATTGGTAATATCGCATTTCGTGGGGGGCGGTAGCACGGCGCCGACTTGTTCCAGCATTTCGCACAGCTGTGCTAACGCACTGGTGCTACCAAGGTCGCGGGCTACCAGGGTCACTTGGTACTCGCCCTCGATCACCTGGCCGGAAAGGTACTGGGCGTCGATTTCGGACACCATTACCCACGCCCCTGGGACGGGGATTTGGTCGGGCCTCAGGGTGGCTTGGATGCCGGCACGACGGAGCTTTTTAGCGATTTGCCCTAACTGCTTAGGGAGGTCCATTGGTTTCATGGTTGCCGCCTATCCGACTTGTGGCTTGGTCCAGCCACCTAGGCCTAGTAGTTGGGACACATGTGGGTCGGACCTGGCGACGTGGGCGATGCCACCGTCGCCGAACACCTCGACGCCACTGGGGGTGTTTCGGCGTCGGTAGATGGTGGCGGCTAGCATGACGGCGCCTAGGTGGATAGCGGCCGACCAGGGATTTTCCGGGTGGAAGCCGCCGACCCAAGCGTTCACAGCGTCAACGGCGGGTTGTAGCTCGGCAAGGGTTTGGGGTGAGGCGTCACCTAGGTGGGTGGCCACCGCATCAGCGCTGATCTCACCCATTAGGGGCCTACCGGCTTCTGAATGCTGACTTTGACTAGGCCATCTGGGCGGTTGAGGATACGGGCGGTGTAGCCGAAGCCGGCAATATCCCGGCCGCCTTTGGCGATGTTCTCGGCCTCGACACGGATAGGTGCACCACCGCCAAGCTCGTAGAAAGTCGCGGCCTGCTTGCAGCCAACAATCATGGTGCCTTTTTCCACAAACTCAGAAGCGGTCCACGTGCTGGGATCACTCACCGGGGTGAGATTCATGTATTCCGGCATGTCTAGCCGTGTGAAGGTCATGAGTGATTCGATATCATCAATGGACACCAAGACGAACGAGGCGGGGCATCGAACGTTTTTTCGGATTTGTAGGGCGCCGCGGGTAGCGGCACGCAAAGCGTCGGGGGCGGTGATAGCGGGTTGCTTTGCCGCTTCGGCCACTAGCCACGCCCCGGTATCTTTATCGGTCTCGATAGCATACGACTCGGCCATAGCAGCCCAGTAGGCGGCCAGCAGTTCGGTCTGTCCGAAATCCCAGAAGCGGCGGTCAATGTCGTTACCGCCGGCCCAGTAGGTGGCATCCACAGTGACCTGTTCCACCTCAGCCTTGCTGGAATGGATAGGCTTTTTATCGCCCTCCCACTTCGCCATGGTTGGCTTCGTTTTCCACCGGTATCCAACAGCCTTCGGCCCCTTGAGCTCAGCGCTTGTCAACAGGTTGACAATCTCACGGGTGTATGGTACGCCATTCCACAACTCGCCGACCCATTCGGGTTGGATACCGTCTAGCATTCCGGTTTGGGTGATGTCGACTAGTTCGGCGTAGACGCTATCGCGGGTGCGGCGCCCTACGGCGGCGTCGGCCAGGATTTGGATAGCATCAGCCAAGGCGGCCTTAGTACGGGACTCGGTCTTAGCCCCACCAGTGGGGGTGACCAGGCCCCGAATAGTGCCGGCCTGGGCGGTGGTGTCTTCTTTCTTCTCTTCCTTTTGGGAGGCGTCCTGGGCGGTCACCTTTTCCACACGTGCGTTCGAAAACGCGGGGAACGGCACCATCGCCACACCGGTGAGCACTGACCGCCGGACGTTTCGGCCACCGCCTTCGCGGATAATGCCTTTGGCCTCGATGCTGAATGAATCGACGATATGTTCGCGGGCACTGGCCAAGACTTTGTCGCCGGCGGGGCCGGAACCGATAGTAAACTCAGCGAACAGTCCTTCTTTTCGGGCTTCGCAGTGGGTCATGACACCTACTGGTACGCACGTGCCGTCAGGGGCGGCATGGCCATCCAATAGTTTTACCCGGCTAATATCAGAGGGCACGGTAATGGCGTCGGCGTTGGCGAACACCAACTCGCCGGCGGTGGTGTTACCGGCATCCCCAAAGGGGAGAATGCAGCCACTAATTTTCCGTTCGGTGGCGGAAGCGTGGGCGATTTGAAGATTACTAGCGGGCTCGACGGCGGTCATGGCTGCATCATCGGCGGCTTGTAGTTTTTCATCCATGGGTATTTGTGTCTTCCTTTTTTGTCACTGTGACGTCCTGGTCTGGGGGCGGTGGTGCACCCAACCATTGGTTGATTTGTTTGTCGATTTGTGGTATAGCGATGATGCGCTGGATAGCGGCTACGACGGCTAGGGTGGACACGACGGCGGGGAGGGTTTCGATGCCGGCGGCTTTGGCGATTTCAGGCAGCAGAGGCATCAGGCCAAGAGCTGTAATGACGGTCGTTTTTACCGTTTTGCGCCACTGGCGGTTCATTCTGCCCTTCCTTCCGTTGCTGTATCGTGCGGTAGCTAGCCATGACCCAGGCGGCAAGGATCATGGCCACCAACACCACACCCGAAATCAAACCTGCTACATAAATCAGTGCCATGGTCACCACTTCATCGTGTCCTTGGTGTTGGGAACGCCTTGTTTCTCGGCGATAGCCGCTATGGTGTCGGTGAGGGTGCGGCCGCCGGTCTGGGGCCACCCGGGGTAGCCACTACCCGGCCCACACAATTGATCGCGGATAGTGCGGCACAGGTCGCGGGTCTCGATGAGTAGTTGCCGGTCAGATTCAGTGAGCATGTCAGGTTTCGGGCTTTCCGTGTTGGTGGCCATGGCGAAATAATGATCCCTAGCAGCGCTCATATAGCGGTCCCGTAGAGCGCCACTGAGCTGGTAGGGGCATGAAGTCTGGGAAAAATAACTGTGTGGGAAAACGTTTGATTCCCAGATAGGCATGCCCAGGTCGTAGGCGTGGCAGAGGGCAGCAACAAGGTGAGCCCCGTTGTCGATGGTTTCGCTGCTGATAGGCCAACTGGCGGCGGCACCGGCGGTGTTGGCATGCTCGATGCCAATGGATTTGGCGTTGGCGGTGGCGTTGCCGGCGTGCCATGCTACATCCCAGTCGTTGACCAGCTGTCCGATAGTGCCGTCTACCTCAACTTGGTAGTGGGCACTGGCTTCGCGGTCTTGCCAGATGCGGTAGCAATCCTCGGTGCTGAGGGCTACGCCGGCGTTATGATGGATCACTAGAAACTCAATTGGCCCCGGCCTACCAGGTGAAAAATGCTTATTCATCAGGCAGTATTTGTCGGGCTCTAAATCATGCCAGTTTTTCATTGTGTGCGTTTGTTTCCTTGTTCGTCGTCGGGGCCGGAATACCTGTCGTCGGGGATACTCACCAGGTCGGAGGTGTCGAAAGCAATACTGTAACCAGGGGGCACGACGTCGTCTTGGCCTAGGCGGGCGGCAATCGGGCCCATGAAACTGTCAAGGCAGTAATCGAGCAGTTCGGCGTTTCTAGCATCCACATTGGAGTAGCGCATAGTGCCATCTGAGGTGCTAGCGTCCAAAACGATCGAGGGAATGCCAGTGAGCTGTGCTAGTTGTACCGCTTGGGACTGAACGCCTTCGACCAGCAGTTTGCTGTCGTAGGTGCCGTGGGTTTTGACTTCTACACTCTGGTTGGTAAACGACACTGCCCCGTTGGGGTTTTGGCGGGCACTGATCCAGCCGTCTATGAGGGCGTTTTTCTCGGCATCACTGAGCGGTGCCCCACCTACCTGTTTGATTTCCGTGTGCGGAATCGGGATACGCACAGCCCTGTCTAGCCCCTTGGCAAGGTTGACCCCGGTGAGCAACGCATCAGGGTACTTCAGGATTCCCTCGTCAATACCGGGGATCAGGATTACCTCGGCCGGGTCAACAATTAATCCTTGGTAGGTGACCTGTCCCTCAGGGGTCAGTTGCCAGTCTTCCATGGGTACTCGGTCGGCGGCCACAATGGCACCGCTGGTGTCGCGCTGTACTGCCCACAAGCTCCACCCGTAGAAAAGTAGATCATCGACGGTCCAGACCATGCGGTGATACGGGGATATCGGCCCATTACTTGCGCTCATCCACGGCAGTTCCTCCCCCGTGTCTTCATTTCCCTTCTGGAGTACCAGCGGGGATTTCGCCACCGCTGAGCAGATAACGCGACGTGCTTTGGCAATGGTGGGCAACGACATAGCTTCGCGGCGGGTGATACGGATAACCGTGGGGTCTGGCACCACGATTGAGCGGAGGATATCACTGGGTGCCCAGGGGGACGCCGGCGTGAGCGCGGCCGCCTGGGCGGGTAGCGCTAGCGCCTTCCGAAGATTGGTGACTATCCCCATAGGGGATACTATGGTCGCTCACCACGACATGGGCACGAATCCCCAGCTAAAGCATGTTGTTTCTCATGTTTCTTCGTGCTCTTCCGGCAGCGCGGTAGTCACCATGCGCTTTCAGGTGCATTGCTTGCAGATACCAAGCTTGTCTCTTGGTAGTGGCGATAGCACGCCATTCACACAGGGGGCATGTAACCACCGCACCCGTATAATCACTCCAGTCAATTGTGCTGTCGGCCATTATTTACTCCAGATCAGGGGGGCCGGCATTTCGGCCTCGGGTGGCGCCGACCAACGGCGGAGTGCCAACACGGCGGCCTCTAAGCGGGGTATCGTGGTCGCCCCCTTGGTGCGGCTCAGGGCACGCCCCCGGTCGGCGATGTGCCGGATACTCATGCCGCTTATCTCGGCACGGAGGTCAGGGTCGGCACGGAGTAAAATACTTTGGTTGCGCACGCCGGAAAGCAGGGTTTCGGTGCCGATGGTTTGATCGTCGATAGTGGCATGTAAAATGCGGTCGTGGTGGGTGACAGTGAGTTCTTCGGCTAGGGATGCGGCCGGACCCTTCGGGTCGATAGTGATGGTTTTCACGTGGTCGGTGGCCAGTAGCCGGCCGATAAAATCCGGGGCCCAGCTCACCCCAGGCCTGGCGTCGATGACCTCAATGGCCGGCAAACCGTCAATGGTGCCGCACGCAACGACCGCGGCATCGCGTCGTTCCCACCCAACAGCAATACCAATATCCACGGGGCCGGGGTCCAACGGTTTAGTGGTCTCTATGGCATCTAGTTGCCCCGCGGTGACGATCTCCATTTTCGTAGTCGTACGCCGGTTGCCGTAAGCCCTGGCAAATTCACTAAGCGGCATGGTGGCGAACATTTTTTCCAAGGTCTCCATGGTGAGGCCCTCACCCGCGGCCGGGTGACGCCGATAGACCAAATCCAAGTCGGTGGGGTCTTCACCTTCACGCAAGCCATAGTCGGCGATAACCACGGAAGGGCTGGGATTCGCCCTGGCCTCATCGACTATTGCATGCCAGTAGGTGGACTCACCGTCACCCTCGGTGCTGGTGCGAAGGATCAACACACCCGGCCAGATGCTGTAGCGGGTGGTCGTGGCCGGCATCTGCGCCTGATCCAGCGCGCGCCCTTCTAGCTCACTACGGGCCCAGTCTTCGTCATCGTGCAGGAAGTCAGCCTGTTTGCCGTGGATGTATTGGGCGGTTGGTGGCATCGGCCGGAACTGACTATCCGTAGCAGGCACAACTAGCCTGGTGTCGCCGGCACCGTACTTCACCTTGGCCACCGATTGCAGGTACCTATCAGCAGGCGTTGCCACTTCTTGTATCCAGTGGTCCCTGGCCGCCTGGCCAGTCTGTGCCGTGTACCAACAGCGGGCCCCTGGTTGTATCAGGGTGCGGTGCAGGCCAATGACGCAACCGTTTTCGGTTTTCCCCGCCTGGCGGGGCACCCCCACAATCCCCAGGGAGTGCGCTAGCCGGCCGGTAACCGGGTCGATCTCTAGCAAAACATCGTTGAGTTTGGACTGCCACCGCTTCCTAGGCCGGCCGATAAAATCCCCCAGCTTGGCGACCGCCGGCCCCAACGTTTCCCTAGACGGGTCACGCTTGGTGTGATACCGGGGTTCAGCTAGCGGTGGGAGTGGCGAGGTCACGGAGCAGCTCGCTGATATTGTCGTTGGTCTCGGCAGCACGGGACTCGGGCGTCATATGCGCCTCACGCAGCGCCTCGGTGAGGGCCGGAATCAATTTCGCCGGACCGTAGGGCTTATTCTCTTTCTCGAAGCAGTCGAGGGCCCAAGCGCCGGCACGAAGCGTGGTCAGCAACGCTCGGTCTACGTCATCAACAATATGCTGTTCGGCGGCGGCAGCGATAGCGGCGTCGGTGGCGTCGGAGTGCCGGCCACGGAGTACGCAATCCGGTTTGGCGAAGGCGACGCCTTCGAACAGGTCGGTTTGGCCGTCGCGGGGGCGCATGGGGTCGGGTCGGGGCATGGTTTGGCCTCCTGGTTTAGTGGTTTGACTTGGTGTACCGACCCCCTGGTTTTGGGGCCGGTGAGAAAAAAGACATGCAGGCGCGGGGTGTCCGGGGGTGGCCGGAGTGCCAAAAACCCGCGGCCCACCCGCGGCCGGTCACTCGGTCGGCGTGGCAAGGCCAAGCTCGACGGCAACCAACGACGCGACGCCGATTTGCATTCGGGTAAACGGTCTTGCCATTTGCTGCTTGTAGAGCTCGGCGACGAAGAAGCCGGCGGCCTCCTTATCGTGGCGTTCCAGCTCGTAGTAGGCGTGCCTTAGCGCACTCACTACTTGCTTGAGCTCCTTATCTTTCCTGAAGGTACGCATGCCAGAGAGCAGCGCTGAGAAGGTGATAGACGGGGTAGGCGGCACCTGGTGGGGTGTGCCTACCGGCAGACGCTGGCGTTTCTTTTTAAACCACATTGCTTATCAGACCCACTTTCTCGAAGGGGTGGCGCGGGTTCCCGTACGCGGTAGGGGGTGTTCTGCGTACCATTGTTCGAGCGGCATATCGCGCCTGAGCGCGTTGCACAGCAGGTGTGCCGGCCTTAGGTTGGATAGGGCGTCGTTGCCGCCGGCGCTTCTGGGTATTATGTGGTCGGCGGTCTTGGCGCCGTCGCGGCCGCATAGGTGGCAGATGGTCCCGTAAGTATTCAAGGTTAGTTTGCTCATCTGCTGAGCGTAGCGCCCGGCCCAGGGGCGAAGACGGGTAGCCATGGGGGCCCTCTCCTAACGTTTGGATAGCAGTAGCAAATTCTTCACACATACTCGTGATGACTTCGGTCAATGCGTCGAAGGCTTTTATTATCATTTTGGCTAGTGGGCTGTACCGCATGGGGCCCTGATAGTAAACTAAGCCAATGCTTAACGTTACTTCTTCGTATATTAATCCTTTGATGTGGATTTGCTTAACGTGATAGCCCTTGGGGATCAGGGCAATCTCGGTGCTGGTCATGGCGTTTTCTCCTTTCAGTAACCATGCTTGCGTAACGCTTCTTTCGGTGATTGTTTCGGCGGGTTCGTTTCCGGCCGGCCGGCCTACCCATACGCCACCTCCCGAAGTAGTTTCTTGGCGGCACGCGCCTTGGCGCCACCGGCCACGGGAATATCCACACCAGCCAACACCACGCCAAGCATCCTAGGGGTCTCTGTAAGGGCGAACAGGGCGCATTCCTGACGCACGGGGCAGCCCTCACAGAGCGCTGTAGCGCGCACTGTGCGGGGCTTGAGGGCCAGGGGGTGGCCGGCCCAGGCTTCACTGTCTAGGTCCCAGAGGCGGGGGTCAAGGCCCAAGCACTTTGCTTTTGTGCGCCAATCAATTTTTGCCGAATTTTCCCCCGAGGGTAGCACAGGTGGTATAGGGGTTGGGGTGAGTGGTTCAGGTTGGTGCATGGGGAGAAGTCCTAGGTGGTTGGGGGGCAGTGGTTCAGGTTGGCCAAGGGAGGTAGTGGTAAAAGGTCCTAATGGGATGGTGGTCAAGGTGGCTAGAAGGGGGCAGGCCCACAAGGGCCAGGCTCCCGGTGGCCTCCCCATTGCGTCGATTCCCATTTTTGAGCCGCTTCCGTCGCCACCCCACGCCGAATGGCCGTCGCACCTCCATGTGCGACGGCTTCCATAGGTCACACCACCTAGTGGCGGGCCAGGCCACCGGTGGCCTCCTGGGGCCAGATACACCAAGAGATTTATAGTGAGAAGCACATTATTCTGGCCATGCGTTGTTTTGTTTTTCTGGTTTGTCCTGTACGCATGTAAGAAAGCAGGACGGAGATAGTTGGATAAGGACTAGTTCTCGTTAATTGCACTTGCGGAGAACCACAACCCCCCACCACCAGGCTAGAAAGCGGTGGGAGATTGGTAATGCCCCGCAAAAGGGCCTAGAACAGCATTCCGATTTTCTTCTCTCGGGCCTCAGCCCTACAATCGCGGCAAATCCTCTTACCGTTCCGGCCAGGCGGCGGCGCTGGTTTCGCAAAAACCCGGCCACAAAAATCACACTTCACACCGGTCTCGGCACGCGCCGGCCGAAAATCCCACCCGTTACTACTTCGTATCATCGGCATCATCTTCACCCCCCAACATCTGGTCCTCCTCCAAACGTAAAGCCTCAGCCGCGGCGTCGCGTACGTATTCCTCTAAGAATGACCACCCTGGCCGGTCGGCCTTGTACTCCAGAAACTCGCGGATTTCGTTATCCAAATAATCGGTTCCGTAACCCTTCAGAGCAGTTTCACGTGCCGCTAAAGCAATTTCTGAACACAAAACTTCGATCGTATTATCCGGGTAACAATCGGCCTCAGCAGCGGCTACGATTGCGCTTAACGCTGCTTCGAGATACGGCACCGGTGGGAGCTTCGAGAAGTGCGCCAACCAGTTCTCGTAGGCCATTTCATTCAGTTCTTCCTCTGAATACTCGTACATATTTCCTCCTCAAAACAGGTAAAGTCAGCTACCCGTGGGGTAGCTGACTTGATTTTAAACCGATAAAACGCTGGGCAATTTCCGGTTTATCCCGAAAATCCCAACCAATAATCGCATATAACATGTCGTCTGCTTCGGCCCAGGAAGCATCTTCCTTGGCGGCCCCTTTAAGAACTTTCAGAAGCGACTCCAAAAGACGAACAGCATCAATCCGCTGCTCGTGGTGGATCTTTTCCAAGACCACCGCCAAAGCACGCTCAATATTAGGAATATTACTAGGCATCTTTACCCCTACGGGCAGCAGCCAGACGCTCAATCTCAGCACGATCAAAAACTATGGTTTGCCTTTTGCCCACTTTGGCAAAAGGCTTAAGCTCGCCCTTTTGAGCCAAAAGCTGCACATTCGACCTCGATTGGCCTAGTATGTTGGCGGCTTCAGCGGTGCCAATTAAGTAGATATTGGACATGAGCCCAATATATAGCGATATTTCCAGAAAATCGACTCTATTTTGGCCATAAGCCCAAAATTGGGGTTGGACTATTGCCCTAATCAGTTAACAATTCCTATAATTGGGCTTATGGACAACACTGGATGCATTCCCATTTTTGAGCTAAGGCACCGAGTCAAGCTTGCTCGTGAATTTGCCGGATTTCAGCAAAGCGACTTAGCCCAGGCGACAGGTATGGCTCGAAGTACGATAGCCTACATTGAAGCTGGAGAAAGCCGACCTAGGAAGGCATCTATTGCGCTTATTGCCTTTGCTACTGGAGTTAATCGACATTGGCTTGAAACCGGTGAGGCCCCCACAGGGGGCAGACCCTAAATGCCAGCATTC
>ERZ773059.917-NODE-917-length-15317-cov-3.115450_pt1 | contig 15317 bp, 16 predicted proteins | sample MGYA00580514_ERZ773059 | MGnify/ENA primary metagenome ERZ773059 (study PRJEB29015, sample SAMEA2737981) | human oral metagenome | biome: human oral; feature: human-associated habitat; material: dental | place: China | collected 2056 ...
GCAGGGACTTTGACTTGTGCCTTGGCAGATTTGTCCAAGGCGGTGATTGCCATTGAAGTGGATAAAACCTTACTGCCGATTTTGGAAGAAATGACGGTTGGACGGCCTGTGACCTTAATTGAGGGCGATGCCTTAAAATTTGACCTTGATCAGCTAGTGTATGAAAAAACCGGTGCCAAGTCATATAAAATTATCGCCAATTTACCTTATTACATCACCACACCACTCATCATGAAGGTACTTGAGGAAGCACCTCATGCCAGTGAGATTGTTATCATGGTACAAAAAGAGGTTGCCGAACGCCTAAAGGCCAAGTCAGGCTCACGTACTTATGGGGCAATTAGTGTCATGGCACAGTACCAAAGTGAGGTCAAGGAAGCTTTTTTTGTTTCCAGAAAGGCGTTTATGCCTTCTCCTGAGGTAGACTCAGCGGTGCTTCATTTGAAACGTCATGAAACCAAACCTTATCAAGCTAAAGATGACAAGGTTTTTCGTAAGGTTGTCAAGGCAAGCTTTGGGCAAAGAAGAAAGATTTTAAGGAATGCTCTAAGAACCCTAGGTTTAGCAGATGAAATCTTGGAAGTAGGTTTTGAAAAAGCGGGTATTTCCCCTTTAGCTAGGGGAGAGAGCTTAAGTGTTGAAGACTTTGTGCGCTTGGCTGATGTTTTGTTTGAGGAGGGCTTGAGATGAGTTTCAAGGCACTCTACCGTACCTATCGCCCAAGTCGCTTTGAAGATTTGGTGGGGCAAGAGGTCATTAGTACCATTCTAAAAAATGCCCTTATCAAAAATAGACTCTCTCATGCCTATCTTTTTTGTGGCCCAAGGGGGACAGGTAAGACCAGTAGTGCCAAAATCTTGGCTAAGGCAGTTAATTGTGAAAATTTAGAGGCAGGGGAACCTTGCAACCACTGTGCTTCTTGCCTCGCCATGCAAGAAGATCGCATGATGGACGTTTATGAGATTGATGCGGCTTCCAATCGTGGGATAGAAAATATGCGCGAGCTCAAGGAAATGGCATTTTTTGCACCAGCACAAGCCAAGTATAAGGTATTTATCATTGATGAAGTGCATATGCTCACTACAGAAGCCTTCAATGCCCTTTTAAAAATTTTAGAAGAACCACCGGAGCATGTCCTTTTTATTCTTGCAACGACTGATCCCGACAAGGTACCTTTGACGGTTCTTTCTCGTACTCAGCGTTTTGATTTTAAGCGTATTCAGACAAAAGAGATGATGGCACACTTACGCACCATTAGCCAAAAAGAGGGTGTCAGTATCACGGATGAGGCGCTTTTTTTAATCGCCGATAGAGCCAAAGGAGGTTTAAGAGATGCCCTAAGCCTCTTAGATCAGGTGATTTCTTTTACCGAAGGCGAGCTTGATAAAAAGGCGATTAAAAAGATTTTAGGCGGGGTGGATGAGGCAGACCTCATTAAACTCTTGGAAAATCTTTTGGCAAAGGAGTACAATCTTCTTTTTGACCAGTTGGAGACCTTTTTTGCTGATGGCTTAGAAGCCAAGGCGATTTTAAGTGCCTTAACAGAACTGATGCGAGGGATACTTGCCATGAAGGTTGGTCGCTCAAGGGGGAGCCATTTTTCCAAGGAGACCATAGAGGCGATTTCGCCCTTAGTAGAGCGTCTGAATTTGATGGCGATAGAACGCTTTTTGACTTATTTTGGAGAGGCGAGTGGGCAGATGCGCTCTGCACCAAATGGCCAGTTGGTACTAGAACTCCTTTTTAGTCGTTTGATTATTGCCCAAAAAGGAATTTCAAGTTATACTGGAGAACTGGCAAAGGCGCAATTGGCAAGTCAAGGGATGACAAGCCAAGAGGGCACGCCTGCCAGAGAACCCATAACAAGGACACAAGAGACCTCGGCACCTACGCCAAGATTAGAAGGGCAAGAACCTAAAAGGCAAGCCATGGACAATAAACTACCTTGGCAAAAAATCATGGATCATCTAGATGAAAAAAGCTTTCGTTTGTATGGCATTTTTAGAGTGGTGCGCCATAAAGTCGAGGGTGACAAACTATTTTTGGCAGTGCCTAAGGGTGACCATTTTCGCTTGGCAGAGATAAAAAAAGAAGGCAACCAAGAGAAATTACTGGAAAGTATCAAAGCCGTTACAGGTCGAAGCTTTTCTATAGAAGTGGTTGAACCCTCCAAAAAAGATGATAAAATAATAGATGAAAGCGTGAAACGTGCCCAAGCACTTTATGGGGCAGATAAAGTTAAGATAAAATATGATTAGAAGACAGGAGACTAATTTTATGAGTATGCAAAAAATGATGAAAGAAATGCAAAAAATGCAAAAAAACATGGCAAAGCTTCAAGAAGAGCTTGCGCAAACACCGGTAGAAGGAAGTGCTGGTGGTGGCGTGGTCAAGGTGACTGTGAATGGTGCCAATGAAATGCTCGCTGTCCAAATTGAAAAAGACCTTCTTGATCCACAAGAAGTAGAAATGCTTCAAGACCTCATCGTGGCAGCAACCAATGATGCCATGGCTAAGGCCTCTAAGCTCAGTGAAGAACGTATGGCAGGACTCACCAAAGGGATGAAGATGCCTGGGGGTATGGGTGGCTTATTTTAATGCGTCAGTATAATGATGCACTGGAGACTTTGATTGAGGCCTTTGCCAAGTTGCCTAGTATCGGCAGAAAGAGCGCCACTAGGTTGGCGTTTCATTTGCTCGAGGGCTCCTATGAGGAGGCAGAGGCTTTGGCTAAGGCCATTATTTTTGCCAAGCGCAAGATAGGCCCCTGTAAGCTTTGCTACAATCTTACTGATAGCGAGTATTGTAAGATTTGCCAAGATGAGACAAGAGACAAAACAACCCTTTGCGTTGTTGAAAGTGCAAGGGAGCTAGAGGTCTTGGAGCGTAGTGGTGCCTTTAGAGGGCGCTACCATGTTCTAGGAGGGAGTTTAAGCCCAATTAAAGGCATTGCCCCGGAAAATCTTAGGATAGATGAGCTCCTCAAGCGTTTGCAAGATGAGGCGATTACAGAGCTTATCTTAGCGACCAATGCTAGTCTAGAAGGTGAAGCCACTGCCTTTTATATCAATGATTTATTAAAAAATAGTGGGATTAAAATCACCCGCATTGCTCAAGGCTTACCTATGGGCGGGGACATCAAGTATACTGACGAGATGACCTTGGCACGTGCATTTTTACATAGGCAGGAAATATCGTAAGTAAGAAAGAAGTGAAAAACATGGCAAAGTCGCCTCAAAAAAGGCCACCTTTTATAGTGCGTTTTTTTCTTGGATTGATAAAAAAAATCATCATCATTAGTTTGATGCTAGGGGTATTTTTAGCCAGCTTGGTTGGCGGACTCTTTGCAATCAATACTTTCTTTAAGCCTGAACCTTTAGAGAAACTGCCTGTAGAACAAAGACAAGCAGAGGCCATGAGACGTGCCCAAAACAATGTGCATTTCTTGTTGGTGGGTTCAGATGAAAGGGAAAATGAACCCTCACGTTCTGACACCATGATTTATACCGTGGTGCGTCCAGATGACAAAAAAATAGCCTATCTTTCCTTTCCCCGAGATACCTTGGTGGCGATAGAGGGCTATGGAGAAGATAAACTCAATCACTCCTATGCTTTTGGTGGCTTAGAGTTATTGACTGCCACTTTAAAAAATAACTTTCATATTCCTATTGACCATACAGTTAAGGTCAATTTCAAAAGCTTCCAAAAGGTCATTGATACCATGGGTGGGATTACCATAGATGTTGAAGCGGATATGGATGTGCCTTGGGAAAACATTGATTTAAAAAAAGGCAAGCAACTCTTAAATGGCTACAATGCCCTAGCCTATGTGCGTTGGCGTAGTGACGGTCGAGGAGACTTGGGACGGATTGAAAGACAGCAAAAATTTATGCACGCTGTCAGTGAAAAATTTAGGGAAATGAAGCCTTGGGATGCTGCTAAGGTGCTTTGGGTGGTTTATCAAGAAATTGAAACGGATATGAGTTTTAAAGAGATGATGCTTTTAGGTATTAAGCTCTTTGGCATCGGTAAAGATGACATTCAACATTACAAGATTGACGTTCAAGGAACTTATATCAATGGTATCAGTTATGTGCTCTTTGATGAGGCGAATGTCAAAGCAGTCATTGATGAGATGAACTATGGCATAGGCGTACAACAACAAGGGGGCTAGAATGAGAAATAGAATATTTAACTTAGAAATTGACAATCTGACCCTCCTAGAAGCTTTGGATAAGATAGATGCCTGCATCGCCTCTGGTGGCACCCATCATGTGGTCACTGCCAATCCGGAAATTCTCTATCGTGCCCTAGAAGATAGGGGGCTTTATGAGACTATCAGTCGTGCCAGCTTAGTCACAGCTGATGGGCAAGGTATCCTCTTGGCAGGAAAGTTATTAGGTCAACCCTTTAAAGCTCGAGTGACAGGGATTGATTTGGCAGAGGCGCTTTGTGCGACTAGTGGTGAGCGAGGACACAAGATTTACTTCCTTGGAGGCAAGGAGGGTATTAGCAAGAAAGCTCAAATGGCGATGTTGAGACGCTATCCTGATGCCAATATTGTAGGGGAGCACCATGGCTATTTCAAAAATGATATCGAGCCTCTTTTGGCTGACTTAAGGGAAAAGAAACCGGATATTCTTTTGGTGGCGATGGGTTCACCCTATCAGGAAGATTTTATCTTGCGTTACCAGAAACTTTTAAACATACCTATAGCAATTGGTGTCGGTGGCACCTTGGATGTCTTTAGTGGCGAGGTTAAGCGTGCTCCGGAGTTGGTGCAGACCCTAAAGCTCGAATGGGCGTATCGTATCCTTTCTGACCCTAAAAGGTGGAGACGAGCCCTCGTCTTGCCAAAATTTGTCCTGGCTGTCTTAAAGGAAAAATATAAAAAATAAAAATACCTCAAGTGTCAGAAGGCGCTTGAGGTATTTTTTTAGGATAATCGTTCGTAGTAGCTTTCGATTTGTTGGATAATATCGGCTTCCACATCGCTGATGGTTTGATTTTTGGCATAGACGAGGTAATGGACGATATGGATAGGATAGTCGGTAAATTCAATCAACTGAAACTGTCCACTACTAAAGAGAAAATTATTTTCACAGGCGAGCTTGCTGGTGAGTCCAAGGCTATTGTTTAAGCGAACAAAGTCATATAGGGCAGACTGGTCATCTAGGGCAACTAGACTCGGAATGTTGGCAAGGTCGCTTTGTTCTTTGAAGATACCTTGGTGGATGAGGTCAGTAGGGATGGCGACCTTAGCATTGTTTTCAATAATCTCATGAAAGGAAATCGCCTCTTTTTTACAAAAATCACTACTAGACTTGGCAAAGAGGTAGAGCTTATCAAGATACATACTGACCAAACGCAAGTCATTGGCCTCAGCATAGTCACGATGGCGCTTTAAGCAGTAGTCATTGCAGGAAGAAAGCCCAATAACGCCCTTGCCCTCTTGCAAGAGACGCATAATATCGCCAGCCATATGGTGATGAAGATAAAAATGTACCGAAGGGAAGATTTCTTGACTGCGACTGATGGCCTCGATAAAGGCGGGTTTACACGCATTGGAAGTCAATAAATGGAGATGGGAGAGGGTGACGGTGTTGACCCCTGCTTTCTTTTTGATGGCATAAAAATCCTCGACTGTTTTTTCAATCAAGGGTACCAAATCTTCTGCCAAGGGGGTCATCTCCATCCCTCGCCGTGTACGCTTGAAAAGCTTTTTGCCAAGCTCATTTTCCAGTCCGGCAATGGCAGAAGAAAGGGTAGGTTGTCCTACATAGATATTGGCAGCAGCTTGCGACAGGGAACCATACTTGGCCACCATGAGAAAATACTCCAATTGTTCGATACGCATGACTTACCTCCTATCTAAAGTCTTCTAGGGCATCAAGGTCTAAAATTTTAAAACTAGAACGGTGATAACTAATTAGCCCCTCATCTGCCATCTGCGTTAGGGTGCGTGAAAGGGAAGGGCGTTGGACACCAAGATAGAGGGCAAGTTCCTCTCTATTGTAGGGGATTTCAAAGGCTTCGTTTTCTTTTTTGTCCTTGCCAACCTGTAAGAGATAGCGTGCCACCTTGCCCTTTAGCGAGGTGGTGGCAAGACAATCCACACGCTTGTTTAAATTTTGGGTTTGGTCAGCAAGGAGTGCCATCATGTTTTTGATAACATTTTCATGGCTCTTGCAAGTGGCACTACAGGATTTGTAAAAAATCCTTTTGGGAAAGCGTGCCACACGGGAAGCCTTTGTCGCACGAATGGTCATGGCGCTTTTATTTTCTTTACCAAAGACAGTCGCTTGACCATAGACATCACCGCTTTTTAAGGTCTCTACCACAAGGATATTCCCTTGGACATCCATTTTTTCTAAGATGAGCTCGCCTTTTAAAATGAGTAAAATATCTTCTAGGGGAACATCTTGCTCATGGACGATTTCATCTTTGGCATAGGAAACAATCGCCGGGTAGTTACAAGTCAAAAATTTTACGATTTCATCAATACTACAGCTAGCAAATAAGGGAGAGGTACGCATTAAATCCAAATCTTCTGATATTATCATAATAATGCCTCCTTTTGTAACTATAGTTACATACACAACTTTACACGATATTTATAATGGTGGCAAGCTAAAGTTAAGTATTAGAGTGTATTTTAGAGGAGGAAATATTATGTCAAATCAAATGTTTTGTAACCAATGTGAACAAACGGCTGGCGGTACAGGTTGCACCACGATGGGGGTCTGTGGTAAAAATCCAGTAGTGGCTGCACTTCAAGATGAACTCATCTGCCAAGCCATTCGCCTTGCCGAAGCAGGCGAAAAACACTATGACAAAGAGGCAGCAAAGCTTTTAATCGAAGTCCTTTTTGTCACCATTACCAATGTCAACTTTGATGAAGCAGATATCAAAAACTGGGTGAGCAAGGTACGTGCCAAAGTCGATAGCCTCGATAGCAGTATTGCAGAAATCCCAAATGACAAACTTTTTGCTGGTGAAAAAGACATCGTTTCTTTACGTCAAACCTTGCTTTATGGGCTAAAAGGGACAGCAGCTTATGCCCATCATGCCCTAGTACAAGGCTATGAAGATGAAGCCATCTATAAAGAATTTAATCGCCTTGTGGCAAGCCTTTTGAGAGACCATGAAGTAAAAGCTTGGTTAGGCAATCTTATGGCTTGTGGTACCCTAAACTTAATCACCATGGCACTTCTAGATAAAGCCAATACCACAACCTTTGGCAAACCTTTCCCAAATCAAGTCACCACCCATGTGGAAAAAGGGCCTTTCATCATTATCACAGGTCATGACCTTTATGACCTTAAGATGCTCCTTGAACAAACCGAAGGCAAGGGCGTCAATGTTTATACCCATGGTGAAATGCTTCCGGCGCATGGCTATCCGGAGCTTAGAAAATATGCTCACCTCAAAGGTAACTTTGGGACAGCATGGAACAATCAAAGAAAAGAATTTGATGGTGTACCTGCACCTATCCTTTATACCACAAACTGCATTATGCCACCTAAAGAAAGCTATCGTGAAGGGATTTACACCACTTCTGTTGTGGCTTATCCAAATACCCATCACATCAGTGCAGATGAAAATGGGCACAAGGATTTTACTGACCTAATCAACGCTGCCATTGAGCTCGGTGGTTACACAGAAGATAAGGTCTTTGGCGGTACCAATGGTGGAGAAGTTATGCCAACAGGCTTTGGTCATGGCGCTGTCTTAGAACACGCTGGCGAAGTCATCGAGGCAGTTAAAAATGGTCAAATCAGCCATTTCTTCCTTGTTGGTGGTTGCGATGGGGCAAAACCTGGTAGAAGCTACTACACTGACCTTGTCCGTCAAGCACCGAAAGATAGTGTGATTTTGACCCTCGCTTGTGGTAAATTCCGTTTCAATGACTTAGACCTTGGCACTGTTGCAGGACTACCAAGACTCATGGATATGGGACAATGTAACGATGCTTATGGCGCAGTTCAAGTTGCCCTTGCCCTTGCAGGTGCCTTTGAATGTGGGGTCAATGATTTGCCACTTACCTTAGTCCTTTCTTGGTATGAACAAAAGGCAGTTTGTGTCCTTTTAACACTTCTTTCCCTAGGCATTAAAAATATTTACGTTGGACCAAGCTTGCCAGCCTTCTTCTCTGATACCGTTTTATCAACCTTGGTGGAACTCTTTGACCTCCATCCAATCACAACAGCAGAGGAAGATTTAAAAACCATCTTGGCATAGGACAAAAAAATAAGCTAGGCTAAGCCTAGCTTATTTTTTTATAGTGGTAGCGATAGTTTTTTAGGTAGAGGATGGTACAAGCGAGCCAAAGCAAGGTGCCGAAGCGTATGCTCTTAAAGTAGCTAGCATAGTGCTCAAATAAAACGGGTACCCACAACACCAGCACATTGAAAAGACAGAGGAGGGCACAAACTACAGAGAAAACCATCAGATAGCTCTTGGTAGCAGGGTTTTCCCTCAAAAAACTGTGGTAAGACCATACCACGAGACAGACCAAAAGGGCAAGAGCGATAAAGTAAAAGGTTTCTAGCGCCCTGGCATAATCATGTGTCCAGAAAAAACCTTGGTTTTCCAGTGCCACGGTTTTGATTTGAAAAACGATAGGGAAAGCAAAAGCCAGCACAAAACTAAAGAGAAAAAGGGTGAATTTTTTGAGGGTTTGGTTTTCCCTTGGAGCGATTTGAGAAAGTTCAGACATGATAAAGACCTCCTTATGGTTTTTAAGATAGTGATTTCCCTTTGAAAAATGACAGGGATAAAAAAGTCAGCAAAGCACTTAACGAGAGGCTGAGTAGAAATCTTAGTAAAAAGCCCCTCAAGTCTCGAGTATTAAAACGTGTTATTTGCTTGCCTTGGGATATCATCATGCCTCCTTAATTGCTTAGCCCATAATCAAGAGACAGAAGTCATTTACTTTTTGTGTTGGGCAAAATAGTTTTTGACATAAAGAACTGTACAAGCCAGCCAGAGAAAGCTACTAAAACGCAGGGTTTTGAAAATATCAAGATAAAAATAATCCCTGAAAATATTAGGATAAGCATCTCTATCAAGTAAAAAAGATAGGCTTAGCATGAGGATTTCAACGAGATAGAGGACTAGACAAATGCTAGTAAAAATTATCAGGTAACTTTTGGTCGTCTCTCCTGCAAGCAAAAATTCACGATAAGTCAAGATGACGAGTGCAAGCAAGAGACTAAGGATGAAAAAATAAAGGAGTGACACGATTTGGGCGACCTTACCTTCTTCAAAGATAATCCCTAAATCACACAACTTTTTTGTCTCTATGTGGTAAATGATTGTGACCAAAAAAACTAAGCAAAAACTAAAGAGAAAAAGGATAAATTTTTTCAGCCTCAAGTCTCTGTGTTCACTTGATGGAAGCACCATGACCCCTCCTTATGGATGATTGAACTGTGAGTAGTTACTTTTTATGCTGGGCAAAATAGTTTTTAATATAGAGAATGGTACAAGCGAACCAGAGAAAGCTACTAAAACTCAGGGTTCTAAAAAGACTAATATTAGGATAGCCACCGATTAAAAAAGGTGAGGTCAAGTTGAGAATTTCAAAGAGGTAGAGGATAAGGCAAACACTAGTAAAAACCCTTAGGTAGCCTTTGGTAGTCTCTCCTGCGAGCAAAAACTCACGATAGGTCAAGATGACGAATACAAGCAAGAGGCTAAGGATGAAAAAATAGATGAGCTCTATTTTTGGGTCATTGGTACCTTCTTCAAAGAAAAACTGGAGGTCACGCAACTTTTTTGTCTCTATGCGGTAAATGATTGTGACCAAAAAAGCCAATACAAAACTAAAAAGAAAAATAACAAATTTTTTCAGTTTCAAGTCCTTATTTTCGCTTGACTGGGACATCATCATATCTCCTTTTTTGAAAAAACTGGGGGGCATAAGCTAACTTTAAGTTAATATTATCATAGGCTAAAAACTAAGACAAGGGGCGAAATCAGCACCTTTTAGACTAAATTTTTTCAAAGGTGAGGATAGAAAAATAAGAAAGATAGACAAATCACAAAAGAAAAAGGTTTAATCAACGTACCAATAAAATACTATTGATAAATACAGCTAATGAATAAGCCCTTTACAAATGGCGTACATTAACATATAATAGCTCAAACTTCAATCGAAGTTCATTTATCAAGAGTGGTGGAGGGACTGGCCCAGTGAAGCCCGGCAACAGCCTATTATGGAAATGTGCCAAATCCAGCAGACAATGTCTGAGAGATAAGTGTAAAAATAGCATTTTTTGGGCTATCTCTCTACAGAGATAGCCTTTTTTATTTACTAAGAGGAGGAAGTCATCATGACCAACGAAGAATTAAATGTTTTACACACTGAAAGCAAATGTGTTCAAGCAGGTTACCAACCAAAGGCACACGAGCCACGCATTATGCCAATTATCCAATCTACAACCTACAAATACGACGACGCAGATGAATTGGCAAAGGTCTTTGACCTCTCTGCTCTTGAATATGTTCAAAGCATGTACACTCGTCTAGGTAACCCTACAGTGGCTTATCTAGAAGAAAAACTCGCTTGCCTTGAAGGCGGGATTGGCGCGATGATGACCTCTTCTGGTCAGGCTGCTGTTTTGGTCACCTTTTTAAACCTAGCAAAAACAGGAGATCACTTTATCGCCCTAAGTAACCTTTATGGTGGGGTACACACCTTACTTGGTAGCCAAATCAAAAGGTTAGGGATTGAAGTGACCTTCGTTTCTCCAGATGCTAGCCTAGAAGAAATGAAAGCCCTTGTAAGAGAAAACACCAAAGGGATTTATGCAGAAACCATTGGCAATCCGGATGTTGATGTCCTAGACTTTGAAAAAGTTTCTGCCCTAGCAAAGTTTGCCGGTGTCCCACTTATCGTGGACAATACCTTTGGTACCCCTTACCTTTGCAATCCTATTGCCCATGGTGCTGACATTGTCTTGCACTCAACCACCAAGTACATTGATGGTCATGCGACCTCTGTTGGTGGGATTGTTATTGATGCAGGTACCTTTGACTGGACAAGTGAGAAATTCCCACAATTTAGCGAGCCAGACCCAGATTATCATGGTTTGGTCTACAACAACTATGGCAAGGCAGCTTTCTTGGTACGTTTGCGTGCTAGCCTACTCCGTGATATGGGGACAACCTTTAGCCCATTCAATGCCTTTTTGACCAACTTAGGGCTAGAAACCTTGCACTTGCGTATGGCAAGACACAGTGAAAATGCTCTTGCTGTCGCAAAATTCTTAGAAAACCATGAAAAAGTAGCTTGGGTCAACTACCCAGGTCTTGAAAGCTCACCATCTTATGAAAGAACAAAAAAATACTTGCCAAAAGGTGCTAGCGGTGTTGTTTCTTTTGGAGTTAAAGGTGGTAAGGAAGCGGCGAAGAAGTTTACAGAAAATACCAAACTTGCTAACCTCGTTGTCCATGTGGGGGATATTCGTACCTGCTTGCTCCAACCAGCAATGACCACTCACAGACAACTTTCTGATGAAGAATTGCTAAAAGCTGGCGTTCGTCCGGAAATGATTCGTTTCAATGTAGGGATTGAGCATATTGATGACATCATTAAGGATTTAAGCCAAGCCCTAGATAGCCTATAAGATTCAAAATAAAGGAGATTTGCAATGCCTGTCATTATACCCAAAGACTTGCCTGCCAAAGCCATACTGGATAAAGAATACATCTTTTCCATGTCCGAGGAGAGGGCAAGAACACAGGACATTCGCCCTTTGCGTCTTGCCTTAGTCAATCTCATGCCGACAAAGATTGTCACCGAAACCCAATTCATGCGACTCTTGAGTAATACGCCCTTGCAAGTGGATATTGATTTGATTGCCATGAGCACCCATGAGAGCAAGAATACCTCCAAGGCACACTTGTACCGCTTTTATAAGACCTTTGAGGACATCAAGCACCAAAAGTATGATGGGATGATTATCACTGGGGCACCGGTGGAAATGCTGGAGTTTTCTAAGGTGAATTATTGGGAAGAGCTTAAGTCCATTATGGATTTTGCCAATACCAATGTGTATTCTACCTTGTTTATCTGTTGGGCATCTCAGGCAGCCCTTTACTATTATTATGGCGTAGAAAAATATCCTCTCGAAGAAAAGATGTTTGGCATTTTCTCCCATCAGCTTTTACGTGTGCGTGATATTACCAAGGGTTTTGATGATGAGTTTTTTGCCCCTCATTCCAGACATACAGAAAACAGACCCCAGGATTTGGCAAAGTTACCTCAGCTAAAAATTCTTGCCCAATCTGATGAGGCTGGGGTTCTCCTTTCAGCTACCACTGACCAGAGACATTACTTTATCTCTGGTCATATGGAGTATGATGCGCTGACTTTAAAAGAAGAGTATGAAAGGGATTTAAAAAAAGCGCAAAGTGGTGTATCCTTACCTAAGGCGTACTTTCCTCATGACGACCCTAGTCTTGAACCAATTGTGAAGTGGCGTGCCCATGCAAACTTGCTCTATTCCAATTGGCTCAACCACGTCGTCTACCAAAATACGCCTTATGACTTAGAAAAGTTACAACCACGAGAGGAGCTTATATGAGCGAGGCGATTATACAAATAGAGTCACTGTACAAGCAGTTTTATCTCAAAGGGCAGAAAATCAGTGCTTTGGAAGATATTAATCTGGAGATTAATAGAGGCGAGGTCTTTGGTATTATTGGCATGAGTGGGGCAGGTAAGAGTACCTTGGTGCGTTGCCTCAATTTCCTTGAGGTGCCAAGTGAAGGGCAGATTATCTTTAATGGTAAGAGTCTTGGTCAACTGAGTCAGGTGGATTTGCGTCAAGTGCGCCGTGAAATGGGCATGATTTTTCAGCAGTTTAACCTTCTCATGCAAAGGACAGCCCTAGAAAATGTATGCTTTCCCCTTATGATTTCAGGGGTAAAAAAGAAAGACGCCCAAAAGCGTGCCCTAGAGCTTTTGGAAATTGTAGGCTTAAGCGAGCGTGCCAATGCCTACCCTTCCCAGCTATCAGGGGGGCAAAAACAAAGGGTGGCGATTGCTAGAGCCCTAGCAACAGAGCCTAAAGTCCTCCTTTGTGACGAGGCGACAAGTGCCCTAGACCCAGAGACCACCAAGTCCGTCTTGAGACTTTTAAAAGAACTAAACGAAAAAATGGGTATTACCATTATTATCATCACCCATGAGATGAGTGTCATCGAGGAGATTTGCCAAAGGGTGGCAATCATAGCCGACCATAAAATCGCAGAAGTTGGCACCGTGCAGGAAATCTTTACCCATCCTAAGACAGAGGCGACGAGACGCCTAGTCTACCAAGACACGGCACAAGCACCAAGCTTTAATCCCAATCGTGGCAAACAACTCCGCATTGTCTTTAATGGTGGCTCTTCTTTTGAACCTGTCCTCAGTCAGATGGTGCTGGATTTAAAAATACAAGTGAATATTATGTTTGCAGATACCAAAAATATTGATGGACGTGCCTTTGGACAACTTGTGATTCAATTACCTGATGAGGTATCAAGTGAGAAAGTAGTAAACTACTTAAAGACAAAAAATGTCCAAGTCGAGGAGGTGAGTCAACGTGTCTGATATGGTAAATATGCTTTTTGAAGAATCTTTAAAGACACTGATGATGACCTTTATGACGACATTTTTTGCCTATCTCTTTGGCTTGCCTTTAGGGGTCTTTTTAATCACCAGTGCCAAGGGAGGACTCAACCCTCATCCTGTTTTAGGGAGTATTGTTGGACTCATTATCAATTTATTACGTTCAGTACCATTTTTGATTTTGATGATTTTGTTAGCCCCACTGAGTAAGCTGATTTTGGGTGCCACGATTGGCCCTAAGGTGGCGATTTTTGCCCTTACCTTTTCGGCAGCACCTTTTGTGGCTAGGGTAGTGGAACAATCCCTTCTTGAAGTTGATAAAGGTGTCATCGAAGCAGCCCTTTCCATGGGTGCCAGCCCTAGACAGATTGTCTGGAAGGTCTATCTTGTCGAAGCCTTTCCTTCCTTGGTCAATGGTATGCTCCTTTCGCTCACGACAATCCTTGCCTACACAGCTATGGCAGGTTTTATCGGTGCAGGGGGACTAGGGGATGTGGCAATCCGCTTTGGTTACCATCGTTATGATTTTGTCACCATGCTTATCGTTGTCGTCGTCATTGTGATTTTGGTACAAATTATACAAATGCTTGGTGAACGTTACGTTCGCTACACCGATAAAAGAATAAAAGAATAAATAAAAGAAACGAGGTTAGACTCATGATAACTATCAAAAAACTAACAGCAGGTGTCTTAGCCCTTGGGCTCTTTGCTACTGTGCTTACAGGTTGTGGTAGCAATGCCAATGATGCAGATGCTACAAAGACAGAAACAGAAGCAAGCAAGGTCATTAAAATCGGTGCTAGCCCTAGCCCACATGAAGAAATCCTAAATGCACTCAAAGACGAATTCACAGCAGAAGGCTACACCCTAGAAGTGGTACCATTCTCTGACTATGTCTTGCCAAACAAGGCACTTGCCAATGGCGAACTAGACGCCAACTACTTCCAACACCTACCTTACCTTGAAGAATTCAACAAAGAAAACAAACTTGACCTTGTCAGTGCAGGCCCAGTACACTACGAACCAATGGCAATCTTTAAAGGCAAGACCGAAACTTTGAGTGCGCTAAAAGATGGGGCAAAGATTGCTGTCCCAAATGATACCACCAACGAAGCAAGAGCCCTTCTCCTCCTTCAAGATAACGGCTTTATCAAGTTGGACGAAAAAGCTGGTCTCAATGCCACCAAAAAAGACATCGTCGACAATCCTAAAAACTTTGAAATCGTCGAGCTTGAAGCCGCTCAAATTCCAAGGTCTATTGGCGATGTAGACATCGCTGTCATCAACGGTAACTATGCAATTTCTGCCGGTCTCAACCTTGATGACGCCCTTGCCAAAGAAGAAGCAGACAGCCTAGCGGCAAAGACCTATGCCAATATTATCGCTGTTCGTGCAGAAGATAAGGATAGCGAAAAGACCAAGGCAATTATGAAAGTCCTCGTCAGCCCTAAGGCAGCAGAATTTATCGACAAAACCTATAAAGGCGCTGTTGTTGCTAGTAAATAAAACCAAAAAACGCCCCTAGGGGCGTTTTTTTTTTTTGCATAAAAAATTAAATCTCATGACATTGACTGATTTATAGTTAAGAATTATACTATTTTAAATAACAGTTTCCTTATAAACGAGATAACGTTAAAACAATAAAACACTTCATAAATCAGAACGATTTGTGAAACAAAATAGAGAAAATAACAAG
>ERZ773059.918-NODE-918-length-15315-cov-12.598100_pt1 | contig 15315 bp, 14 predicted proteins | sample MGYA00580514_ERZ773059 | MGnify/ENA primary metagenome ERZ773059 (study PRJEB29015, sample SAMEA2737981) | human oral metagenome | biome: human oral; feature: human-associated habitat; material: dental | place: China | collected 2056 ...
GGCGGGACCGGTGGACCGCCTCGCCCGTGATCGGCTTCGGCAGCCTGGTGACGACGTCGGTCCTCGCGGCCCTGCTGTGGCTGACGACCTGCTACCCGATGCTCGGCGTCCTGGAGGACCTTCTGCGAGGTCGGGGCCTGCTCGTCCTGTTCGCCGACCTGCCGAGCACCTCCCAGCCCGCGCTTCCCGACGGCGTCGAGCGGGCGGCCGCTCTCGCGCCCGGCATCGAGGCCTTCACCTCCTCGCATACCTTCGGGCACCTCACCGCCCTGTCGCCCGCCGCGCAGCTGTCCATGGGAGTGCTGATCGCGCTCCAGATCGGCCTCATCGGGGTCTGCGGGATCCTGTTCGTCCACCTGCTGGCCGCCGTCCGGCCGGACCGGACCCGGTGGTGGCGGCTGTCGGCGACGCGATGCAAGCGCCTCATCGCAGCGGGGGCGGCCGCGTACGGGCTGTCGGCGGCGCTGGCGGTCGCGACCGGCTCGATCGCCGCCGAGTCGGTCTATCCCGCGGGAGCGCCCGCGGACCGCCAGTGGTTCGTCACGCTGCCGGCCAAGGGCCCCGACCCGTTCCTGACGGGCCTGCTCGTCCTCATCGTGCTCTCCCACGTGCTGAGCGCGCTCTACCGCACCCGCGAGCGCGCCGGCGTCCTCGAGAACGAGAACGCCGGGCTGCGCGCACAGACCGAAGGGCTGGTATGACCGCCGTCGACGGGCGCCGGGTGGCGGTCGGCGGGAGCCGGACCGACGGCTCGGGCGATGAGGCCGGTGCGCTCGCGCTCGCGGGACCCTCGGCGCCCCACCCGCACGGGGCGCCGCGCATCGTGTGCCATCTCGACCGGCTCCTGGAGGCGCGCGGTATGACGCTCGTCGAGCTGTCCGAACGGGTGGGGGTGACCACCGTCAACCTCTCCGTGCTCAAGAACGACCGTGCCAAGGCGATCCGCTTCACCACCCTGGTGGCCGTGTGCGGGGCGCTGGGCTGCGGCGTCGGCGACCTGCTCGAGTTCGCGCCCGGGGAGGATTGAGCGCGAGGGCGAGCGCCGACCCGGGGACTCCTGCCTACCACTGCGCCTAGGATGGTCGCATACTGTACGAACTGTTACTCCATCGCTCACTCCACACTGTCAGGAGACACTCATGACGACCTTCTACCGCGCGACCGCCGTCGTCGCAGCAGCACTCCTATCCACGTCTCTGGCGGCGTGCTCGCTGATCGGCTCCAAGGACGCCAAGGATCAGGAGAGCGCGTCGGCCCAGTCGACGGACTCCATGGGCGGGGACACGGGCACGCAGGGCGCCCAGGCGACGGCCATGACCGGCCAACCGGCGCCCGCCGGGTATCAGATGGTCACCGCGCCCACGTCGAAGTTCTCCTTCGCCGTTCCCGACGGCTGGCAGCTGCTGAGCAGCGACGACCTCCAGGACGACCAGAAGGTCGAGGCCGCCGCCGCCGTGCTCGGCAAGAGCGCCGACGAGGTGCGTCAGATGTTCTCGTCCGTCGAGCTGGAGGCCATCTCCGCAACGCCCGATGACAAGGGCTTCGCCGAGAACGCGAACGTGTCGCCCGCGCCGGCGGAGATCACCTCTCTGCCGTCCGAGGCCCTGATGAACCAGGCGATTCAGGCGCAGGGCGGTACGCCGAGCGAGTACTCCACCGCTCCGACCGCGCTCGGGGAGGCTGCCGTCCAGACCTACACGCTCAATGTCCAGACCGTCATGGTGCAGGGCGCCTTGATCGTCGCCCCGACCAAGGACGGCGGTTGGACGACTATCTCGGTGTCGGCCTCGGACGCCGCCCGCACCAAGGAGCTCACCGACACCATCACCTCCACCCTGTCCTAGCACCTGACGCCTCGGGGGTGTGAGCCGGGCGCGCCCCTCCGCGTCGAGATCGACATTGTCGTACGAGATAGACGGTGACGCCGCCGATCTCGTACGACAATGTCTATCTCGGCGGGGAATGCGGCGAGCCGGGTCTCGGTGCGCGACAGGCGGCCATGGTGGTGCTGGTTGAACGCCGAGCCGTGGTCCGTCGGGAGACCGAACGCGGCGATCGCACGCCGTCTGGCCCAGGAGATCTCAGCAACCACCCACCAGCCCTGAGACCACCCCCGGATCACCGCATCCGAGACGCCGTACTCCACACCGGGACCAGTCCGAGGAATCCGGTGGGGCTCCAGGTGAGCGCCAGCCGAATGCCGGCCGGTGAGACCGTCCCCGGAAAACGATGCTTCCATGCGCTCGCAGCCCCCATCGGCGACCCGATCGCCGGATGCCCCCGAAGTCGCGGGATCGTACCGGCTCCCGTCGGGAATGACGAGGGCGGGCCCGCGTGGGGCGCCCCTGCTCATCCGGTCGAGCGCGCTGACCGGTTCGGTGGGCGAGGCACCCGGGAAGAGACGGTCTTACTTCTGAGACTTGTGGGCGCTCGCTCCTGGGAGATGCAATGAAGGGGCAGGTTCGGAACCGTGCTCGCCTGCATGCTTATTTGGGACGCAACATCATGATGAGGAGTGGGGCTCATGATCGCCTATGACGGGAAACCGGGCTCGCAGGGGAACTACAACATTCCGTGCACGTGCGGGAAATGCTATGGGAAATACTATGTGAGCAGCCAGATCATATCGCAACCGGTGAGGTGCCCTCACTGCGGCTGGACGAACTGATCAGTAGCCGGCCGGGGTCGCTCGTGGGCGCCCCCGGCCGCAACCTGTGTGAGAACGGATTGTGAGAATGTTCGGCATCAAGAAGGAGTCCTCGGCGGCATGACAGACGACTCGATCTCCGTGCTCGGCAGGCTGGTCCAGTTCGCGGAGTACTATCTGGATCATGATGAGGCCCCCGAGGCGAATGATCCGCAGCTCCTGAACGCTTATATTCGGGGATACCTGTCCCTTCCCGAGGGGCAGGTGCTCCCCAGAAGCACGATCGCGTGCTTCGCGACAATATTTCTGAATAATGAGAGCCTGCTCTACAGGGGCGTCGGATCCTATGCTCCGGAAGACTTTCTGACTGTCTTCAGGTCCGCTGAGAGGCACTACCCCCATGATGCCGCGGATCTCATCCTCAGAGCCGTCAACGCGCACCCGCATCACCGGGCGGTCAATGAGTGGGTCGACCACGAGGATCTCCGTCTCGCGGACATGAACTGGTACAAGGCCGCCATCGAGCTGGAGTCCATGGCACGGAGAACGGGCTGGGACGGCAGATATCGCGATGAGGCGGAGTGGGCGGAATTCAAGAAATCATCGGCATTCTTCACCATGCTCCACAACATGGATGCCATGGGTGTGCTCAGTGGGCGCAGCAACGCGGACCAGATCACTCTCGTCTGCGTCATTGCGGCACACGGTCTCGAGTCGTTCGCGAACGCCAACCCGACATTTCCGATGCAGGTCGAGATGCGTGCGCTGGCGGGATTCATGAACGACGACTATCGCGCGAAGAACTCCGAGTACGTGAGGACGTGCCGTGTTGAGGACAATCTGAGCGGGATCATGTACGCGGTCAAGGCGGCGCTGATCAAGAATGCCAGAACGTCGAGCAATCCCGCTGACGCGTATGTGCTGGCCGCGTGGGCTGATGGATTCAGGAGAAGTGCGCTGACATTTCGATCCCTGGAGAACGCGCTGTTCGATGAGAGAGCGGGCGTCAGGCCCTCGACTGAGAGTCTGTTCGCCCTCATAGGGGTGCGCATCGGTTTCGAGGACTGGCACAATAAAGCATTCGGCGGAGCCCTGCCGCCCGGACACACCGACCAGTCTGCATCTGCACGCTATCCGGTGCCGTGACCTCGCCGCGCCTCCCGGCCGAGAGCTCTCCGGTTCCTCGTCGAGATCGATCGTGATGCGGCTCGCGAGGCGTCATGGGCGGGAAGAGGGTGTCTTACTTCTGAGACTTGCAGGGCGGGGCGCGGTCTTTTGAGAATGGGATCACAAGGGGCCGCGTACCCCCGCGCGGCACCGACTCTCGTCTCAAGGAGAAGTGAAATGCCGACATGGATTGCCGGAGTGCTCGCCGTCGCCGCCATTTATGGGGTCGTCTGGCTCGTGGAGACACTCAAGGAGAAGGCGCAGAAACGAGGTGGGGTCGCGGCGCGGGTCGCCGACGCGTCTGATCGCGTCGGTTATGGCGTGAGCTGGTTCATCGTGAAGGCGGTCGGCGTCTTCTTCCTGCTCCTGGCCGCCGGCTGCGCTGACCTCCTGGTCGTCGGAGGACCTGATCTCTATGGTCTTCTCGGACTCCTCCTGTTCGGCGGTTACGCGATCTATCTGCTCGCACCGGGAGAGGAGAAGTGGGTCTTCTTCTGGACCGTATGACCCAGTCGCGCCTCTTGCTCCTGAGCGGGGCGCGACGGCAACAGAATAAGAATAGGATGGAAATGCCATGACACAAATCCTCCGGGTGGCGGCCGGCCTTGTCGCGGTCGGTCTGTGCCTGCCCCTGACGGCGTGCTCGTCCAGCGCCGGTGACATCACCTGCGCCGACTACAACAATCTGAGTATCAGCAATCAGAGCGATGTGCTCCGCGATATGCTCGATGAGCACGACCTGCGCCAGTACGACACGGGGAACATATCCGGTATCACCTCGAACTTGACCTCGTACTGCGACTCCGGCAAGCACTCGAAGGATCCGATCAACAAGGCCGTGGACTGGGACTCGAACCAATGGTGATGACAGGCGCGTGCGTGTCCCGTCGTCGTGCGGCGGCACTGACGGGCGCCGCGGCAGTGACCGCCCTTCTGGGCGCCTGCGCCGAGAAGGGACTCTCCATCGAGGGCGCCCGGCGGCGGGGGCGGCTCCGCCGCACCGGCCGCGCGCCTGCGTCAGATGAAATTGAGCGGGTCGAACTCCTCCAGCGAGATGATCCGCACGCGCGGAAGCGGGCTGGTGAAGGCGTTCACGTCCTCTTCAAGATCGTGAATCACCAGACCCTGCGCCTCCATCCCCGCCAGCTGGGCATTGAGGAACTCGTGAAAGCACAGCACGCCGACATGGGCGCCGGCATCCAGAAGGCGCTCGACCTGCGGAATGTAGTCGCCGTCGTGCGAGCCGAGCAGGATGTGAGCGTCCTGTCCGGACTCGACGCGCGAGGCTATGGCTTCCAGTGTCCGCTGGATACCGATATCGACGACCTTCTCCTCAGGATCTCCCGATCCGGCCAGAGGCAGAGGCCGGTACTCCATTGCCATAAGGGCCTGCACGAAACCCATTGGCATATGGCCCGAGGTGGCGTTAAGGAAGAACAGCGCGGTGGTCTCGGCGCCCTCGTCGTTGGCGCTGGCGAGCTCGTCGCAAAAGGAGAGCACACGGTCCCAGCGCGGACGCTCTTCAGGCTCGGGCCGGCGTCCCAGGACGCTCATGCCCAATGTGGCGTCAATGTTCTCCCCGTCGACGAGGAGGTAAGTGGGGGTGCTCATAGCGCCATGCTAGCGGCCCCGAGGGCATATGGCTGATTGAAAGCCGTGCGCGGCGACCGGCGTGGCGCTATCCGCGGGCGAAACAGTCCCGAGGAAACAGCGTCCAGAGGAAACGGCTCCCTGATGAAACCGGCTCCCCGAGGAAACACAGGATCCTCGGGGAGCCGCACCTACCGACATATCGGCAGAGCCGGACGGGACTCAGTGGAGTCAGTAGGAGGACCTCTCGGGGTCGGTGGGCTGGGCGGCCTGCTTGGCGTTCTCGGCCTTGAGCGCGGCGAAGGCGGCGTCGACGTCGTCGCCGTCCGTGATCTGCGCCGGTGACGACGCCGCCGCGGGCAGCGCGCTGTTCCCGCCCGACTTCAGGGCCGCCAGACGCGCCTCGGCCTCAAGGTCCGCCCCGGAGGCCTCCAGCTCGGCGAACTGCGCGTCCAGCGAGGACCCGGCCAGCTCCATCTGGCCGGCGGCCTGCGCCTCGACGCGGCGAACCTGGTCCTCGTAGCGGGCGATCTCGCTGGTGGGGTCCATGACGTTGATCGAGCGGATCGCGCCCTGGACCTTGACCTGCGCCTCGGCGGTCTTCTTCCGGGCGATGAGCTGGTCGCGCTTGGAGTGCAGATCGCCGAGCTTGGCCTCCATCTGCTGCAGCCCCGTCTTGAGCTGTTCGACGACCTGCTGCTGGGAGGCGATCATCGGCTCGGCCTCCTTGGCCTCGTTCTCCGCCGTGATCTGCTTGGTGAGGGCGATCTTGGCCAGCGAGTCCCACTTGTCGGCGCCGACCGAGTCCCCGCCGGCGCGCAGCTGGTCGGCCTTCCGGGAGGCCGCCAGCGCCTTGTTGCCCCAGTCCCTGGCCTCGGCCACGTCGGCGGCGTGGTCCTTCTCGGCCAGCCGCAGGTTGCCGATCGTCTGGGCGACGGCGTCGCGCGCCTCCGAGATGGAGGCGGTGTAGTCGCGCACCAGCTGGTTGAGCATCTTTTCCGGGTCCTCGGCGCGATCCAGGAGGGCGTTGACGTTGGCCCGGGTCAGCTGGGCGATGCGCCCCAGGATCGACTGCTTCTCAGCCATATGCGGTGCTCCCTTTCTGTGTGCCCGGCTGCCGGGGGCGGCGCGCGAGCGGGTCTGTCTGTGGTAGGCGGAGTGTCTGGGTCATCGTCCCAGAAAACCGGTGCGCCGCCCAGCGCGTTCGGGGAGTATCGCTGAGGGCGCGTCCGCCCGGTCGCGGGCGGCCTGTGCGAGCCGCGCAGACGGTTCGGGGCGGGCCGGCCCCGACAGGGCGGCCCCGCGAGGCCGGGCGATCGGGATCGTGCGGCCTGATCAGTCGAAGAAGTCGAGGTCCAGGTCGATGTCCGGGCCTCCCCAGCCCCCGTAGTCGTGGTGGCCGCCGGTCAGGCCGCCCAGCAGCAGCCCGCCCAGCACGAGGGAGCCGACGTCGAACCCGCCGCGCGAGCCCTGGCCGCCGCCTCCCGAGCCCCAGCTCCCGGACTGGCGCACGTCCGCCTCGGCCAGCGCCTGCGCCTGGGCCACCAGCGGCTCGCCCTGGGTGACCTCCGACAGGGCCGCCGAGGGGTCCCTGCCCTGCACCGAGGTGGCGGCCGACGCGTGCCTGGAGGCCTCCGACAGCGCCGTCCTCGCCGAGGGGCCCACGGCCCCGCGGTGGGTGGTGATGTAGGAGGTGACCGCCGTGATCTGCGCGTTGAGGCGCGCCAGGCGCGAGCCGAGCGAGGCCCGCGCCCGGGAGTTGTTCTCCTCCTGAGCGCGCGCCGGAGCCAGAGCATTGTCGAGCGCCGCCTCGGCCTGGGCCAGGTGGTCTAGGGCGGCCAGCGGGTCCCCCTTCGCCCCGGGCCCGGAGGCGGCCCGCCCCTCGGTCACGGCGGCCTCGGCGTCGGCCACCAGCGGGTCCAGCGACGCCGACGGCACCTGGGGGGCCAGGCGCCTGGCGTCCACCAGGTCGGAGGAGATCGAGGCGATGGCCGCGGTCAGGTCGGCGGCGGCGCGCTCGAGGCGCTCCCGCGCTCCCGTCACCTGGGCGGCGAGCTCGCCCGCCTGGGCGATCGTGCCCTGGGCGATGCGCACTTGCTCGACGGCGGTGGCGTGCTGGCCCGCCTCGATGGAGTCGCGCGCCTGGTCCAGGGCCGTGCGACCGGCGTCGAGCAGGCGGCCGGCGCGCTCGGGGGCCTCCGACACCGACGTGAGCGAGTCGGCCGGGTACGTGGCGTGCAGAGTGATCAGCAGGGTGTTGGCCATGGCGATCGCCTGCTCGGTCTCGTCGGCCCGCTGGGCGGTCTCGGCCACGGAGGTCGGCAGGTTCGCCTCCAGGCCGCGGCGGGCGTTGAAGGCGGACTCCTGCTCCTTGATGATGGTGACGGCGTCGTTGCACCGCTGGAGGATCTCGCCGTACATCTGGCGCTGGACCGGCTCGGTCTCGGGGACGTCGTCGTCCAGGAGCTTGCGCAGCTCGAAGGAGCGGGCCAGGTGGCCGCGGGCGGTGTCCAGGGCCTCGGTGAAGGGGTCCGTGGCCGACAGCCCGAACTGGGCCTGGGCGTAGGACAGCTCCTCGGAGGCCGAGCGCACGGCGTCGTCGGCGGCCACGAGCGCCTTGCCCGCGCGGACCCGCAGGTCCTCGACCGTCACCACCTGCGGCGAGACGGGGGTGTCGCGCTTGCGTTTCCAGAACACGTCGGGCTCCTCGGATGTAGGTGCGGGCAGGCCTATCGTCCCCGCTCGGGGGCGCGCCCGGCAACTCGGTTCGCCCCGAGCGCCGGAGACGGCGCGGCGGCCTCCTCCAGCCGTCCGGCCCGGGGCAGCGCGGGCCGGACGGCCTCTCGTGTTGCGGCCTCGACAGGGAGAGGTCACTCTAGTGGCCATGATTGATAACCCGAACTCATCCGCGGCGGTGGCGGTCGCTCGCGCCGCCCGGCCCGGGCGGGAGGCCGCACCGGCGTCGGTGCCGGCCTCAGTGTCGGCCTCGGTGTCGGCTTCAGTGCCGGTGATCACCGTGGTCGAGCCCGAGCCCTTCGCGCCCCTGGGGCGCCTGGGCGAGTGGCTCTTCGCCGAGGGCGCCTCCCTGCACACGGTGCGGCCCTGGTCCGGTGACGCGGTCCCCGACCTGTCGGAGACCGGCAGCGGCCTCGTCGTCCTGGGCGGGGCCATGAGTGCGCACGACGACGTCGAGCACCCCTGGCTGGAGGATCTGCGCGCCCTGCTGCGGGACGCCGTGACCGAGCGCGTGCCCGCGGTCGCGATCTGCCTGGGCGCCCAGGTCGCGGCCGAGGCGCTGGGCGGGGCCACCGCGGTCCCCTCCCCGCACGGGGGCGAGGGCGGCGTCGTCGAGCTCGAGCTGACCGAGGCCGCCGCGGGCGACGCCGTCTTCTCCGAGATCGTGGACGAGGCCGTGCGCGCCGCGGTCCGGGCCGGCATCCCCACCCGGGACGGCACTCGGCTGCCCGTCATCGTCTCCCACGACGACGGCGTCGTCCGCCTGCCCGAGGGGGCGACGCTGCTGGCCTCCTCCACGGGCGCCCCGGTGCAGGCGTGGCGCGCGGGCAAGCTCCTGGCCCTCCAGCACCACCCCGAGTCCACGCCTGCGCGCATCGAGTACTGGAGGGCCCGGTCGGCGGCCCGCGCCCTGGGCGTCGTCGAGGGCGAGGAGGAGGCCGAGGCGCTGCCCGACTCCGAGCTGCCCGCCGAGGCCGTCGAGGCGGGTGCGCGCGCCCGCGCCGAGGCCGAGAGGGTCGAACCGGTCATTCAGGCCTTCGGCAGGGCCCTGGCCCGGATCCTGGTGCGCAACGCGCGGGCCCACCAGGCGTCGAGATAGACCGAGATAGACCGAGATGGACATTGTCGTACGAGGTAGACGGTGACACCGCCGACCTCGTACGACAATGTCCATCTCGGTCCATCTCGACGGGGTGGCCGGCGGGAGGGGCGGAGCGCCGGCCACCCGGCTCATGCGGGCCTGCGGAGCCTGTCCATCATGGGGCGGCGGTCCAGCAGGGCGGGCAGCCAGGTGGTGGCCACGGCGAGCACGAGCACCACCGCGACCACGGGCGCGAGCGTGCCCAGGGGCAGGGCCGCGAGGAAGACGCGCATCCCGCCGCCGGAGAGCAGGGCGGCGCCGGCGGCGCTCAGGACGGTGGCGATCATCCCGAACAGGACGCCGGTGACGGCGTAGATGGCGCCCTCCAGGATCGTGGTGGCCATGAGCGTGGAGCGCCTGGCGCCGATGACGCCCAGCAGGGCGCCCTCCTGCCGCCTCGTGGAGCCGACCATGGCGATGTTGGCGACGCCGCCCGCGCCCGAGATGACGAAGATGGGCACGGCGATGGCCAGGAACCCGCTGACGCCGCCGACTGATCCGGCGGCCTGCGTCGCTCCGACGATGGCGTAGACGACCCCGGTCATCCCCACCGCGATGCCGAAGGGGACGATCGTCGTCAGGCTCATGGTGGAGCGGTGGCGCGCGTTGGCCCGCGCCGCGAACCAGGCGGGGCTGCGCTCGGGGACGAGGGCGGTCCAGGCCGTCAGAAGGGGGCGGATGGTCCGGCCGGGGATGCACAGGGCGGCGATCATCGCGATCATCGCCAGGGCGCCGCCCAGTCCCTCCTGCTCTCCCTCCACGCTGTCCATCTCCTTGATATCGGCGACCATCTCCGGGTCGAGCCCCGCGGTGCCGGTGAGCCCGTCGGGGTCGACCATCGCGACGATCAGGACCACGACGACGCTGAACAGGAGGAGGCCCGCGACGACCCACTGCCAGACGCGGGTGCGGGCGGCGGGGGCGGTGGCCTCGCGCAGGGCCTGCATCTCGGGTGTGGAGGCGGCGCGCCGGGCGGCGCCCCAGCCGCCCAGGACGCTGAAGACGGTGGTGATCACGATGGTCAGGGGCACGGCGAAGGCGGGCATGACGACCGGCATGTCGGCGGGGTAGGTCTGAAGATCGCGCCAGGTGAGCAGGTACCAGCCGGTGGCCGGCAGGGCCGCCAGACCGCCGACGAGACCGCCGAGCAGGCCGACGACGCCGGTCTGGGCCAGGATGATGCTGCGGATGCTCCGGCTCGGGATGCCGATGATCTTCCACAGGGCGTGGGAGCGGGCCTGCGCGGTCACCGTCAGCGCCAGCGTCGAGGAGACGACGACGGCGACCGACACACCCGCGTAGCCGACCAGGTTCGAGCCCAGGATGCCGGTCAGCCTGATGTACTCGGCGGCCCGGGCGGCGTCGGCCCGGGCCGCCGACCACTGCTGGGCGCTGTACCAGGAGACGATGATGACGCCGATGAAGGCTCCTCCGGTGGTGGTCACCAGCAGCGACCACAGCCACTGGTGGGCGTGGTGGCGCAGGTCCTTCCAGACGAGTGCGGTCATGGGACGGGCCCTTCTCTCTCGCGGCTTCTCTGTGCTTGTTCTCTGTACTCGCCCGTGCTCACGCGTTCAGCGCTCCGTCGGCGGGTGCCGGGGTCCGGGCGGGCGTGCGGGTGGAGTGGACCAGCTCGGCGATGCGGGCGGCGTCGCGGGTCTCGGACCAGGTGACCAGGCGGCCCCCGCTCATGACCGCGACGGCGTCGGCCCGGGCGGCGGCCTCGACGTCGTGGGTGACCATGACGACGGTCGCCCCGCGCTCGGCCAGGCGGCGCAGCCAGGTCAGGACCACCTGCCCGGCGCTCAGGTCCAGGGCCCCGGTGGGCTCGTCGGCGAAGACGATCCTGGGCCGGGAGGCCATGACCCGGGCGATGGCGACCCGCTGGCGCTCGCCGCCGGAGAGCTGGTGGGGCTTGAGGTCGGCGCGGTCGGCCAGGCCCACGGCCTCCAGCGCGGCCACCGCCCGGCCCTTGCCCAGGGGCTGCCCGGCCAGGCGGGAGGGCATGGAGACGTTCTCGGCGGCGGTCAGGGAGGCGATGAGGTTGTAGTCCTGGAAGACGAAGCCGATGCTGCGGGAGCGGAACGCGGCCCGCTTCGCGGCCGGCATGGCGGTGATCTCCGTGCCCAGGAGGCTCACCCGCCCGCCGGTGGGCGCGTCCAGACCCGCCATGGTGTGCAGGAGGGTCGACTTCCCCGATCCCGAGGCGCCCACGACGGCGGTGAAGCTGCCCGGGAGCAGGTCGAGGTCCACCCCGTTCAGGGCCATCACCCGGGCGTCCTTGCGCCCGGGGACGTCGTAGACGCGGGTCAGCCCCCTTGCCGAGACTGCCGGGATCGTGGTGGCGCCGGGGCCTCCGGGACCGCCGGAGGGGCTGAACCCACCGGGCTGCTGCGTCGGTCCCGCGTGGGCCGGGGGCTGCTTCATCGGCTGTGCGGTCATGTGGTGCTCCTTGTGATCGGTGCTGGAGGCGGTCGGGGGCGCAGGGCCCCGCGGGGATCGGTGGAGATCGGCGGGGCGCTCACCCCTTGGGGACGACGATGAGCAGGACGAGTCCGGCGAAGGCGAGGCACAGGACCAGGCGGGCCCACAGCCACCAGCGCAGTCTCGCGGGGCCGGGCTGCCAGGGCAGCTCGCGCCATCGCCAGACCATGCGGGCGACGGCGTAGGCGCCCGGCAGGACGGCCAGGGCGCAGGTCCAGCCCGGGACGAGGTCCCACGGGCCGCCGACGACGGCCAGCGCCGCCCAGGCGGCCAGGCCCGCGGTGCGGATGCCCACGGCGAGTCGCGACCCCGGGTGCTCGGACCGCCAGGCCCCCCACAGTCCCAGCACCAGGAGGATGGTCGCGGAGGGGCCCAGGTAGATATAGGTGTTCGGGAACGGGTCCAGGCTCCGGTCGGAGCCGGTCAGCAGGGCCAGCCCGAGATCGTCCACGCCGCTGGCGAAGGTGTTGGCGAGGACGACGACCGCCCGCCCCGAGGCGGGGTCGAGGGCCGCGTAGGTGGTGCCCCAGGGCATGCTGCCCTCATGGCTGTAGACCTCCCGGCCGTCCACGCTCCCGGACCGCCACAGGTAGCCGGGCAGGCCGAAGTGGTGGGTGGCGAGCTCGAGCAGGGTCGCGTCGCCGGACGTGCGGCCGTCGATGTGCGGCGTGCGGGGGCCGGACATCGCCATGAGAAGCGCGACGACCACTGCCGCCCCGACTGCCGCCAGTCGTCCCGCGGCGCTGCGGGAGGGAAGGCTCGGGAATCTCATGACGCCAACGATTCCGCGGCAGCGGGCGCATGTGGATCCCGCTGGCAGGACAGCCGGGGTCGGGGCAGCCCCAGCCCGGCGGTGGTGCTGCCCCGTGCGCGGCGGCGCGGGGGAGGGGGCCCGGGAGGCCCGGTGGAGGCGCGAGCGCCCTACAGGTCGCCGGCGTCGATGATGTCGTAGCTGTAGCCCTGCTCGGCCAGGAAGCGCTGCCGGTGGGCGGCGAACTCCTGGTCGATCGTGTCGCGGGTGACGACCGTGTAGAAGTGCGCCTGGCGCCCGTCCTCCTTGGGCCGCACGATCCGCCCCAGGCGCTGCGCCTCCTCCTGCCGGGATCCGAAGGAGCCCGACACCTGCACGGCCACGCTGGCGCCCGGCAGGTCGATGGAGAAGTTCGCGACTTTGGAGACCACGAGCGTGCTCACCTCCCCGGCGCGGAAGGCGCCGTAGAGCCGCTGGCGCTCGCGGACGGTGGTGGCGCCGGTGATGAGCGGGGCGCCCAGATGCTCGGCGAGCTCCTCGAGCTGGTCGACGTACTGGCCGATGACCAGCGCCGACTCCCCGCGGTGGCGATCCAGCAGCCTGTCCACCACGTCCAGCTTGGCGGGCGTGGCGGCCGCCAGGCGGTACTTGTCGTCCTTCTCGGCGGTCGCGTAGGCCATCCGCTCCCCGGAGCTCAGGGCGAGGCGCACCTCGGTGCACACGGCCGGGGCGATCCACCCCTGGTTCTCCAGGTCCTTCCAGGGGGCGTCGTAGCGCTTGGGCCCGATCAGGGAGAAGACCTCGTCCTCGCGCCCGTCCTCGCGCACGAGCGTGGCGGTCAGCCCCAGGCGGCGGCGGGCCTGCAGGTCCGCCGTCATGCGGAAGATCGGGGCGGGCAGGAGGTGGACCTCGTCGTAGACGACGAGCCCCCAGTCGTGGGAGTCCAGCAGGTCCAGGTGCGGGTAGACGCCTTTGCGCCTGGTGGTCAGCACCTGGTAGGTCGCGATGGTGACGGGCCGGACCTCCTTGCGGGACCCCGAGTACTCGCCGATCTCGTCGGCGGTCAGGGAGGTGAAGCGCATGAGCTCCTCCTTCCACTGGCGGGCCGAGACGGCATTGGTGACCAGGACGAGCGTCGTCGTCGAGCTCCTCGCCATGGCGGCGGCCCCCACCAGGGTCTTGCCGGCCCCGCAGGGCAGGACGACGACGCCGGACCCGCCCGCCCAGAAGCTCTTCACCGCCTCGGCCTGGTAGGGGCGCAGCGCGAAGGCCCCGGGGACCTGCGCCCGTGCCCCGGCCGGGTCGTCGTGCAGGGCGATCGGGTGGGCCTCGCCGTCGACGTAGCCGGCCAGGTCCTCCGCGGGCCAGCCCAGCTTGATGAGGACCTGCTTGAGGTGTCCGCGCTCGGAGGGGTGGACGACGACGTCGGCGTCCCCCAGGCGCGCCCCCAGCAGGCCCTGGGTGCGCTTGGAGCGCATGACCTCTTCGAGGACCGGCACGTCAGTGGTGTGCAGGACCAGGCCGTGGGCCGGGTCGGTCACCAGCCGCAGGCGGCCGTAGCGGCCCATGGTCTCGGCGATCTCGGTGAGCAGGGCGTGGGGCACCGGGAAGCGCGAGTAGGTGATGAGGACGTGGACGACGGTCTCGGCGTCCAGCCCGGCGGCCCGGGCGTTCCACAGGGCGAGCGGGGTGATCCGGTAGGTGTGGATGTGCTCGGGGGCCCGCTCCAGCTCGGCGAAGGGCGCGATGGCGCGACGGGCGTCATCGGCGTCGGAGTGGGCCGCCTCCAGCAGGACCGACTTGTCGGACTGGACGATGAGGGGACCGGCGGGCGTCGCAGGGGCTGACATGGCAGGAAGTATCCCAAGAGCGGCGCCGCTCTCGCCGTGATTCGAACGACCTTTGTTCAGACAGCTTCCGTGGTTCTGGGTCGTCGCCGCGGCGCGCCCGGGGCGCTCGCCCCAGGGTTGTCCTCCGCGGGTGCCGGGTGTGCGCCCGGGCACTAGAGTAGTGAGAATGAGCATAGGGGAGCAGTGCGGTGGCGATGAGAAGCGCAGCGAGCGGAGCCCCCGCGGCCCGACCGACGGTCGTGCCCCCGCCGCCGGCGCCGACCTGAAGGACCTCGCCGCTCACCTGGCGGCCCTGCCAGATGCCGACGTCGTCGAGCTCTTCACCGCCCGCCCCGACCTGACCGCTCCGCCGTCGCCCTCATTCACCGTACTCGCAGCCCGGGCCGGCGCGCGTCCCAGCGTGGAGGCGGCCCTGGCGCACCTGGACACCCCCACCCTGGCCGTCGCCGAGGCCGTCGTCGCCCTGGGCACGCAGGACGCCGACGACCTGGCCGCGGTACTCGGCCTGGAGCCCGAGGACACCGCCGTCCGCCTGGAGCGGCTCACCCGGCTCACCCTGGTGATCGAGGCCGGACCCGTGGTGGGCCTGGCGGACGCCTTCGGCCCGCACCCCTTCGGCCTGGGACCCGCGGCCGCCGCCCCGCCCGCCCTCCCGCCGCCCCTGTCCGAGCTGCGCGCCGAGGCCGGCAAGGGTCGCCCGCTGGTGCTGGTCGATGGGCTGGGCAAGGCCCACGGCATGTGGGTCATCGAGCGCATCGATGAGACGCAGGGCACCTTCGCTGCGGGTGGCGTGGCTCGCCGCATCGAGTTCACAATGCAGCTCAAGCGCTACTCGGCCAAGGTCACCGGCACGGTGCCGAAGCTGCCGCCGCTGCCCGTGCCGCCTCCACCCATCCCTCTGTCGGCTGACACGCCCGCTGCCAAGACGGCCGCCCTGGCTGCCAGTATC
>ERZ773059.923-NODE-923-length-15281-cov-25.239327_pt1 | contig 15281 bp, 9 predicted proteins | sample MGYA00580514_ERZ773059 | MGnify/ENA primary metagenome ERZ773059 (study PRJEB29015, sample SAMEA2737981) | human oral metagenome | biome: human oral; feature: human-associated habitat; material: dental | place: China | collected 2056 ...
GTCGGGCCGCGCCCGTCGCCGACGCCGGCCAGGGCGCGGCCCACGCGGACGGCGACCTCCTTGCCGGCGGCCTCGGTCAGGTCGTCGGCGATGGCGGCGGCGTCGCGGCCCTCGGCGTAGCCGATGAGCGCGGCGATGGTCTCGGCGATGGTGCCGGGGTCCTCGACGACGAGCACGTGGTCGGGGCCGAACAGGTCGGTGTAGAAGGCCTCGCTGTGCTGCATCCGGGCCGCCGCGTTGTTGATGAGCAGGATCCACACATCCCACTTCTCGGTGACGGCGCGGGCGATGCCCTCGAAGGAGATGTCCTCGAGCAGCGGCTGCTCGTCGCCGACGTAGGTGCGGATCATCTCGGAGGTCAGCGGGACCTGGCGCTCGTCGCCGATGATGATGAGGTGGCCCTTGCGGCCGCGCTTCTCGAAGGCGTCGGTGCTCACGTGCGTGGCCGCGTAGTACAGCAGCAGGTTGGAGGTCTCGCCGTTGTTGCCGCCGCCCAGGCCCTCGATGTAGATGAGGTCGAGGTTGTCGTCGATCCGGTTGTCCGACTCGAACTGGCTGATCTGCAGCGGGGCGCGCTCGCCGTTGGCGGCGTCGCCGTAGGCGGCCACGGAGATCTGGGGGTCGGTGGCGTAGCCCTTGTCGACGAGCAGGGAGAAGAGGGTCTTGAGCTTGGTCAGGACGAGCCGCGGGATGCTGCCCATGGAGCCGGTCTCGTCGAAGCCGACGATGATCGGCGTCGAGGCGGGGTGCTCGTCGGAGTCGCGCGACTCGCGGATGTTCTGGCCGGCGGCGTTGAGCCGCTTGGGGTCGAGCTTCTCGTGCACGCCGGTGGCGCGGGCGGAGTAGTCGAAGGTCGCCCCCGCGCGGATCTTCGCGCCGGAGACGGCGCTGTAGGTGGCGGAGGACCAGGTTCCGGATCCCATTCGTGTCTCCTTGCTGTGCTGATGCGGTTGAATCGATGGTCAGATGGCGACGGCGCTCGGCGCGGCGAGTTCGTGCCAGGAGCGCCGGCCGAAGTCGGCGTGCAGGGCGGCGCGGGTGAGTTCGAGCGTCTTGGGCAGGCCGGCGGGGCGCAGGCCGGTCTCGCGCAGCAGCTCCCCGATCCTCGGGGAGGGGGTGGAGCACTCCCGGAGCGAGGAGGCGGCCTGCGCCAGGGACAGGCGGACGTCGGCCGGTTTGCCGGCCTTGTAGGCGGGCGGCGTGGCCGAGGTGGGGGCGACGACGAGGCGGTGCCCGGATCTGACCGCGGTCCACCAGCCGTCCAGCCGCAGTCCGTGCTCGACGGGGTTCAGGGCGATGACGCCGGGGGCGATGTCGCCGTGGATCCACCCGGCCCGCTCGGCCAGGTGGATGACGGCGAGCAGCCGGTTCCACACCCAGGCGGCGGTGCGGGCGTCGAGGGCGGGGAAGTCGGTGAGCGGCCACCACCCGGGGCCGTGGGTCGAGGTCAGGACGTGCCCGGAGGCGGCCGGGGCCGGGACCCACTGGACGGTCGGGGCGGAGCCGTCGGGGTTGGGCTGGCGCAGCACGTCCCGGGCGGCGACGACGGCGGTGGCGGCCAGGTCCTCGTTGCCCGCCCCCAGGTCCCACTCCATGGCGCCGGAGCGCTTGCGGCCGCGGGCCAGGTGCACGACGACGTCGGGGGCGTCGAAGAGGGCCCCGACGCGGGCGAAGGCGTCGGCGGCCCGCGGGTCGGGGTTGACGTCGGGGTGGAGCTCGCGCTGGAGCCGGCGCAGTCCCCGGGCGTTGCGGGGGTAGCCGGGCAGGTCGTTCCAGGTGGTGGCGGCGAGCACGGTGTCGATGATGGTCATCGGTCCTTTCCTGGGCGGCGGAACGGGCGCCGGCCGCGGGGCCGTCGGCCCGTCGGCGGAGCGCCGGACGGCGGTCGGGGCGCCGGGTCGGCGCCGGTGTCCGTCGGGGCGGCTGGGTGCATGTGTACCAGATCGGCGGGCGCCGGGTCGAAGGGACCGGGGAGTCGGCGGTGCGGGGGAGTGGGGAGCGGTCCCCCGAGGGCGGCCACGGGCGCCCGAGAATAATCTTCTCGACGTCTGAAAGATTGTTCTGGGGGCGTCTGGGGGAACTTCCCGAATGCGATATGGTGGCGGCCCGCCCCCGTGGGGTATCATGGGCGCGGAATGAGTGTTCGCATGAGTTCGGAAGGAGCGGGGCGTCGCCATGAAGTTATACCACGGGATTGACCGATGGTGAGTTCGACGAGATGTTCGCCGGCTTTTCCTCGGGTCCTGAAGGGCCTGCGGCTCGCGGCCGAGAAGGCGCCCGAGGGCTGCGACTTTCGTGCTGGACGACAGCTTCTTCCCCTGAATAACCTTTCCCGATGGGGATCGCGTTCGGGGCCGCTGGACCGGTCGGGGAACGGGGTCGTCTCGGCCGGACCGGGCGCTCGTGTCGGACCCGGCCGGGAGTGGGCGGCTGATGCTGGAGGTGCTGCTGTGGCTGGTGGAGCAGTATAGCGAACAGGGTGTCATGTTACACGTTTGCTGCAAGGCCCTCCAATGCCGACCTTTCCGCATGACGTCGTTGAAAGTTGGCGCGCGGAGGGCTCTGGGGGCCGTCGGTGGCGCTTGGCGTGATTCCGCCACTATGTGCTACTCTGGGCCCGGTGCTGGCCGGTCCGGAGGGGTGCTCCCGGGGCCGGTGGCGCTCCGGGCCCTCGAAGTGGCGTCATACCGCCGCTCCCGAGGGCAGGGGTCAGGGAGCACCACGCACCTGTAGGTGCATTGAGACGTGGCCGCAGCTCTGCACCATGAGGGTGAGCTGGCGTCAGGGAGCACCACGCACCTGTAGGTGCATTGAGACAGGTATCGCCACTGGTATACACACGGTACTCATGGTCAGGGAGCACCACGCACCTGTAGGTGCATTGAGACGCACTTCTTGCCCTTAGAGACTACCTTTGAGCAAAGTCAGGGAGCACCACGCACCTGTAGGTGCATTGAGACAGAAAGACAACCCGCGCGTGTACGATGCGCGGCCGTGTCAGGGAGCACCACGCACCTGTAGGTGCATTGAGACGTTGATGTAGACGTTCACGGTAGCATCCTTTCGGGTCAGGGAGCACCACGCACCTGTAGGTGCATTGAGACCAAAGCTAAAGGGCGACTTCTGCCCCTTATCCGAGTCGGAGAGCACCACGCACCTGTAGGCGTATTGAGCCTTCCTTGTTTCGTATTCGCTACAGATCGTGCGACTCCCACGTAGTCTGGCCTGAAGGAACCCCATCAGGGGGAACGCCGATAAAGACATCCCCGAAGGTGCCCAATGTCCTTCATGTCAAGAACAAGGTATTTACGACATTTGATCCGACTCGTCGTCACCTCCGTTCATCAACGTTCAGGTTGCTTTGACTTCCTTATGACTATCTGCCGTCCTACACTGTTCTCATGACATGGCACCACGCCTACAACGGGATCCCGGCGATCCGCGAGCCGCGCGATGGCAATGGCTCGAACTCGGCCCTCTACAAGGACGACGTCCCCTCCGGGCACGACCATCTGGCGGCCGGCCGCCTGTCCGGGGAGCTCGCCGTCGAGATCGTGGTCGCCTCCCCGACGATCCCCGGACGGCAGACCGCTGACGGCAGGGTCGTCGTCGCCTCCCGCAGCGGAGACCCGAAAGGCGCCCGGACCTGGGAGGACGCCACGATCCCGGTCACCACCCTCAAGGGGGTCCTCTCCTCCGCCTATGAGGCAGTCACCGCCTCCCGCATGCGAGTCTTCGGCCCGCACGACCACGTCCTCACCCATCGGCGCACCACCCAGGAGGCGACGGTCCTCTACCCGGTGCTGCTCATGCCCGACGAGAAAGGTGCCGGCCTGCGGGCCCGCGTCATGCTCGGCAAGAACGAGGCGCCGAGGAGCGACCAGGAATGGGGAAAGCCGGCCTACGTGTGCGCGGCCGTCCTACCCGATAGCCTGACCTCCGCCACGGCGATCTTCAGTGCCGAAGGTAAACGGCTCTACTCCGGCGCTCACAACTCGAAGAAGCGGGACAAACGCAGAAAGGGTTCGGATAAGGCGGCGGAGGCCCGCCTCGAGGAGTTGCGGCGAGTCGCCCCGCATCTGAAGCAGATCAGTTTCAGCGCCCAATCGGAGAAGTTCTACGACTCCAAACGATTCATCGTCAAGGACATCTGCGGCGAGCGCTTCTGCGGGACACGCGGCCGCCCGATCGAGACCCTCGACCGGGCGGACGGAGTCGTCGTCCGGCTCACGCCTCCGGGTGCGGGTCCGCTCATCGACACCAAATACAACGAGTTCATCTTCTTCGACGCGAATCCTCATCCCACCTATCTGGCCGCGTCCGAGGAGATTCTCGACGGCCTCGTGGAGGTCGTCCACAGTTACATCGAGAACATCCGCGCTCTCAAGCGCCGCGCGGATCGCAGGAAGGCGGCGGGACTGCCGCGGATCGACCCGGACTCGGACACCCGCACCTCGGACGCGCCCAACACGTGGCTCGTGGACACGATTATCAACGGTGAGAACGCTCCTGGTCTCGACGCCGACCGCGACGCGATCAGGGCCCGCCTTATCGAACTCGCCGGCAGCGACCCCGGCCTGCCCCTCTTCGCCTCCATTGACGATGGCAAGATCACCGGTCTCACCCCCTCCCAGGTCGGACGACGCACCGCTCCCGAATCTGTTTCTCCCGCAGAACTCGCCGAGGCCGCCGAGGTCGCCCCGGCTCGCACCCGCGGGCAGGCCTCGGCCGCGGACCGCATGTGGGGGTTCGTCGCCGACGAGAAGGAAGGACGCCGACCGGGCCGCCGCCGTCCGCGGGCGCATCACCATCCGACCCGTCATTCCCGCGGCGCCCCCGACGGGGCAGCAGGGCTGGCTCCGGCTTCCGAAGGGGGACGCCAAGGGCTGGATCCTGCCGACCCTCGCGAGCCCGAAGCCCTCAACGGGGGCGCCCTACCTGCGCACCAAGACGGGCGCGGCCCTCGATGAGGCCCTCACCCGCGCCCAGACCTTCCAGCCCGACCAGGTGCTCATCCGCAAGGTCTACCCCACGCACCGGGCCCTTCTCTCCGCCCGGAATGACGGATTGCCCCACGCGACCCGTCTCAGCGGGGAGAAGGGTCCCGGGGACACCGCCGTCGGTTCCTACCTCGCCCCCGGCGCCGTCTTCCACACGACCATCGCCTTCGAGGGACTCACGGCCGAGGAGCTCGCCGTGCTCGTCTGGCTGCTCACGCCGAGACGACTCGTTCCGCGCAGCGGAGGGCGGAGGAAAGCGAGTCGTTCCGCCGTGGGCTACCACCGTCTCGGCTTCGGCAAGCCACTGGGGCTCGGCGCGGTCGAGATCCGGGCCACCGACGTCGTCGTCCGCGACGGCGCCGGGCTCGCCGACGGGTATCAGGACCTCACGGGCTGCCTGGGCTGTCCCCCGCCGAAGAGCGACCGGGATACGCCCGAGCAGCGACTGGGTAAAATCCTCAGCCGGCTGCCGCGGGGCTTCAATCAGCGCCTGTCGGTGCGGGCCTTCGTGCGAGCCGCCTACGGCTGGGGCGGCGACGTCGGCTACCCCGCTGCCGGCAAGAGGGCCGGCGGGGACGAGCTCTCGCCGATCATCACCTGGTTCAAGAACCGCGAGGAGAACCGGGTCAAGCACCGGATCGGCCCGCGCAAGAACTCCCTCGACTCCCGATACGACTTCCCGCCCCTGGCCGAGCCGTGACGCCCCGGGCCCGCTTCTCCCGCGGGGCCAGGGGCGCGCAGATGCGCATGACCGCGCTTCGGGCGCATTATGTGGGGCATGACTGAGCTCACCGTCGCGGCCGCCCGCGCGCGTCTCGCCGACGTCGTCGACGAGGTCCGCGAGCGCCACCGCCCCGTGTCCCTCACGCGCCGGTCCCGCCCTTCACCACACCCCGCGGTACAGACCGCCGTCGTCGAGGTCGGGGGCGGTGCCGTGGACCTCGCCGCGCGCCAGGCAGGCGGCGCACAGCGGATAGATGTGGACGACGTCGTCGTCGGCGTCGATGATCTCGTCGACGCACGTGCGCACCCGCCCCAGCTCGTCGTCCTCCAGCCGCAGACTGAAAACGGACTCCTGTATCCGGTACCCCCAGCCCTCCAGGGCGGCGGCGAGCCGGGTGCGCCGGGAGTCGGCGGCGATGTCGTAGGCGAGAACGACGGTCAGCGCCATGACGCGCCGCTCCACCTGTAGTCGGGCTCGACAATGGCCCGGCCGAGCAGCTGGGCCTGGTGGTGTATGTGGCGCCGCCAGGTGCCGGCGAAACCCGGCAGGGCGCCCTTGACCTGGCGCTGGAGCGTGGCCTCGTAACCGTCGACGAGCACCTTCTTGCCGTCCTTGTCCAGCCACACCCCTTCGCCGTCGCCGGAAATGGTGGCGTGCTCGGGCCGCAGGCGCCGCGAGCGGAGCAGCGCCATGACGGTGCGGTCCACGAGCAGGGGCCGGAACTCCTCCATGAGGTCCAGCGACAGGTTGGGGCGCTTGTCCGTGGAGGCGTGCAGGATGCCGAGAAGACGACGTCGGCGCCGCCGTCGCGCCGGCCGGTGCGGTGCAGAACGCTGACCTGGTGGTGCATCTTGGCCCGGACAATGGCTCGGGCGAGCGGCAGGCGGGCCCCGTCGTCGGCGGCGAAGGCGGCCTGGGTGAGCAGTCGGCGCGCGTTGGCGGTGTCGCGCGGGGCGGAGAGCTGTCCGAGGTAGCCGCCGTGCCGGGACAGGAAGATGACGTCGACGTCGTTGCGCAGGGCCCAGGAGCGGGCCCCGGCGGACAGCCCGACGGCGCCGGTGAGCACAATGCGGCTGACGGCCCTGCGGGGGATGGAGACGAGCGGGAGCTCGTCGGCGCCGCTGACGATCAGCCGCCCTTTGCTCACGTGGACGCGCGCGCCGTCGCGGCCGACGTAGACGACCTCGTCGGGGTTGGGGGCGCCCTTGATGTCATGGTGGGGGTCGACGGCCGGGCGGGTGCGGGAGAAGTCGACTCCGAGGAAGCAGAAGCCCTCGTCGAAGGTGGTCATGGCGGTCTTCTCCTCGTTGAGGTTCAGTCCGTGGGCGGCGACGAGCGAGCCGAGCAGCTCGCGGGCGGCCAGCAGGTCGTCCCGGGCGGGGGCGCACACGACGATGTCGTCGGCGAAGCGGGCGTAGCCGTACCCGGCGTCGTTCAGGGCGTGATCGGCGTCGTTCAGGACGAGGTTGGCCAGCAGCGGCGACAGGCAGGAGCCCTGGGCGATGCCGCGGCTGCGAGTGCGGCGCTCCCCGCGGGCGCGGCGGGGCCGGGCGATGAGGCGGATGAGGTCGATGGTGCGCGGGCAGCCGACGACGGGGGCGAGGACCGTCAGGGCGTCCTCGACGTCGAGGTTGGGGAAGTAGTCCTCGACGTCGGTGCGCAGGACGTGGCGGTAGCCGTCGTCGCGCAGGGTGGCGAGGTGGTGGACGGCGTCGTCGGCTCCGATGCCGGTGCGGTAGGCGAAGGAGCAGGGGGACATGATCCGGTCGGCGTCGTACGCGATGGTGTTGACGACGGCGCGCTCGACGACGCGGTCGCGGATGGTGGGGATGTGCAGGACGCGGGTCTGACCGGGAGTGCGCTTGGGGATGTCGGCGCGCAGGAGCGGGGCGGGGAGGTAGGCGCCCTCGCGCAGGGAGGCGGACAGCTCGGCGAGGAAGCGGTCGAGGTCTCCGGCGATGAGGCGGGTCTGGCGCTGGAGGAGGCCGTCGCGGGCGTCCCTGACCAGGACCATCTGCCAGGCGCCGGCCAGGCCCTCGATCGAGCTGAGGCGTTCGAAAGGCGTGGCCGCGGCGGTGGTGGGAGGGGCGGTGGCCTCGGCGGGGTCGGCGAAGGCGGCGCGCAGCGGGTAGAGGCTCTGGCCGAGGTATTGGTCCGGGCGGGTGAATGCAGGGCCGTCGGTGCGACGGCGGCGATGGAAGGCGCGGGGTCGAGTGCTCGGGGCGTTCGGGGCGCCCGGGACATCCGGCTGTTCGCGGTGTCCGGCGGATTCCGAATTCATCTTCACTGCACTCCCCGGCGAGTCAGTCGCGGGTCCTTTCGAATATTCGGAGGCGGCGCCGCACGGCGGTGTTCGAACATCTTCGAGCGCACAACGTTCCTCCGCCCTGGAAAGTCAGGATAGCAAACCCCCGCCCGCACGTCACGGACCCGGGTCGGATGCGAGTGTCGGGACGGCCCGTCATCAACGGCGCTTGCGCCGGCGCGACCAGTTCCGGGGCCGGGGGCGGGTTCGGGTTCGGCCGCTCGCGGCCGTGTCGACCGCGCCGGTCCCGGCGGAAGAGGCGTCGGGCGATCCGCTTCACCGACGTCTGCGGCGGGGCCGAGCTCCCGGCGGGAGAACCATATTGCGGCGCGCGGGGATGAGGCGGGGCGGCGGACCGCTGGGAGTTCCGGTCACAGCGCCCCGCGACCACGATCCCGATGCGCGCACAGACGGAGGCACCCGTCAACAACGCGATAGCGAACTGGTACAGCAATGGAGAGGTGGTCTCAATGCACCTACAGGTGCGTGGTGCTCCCTGACGCAGACCCAACCCTACCCAACCCCACCACAAGAACAGTCTCAATGCACCTACAGGTGCGTGGTGCTCCCTGACGGCGAGTTATCGTCGACCGCAAGAAATTCCGGGGTATGTCTCAATGCACCTACAGGTGCGTGGTGCTCCCTGACTTCTTGTTCTGATTTTCATCTTCGTCGTATTTGCTGTCTCAATGCACCTACAGGTGCGTGGTGCTCCCTGACTCGGTGAACGAGGGTTTGGCGGGAGTCTTGCAGAAGTCTCAATGCACCTACAGGTGCGTGGTGCTCCCTGACAACGACAAGAAGGAGGAAGACGTGGCGCATAAGTCTCAATGCACCTACAGGTGCGTGGTGCTCCTGACACCCACAAGGTCGGGCAGATCGCTTTGATCTTCAAGCTGTCTCAATGCACCTACAGGTGCGTGGTGCTCCCTGACCCCTGCCCTCGGGAGCGGCGGTATGACGCCACTTCGAGGGCCCGGAGCGCCACCGGCCCCGGGAGCACCCCTCCGGACCGGCCAGCACCGGGCCCAGAGTAGCACATAGTGGCGGAATCACGCCAAGCGCCACCGACGGCCCTTCGAGCCCTCCGCGCGCCAACTTCTGACGAAGTCATGCCGAAAAGTCGGTGCTGAAACGCCTTACTGCAAACGTGCAACAAGACACCCTGTTCGCTATCCCGCCTCACCGGCCACAGCAGCACCTCCAGCACCAGCCGGTTCGGCTCCGACCGCCCCCGCCGAGACCGCCCCGCACCCCGACCGAATCAAGAAGTGTGAGCGTTGCGGTGGCGATGCAGGCGAAGAACAAAGGGATTCTGACGATCCAATCGGTTCTGCGTTTGAATTGGTTGCGCTGTTCGCTTCGATTCGGCATCGTGTCTCAGCGCCCTCGGCGGTACCGGGGGCGGGGACCCTGGGAACGCGGGGCCCGTTTCTCATCGGGCGGGATATGAGTGCACCTGTGCGAGCCGTCGCCGTGCAGGTCCTGAGGGGAGAGGCCGCGGCGCTCCTTGGGCTTCCCGGTCCTGAAGTCCGTCTGATTGTTCGCCTTGTTCTCCTCCAGCGACATGTAGCGGACCTCCTTGCCGTCGGTGTAGCCGAACGCCGCGCGCTGCAGGGCCTGGACCCACGGCTGGCGCTCGAGCTCGGCCCTGACGCCCTCGGCGAACGAGTACTCCGACACCTCGGTCTGGGACTTGCTCTCCCCGAGGCATCCGCTCAGGTCCTCGTACGCTGCTCCGAGGTCCTTCCCGCTGATCACGTGCAGGCCGCCCTCGGCGATGCGCACCTCGAGCGCGCCCAGTCCGAGCGGCTTCCCCAGACCCATCTGCAGGAATCCGACCGTTCGCGGGTCGTCATTGCGCTCCCGGGGCGGGACCAGGTTCTTCGGGGTGAGCACCCAGACGAGGGCCGTCAACTCGTTCCTGCTCAGATTCGAGAACGACACCCTGCACCGGAGCCTGCTGCCGATCTTCACCCAGGACCTGGCGGTGAGTCTCACCCCGATATTGTCCTGCTTCCGGCCGGCGAGGACGACTTCATCCTGCGCCCGTCTCGGGAATCCCGAGTCGTCGAGATTCTTGCGTTCCACGAGCGTGCGGTGCACGGGGTAGGCGGCGGCGCCCAGGAACTGGCCGGAGGCGAAGTGCTCGCCCCGCGCGAGCGGCGCGCCCTTCTCATCGGTCGGCGTCCTGCCCTCCGAATCGGTGAGGAATCGCCGGGCCGATGTCGTCTTGGGCTGAAGCAGCGGGGAGAGGGTCTTCTCCTTGCGGCCGATCTTCGCCCGTGAGGCGTCGACCGCCCCGAAGATCAACCGTCCTCGAGACGAGACGTCCCCTCTTCTGGCCCCGTCCTCGGCTTCGGGGACGACGTAGCCGAAGAGCCGGTCGGCGGCGGTGGCCCCGTCGCGATCCGACACCGGGAGGATCCCCTGGGCCCTGGCAAGATCACGCGGGCTGACCCGGTAGGCGCGCCGGCCGATCATGACCGGCAGGAGCTGGCGGACGGCGTGCGATCCGTCGCGATTCCGCTCGACGACCGCGTAGGCGAGATCACCCTCCTTGAGTTCGACGGGCGCACCCTCCCCGTCACGGGCCTCGGCGGTGGCGCGGTTGGGGCGGTGTCTCTTGTCCAGCGGGAGATTGAGCCTCTCCTCCTCCTCGCGATAGGCGATGTAGCTGTCGACCACAATGCGGTAGTCCCTGAGCACGTCCTCGCTGACGACGACTCGCTCCGGCCCGCCGCGAGATACGTCGAAGAAGACCCTCTCGTCGTGCTTGCGGCGGAACAGGCTCGAGGGGGAGTCCCCCTCGGCGGTGCTCCGGTAGACGTATCCGGGGACATTGTCCATGTCCTCGATCGTGGTCACCGAGTCGTCGATCCGGAACGCCTCGACGAAATTGCCGCTGTTGTCCTGGATGTGAGTCACCTGCCAGTAGGCGTAGCGGGCGCCCCGGCCGCGGTCGCCGTGAAGGCACAGCGTCATGTGGCAGCGGATCTCCTCGAGGTGGGGCGTCATCCTCTCGAGCCTTTCGAGTCCCCCTTTCAGACAGAGCTTCGCATGCCCTCGCATTCCGGCCTGCAAACTGGCCGCCCGCATGGTGGGGTAGGTGATCCCGTTCTCACGGTAATCGGTCGTCACCATGGTGTCGCCCTGGAGGAGGGCGGCCGTGAAACCGCCGTCGGAATTCTTCTTCTCGAGACGCAGCGGGACGAGCTGCAGCGCGCTGGCGGGGTCGCCGCGGTAGGTCAGGCGGTCCGAGTGCTTGCTCTTCGGACGGTGCTGCCCCTCCCGGTCCTCGGTGTCCCCGAAGACGCGGAAGCGCGAGCAGGTGAGCGTCTCGTAGGCGCGCGAGATCATGCCCTTGATCATGGTGGGGGGCACGACGAGACCGCCGTCGTCGTCCATCGGAAGGTCGATGAAATGACGATCCTTCGGGCCTTTGGTGTCGACGGTCTGCTCGCCGAACACCAGTGGCGTTCTCACGATCATCTCCAGATCGATCGAACCCGACAGTTTCTCGGGCTCCAGGTGGTCGTGCCCCGGGGCCTTGCCGGTGGCGAAGAGATCCTCCGGCAGCATCCCGTCCTCGGCCAGACCCTGCGCCTTGTCCCGCAGCACCGGGATCCGGTTGACTGCGGAGTGGAAGGGTTCGAACTCAACCATTGCGTTTCCATTCTCCCGTCATGAGCTCGTCGACGAACACCGTATTGCCGTACTCGTCCTCGATGATGAAGACCTCGATGCTCTCCATCGCGGGCATCTTGCGCGGGTCCCTCTCGCTGTCACTGTGCTGCAGATAGGCGTTGGGCCGGTACCAGCAGTCCTCCGCCCCGGTCGCAGCCCCGTCTCCGACGCCGTCGGCCCGGAGGACGGCGACCTCCGCCGACCCGGTGCCGTTGAGCCACCGCAGCTCGCGCGCCAGCACGCCGTCGCCCCCGCCCCCGTCCTGCGCGATCACCGACCACAGCCGCAGCTCGTACACGGTCTCGCGCCGCACCTCGCCGTCCGTTGCGCGCAGGACCCCGTCGCAGACCGACCGGAGCGCACGCGCCCCCGCCGTCGTGTAGGCGATGCCCCGGACGTTCGCGCCCAGGCGCCCCGCCCGGCCCAGGGCCGCCCCGAGGTCCTCGTTTTGGGCGATATCGGTCGTCCACACCGCCGGCTTCAGATCCGGCATTGAGAACCGATCACTCATCGCGCGCCTCCTCGGGGTCGCACAGGTAGGAGGACCACCCGGTCCAATCGCCGCCCGCGCCGGGGCTCGCGGCAATGTCCTCATTCACGCTCCGGAGGCGGTCGAGGATCTGCTCGGCGAGGCCGGCCCCGGCTCCGCCGTCCTGCGTCGGCGCCGCGAGCTCCCAGTCCTCGACGCCGAGGCTCGGGCCGCCCTCGACCTTGATCCCGGTGACCTCCACCTGCCCCAGCCCCCGCGTGCCCCGGCTGCCCAGCGGCAGCGCTCCGGCGGCCAGTTCGGCCAGGACGAGCCCGAGCAGGCACCAGGCCGCCCTGCGGCGATTGACGTCCGCCCGCGGGGAGAACGAGCCCGGATTCAGTTCCAGCGTCAGCTCCCCCCACTGCGCGTCGTGGACCTCCTCGCCGTACAGGGCCCCGCCCGCGACGCCGCCGGTCCACCGGTCGCCCGCATTGTGGGGGATGAGCCTGGAACTGCCCGGGACGGCGAGGGTGTCCAGGACCGTCAGGGCGCCGTGCTGCTCGGTGGAGCCGAACAGGTCCCGCACGAGGACGGGGTCGCCGGCCAGCTGGGCGTGCACGTCGGTGTCCGACCAGTCCTCGACGGGCGCGCGGCGGGCGGCCAGGATCGTGCGGGCGATCCGCGAGGCCCGCGAGCGCAGCGCGCCGCGCACCGAGCTGCCCGGCAGCACGAGCCGCTCGCCCTGGGCGGTGTCCGTGCGCATCTGCCTGGCGGGGACGTAGTCGTCGCGGACGTCGCCCTGCTCGCCGCTCCGACCGGCCTCCTGCGCCGCCCTCTCCCGCTTCTCCTTCTCCTGCCTCTTGCGCTCGAGCTCGGCCTCGCGGCGCCGCGGATCGGCCACGAGGATCCCCGTGGGGCTGTTCCACTCGACGGTGATGCGCATCCGGTCGGGGCCGCCGCAGTCGACCGGGACGATCGTCCCGGCCATGTCCTGGCCGCCGCTCAACCAGCTCACGAGGTCGTCGCACGACCCCAGCGGGGCCCGGGTCAGGGTCCAGAAGCCGGCTCCGGGCCGCGCGTCGGGACGCACCCGCCCCCAGCCGGCGCCCTGGCGCCCGCCGAAGGCGATGCGCTCGCTCCTGAACAGGCCCAGGAACAGTCCGAAGAGCGTCTCGACCTGCTCCGGGGTCGCCGGTTCCACCGCGCCCGCGGGCACGTCGACGCCGTCGGGCAGGCCCGCCTGCGCGGTGATGACGATCTCCAGGGGCCTTCCCGCCGGCAGGTACTCGTGCTCGAAGAGGGCGCCGTCGGCCACCGAGCCCCAGTACCGGTCGATGGCGTTGCCCATGCGAGACGGCAGCTCGCCAGCAGCCCCGTCAGTGCCCACCGCCCCGTCCGCGCCCGCCGGGCACAGCTCCACGGTGTGAACGGTCAGGCAGGCGGCCCGCAGCGGGGCGGACGCGCTCTTCTTGCCCTCATCGCCCCACAGGCGGCGCAGGGCCGCGGGATTCAGCACCGTCGCGACCCCAGCGTCCGGCTGCCCCGAAAGGTAGCGCCGGCAGGCGGCGCGCAGGGCGCCCTTGACCGAGCGTCCGGTCAGGATCGGGCGGTCGCGCCCGTCGCGGGCGAATCTGCGCACGACGGTCTGCCGGTCCCGGCCCTCCTCCGTGCGGTTCACGACCTCGTCGATGCCGCCCGAGTGCAGTGGCGAGGCGGTCCTCACACGGATGGTGAGTTCGTAGCGGGTCACGCTCATGACTGCTCCTCCTGCGCGTCGGTGCGGACCGCCCGGCCCATGAAGTCCTTGGCGTCAAGACGCGTCAGGCGGAATTCCTCCCTCTCAAGGAGCGGATGCCCGACGACGAAGCGGCCGAACCCCTGGGCCCGCAGCTCGCCCACGCCGGTCAGGGCCAGGCGGGCCAGTCTCCGGGCCGCGTCGTCGGCCAGGGGCCGGATCCTCAGGACCGAGCCGGCCCGGACGGCCATCCTGGTGGCCCGCGGCTGGTGGCTCGCCGCGGACCAGGAGTCGACGCGGCGGTGGCGCACCCCCGCCCGGAACCTCTTCTCCCCCGGTGGGATGTCGACGAGCTCAATGGGGACTCCGGTGCGCTTGAAGGCCCCGCGCAGGTCCTCGAAGCCCCCGCCCGGCCCCAGGCCCGAGGAGCGCACCAGGACGTCGGAGGTGAACCAGATGGTCGTCTCCCCGCCGACCGGTTTGGCGGGCGCCAGGGGCCGGGCCGCGGAGAAGGTGCACAGCGCGCGGCCGAAGGTCCCGCTCAGGCGGCGCGCCCCGATGCGGGCGTCCAGCGCCCTGTCGGCCAGGCCCGCCAGGCGGGCCCCCGCGCGCTCGTGCAGTGCCGGGGACATGGTCACCGTCGCGCGCAGCGTCAGGCCCGCGGGCAGCGCCCGCACCAGGAAGAGCTGGCCGTCCTTCGCCGCCCCCGTGGCGGTATCGTGCGCCGTCGACTGGCGTCCGGTCAGCGGAGGGGCGCCCGACCATCCGGCGAGGGGCGGGAGCTTCCGGCCCTCGTCCACTGCGGCCGAGTCCGGCCGGCCTTCGTCCGCGGCGGCCGAGTCCGGCCGAGCGGCGTCCGCAGCGGGGAAGACGTAGCCCGAGCGCAGCGGCTTGTGGACCTCCTCCGGCTCCTCGACGAGCAGGCGGTTGACGGCCGTGATCCACTCGCGCCCCCGCCGCTCGACCTTCGGGCTGGACAGGACCAGCGGCATGGGCAGGCCGACCCGGTCGTCGACGACGGCGACGGCGTCGGAGACCAGGAGGTCCCCGTTGACGACGGAGTCGCGGACCAGGGTGTCGTCGGTGTCGCCCCCGCACTCGCGGCCGAGGAGGCGGTGCACCCAGGGCAGGAGCACGGTGCCGCGCAGGAAGTCCAGGGAGCGGACCTCGTTGGACATGGGCACCTCGTAGGAGACCACCGGGGTCCGCAGGACGATCGTCAGATCCATTGCCATCAGCCCGGGATCGGCGGTGCCCGGCCCGGCGGCGCCCGGGGCGGGGGAGACGGCGGCGCCGGCGCCCGGGGCGTGCGGAGTCGCCGTCACGAGCGGGGCCGCCGGAACCGCTGGCGCGCTCACGGT
>ERZ773059.927-NODE-927-length-15251-cov-4.190247_pt1 | contig 15251 bp, 13 predicted proteins | sample MGYA00580514_ERZ773059 | MGnify/ENA primary metagenome ERZ773059 (study PRJEB29015, sample SAMEA2737981) | human oral metagenome | biome: human oral; feature: human-associated habitat; material: dental | place: China | collected 2056 ...
AATGAGCCTTATTGACTACAATGATACTACTTAGACATTACAATAATTTTATATAAAATTACTATAATATTATTATAGGGTTAAGGATGGAACGGTTATGTATGATTTGTTTATTTTAGGGCAGATATCAGAGGATATTAATATTGATTATGACGGTTTTACATTGCATGAACTTGGAGGTGCGGTTGTATATTCCGGTTTTGCAGCCGGCAATATGGGACACAAAGTGGCGGTTCTTCCAAAATCTAAGGACAGTAAGCAAGTTGACGAGGTTTTTTCTAAAGCAAAGAATGTAGATGTATACCATGCTTTTTCTCCTACCAATACATCTATAAAGAATCAATATCATACAGCTGATAAGGAAAAAAGAACATCGGTTGCCATATCAAAGATAGAGCCTTATAAGACCTCCGATATTCCGAATATTGATACAAAGATATATCATATAGCAGGCTTGATGAGCGGAGATTTGAGTGAAGAGATAATAGAATATGTATTTAATAAAGGTAAAATTGCATTGGATGTGCAGGGCGTTCTTAGGCATATGGATAAAGACAGTATGGAATATAAGGACTGGGAAAATAAGTTGAAATATTTACCTATGATAGATTTTCTAAAAACAGATGCTATGGAAGCCATGATACTTACAGGAACAGAGGACAGATATGAGGCTGCAAAAATACTTGCAGACCGGGGGGCAAAGGAAGTAATGATTACACACAATACGGAAGTAATCGTTTATAAAGACGGTAAAACCTATGCAAAAGCTCTAAAGCCTCGTAATCTTTCGGGAAGAAGCGGCAGAGGAGATACCTGCTTTAGTACATATATAACTGAAAGACTTAATAGTTCGATAGATGAAGCGCTACTTATTGCCGCAGCCACAGTCAGTTTAAAAATGGAAAATCCGGGACCGTTTATGTATGATCGCTTGGAGGTTGAAAAATATATTAAAGAGTTTTATTTGTCATAAATTATTATAGAAAGCGGTAGAAGATATGAAACTAAACTGTGTAAATGTAGGCTACGGAGATGCCTTTTTATTTCAATCAGATAACTTAAATATACTTATCGATACCGGCAGCGGTTTAGAATCTGAGTATGAAGGCTATGAAGAAAGAATAAATATAGTCAAGTTTTTGGAAAAGGAAAAAATAACTCACATAGATGAATTAATACTTACACACATACATGAAGATCATGTGGGAAACTTAGATAGCATTATTAAGTCCTTTTCCATATCAAGGGTGTGGATTCCCAAAGATTTTGAAAAAGTTAAAAAAATTGAGTTCATTGAGGATAAAGAGTTTAAGAAAAACAGCAGTAAATTATTTAGCAGGGCGTTAAATGAATTTGCACAGGCTTTAGACTTTTTCAGAGAAAATAATATTAAGGTCGAGACTTTATGTGTGGGAGATAAAAGAAATATTGCCGGCATAGATGTGAGCGTACTTGGAGCAAGTCCTGATATTACAGATAAGTTTTTACAGTATTATAAGAGCTTGTATGAGTGTAAAAATTTTGATCGGGCACAAGCATTAGTTGAGCAAATGGATGCTATGTCCAATCATACGAGCTTGTTACTAAAACTTGAGTATAAGAGTCTTAAGGGACTGTTTTGTGCCGACAATATACCTGCAAACTGGTCTGAAGGAATAAAAGAGTGCATAAAAGATATTAACTTTATAAAAATTCCGCATCATGGTCAGCTTGACGCAGTAGATGAGAGGTTTATGAGGGTAATGCCGATTGAATTTTGCATTACGACAGCCTCATCCGAGAGAAGGTATAACAGTGCCAATCCGCAAATATATGAACAGCTTAAACAATGGGCAAAAGAAGATGGAAGAGCCATTAAGGTGCTGTTTACAGATCCTTCAAGAGAGTATGAGTATTTAAAAGAAGTTGAGTATGGCAATAGAAGTATTGAATTTGAAATAGATGAAGCTATGGCTTACAGATATAAAAAATAAAAAAGGGAGGAAGAGTTATATGTGTAAAAAAGCCTTGATAGGTTTATTAGTGGGATGTGCGGCATTGTCACTTTTCGGCTGTAAAAAGAAAGACGAAACATTCCCGTCAAAACAAGTTACTATTATTATGCCTTGGTCAGTAGGAGGAGGTCCCGATACTATTGCGAGAAAGGTTGCTTCTTACGGAGAAAAGTATCTGGGAGTACCTGTAATTGTAGAAAACCACACCGGCGGTTCAGGAACTGTTGCAATGAGTGATTTTATGGCTAAGGATTCTGACGGTTATACCATGATAGTAAGCAACGGACCGCTTTTTTCATTAACACCTAATTTTATACAGGGAACTAATTATAAACTTGAGGATATAAGTCCTCTAATCGGTATGAGACAGGTGGAGTTTGTAGTATTAAGCAATCCTAAGAATAGCGGCATTTCCACATTGGAAGACTTAAAAGAATATGGAAAGTCAGGAAAAACAGTTAAATACGCAACTACAGGCGGACCGGGTAATGACAGTTTCACTATGATAAGTGTACTGTTTGAAAAACTCGGTATTCCGGCAGAAGCGGTTCCTTTTGACGGAGGTCAGGAAGCTATCAATGCACTTGCCGGCGGACATGTAGATATTGCTATAGGTTCACCGCCTGTATATCGTGAGTATGTAAAGAGCGGAGAGTTTGCCTGCCTTGGAACCTTCATACCTGAGGGTATTGATGTAGAAGGAATAGGCAATATCCCTTCATTCAAATCACAGGGAATAGATGCCGAATTTGTAGGAATGGATTATTTTGCGGTTCGTTCCGATGTAGATGAAGCAAAGAAGCAAATCCTTATTGATTACATTAAAAAAGTGTATGCCGATCCTGAATTCCAAGCCTTTATGGAAGATATGGGAATGAAGGCATGGGAAGCGGATGAAAAAGAAATTATTGATGAGATCAATAAACAAACTGAAGATATGAAACAATATATCGAATTATTAAAATAAGAAAAGAGCGTGATTGTATGAGGACTGTAAAGATAAGTTATAATAATGAAATTATATCGGGCGGAATATTTGCAATTATTTCAGCAATTTTGTGGTTTTTAATTCCATCACAAATACAAACTGCAGAAAAAAGTGTTATTAATGCGACTACAGTTCCTCAAATAGCCATAGGAGGGTTGTTTGTATTCTCTGTATGTTTATTCATACAGGGAATAAGACTACCTAAAAAAACGGTATTAATAAATAAAGAAGCATTTTCATCTATTGGCTGTAGGAAAGAGTTGCGAACTTTAATTTTTGCACTGATGTTAATAGTATATGGCATATTATTCGGAATAATAGGATATATTCTTGATACCATATTGTTGGTGGTCGGTATATTGATGTTTTATAAGAGTAAAAAATGGCTTTATTATGTTATAGCAATAGTTACCGTGTTTATAATTTATGGTGTATTTACTTATTTTTTAAATGTAAATTTACCAAATTTGTTTTAGGGAGGAGTACAGTATGGAATGGCTGGGATCAGGATTTGAACTTTTATTCCAATGGCAAAACTTATTGATTATTCCTATCGGGCTACTTTTAGGTATAGTTGTAGGAGCAATACCGGGGCTTACATCCGACCTTGGAATTATACTTTGTATTCCGCTTACCTACGGTATGGAGCCGACTACAGCCATACTTATGTTGCTGGCTATATATTGCGGAGGAACTTATGGAGGCTCTATAACAGCTATCTTAATCAATACTCCGGGAACTTCTGCCAATGCCGCAACCTTGTTTGACGGATATCCGATGACTGAAAAAGGTCATGCTTTTAAGGCTTTGAAAATGGCATTATATGCATCCACCATAGGAGGGCTTATAAGTGCAGTAGTGCTTTTAGTTGCCGCTCCGCAAATAGCAAAAATCACCTTGCTTTTTGGACCGGCGGAGTATTTTGCACTTTCAATATTCGGTCTTTCCGTTATTGCCGGAGTTTCCAATAAGAATATACTGAAAGGTCTTATAGGAGCTTGCATAGGTATATTTGTTTCAACCATAGGAATGGATAAAATAAGCGGAACGGTAAGATTTACCTTTGGAAGCATTAAACTTACGGCAGGCATAGATTTAATAATAGCCCTTATAGGATTGTTTGCGATATCGGAAATAATGATGAAATCACAGTATGATCCTGAAAAAGATATGAAGGTTGCAGGTAAATTCTCAAAGGATGTTATTACTAAGGAAGAATACAAAAGATGTAGAAAACCTATAGGTATAGGCTCTATTATAGGTTGCATTATAGGAGCCACACCGGGAACCGGTGGCGGCTTGGCAGCATTTATTGCATATAATCAGGTCAAACAGGCATCGAAACACCCCGAGACATTCGGAAACGGAGAGATAGAAGGTGTTGCAGCCTCAGAATCAGCTAATAATGGTGCTTGCGGTGCAACTATGATTCCTATGTTAACTCTAGGTGTACCGGGAGACGGTGCTACCGCAATTTTGATGGGAGCCTTTATGGTGCATGGTATGGTGCCGGGACCGACACTTTTTAAAGAAAGCGGAAATATCCTATATGCAATTATGTTCGGACTTATCATTGTAAATATTTTTATGTACTTGATTGGAAATGCCTTAATTCCTTTCTATGCAAATATTACAAAGTTACCATATGAGCTTTTGGCAAGTATTGTGCTCAGTATGTGTATAGCAGGAGCATTTTCAACAAATAACAGGGTTTATGATGTTATGATCATACTGGTATTTGGAATACTTGCATACTTTCTCAGAAGAATGGACTTCCAACTTGTTCCGATACTTTTGGGAATTGTACTCGGACCCTTGGCAGAGGTGAATTTCAGAAGAGCCTTGGTGCTTTCAGACGGCTCTATGGATATATTTATTAAAAGACCTATATCACTTGCATTTATTTTAATTGCAGTGATTTCCATAAGCGTATTTATGTTCAAAGAACTTAGAAGCGCTAAGACCGAGGAAAAGAAAGTAAATGATTAAATAAAAAAATTGATATTATTAAGCCTGAGAATTAAAGTTAAAAACCAAAATATAATGCTAAGTCGAGAATTAAGCTATGGCTTAGCATTTTTATTTTTTATTATAAAAAATATGCTATAATAATATTTTTAATACATACAATTATATATAGTGTAGTGTATCATATATTTGTTACAGTTTATTAACAAAGTAGCAATAGGGCTTGATATCAAAGGTACTATACAGTAGTAGAAAGGAGGATATAGTGCTAAGTTCAATATACCAAATATTTCAAAAATCCTCACCCGTTTCAGATATAATAATCCCTGTAGCATTAATGCTTTTTTCGGGCTTTGCCTTAACAAGGGTAACCAAAAGACTTCGCCTGCCGAATGTTACGGCATATATAGTTGCAGGTATACTTATAGGTCCCTACTGCCTTGATCTGGTCAGTATGAATATTATCGAAGGGACTGATTTTATTGCGGATATAGCTCTTGCATTTATAGCTTTCAGTACAGGAGAGTTTTTTAAGTTCTCAACACTTAAAAAGAACGGAATAAAGGTCTGTATTATTACTTTTTTGGAAGCTGCTATAGCCTCTGTGCTTGTATTTATATTAAGCTTTTATATATTAAGGCTGGGGCTTAGCTTTTCGATGGTGCTTGCAGCCTTGGCATCGACTACCGCACCTGCCTCAACGGTTATGACCATAAGACAGACAGGGGCGAAGGGAGACTTTGTCAATACCTTATTACAGGTAGTTGCACTTGATGATGTATTCGGGCTGGTTGCCTACAGTATAGCAATATCTGTAGCCATATCTGCAAAGTCAGGAAGTTTTAGCCTTTCAAGTGTTATAAGCCCTATCATATTTAACCTCTGTGTACTTGTAATTGGAGGCTTATTCGGCGTATTTATGAAATTGCTTATGCCTAAAAATCGTTCTACCGACAATAGGCTTATTATTACAATAGCACTGCTTTTTACCTTTTGCGGTATCTGTGCACTACTTGATGTATCACCTTTACTTGGCTGTATGTCAATGGGAACGGTTTATATCAACATTACGGATGATGATAAGCTTTTTAAGCAGGTAAATTATTTCAGTCCGCCGATATTATTGATATTCTTTGTGCGTTCAGGGCTTAATTTTAAGCTTGATATATTATTAAGCCCTAAGGCATCCGGTGGCGGAGCGTCATTGCTTGTCATAGGTATATTATACTTTTTGGTGCGTATCTTGGGTAAGTATGCAGGGGCTTTTTGGGGCAGTGTTATTGCAGGAAAAAGCAAGGAGGTAAGAAACTACTTGGGACTTGCTCTGATACCCCAAGCCGGTGTTGCCATAGGACTGGCAGCCCTCGGAGCAAGGATACTTGGAGGAGACATGGGCAATGCCTTACAAACCATTATTTTAGCCTCAAGTGTGCTTTATGAGCTTATAGGTCCGGGCTGTGCAAAACTTGCCTTATATCTTTCAAAGTCCTATTCCAATAAGCTTGAAGATCTGACTGCGGAAATAGAGATACCGGAGGAGAAAAAGCAGAGCGAACTGGAGCTTTTAATAGAAAGAATACAGGCTATACAAAGAGAACTTCCCAAGCGAAACAGTGCCATCTCAGAGGAAGAAGCCGCATTTACAGAGGCTGCGGAGGAGCAGTATAATAGTTATGGAAATCCGCACATGATAAATGAAAGATAAGGGGTAGGATATGATTAATTCATTTATAGACAGTATAAGTAAGACGGTGTATCTTGCAGCTGATATCAGTCTTTTATCGGTGGCTTTGCGAATTGCGGTCGCAGTTTCACTTTCTTCAATAATAGGCTGTGAAAGGGCAAGTAAAAGACACTCGGCAGGGCTCAGAACATTTATACTTGTATCATTTGCTTCTACTATTGCCATGATAATGGACTTGTTTTTAATGCACAATACGAAAATGAGCTTACCGGTTTTATCGGCATTTGCAATACTTAGTATATCAATATTAAGCAGTAAAACCATACTTTTCAGTTCAAGAAATCAAATCAAGGGACTGACAACATCCGTAGCACTCTGGTCTTGCGGACTTATAGGACTGAGTGCCGGTGCAGGACTTTATATAGTAAGCGTAGTTGCATTTACCGCACTTTGGGGCATACTTTTGTATTTGCCGAAGCTTGAGATGTACCTAAAAAACAGGTCGAATCATTTTGAGATACATCTTGAATTAAAAAACAAAGAAAATTTACAGGACTTTGTAACCACTATAAGAAGACTTGGACTTAGAATTGATGATATAGAGTTTAACTCAGCCTATATAGGTTCGGGACTTAGCGTATATTCGGTAATATTTACAATAGACAGCAAGGAGCTTAAAAAGTATAAGACCCATAGTGAGATAATACAGGCTTTGGCTACTATTGATTATATATATCATATTGAGGAGATGAGATAAAATAAGGGGAGGTACGCAGTGATAGTACTTCCCTTATTTTATCCAAGGGGTAAGAAGGCTTAGATATATTTTATCCATACATATATAGGCATAGGGCAGGAATTTGTCTGTGCTATGCATTGTAGTCTCATCGGTGATATTGTATAATTTTTCATAAAGACAAATAAAAAAAGAGGTATAAAGATTTATGTTTTTTAATAAACCTAAGCAAAACACGCAAAATATGCTTGAATCAAATGCAACATTAAAGTATTCCATGATTTTTTATTCTTTTATTATAGGCATACTAAGCGGTCTTATAATAGTTGTATACAGAATACTGGGAGAGATACTCCTAAAACACATGGTCAACATTTATAATGCTGCAAAGACAAATCCTTTGCATATGGTAGGAGTTTTTGCCATGCTTATAGTAGCTGCGGTATTTGTGGCTTTTTGTGTAAGAAAAGAGCCCGATATATCCGGTTCGGGTATACCGCAGGTAGAGGGAGTGGTTACAAGGAGACTTAAGACTAATTGGTTAAAGGTGCTTATATACAAGTTTTTTGGAGGTATTACGGCACTGGCAGCAGGACTTTCAGTAGGAAGAGAAGGTCCTTCCATACAAATGGGAGCGGCTGTAGGTGCGATTTTGTCTAAAAAAGCCGGCAGAATGGATCATGAAAGAAAATACCTTCTTACAAGCGGTGCAAGTGCGGGACTTGCAGCGGCATTTAACGCTCCCTTAGCCGGTGTAATGTTTGCACTGGAAGAGGTGCATAAAAACTTCTCGCCGGTAGTGCTTCTTTCAGCCATGACATCGGCAGTTACAGCGGATATGGTGGCAAAATCGGTATTTGGCATAGTGCCGGCACTTGAATTTAGGACACTTAGCAAGATGCCCTTAAAATACTACTGGTCTTTGGCAATACTTGGCGTACTTATGGGACTTAGCAGCTTTGTATTTAACCATGGAGTTATAAAGGCAAAACATATTTATAAAAAACTGCCTGTAAGTATAGAATTTAAGATCATGATACCCTTTATCTGTTCAGGTATTATAGGCATGGCTTTGCCGGTGCTTATAGGAGGCGGACATGCCATTATAGAGGAATTAAGCTTTGCCAAGTTTAGTATATTGACCATACTTACATTTTTAATAATAAAATACTTATTCACCTTTGTATCATTCGGCTCAGGAGTTCCGGGAGGAATATTCTTTCCGCTGCTTGGACTGGGGGCAATGCTTGGAAGTGCTTTCGGCTTACTTTGTGTAAATTATCTTAATGTACCTACGGAGTATTTGCTTAATTTTGCGGTACTTGCCATGGCAGCGCATTTTGCAGCCATAGTAAAAGCACCTATTACCGGAATTATATTGATATTTGAAATGACCGGTTCCTTTGAACAATTACTGCCACTTTCGGTAGTAGTATTTACCGCAATGGTAACCTCAGACTTACTTGGAGTTGAGCCGGTATACGATATGCTTTTAGAGGACATACTTAAGAATAAAAAGGAGGCTAAGGGCATTAAGGAAGATGAAACGCTCAAAGACAAAAAGACCCTGCTTGAGCTTTCGGTGCATTTGGGAAGTAAGGTTGAGAATAAACTGGTAGCGGAGCTTGACCTGCCAAGTAACTGCCTGCTTGTATCGGTGCAAAGAGGCTCAGCAGAGATACTTCCAAGGGGTAATACCAAGATACTTGCAGGAGATATGCTTTTGGTCATGGTCAATCAATCGGAGTCAGCCTATATGCTTGAGTATATGACGGAGATTACAAGTGAGGTGTAGGGTTTATTAAAATCATCAAACCGATGTATAGTATCATTGATATCCGGTCTTATTAATAGATTGCAACAAATATATAATAAAGAGATTTGGAAAAGAAGATACTAAAGAAGTAATAGACATCAAGGTCTTAAATAAAGAAATTGCAGAAACGGTGGCGAAAATAGATGAACTGCGTGCTGTAATCAATGAGATCGTAGAGGAATTGGGAGATGAGTAATGAACTGCTCATCCGGTTTTTAATAAAAAAAGTTATTAAAATTGTATAATATTATAAGTTGGAGGTGCATTATTGGCAGAGAATAAAAAAGAAATTGTCATAGTAAATAAAGAGACAATAAAAGATAAAATTTACCATATAAGAGGTCAAAAAATCATGTTGGATTTTGAGCTGGCAGAAATATATGGCTATACGACTACAAGATTTAATGAGCAGGTAAAAAATAATTTGGAAAAATTTGACGACGATTTTATGTTTCAGTTGACAAAATCAGAGTTTGAAGACTTGATATCGAAAAAATCGATATCAAGTTGGGGTGGAAGAAGGAAACTGCCTTATGCTTTTACAGAACAAGGAATTTATATGCTTATGACAGTATTAAGGGGAGAACTTGCAATTAAACAGAGTAAGGCTCTGATACGAATGTTTAAGCAAATATATAAATCTGCAAAGAAAAGTATTTATGTTGTAGACAATTATATAGGATTAAAAACTTTAGAACTTATAAGAGCAGCAAGAGAAAAAATTGATATTATCATATTTAGCGATAATATAAAAAATAAAGATATGTTGACAAAGAATATTTGGAATGATTTTAAAAGTAGTTATCCGAATATAAATATAAAGATAAAAGTAGCAAATAAGAAATATCATGATAGATATATAGCCATAGATTATGGAACTAAAAAAGAAAGAATTTATCATTGTGGTTGTTCATCAAAAGATGCAGGTAATAAAGTAACAAGTATTACAAGGATAGAAGATATAGATTTATATCATCCGATGTTTGATGAATTGCTATTGAGTCCCATGTTAAAAATATAGAAGTAAATATATGTGAAATAAAAGAAGAGTATATAGAAGGAAGCGGAAGATGAGTAATGAACTGCTCATTTATAATACTGAAGACTAAAAAGCGAAAATTAATCTAAAATTGGAAGATGGAACAATATGGCTAAGTCAACTTGAGATTGCAGAGCTTTTTCAAAGCAGCAAGCAGAATATAAGTAAGCATATTAAGGCTATTTTTTCAGATGGAGAGTTGGATGAAATATCAACTGTAAACTATAAGTTGACAGTTCAAAAAGAAGGTAAAAGAGAAATTAAAAGAAAAGTTACATATTCTATATTTTACGACAGTCCTTAAGCACACTTTTAGTATAAAAATCTTAGATTATAAACCCGAAATCCTTGTAGAGTTCATATTTATAGAACCTACAGGGATTTTTTATTTGTGCAGAAGGTATTTGATATATTATACCTGCATATCTAAGCTACCCTAACTGTAACATTTCAACTACTTACTGTTTAAATCCGGTTGACAAATTCTTTGCTTACTGCTAGACTACAAATAAATAGACCGACTGTCAGTCTAAAAAGGAGATAAGCTTATGAAGAGTAAAAAAGAACAAATTTTAGATATGTCCTTCTCTCTTTTTCTTGAAAAGGGATATGATAACACTTCTATCAGTGATATTTTGAGTAAATTGGATATTGCAAGAGGAACTCTTTATTACCATTTTGAATCTAAAGAGGCAATTATGGATGCAATTATAGAAAGAACGGCAAAAAAGATAGTAGAAGAGGCAAAAGGTATTGTTTTACAAAAGGGCTTATCGGTACACGAAAAGATTTTTTTATTGTTTTACGAGTCCAATATGAATCGCCTTTCCGGAGGAGAGCTTATGATTGATTACCTCAATCAACCTCAGAATGCACTTTTCCATGAGAAGAGCAACAGAGCATTTATTCAAAAAATATCGCCTATATTAGGGGATATTATAAGTGAGGGTGTTAAAGAAGGTATATTTGACAATGCCTTCCCTTATGAGAGTGCGGAGCTTATTTTAGCTATGATCATGGGATTTATGGATGTGCCTTATGAAAATACCGGTGCGAATGATCTGGAGCGCCGTATGGAAAGTCTTTTATACAACATGGAGCGTATGCTTGGTGCAAAAGAGGGAAGTTTTGCCAAGTTAAAGGAACTGTCTTTATATGAAAAGCGAGGTGAAAAAGATGAGTAGCGGTTATAAAAAGTTTTTATTATTGTGGGGAGCAAGTCTTATTTCTGCAAGCGGTTCAGGTATGAGCTCTTTTGCACTGGGTATTTTTATGTATCAAAAAACAGGGCTGAGCACTATGACGGGACTGATGATCTTAGCAGGATTTTTGCCGGGGCTTATATTTTCTCCCTTTGCCGGAGCTTTGGCAGATAGGCATGACCGCAGGGTTTTGATGATGATGGGAGACGGGCTGTCAATTATAGGTCTTTTGTGTATTTTATTTTCTTTACAGTTTTTACAAAAAGAGATGATGGTTGGAGGAATACTGCTTGGAGCGGCGATAAGCTCAGGATTTTCTTCCTTGGTAGAACCGGCATTTAGGGCTACAATATCAGATTTGCTAAAAAAGGAGGAATATACAAGGGCAAGCGGTATGGTACAGTTGATACTGGCTTCCCGTTACCTGCTGTCTCCCGTACTTTCAGGGTTGGTTTTGAGTTTTGCAGGTATTCGTATGGTTCTTATGCTTGATATTTTAACCATACTGATTACCTTACCTATTACTTACATTGTAAGAAGGGAAATGAGAGGAATACCTCGAGGTGAAGGTACTAAACTGGCTGAGGATCTTAGTTTGGGTTTTCACCTTATTTATGATAAAAAGGGACTTTGGCTCTTAGTTATGCTCGGTATTTTAGTTTCATTTTGTCTGGGAACGGTTCAGACTCTTATGATACCTATGCTGTTGCCTTTTGGCGGAGAGTCTTTTGCAGGCTTTGCTACAACTGTTTCAGCCTGTGGAATGTTAGTCGGAGGACTTATTTTAAGCAGATTCAGTATCAAAAAAGACTTTTCACATATTTTACAAGCTTCTTTGCTTGGAATGGGATTTTTTATGGCTGCATTTGCATGGGGGAATAATAAGATTTTGATTTGCAGCTTCGGTTTTTGTCTTTTTATGAGCCTGCCATTTGCGAATGCGGCTATGGATTATCTGGTAAGGGTCAATGTTGCGACGACCCATCAGGGTAAGGCATGGGGGCTGATAAGCCTTATTTCTCAGGCGGGTTATGTGCTTGCCTATGCCCTTACAGGAGTAGCGGTTGATTTTATAATAAAACCGTTTCTTCAAAAAGAGGGCAATGCTGCAAAGTTTGCTCTTAATATACCGGGGCAAGCAGAGGCAAGAAGTGCTGCGCTTATGATTATTATTGCAGCTGCCTTTCTGATGATCATAGCCCTTACACTTCCACGCAAGAGTGAAATCAGAGAATTGGAGGAAGAGAATGTATTGGAAGTTGCTTAAAAACGACATAAGCAATAATCGTCTGCAAAGTTTTAATATAGCGTTTTTTATTGTACTGTCGGTTGCTTTTTTAGCAGTTGCAGCTCAGCTTGCAATCCGCCTAAATACTTCGGTCAGTACCTTATTCAAAAAGCAAAGACTCCGCATCTTTTACAGATGCATACCAAAGAGATAGACAGAGAAAGAATGGAAGTGTTCGTATAATCACACCCTGAGATTGAAATTTATACAGGAAAACTTGTTGATTACCAAGAAATATTTTGGTTTGGAGCGTAGGTGACAGAATTGCCCAAGGAACTTTGTCTCTGATAGGTGTTCATGGAGTGAATTTTATAAGGAATCCTATTTTTACCTATATTTTTGTTACTTTTACAACCCTCTTAGCTGCTGTTTTTACTACAAGTATTGGAGTGAAGGGAATGAATGAGATGAATATTTCCCGATTTTTAAAGGAGGAATAAGCAAAATGATTTTATAAGGAAAAAATCTGGAAAAAAGTTATAATAATGCCGTACTGAAAACACAGGTGTTAAAGGGTGTAGACATCGAGATAGAGGAGGGAGAATTTGTATCAATCATGGGTAAGTCCACGCTTCTAAATATTTTATCCTCTTTGGATATGGCGGATAAGGGAAGGATAGTATTTGAGGAAAGAGATATCAGCAAGCTTTCCGAAGAAGAAGCTGCAAAACTTCGTAGAAAATCCTTCGGATTTGTATTCCGGCTAAGGAAGATATCAGAATACATACTGTTGTTAAAATAAAAATATATGATGTACCTAAATTCAGGAAGCAAGCGGATACTTTATAAGATTTGATGAAGTTAAAAAGTTGTGTTATATTAGTAAAATAGATAAAGAAGTATTTTAAGCAAATAAGCCTTGCAGGAATGCAGGACTATATTCACACAAAGTAAGGAGAAAGTAAGAAGCTTTAGAGTCTTTCATACAAAACTAAAAGAGGGGTGAGGGGCTGTGGATGAAAAAAATCGAAACAATAGAAAGTCTATGTACTGTCTGCTTATATGGAATGTATTTATATATGGAATTCTAATATTTTTATTTGTAAATTTATTAAAAAGAAGAATTAGCGGAGTAGCTGATGGTATAGAAGAATCAGTTTTCCTTATACTTATACCCGTATTCCTGATAGTAAATATAAAACCTGTTTTTCTTAATATAAGAAAGCTTTATTCTTCATATCAAAACGATGCGGTAGACAAAAAATCGGAATATGAAGCTAAAGCAAATAGATATGCATTTATGAATATGTACCGAAGGCTTAGCATAAGGAGGATATGTCTGGTTTTATCATTGCCGCTTTTGTATCTTGTCATGTTGGCAGTGTTTTTGCCGATTGCAAGTAAAGGAGTGATTTCATGGAAGTTTGCACTTGAGCTTTTTTATAATCGCTCTATGCAGCTTGCATTTTTACCATTTGTATTAGTACCCTCATTAATCAGTTTAAGAATATATTTTGCAAGCAGGCATAATATTTATATGCTTATGCAAATTTATGACAGGCTATCGGCGGAGGAACTTAAGAATATTGACAGTATCAAAGAAAAACAGATGGTATATGTATTTACCAAGGAGTTTTTAATCAACTGGGACGGGTGCTTAAATATTGTTGTACTGGGAGAAATAAAAAAAATAGAGTATGTAGGATATTTTTACTTTCTTATATATGGAACAAGGTTAAGCATAAGCTGCAATAAAAAATATGAGATATGGTCTTACGGTCCTTCCGAGGCTGAGTGGGTAGAAAGAGGATTCCTCCCACCTAATAAAAAAGCTGAAAAAAGCATATCTTTTAATATACAGCTGCCTCACTAAAGCTAAAGATTGGAGAGATTAAGCGTTAATGGCTACAAAAGTAAAAGATTATTATGATGTTACTTATTTAGAAGAACTTGCTGCTAAAATTTCGGCTGTAACGAGTGAGTTTAATGAGAAGATATTTTTTGAACTAACTAAAAGTACAGTAGAGAGTTTAGAATTTAACCAAAGGCAGGAACTTATAGCGAAGGCTTTGTATGAGGCATTTACTGTGGATTATAAGCAGGTACTTATAATTTTTAAAAAGATTTTAGGAAAAGAGTTAAGAGGAAACAGTGGAGCATTTACAGAAGGTTGGTGGCTTTGGCCCTTTGGGAAATATGTTGAGATGTATGGGGATGAATATTTTGAGGAGAGCATAGATTTTAGCAAAGAACTGACCAAGAGATTTACTTCAGAATACTGTATGAGACCTTTGATCAAAAAGTATCCCGAAAAGTCCTTGGAAATACTAAAAGGCTGGAGCAAGGACGAGCATGAGAGGGTCAGAAGGCTTTCGAGTGAATGTTTGAGAATAAGGTTGCCATGGGCAAAGAAACTCTTTACCGCCTTGGAATATTTTGATGAATATTTTGAAATCCTCAGTAATCTAAAGGATGACAAGGACAAGTATATACAAAAAAGCGTAGCAAACAACTTAAATGATTTGTATAAGGAAGATGCGGATAAATTGATACGTGAACAATCGGCGTCAGGACAGAGAAAAAAACAGCTTACCAT
>ERZ773059.929-NODE-929-length-15215-cov-3.305079_pt1 | contig 15215 bp, 11 predicted proteins | sample MGYA00580514_ERZ773059 | MGnify/ENA primary metagenome ERZ773059 (study PRJEB29015, sample SAMEA2737981) | human oral metagenome | biome: human oral; feature: human-associated habitat; material: dental | place: China | collected 2056 ...
ATTACCTACCCCTTGGTGTTGCTTTCAGAACTGGTGACGCGCATGGTGGGCAGCGAGAAAGCCCAACTCTCCGTGAGTCGCGAAGAAGTGCAGGCCATGGTGGACGTGGGCCACGGCGGCCCGCACCACGGGGCGCAGAGCTGCCACGGCGTGCATCAGCACCTGCGAGTCACGCCCGCCCGAACAGGCCAGCAGCAGTGTGTCGTCGGGCCCCAGGCCTGCACGCTGCAGGCACTGGCGCAAGGCATCCACGGGCGTGTCGTCGGTCATCGTCAGGTCAGTGGATCCGGCGGATCATGCCCGGGTGCGGTGCGGCCGGGCATGGCAGGCAGTCTGCCCGATGGCGGGTCAGGCCGTGACTTCCTTGAACTTGCCGTAGGCGGCAATGCGGCTCTGGCGCTGGCGCACCAGGTCGGCACGGCGCATGCCGGAGAGCTGGCGCAGGGCCTCGGCAATGGCCGGGCGCAGCTTGGCCACCATGGCATTCATGTCGCGGTGAGCACCGCCGACCGGCTCGTCGATGATTTCGTCGATGAGCCCCAGGGCCTTCAGGCGCGAGGCCGTGATGCCCATGATCTCGGCGGCCTCGGAGGCCTTGTCGGCGCTCTTCCAGAGAATGGCGGCGCAGCCCTCGGGCGAGATGACGGAGTAGACGCTGTACTGCAGCATCATGAGGATGTCGGACACGCCCAGTGCCAGCGCACCGCCCGAGCCCCCTTCGCCGATGACGATGCTGATGATGGGCACTTCGAGGGCCGCCATTTCCAGCAGGTTACGGCCGATGGCCTCGGACTGGCCACGCTCTTCGGCCCCCATGCCGGGGAAGGCACCCGGGGTGTCGATGAGGGTGATGATGGGCAGGCCGAACTTCTCGGCCAGCTTCATCAGGCGCAGCGCCTTGCGATAGCCCTCGGGGCGCGGCATGCCGAAGTTGCGGTGCGTGCGCTCCTTGGCGTCACGCCCCTTCTGGTGGCCGATGACGACGACGCTGCGACCGTCGAAACGGGCCACGCCCCCCACGATGGCGGGATCGTCGGCAAAGGCGCGATCACCGTGCAGCTCGTGGAAGTCGGTCATCAGCGCATGGATGTAGTCCAGCGTGTAGGGGCGCTGCGGATGCCGGGCCACCATGGCCGTCTGCCAGGGCGTGAGCTTGTCGTAGAGCTCCTTCAGCTTGGAATCGCACTTCGAGCGCAGCCGGTCGATCTCCTCGGCGATATCGACGGCCGATTCTCCCTGCACATAGCGCAGCTGCTCGATCTTGCTCTCGAGTTCGGCGACAGGTTGTTCAAAATCCAGATAGGTTGTCTTCATAGATGTCGGTGCGACCTTCAACGCCGCCAGGTGGTGCCGGCGGGACCGTCTTCAAGGGTGATGCCGGCCTCGGCCAGCTGCTGGCGGATGGCGTCGGCCTCGGCGAAGTTCCGAGCCTTGCGGGCAGCCAATCGGGCGTCGACCAATGCCTGGATCGCATTATCGTCGAGATCGCCCTCATGAGCTGCTGCGCCGCGCAATCCGTTGCGGCGCACTGCGACCGGATCCTGCCCCAGCAGCCCCAGCACGGCGGCCAGGCCGCGCAGCTGACGCTCGATGGCGGGATCACGGGTGCGGTTGAGATCAGTAGCCAGCTCGAACAGCACCGAGACGGCCACCGGGGTGTTGAAATCGTCGTCCATCGCCTCGGCAAAGCGCATGGCGCGCGGCTCGGACCAGTCAATGGCGGCCACGGCAGCCCGGGCAGCGTCACCGTCGGCGCAGACAGCAGCGGCAGCCTGGCCCGCCCCGGCCGATGCTGCTGCGCCCTGCCCGGCCTGGCCTTCGACCTGAGCCTGTGCGGCCGGCCAGCCGGTCGAGAGCGCGTTGTAGAGACGCAGCAACGATTCGCGGGCGTCGTCGAGCCCGGCATCGGAATAATTGACCTGGCTGCGGTAGTGCGAGCGGACGATGAAGAATCGGATGACCTCACCGTCGAACTTCTTCAGCACGTCACGGATGGTGAAGAAGTTGCCCAGCGACTTGGACATCTTCTCGCCATCAACCTGCACGAAGCCGTTGTGCAGCCAGTAGCGGACGAAGCTCCTGCCGCCCTCGGGGAAGTACGCTGCGTCGCTCTGGGCGATTTCGTTTTCGTGGTGCGGGAACTGCAGGTCGGCCCCGCCGCCGTGGATGTCGAACTGCCGGCCCAGCAGCCGGGTGGACATGGCCGAGCACTCCAGGTGCCAGCCCGGGCGCCCCGCTCCGAACGGCCCCTGCCAGCAGGCCTCGGCCGGCTCCTCGGGCTTGGCAGCCTTCCAGAGCACGAAGTCGAACGGATCTTCCTTGCCGGCGGCCACGGCCACGCGCTCGCCGGCGCGCAGGTCATCGAGCGACTTGCCGCCCAGACGGCCGTAGCCGGCAAAGCGCCGGACCCGAAAGAGCGTGTCGCCGTCGCCACTGCGGTAGGCGTAGCCGTTCTTTTCCAGCAGGCTCACCAGATCCAGCATCTGCGGCACGTATTGGGTAGCACGCGGCTCCAGGTCCGGGCGCTGGATGCCGAGCGCGGCCTCGTCCTCGTGCATGGCGGCGATGAAGCGGCCGGTGAGGCTGGAGAGCGTCTCGCCGTTCTCGACGGCACGACGGATGATCTTGTCGTCGATGTCGGTGATGTTGCGCACGTAGGTGACCTGATAGCCACGCGCACGCAGCCAGCGCTGCACCACGTCGAAGGCCACCAGCATTCGCGCATGGCCGATATGGCAGTAGTCGTAGACCGTCATGCCACAGACATACAGCCCCACCCGCCCCGCTTCGAGGGGCTGGAAGTCTTCCTTGCGACGGGTCAGGGAGTTGTAGAGCTTGAGCGTCCGGGCCATGGAGGGTCGACGGTAGGGAACGGAAAATGGATTGGATGGAAAGGGCGGGTGCGACGGACGAGAGCACCGTGAACACGCGGCCCCATGTCCGGGACAGACCCGGGAAAGCCTGTGGCCACCGCACCTGTGGCGCACACCCCAAGCGCCGGCCAGGCTGCAAGGACAAATGCACATGCCGCCCGCTGCACGCTCTAGAATGCCGCACTAAACTCAGAGTGTAACCGACAGTCGTGGATCGCCCCCGCACTGAAACGGTATTCCAGAGCGCATGACATCACGTGCATGCCCGCGCGCCCTGGCCTGCCCTTTCCTTTGCACCCCTTCCGTCTCATCCGTTCGTCGCCCATGCCCACCGTTTCCTCCCTGCCCGCCTCCCTGATGCGAATGGCACTGCTGCCGGCGCTGATTCTGGCCGCCACCCAGGCAGGCGCTGCCGACAGCGCATCGACCCAGCGGCTGGACAGTGCCATCACGTCCTCGCACGGGGCCCTGGTCGAGACAACGGCCGACGAAGCGACAGCCAGCACGCAGGACAGCAGCCAGGGCGATGCTGCATCGGCTCAGGCCTCGCGCGCCTCAACAGGCAGTACAGGCAATGACGGTGCGGATGCGAGCCTGGCCGATCCCCTGCCGATCAGTCGCGGGGGCCAGCCTGCCGATGCCCGCGCCGAGCTGGAGAACCAGCGCCGGCAGGCGCAGGCGGCCCTGAACCGGCGCGATCCGGCCCGGGCGCTGGCCATGGCCAATGCGGCCCTGCAGGAGGCACCGGGGGATGCCCGGCTGCGCTTCCTGAAGGGCCTGGCGCTCTTTCAGCTGAAGCGGCTGCCGGATGCCGAACGCGAGTTCAGCAGCCTGATCGAGGAATACCCCGAGCTGCCCGAACCCTACAACAACCTGGCCGTGGTCCGGGCGGCCCAGGGCAACCTGGAAGGCGCCCGCGATGCCCTGGAGGCCGCCATCCGCTCGGTTCCGGACTATGCGGTGGCCTACCAGAATCTGGGCGATCTGTACCTGCAGCTGGCGGCGCAGCGCTGGCGCCATGCCCAGAAGCTGGCCCCCAGCCCCGTGCGCGCCACCCGGCTGAAGGCGCTGGAGACGCTGCTCGAACCGTCCACCGACCGTTCTTCGGGCGATGCTTCCCGTTCCGTCACACGGCCGGCAGAATCGGCCGTCAAGCGTGCCCCGGCGGGCGAGTCCGCGACACCCCGCGGGTCTTCGCCCACAGAATGATCCGTCCCGCGCCGGGCCGGGCCACACGATCCCGTGGCCCATCCGGACGGACGTCCACGTCGCCGGCTGCCCCGGGCCTGATGCCCGGACCCGGCCTTCATGACAAACCGTTTTTCACAGGAGCAACACCCTCATGATCCGTTTCACCCGTCCCCACTCCCTGCTGTCGCCCGTACTGGCCCTGCTCACCGGCGCCCTGCTGATGTCGGGCCCGTCCGATGGCGCCGCCGCCGAAGCCGCGCCGAAGGTGCGGATGAAGACCTCTCTGGGTGAGATGGTGATCGAGCTGTACCCGGAAAAGGCCCCCAAGACCGTCGAGAACTTCCTGAAGTACGTCGACGACGGCTTCTACAAGGACACGATCTTCCACCGCGTCATCGGCAACTTCATGATCCAGGGCGGCGGTTTCGACGCGAAGATGCAGCAGAAGCCCACCCGCAGCCCGATCCCGCTGGAGTCGCGCAACGGCCTGAAGAACGACCGCGGCACCATCGCCATGGCCCGCACCAGCGTGCCTGACTCCGCCACCGCCCAGTTCTTCATCAACACCGTCAACAACAACGGCCTGAACTACCCGCAGCCGGACGGCAACGGCTATGCCGTGTTCGGCAAGGTGATCGAGGGCATGGAGACCGTGGACAAGATCGCCCAGGTGCAGACCACCCGCGCCGGCATGCACGCCGACGTGCCGCGTGAGGCGGTGATCATCGAATCGGTCGAGCGGGTCAAGTAAGCCGTGTCCGGTGCCGCCCTGCCCAGCCTGCCCGATCCCGACCGGGTGCTGTTCGCCTCGGACATGCACCTGGACGACCGCCATCCGGCACTGGTCGAGCGCTTCCTGACCGAGCTGGCCGCACGCCTGCAGGCCCCGCCGGCATCGGGCAGCACGCTCTTCCTGCTGGGGGATCTCTTCGAGTACTGGATCGGCGACGATGCCGTGGGGCCGGCCGCGCAGCGGCTGGCAGCACTGCTGCACGACTTCACCGGCCAGGGCGGCCAAGCCTTCCTGATGCACGGCAATCGGGATTTCCTGATCGATTCACCGCTGCCCGGCCAGCCCGGGCACCCCACCTACAGTCAGCGCTGCGGCGCCACGCTGCTGACGGATCCTACCGTGGTGGAGATCGGCGGCCAGCGGGTGCTGCTCTCGCATGGCGATCCGCTGTGCACCGACGACGTGCCCTACCAGCAATGGCGTGCCCAGTGCCGCCAGCCGGCCTGGCAGGCCGCACTGCTGGCGCGCAGCGTGCCCGAGCGCATCGCGCTGGCGCAATCGCTGCGTCAGCAGAGTGCCCAGCAGCAACAGAGTGCGGCCGTGCTGGCCGACGTGAACCGCGATGCCGTGAATGCGGCCATGGATGCCCATGACTGCCCGGTCCTGGTGCATGGTCACACCCATCGCCCCGCCCTGCATCGGTGGTCGCATCCGCGCGGTCAACGTACCCGCTGGGTATTGAGCGACTGGACCGAAGGCGACGCCTCAACCCCGCCGCGCGGTCATGTCATGTCCTTCGCCGAAGGCATGGCACTGCCCGTCACTGCAGACTGAGCTCGCTTCGTCCGCCGATCGATGTCGCGGCAGATGCCGCGCAGCAGATCCACCTCGGCCGCCGTCAGCGAGGTGCGGCCAAACAGATGCCGCAGCCGCGCCATCAGCCGCCGCGGCCGGGCCGGATCCAGCGTGCCCAGCGCCGCCAGGCTGCTTTCGGCATGCCGATACAGCCCTTCCACGGCCCCCAGATCGGCCAGCCTTTCACTTGGCCGGACGCCCCGGTTGCCATCGTGGCGCACGCCAGTCCCCAGACTTGCCTCATCTCCACGGCCGCGCACATCCGTCGGCTGTCCATCCAGGGCACGGGTCAGCTCTCCGCTCGGCGCTCCACCTGATGCGGATTCCCCACGGGTCATGGCGCGCGCCGCCTCCCGCTCCAGCACCGCCTGCCGCAGCGAGAACGCGACGATCTGCACCGCCTGCGCCAGGTTCAGGGAACTGTAATCAGCATCGGCCGGAATGGTGAGCCAGCGCTGGCAACGCGCCATCTCGGCCGTGCCCAGCCCGGTACGCTCGGTACCGAAGACGAAGGCCACCCGCTGCACCTGCCCGGCCGACAGCATGGCCAGCACCTCCGCGCATAGGGGCCCCGGAAAGGCGGGCGGCGGCCCGAACTCTCGCCCCTCGGCGCTGACCGCCACCGCCAGCTGGCAGTCGGCCAGCGCCGCGTCCAGACCGGGACGGCTGCCCACCTGGGCCAGCCGCGCCTCCGCACCCGCGGCCAGAGCCAGCGCTCCTGCGTCTTCACGGAACGCGGCGTCACGCGGTGCCGCCACCATCAGTTCCGGGATGCCCATGGTGGTGAGTGCCCGCACGGCCGCCCCGATATTGGCCGACAGGCTGGGCGAAACCAGCACGAACCGGCAGGCATCCAGCAGGTGTTGGCTGAATGCATCCAGTTTGCAATGAGTTTCTGAACGTCCGGTCATTTGTTGTTGTAGAATCCTGGATTTGTTGTTGTAGAATCCTGGAATTGTTCTTCTGAAGAGTCACCATGCATCCGATGCTCAATGTCGCCGTGCGTGCCGCACGGCAGGCTGGCCGACTGATCAACCGCGCCAGTGTCGACATCGAAACGGTGCAGATCACCCGCAAGGACCGCAACGACTTCGTCACCGAGGTGGATCGTGCTTCCGAAGCCGCCATCATCGAGACGCTGCTTGCGGCCTACCCCGACCACGCAATCTTAGCGGAGGAGTCCGGCTTCCTGCCCGGCAGGTCCACCCCGGCCGACACCCCGCTGAAGGACGTGGAGCACGTCTGGATCATCGATCCGCTGGACGGAACCACCAACTTCATCCATGGTCTGCCTCATTACTGCATCTCCATCGCCCTGATGGAGCGCGGCGTGATCACCCAGGCACTGATCTTCGATCCCAACCGCAACGAGCTGTTCACGGCCACCCGTGGCCGGGGCGCGTTCCTCAACGACCGCCGCATCCGCGCAAGCAAGCGCTTCCGTCTGGAAGATTCGCTGCTGGGCACGGGCTTCCCCTTCCGTCGTCACCAGGACGAGGACGCCTACCTGACGGTGCTGCGTCCGCTGGTCGACAAGGGCGCCATCATGCGCCGCTCGGGCTCGGCCGCGCTGGATCTGGCCTACGTGGCCACCGGCCGCTTCGACGCCTTCTTCGAACTGGGGCTCAGGCCCTGGGACGTGGCCGCCGGCAGCCTGCTGGTCACCGAGGCCGGCGGTCTGGTGGGCGACTTCGACGGCGAGGCGAACTACCTGGATGGCGGCCAGATGCTGGCCGGCAACCCGAAGCTCTTCTCGATCCTGGTGCCGCTGCTGCAGCCGGTGCTGGGCAGTGGCGTGCAGCCTGCGGCCCCAGCCGCGACCGATGCCGCACCCGCCCCGCGTCGCCAGCTGCGTGCCCGCTCCCGGGCCGCCGCCCCTGAGCGCAGCGCTGCCGAGGACGAGCAGCGCTGAGCCAGCCCGCGATGCGATTCGTGGCATGCTATGATCGTGTCGTCGGCCATCAGCCGCATTCGCAGTACCCGGCGCCCCGTCATTCGGGGCGCCCTCCCGGATCAATGATCCGGCCCTGCGGGCCCAGGTGGCGAAAGCCGTCCGGGCCCGCACCCGGCCGGGACGGGCGCATTGCCCGACCCAGCTCCGCCACAACCCTCGTGGCCACGCCGTCCAGCCCCTGTTCCCGATGCCCGAGCACGGGCCAGGCAGCAGGCCATACCCACGGAACTCGCCAGTCGGGCGCGCCAGGCGGCCCTTCCGCACTCCGTCTTCCCCTCCGTTTCATCCGTCCGCGACACGGGTCGGCCGTTGCCGCCACCCTTTCCGGCACTTTCGTTCGTCTCACATGTCCATGAATCAGACATCTCTTTCGCGGCAAGACGGCCGCCAGAAACGCCAGCCCCGTGTCGCGGGCATGGTCGTCAAGGGAATCGTGACCAGCGTCGCGCTGGCCGCCGTGGCCGCCTGCCAGCAGGGCGGCCAGCAGCAGGCTGCCGGTGGCGGTACGCCGCCGGCCCTGCCCGTCGGCGTGATCCAGGCCCAGGTCTCACCGGTCGGCCTGTCCCAGAACCTGCCGGGCCGGGTCGAAGCGTCGCGCGTGGCCGAGATCCGCGCGCGAGCCGCCGGCATTCTGGAAAAGCGCCTCTTCAAGGAAGGCAGTGACGTGAAGGCCGGCCAGGTGCTGTTCCAGATCGACCCTGCCCCGCTGCGCGCCGCCTACAACAGCGCCCAGGCTGCCCTGGTGCGCGCCCAGACGGCCGAGAAGCTGGCCGCCCAGAAGGTGGCCCGCTACACGCCGCTGATGAAGGCCAACGCCATCAGCAAGCTGGACTATGACAACGCCGTGTCGGCCCAGCGCCAGGCCGCTGCCGACATCGCCGTGGCCCGTGCCAACCTGAAGACGGCCCAGATCAACCTGTCGTACGCGACGGTCACCTCCCCCATCAGCGGCCGCATCGGCCGTGCGCTGGTGACGGAAGGTGCGCTGGTCGGCCAGGGGGCTGCCACCCCGCTGGCCACCGTCCAGCAGATCGATCCGGTGTACGTGAACATCACCCAGCCGGCATCGGCCGTGATGAAGCTGCGCCAGGGTCTGGCCAGCGGCAAGCTCAAGGCCGCCGAAGGCCATGGCGAAAGCGCCAGCGTGCGCATCCAGTTCGACGACGGTACCGAGTACCCGCACAAGGGCGCACTGCTGTTCACTGACCTGACGGTGGAAGAGAGCACCGGTCAGGTGACGCTGCGCGCCGAGGTGCCCAACCCGGACGGCACCCTGCTGCCGGGCATGTACGTGCGTGCCGTGCTCGACCAGGCCGCCATCCCCGACGCCATCCTGGTGCCCCAGCAGGCCGTGACCCGTACGGCCCAGGGCGACACGCTCACCCTCCTGGAACCTGCCGGCACCGTGACGATGCCCCCGCAGGGTCCCAACGGCAAGCCGCAGGAAGTGCCCGCCGCCACCCGCAAGCAGGTGCCGGTGCAGATCAGCGGCGCCCATGGTGCCAACTGGGTGGTGGTCGGCGGCCTGAAGGCCGGTGACCAGGTGATGGTCGATGGCTTCCAGCTGGTGGAGATGCTGCGCGTGCCCAAGGTGATCCCGGTGCCCTGGAAACCGGGCCAGCCGCCGGTCTCGCAGCAGCAGGCCGCCCAGGGCGGTGCCCAGGGCCAGCAGCCTCAGGGTGCCGACCAGCACGGCAACAGCAAGTAAGAGGCACGCTTCATGGCCAAGTTCTTCATTTACCGCCCCGTCTTTGCATGGGTCGTGGCGCTGTTCCTGATGGTGCTGGGGGTCGTCTCGATCACCCAGCTGCCCGTCTCGCAGTACCCGAACGTCGCGCCCCCCACCATCCGGATCAGCACCACCTACCCGGGCGCCTCCGCCCAGACGCTGGAAGACAGCGTGCTCAGCATCATCGAGCGCGAGATGAACGGCTCGCCGGGTCTCATGTACATGGAATCGGTCGCCCAGGCCGACGGTACCGGCACGCTGTCGCTCACCTTCGAGAACGGCACCAACGAGGATCTCGCCCAGGTGGACGTGCAGAACCGCCTGTCGCGGGCCACGCCCCGGCTGCCCAGTGCCGTCACCCAGCAGGGTGTGCAGATCGAGAAGGCGCGCTCCAACTTCCTCACCTTCGTGATGCTGTCGTCCAACGATCCGTCGCTGGACACCATCGGCATGGGTGACTATGCCTCGCGCAACATCCTGCCCGAGATCCTGCGTATCGAAGGTGTAGGCCAGGCCCGGCTGTTCGGTGCCGAGCGGGCCATGCGCATCTGGCTCGACCCGGCCAAGCTGGACAGTTACAAGCTGTCCTCGGCCAACGTGGTCTCGGCCATCCAGGGTCAGAACATCCAGGTCTCGGCCGGCGCCACCGGCGCGCTGCCCAACCCGGGCGGCACGCCGATCACGGCCAACGTCAACGTCAAGGGCCAGCTCAGCACGGTCGAGGAATTCGGCAACATCGTGCTGCGCACCACCTCCAGCGGTGCAGCCGTGCGCCTGAAGGACGTGGCGCGCATCGAGCTGGGGGGTCAGAGCTATGCCACCACCGCCCGCATCAACGGCAAGCCCGCCACCGGCATCGGCGTGAGTCTGTCCAACACCGGCAATGCGCTGTCCACGGCCCGTGCCGTCCACGCCAAGATGAAGGAGCTGCAGCAGTTCTTCCCGCAGGGCATGGAATGGCAGGTGCCCTACGATACCTCGGACTTCGTGGACATCTCCATCGAGCAGGTGGTGCACGCGCTGGGTGAAGCCATCGTGCTGGTGTTCCTGGTGATGTTCCTGTTCCTTCAGAACATCCGCTACACCCTCATTCCCACCATCGTGGTGCCGGTGGCGCTGCTGGCCACCTTCGGCGTGCTGCTCTCGCTGGGCATGTCCATCAACGTGCTCACGATGTTCGGCATGGTGCTGGTGATCGGCATCGTGGTGGACGACGCCATCATCGTGGTGGAGAACGTCGAGCGGATCATGAGCGAGGAAGGGCTGCCGCCCCGGCAGGCCACCGTCAAGGCCATGGGTCAGATCTCGGGCGCCATCGTGGGCGTGACCGTGGTGCTGATCTCGGTGTTCATCCCGCTGGCCTTCTTCGGCGGCGCGGTGGGCAACATCTACCGCCAGTTCTCGGCGGTCATGGCCACCTCCATCGGCTTCTCGGCCTTCCTGGCGCTGTCGCTCACGCCGGCGCTGTGCGCCTCGTTCCTGAAGCCGGTCGAGGCCGGCCACCATCATGCCAAGAGCGGCTTCTTCGGCTGGTTCAACCGCGGCTTTGCCAGCACGGCCAAGCGCTATGAAAGCAGCATGGCCCGCGTCATCCGGCGTTCGGCCTGGTGGATGCTGCTCTATGGCGTCATCATCGGTGTCACGGCCTTCTTCTTCATGCGCATCCCCTCGGGCTTCCTGCCCAACGAGGACCAGGGCTACATCGTGGTGAACGTCCAGCTGCCGCCCGGTGCCTCGCAGGAGCGCACGCTGGATGCCATGAAGCAGATCGAGCAGTTCATGATGGCGCAGCCCGAGGTCAAGAACACCATCGGCGTGCTGGGCTTCTCGTTCAGCGGCAACGGCCAGAACGCGGCCATCGCCTTCGTGACGCTGAAGGACTGGAACGAGCGCCAGGGTGAAGAGCACTCGGCCGCTGCCCTGGCCCAGCGGGCCCAGATGGCATTGGCGGGCATCCGCGATGCCTTCGTCTACCCGCTGTCGCCGCCGGCCATTGCCGAGCTGGGCAACGCCAGCGGTGCGACGCTGCGACTGCAGGACCGCTCCAGCAAGGGCCACGACGCCCTGATGCAGGCGAGCAAGCAGCTCACGGGCCTGGCCATGAAGAGCGGCATGTTCGCCATGGTGCGGATGGACGGTCTGGATGACGCTCCGCAGCTGCAGGTCGACATCGACCGCGAGAAGGCCAATGCCCTGGGCGTGCCGTTTGCGTCCATCAGCAGCACGCTGTCCACGATGATGGGCTCCACCTACGTGAACGACTTCCCCAACCAGGGACGTCTGCAGCGCGTCATGGTGCAGGCCGATGCCAAGGACCGCATGCAGCCCCAGGACATCCTGAAGCTGAACGTGCTGAACACCTCGGGCGCGGTCGTGCCCTTCTCGTCCTTTGCCAGCGTGCGCTGGGCGGTGGGCCCGATGCAGACCATCCGCTACAACGGCTACCCGTCCATCCGGCTGGAATTCACGCCGCTGCCGGGCATCAGTACCGGTGACGTGATGGCCAAGGTCGAGCAGCTGGTGGCCGAACTGCCCCAGGGCTACGGCTACGAGTGGACCGGCATCTCCTTCGAGGAGAAGCGCTCCGGCTCGCAGGTCTACATCCTGTACGCCTTCTCGCTGCTGGCCATCTTCCTGTGCCTGGCCGCGCTGTATGAAAGCTGGGCCATTCCGCTGTCGGTGCTGCTGGTGGTGCCGCTGGGCGTGCTCGGTGTCGTCCTGGCCGCCCAGTGGGGCGGGCTCGAGAACGATGTCTACTTCAAGCTCGGCATGATCACCATCATCGGTCTGTCGGCCAAGAACGCCATCCTGATCATCGAGTTCGCCAAGGAACTGCATGAGGAGCAGGGCAAGTCGGTGGCCGCTGCGGCGCTGCAGGCTGCCCACCTGCGGTTCCGACCCATCCTGATGACCTCGCTGGCGTTCACGCTGGGCGTGGTTCCGCTAGCTGTCGCCACCGGGGCCAGTTCGGCCAGCCAGCGCGCCATCGGTACCGGCGTCGTCGGCGGGATGATCTCGGCCACCGTGCTGGCGCTGCTGTTCGTGCCGCTGTTCTATGTGATCGTGATGTGGCTGTTCCGTCGTCGTGACACACTGGCCACGGAACCCAAGCATTCGGAGAGCCTTTCCCATGACTACCATCACTGAGCGCCCGGGGGACGCCTCCCCCGCCTCCCGCCCGGCGGCACACCGGCAGGCAGCCGCCCGTGCCGGACAGGCACGGATGCCGGCCCGCCTGAGTGTGCTGACAGCTCTGCTGGTGCTGGCCGGCTGCGGTTCGCTGGCCCCTCTGCCGAAGAACCCGGACACCCCGGTGCCCGACCAGTTTGCCCACGCCCAGCCCCATGACGCCGCCGCCCGCCCGTCGACGTCCCAGGACGCGGCCGGCAATCCGGTCACCACGGCTGCCGCCCAGCCGGTGGCGGCCGACATCGGCTGGAAGGAGTTCTTCGTCAACCCCGCGCTGCAGCAGCTCATCCAGATCGCGCTGGACAACAACCGCGATCTGAGGCTGGCCGCGCTCAACGTCGAGCGTACCCAGGCCCTGTATCGCATCCAGCGTGCCGATCGGCTGCCCTCGGTCAACGGCTCCTTCGGCCTGCAGCGTCAGCCCAGCGTGCTCACCGGGGAACAGACCAGCAACTACAGCATCGGTCTGGGCATCACGGCCTTCGAGCTGGACTTCTTCGGACGGGTGAAGGATCTGACCCGGGCGGCATTGTCCAGCTACATGGCCACGGAAGAAGCACAGCGCACCGCACAGATCGCCCTGGTGGCGGGCGTGGCCAACGCCTACCTCGGCCTGCAGTCGCTGGACGAGCAGCTGGCGCTGACCCGCGCCACGCTGAAGACGCGTGAGGATTCACAGCAGCTCACCCAGCTGCAGTACCGCAACGGCGCCGCCTCCGAGCTGGATGCCAAGCAGGCGGATTCGCTGGTCTACACGGCGCGCGCCACCCTGGCCACGCTGCAGCGCCAGCGTGACGTGGCCTACGACGCCTTGGCCGTGCTGCTGGGTCAGCAGCCCCCGGCCGAGCTGATCACCGCCGATACGCACGGCGACCGGGTCGAGCTGCAGGAGCTGCCGGCCGGCATTCCGTCCGAGACGCTCATGCGTCGCCCGGACATCCGCCAGGCCGAACTGAAGCTGCGGGCCGCCGAGGCCAACATCGGCGCGGCGCGGGCCGCCTTCTTCCCGCGCATCTCGCTCACGGCCACGGCCGGTTTCGGCAGCCGCCAGCTGGACGACCTGTTCGACCACGGCAAGTTCATCTGGACGCTGAACCCGAACGCCGTGCTGCCGATCTTCGACTACGGCCGCAACCGCGCCAACCTGGACGTGTCCAAGGTCGATCAGAAGATCGCCATCGCCAGCTACGAAAAAGCCATCCAGACCGCCTTCCAGGAGGTCTCGGACGCGCTGGCCAACCGCCGGGGTCTCGTCGAGCAGCTCGATGCCCAGCAGGGTCTGGTCAGGACCGAAGGCGAGCGGCTGGAGCTGGCCAACCTGCGCTACAAGAACGGCGTGGCCAGCTACTTCGACGTGCTGGACGCCCAGCGTTCGCACTTCGCGGCCCAGCAGGCGCTGATCACGGCCCGCACGGCGCAGCGTCAGAACCTGGTGGAGCTGTACAAAGTGCTGGGCGGCGGCTGGAAGTGATCGCCTGACGCCCTCCGCGCCATCCCCGGACCGGATGCAGCCCCCGCAATCAGGGCTGCATCCGGTTTTTCTTTGGGGGCACGCCCCTCAAATTGACAAAAACGCCACAGACGGTATAGTTCGCGGCCTGTGCGGTCGTCATTCAGGCGCCGCCTCCATCCGGGCCTCACCCGCCACCGGCCCCGTCCGGCGCACGGTGTCCCGACACACAATGCAAGCCCCCGGCGCCCTCCTTCGCGCCGGCGCCCGTCCCGCTTCCCGTGCCCTCGCCCGCCTGCCGGCAACGCACATCGTCCACCCCCTCCTGCCGCCTGGAGTCCTCCACGGAATGAGCCTGCCCACGCCCTGCTACCTGATCGACGAGACCCGTCTGCGCGCCAACCTGGAAACCATCGCCCGGTTGCGTGAACGCTCGGGGGCCAAGGCGCTGCTCGCACTCAAGTGCTTTGCCGGCTGGTCGGTCTTTCCGCTGATGCGTGAGTACCTGGACGGCACCACCTCCTCGTCGCTCAACGAGGTGCGCCTGGGGCACGAGAAGTTCGGCGGCGAGACCCACGGCTACAGCGTGGCCTGGCCCGAGGCCGACGTGCCCGAGGCCGCCCGCCTGGCCGACAAGCTCATCTTCAACTCCATCGGCCAGCTCGAATGCCTGGGGGGCCTGTGCGGCACCACGCCACTGGGGCTGCGGCTGAATCCGGGCGTGAGCAACTCACCCTACCTGCTGGCCAACCCGTCACGCCCCAACAGCCGGCTGGGCGAATCCGACCCGGCCCGCATCGCCACCGTCATCGACCGCCTCAGTGGGGTGATGATCCACAACAACTGCGAAAACCGCAGCTTCGACGATTTCTCCGGCATGCTCGACCACATCGAGGCACGCTTCGGCGCCCTGCTCAGGCCGCTGCCGTGGGTCAGCCTCGGCGGCGGCATCCACTTCACCGCGCCCGGCTACCCGCTGGACCGGCTGGCCGACCGCCTGCACGCCTTCGCCGACCGCATGCAGGTACAGGTCTATCTGGAACCCGGCGAGGCCGCCGTCACTGGTGCCGCCACACTGGAAGTGAGCGTGCTCGACGTGCTGGACGACCAGCGCGAGCTGCCCGTGACCATCATCGACGCCTCCACCGAGGCCCACATGCTGGATCTGCTCACCTACGGCCTGCCGGCCCGCATCGAACCCAACGTGGGCCCGTGGCGCAGCCAGGTAGCCGGCAACACCT
>ERZ773059.931-NODE-931-length-15197-cov-5.161405_pt1 | contig 15197 bp, 11 predicted proteins | sample MGYA00580514_ERZ773059 | MGnify/ENA primary metagenome ERZ773059 (study PRJEB29015, sample SAMEA2737981) | human oral metagenome | biome: human oral; feature: human-associated habitat; material: dental | place: China | collected 2056 ...
CCACGTCGGCGAGATTCCGCGGCCGGAGAACGGCCCCGATCCCCCGCGCTGCGGCGTCGGCTGCCGCTGGGCTGAAGCCGGCCGAGCCGGCGGACCCGCGGGCCTCCGGGCTTCATCGGCGTCGCCGTCGAATCGCGCACCCGCGTGTCTGTCCGCCTCGCCGCCTCCCTTCGGGCGCGGGGTCCGGCTCGCGCCAGGGCCTCCGTCCCGGGAGCCCCCGCCGCGACTGTCTCCGTCGTCGGAGCCCACAGAGCCGCCCGCACGGGCTCCCGCGGTGCGACGTCCCTCGCCTGCCTGGGCGACGCGGGCATTCGTCCCAAGTCCGTTGCCGCTGGAGCCGGCCGCGCGCCCCTCGGCATGCCCTCCCTCGCTCCCCGCCTCGGCCGAAGCGCCGGGCGACTCGGGGCCGGGAAGGAGGAGGCGCGCGCACAGGAGTTCGAGCTGGAGTCGCGGCGAGGTGGCCCCGACCATCCCGCTGAGCGCCTCGTTCGTCAGGTCGGCCGAGCGGGACGCCCCCCGCGCCCCGAGATGCTCGGCCTGGTTGACCATGCGCTGATACTGGTCGCGGGGAACGGAGACGAGGGCGTCGTCGGCCCCCTCTCCCGCCAGGGCGATGACGATGAGGTCGCGAAGCCGCTGGAGCATGTCCTCGACGAAACGCCTCGGGTCGTGCCCCGATTGGACCACGCGCTCGACAACCGCGAAGAGGGTCGATCCGTCCCTGGCCGCTATGGCTTCCACGGCGTCGTCCAGAAGGGAGCCGTCGGTGTATCCGAGCAGGGCTATGGCGTGGGCGTAGTCGAGCTCTCCGCCGTCGCTGCCGCCCATGAGCTGGTCGAGCACCGAAAGCGAATCGCGCACCGACCCCCCGCCCGCGCGCACGACGAGGGGCAGCACGCCCCCGCCGACCTCGATTCCCTCCTCGGCGCAGATGCCCGCCATGTAATTTTCAAGGGTCTCCGGCGGGACGAGCCGGAAAGGATAGTGGTGGGTGCGCGAGCGGATCGTCCCGATGACCTTTTCGGGCTCCGTCGTGGCAAATACGAACTTGACGTGCGGCGGCGGCTCCTCTACGAGTTTGAGGAGCGCGTTGAACCCCTGATTCGAGACCATGTGCGCCTCGTCGATGATGAAGATCTTGTACCTGTCGCGCGCGGGGGCGAAAGCGGCGCGTTCGATGAGCTCGCGGGCGTCATCGACGCCGCCGTGGCTCGCCGCGTCCATTTCGACGACGTCGAGGCTTCCCCCTCCCCCCAGCGACAGCTCGCGGCACGACTCGCAGACCCCGCAGGGCGTGTCCGTCGGCGCTTCGGCGCAGTTGAGGCACCTGGCCAGGATGCGGGCCGACGTCGTCTTGCCGCATCCGCGGGGCCCCGAGAAGAGGTACGCGTGGGCCGTTCGATCGGCGCGCAACGCGGCCATGATCGGCCTCGTCACGTGTTCTTGGCCGATGACCTCCTGAAAGGTCTGCGGACGGTAGCGTCGGTACAGTGCCATGCTCACGGCATAAGTCTACGGGCGCCCTCCGACATTTCGTGGAGCGTTCTTCCCAAGCTGACGCCCGGCCGGTCTGCGTCTGCCCGCGCGCCGCCCGGCAGACCGAAGGCGCCACGCCCTCTCAAAGAAAGTGTGGCGCCCTGCGCATGCGTATGGTCGTCGACGCCCGCATGCGGCAAGATTGTAATCAGCCACAACACGGGTTCATCGACCATCGGAGGGACACAATGAGGATCCGCAGCATCATGGCCTTGGCCTTAGCTTCACTGTGCGCGGCGTCAGGCTGCGGTCTTCAGGCCACTTTGAACTCGGAGCCCGCCCCTTCGCCGTCGACCACGGACGACGGCCCGAAGATGAAAGTCGAGGACAGAGGCAACAGGAAGGCCAGGCAGAGGAGCTTCGACCTGCCGCAAGACGGCAAGCCCGTGAGGATCGACGGCGGCACGGACATTCCGCCGGGAAGGTACGGAATCTTCGTCAGCGGCAGCCCCCAGGAGCCGATCAACGTTTTGGACTCCCGCCCGGACGTCTCCGAGGCCCGGCCCTTCTACTCGCAGAACTTCGAAATACCTCAGACGGCGGTGTCCGCGCCGAACGTGGCGGCCTACACCTTGGACGTCTCCGAAGACGAACGCATCACCGTGAACGTCAAGGGCGGGGCCAAGCTGCTGTTCAGACCTCAGATGACCTCCAAGCGCGACGGCATCGCCTTCCCCGGCGAATGGGTGGCAGGCGTCGATTTTCCCGCGGGAAGCTACAAGATCAAGGCCTCCTCCCCCTCCATGACGAGGATCTACAAGGCCGACGGCTCGCGCACGTTCCGCGGGGTGTTGGGGCGCAAGGACGAAGCCCCCGTCAGGCAGAGGCTCGACGACGGCGACGTCCTCGCCTACAACCCGATCGCGGGGGACCCGAGCTCCGCGCCGACGGCGAATATCACACTCGCCAAGGCCTCGGATGCGACGGCGTCGCCCTCCTCGCTCGGCTGGAAGGACACCGCGCCCAAGAGGGCGGGCGGCTCGGCGATCCCGCTCAACTCAAAGGACACCTACCAAGTGGGCAATCGGATCCCGCCCGGCTATTACAAGATCCAGGTGGTTGCGCCTGAGCAGCTGGCCAGCCTGACGTTCACGATGCACAAGGACAGAAGCCAGGCGCTGGGAAGGATCCTCGTGGAGAACTCGGACCGCTCGGCTATCCCCCGCGAGAACCTTGCGGACGTCCATCTGGTGAGCGGGCAGAGCGTGAACGTCGACGCGAAGGCTCTAAACGCCGGCGCCAGCTATCACCAGCAGGGCAGGGGCGAGCCGGTGCTTCAGCTCGTGCCCGCGGACAAGCCGAAGGCCGACGTCGCAAAGCTGACGCGCTCCTCGCTGCTGGTCGGCAGCGACGTGCCGGAGGGAACCTACGAGGTGACCGTGACGGAGCGGGGGTATTACGACGTCATGGTCTCCAACTCCGCTGAGATCACCTACTGGTTCACTAACATCGGCCGCACCCGCAACGAGAACACCGCGACGATCGAACTGCGCAAGGGCGAGTTCATCACGACCGACACCAACAGCTACGTCCAGCTCGTAAAGGTGAAGTGAGGCGAGGGCCCGAGGGACGCATCGGGTTTCGCTCCGCTTGAAGCGCCGCCAGACCTCCGAGCCTCAACGCCCTGCACGGCAGCGCGGTTCCCGTTCAGGTCAATCGCCTCTCCGCATTGGACGGCATCCTGCCCGGGTCTCTTCGCTTCTCCGGATTGCCTGTGCGCCCGCTCAAGACCCAGTCGCCCCCTGCATTGGGCGAAATAAAGGACTCCCCACGCACCCGCCAGAGCCCGCATACCCTTGCTGCCTTCCAGCCCTGGGGGAGTTTTGCGAGGTGACGCCGCATGAGGAGCCGCGCCCAAGTCTACGGCACAACCGACATCCGCGCCAACGAGGAAGGCACCATGCAGCAACGGGCCGCGCCTGGGCAACGAACCGCGCCGACCGGGGCAATGCGCAGACGCGACAGCCGACCGCACATCGACGCCGTTCCAGACGTCAGAGCATCGACCGGCTTTCAGCGCAGCAGCCAGACGCCAATGCGACAACCAGAAATCGACAACGAGCCCATTCCTCAATGCGGAACCCGTTATAACGTTAGGCGCTGCGCGGTGCGTTCGAGGTCACGTCGATGATTCGGCGCATGTCCAGAATTTCGGCTATGCTTGTGGGGCGCATTGCGCGCCAGGAGGATTCGCCTAGTGGCCTATGGCGCACGCTTGGAAAGCGTGTTGGGTGCAAGCCCTCGGGGGTTCGAATCCCCCATCCTCCGCCGTTTCTGTTTGACTCACGACGAGGTCACGAGCACCGCCCGAACGCATAAGCCACGGCGAATCACATCTATCGCCTATTCAATCCCCTCGATTTTTCGTCTCGTCGCCTTATTCGCAGTTCGACAGCTGAATTTCTCATCTTCACCGTTCAGAACGGCAGCGAGAGAATTGAGGTACGCCGCAAGGGTGAGACGATCCGGCTGACTCAACGGCTGATGGCCGAGCTGTTCAACGCTGACGTGCGTACCACCCAGTTTTGCCAATAGGCCACCAACACGCTTCGAGACTTCATGATCAGCTAGAAATAATGGTCGATCTCATACTAATCATAATTTCCAACGAACATTGAACTTCACAAACTCAAGATTGAATTTAAATCTTATATAAACGTACGTTAGATAGCACAATACCATCCAAAGTCTGGTTGGTTTCAACTAAAGTATAAACAATCTTAACCAACCAAACGAGGCAGCGATTTATGCTTTATTCAAATCCACTTCGATTTTTGCCTCTTTCAGCTCTCTATATAAACCAAACTTCCAGCCTTGGTCCAGCTGAATGTAAACAACACCACCGAAGTCACTAGGAATTTCAACGTTTGATTCGTAAAGAACCGCCACTTTTTCCCTCCCAAGCAAACCGATAAAATATCCAAGTTCGAAGATGACATTCTGCCGCGCTCGCGGCCGTGGTTCGCCTTCCGAGGCACGTAAACGACCCTCGTCATCACCAGACATAATAACAACTGCAAAACAAGCAGTTTCCGCTTCTCGCTGAAATTTCCCTAATAGATCCAGGCCTTGATTTGGTTGGTCACTGAGGATGATTGGCTTACAGTTAGTACATCGCTCAATGAACTGCTGTACCTCCAATCGCAGTGCCTTGTCTCGCCCATGAACAACAAAAATCGCATTACTAGAAAGACAGTTAGATGAAGACCGACCGGGAGGAGTTTGCAGTTCATCCGGCTCGGTCAAGAACTCAACACGGTTGTTGTAGCTTTTCAGTTTCCGGAGCCGTTCCGACACCTCTTGATTAAGCGCTTCCCACAAAGCACTCTGTTTCTCAAAACTCAAATCATTGACTCCTTGCAACATTGCTGAAGTGATAGGCCCGGACAGCGTTGCCTTAAAATCCTGAGCGGGGGTCAGCTCAAGCCTCGACTTACCCTTAACGATAAATACTTGGTTAAGTACGAATTCCGTCTCATCGACCCATGTCCGCCATTCATTCCAGACATCGCTAAGAGACTGGACTTGGCTGGCAATTTGCTCCTGAAGCTGCGTGCCGACGTGAATTTGATGATCAAGTCGAGTCGAAGCTTCGGTTTTAGAGGTGAGAAGTTCCATCTTTGACATAGGCTGATTTTCCCACCATCGCGGTGAAAAGTCGATTTAGGGCGGTAGACTCGTTTGCCTTCCTAGACACCTTAGACAGACCCCTGGACTTCGGACCTTGCCCCTATAGTGGTGATATTAGGCTGTGAATTTAGCAGTGGTTGTGTTTCGAAGATTGTTGGAGTTGGCGGCCGTAAAACAAGCAATGTGTGCGGATAGTGTGGCAGGCGATCCAAGCAACGGACCTAAAGCATCAGCGCCGTGCCCACACACAACTTCGAAGACCGTCGCGTCTCAATCGCTTAGAAAAGGCGCAATCACAAACCAAGGCATGTCCCGAACCTTCAGGCATTCATGAGTACCTCAGTCGTCCAAGCAGACTAAGCCGCGTACCGCATCAACACACGCTTCGACAGCACGAGGCCGTGCACAGCCAGCAGCCCAGGTCCTCAGTCGGGTGGTCCGCATCTCATCAGCGACATGAGCCGTACGCAGCCATCCGTGCACGCCTCAGGAGCGCAAGCCGCGCATGCCCGCCAGGGCACCGTCAGCCAGACAAGTCGCACAGTCGCCCCGGGCGTCTCAGCCGCACAGCCGCACAAGCCGAGCCGCCCGGGGTCAGCTGCCTCAGCTGCTCAAGCGGTGCCAGCCGGAGCCCGAGTTCTCCCTCGGGTCAGCGGCCCTCTTCGGCGTGTAGTCGAAGCCGTGGACCTTGACCGTGACGGGCTTGGTCTCCCTGTGCAGGAGCCTCTCGTCGTCGTCCTTGTTCCCGGTCTGCGGCCACGAGCACCAGGCGTTCAGGTGCATGCGCGTGGTCGCCGTCGGCGCGGGGACGTTCTCGGTGCGGCTCCCCTCCCGCAGAAGGCGGGTGCGGTTGCCGTCCCACAGACGCCAGGTGACCTTCCCGGGCTCCCACTTGACGTCCATGTGATAGGTGCGCGTGGCCTCGGGCATCACGTAGGGGCCAATCTCAAACGCCTTGCTGTCGCTGTCCCTGTAATACGTGAACTTGGCCCGCATCTTATTGTCTTTCTCGTGCCACCGCGAAGTCTCGATGAGGTCGACTTCGCTATTGCCTTTCGTGGCATTCGAACCCCAGTCATATGTGAAAGCGCCAAATACTGAATGTTCATCGAATTCACGAACGTTTGACGTGAAAGAAAGACTGTAGTCTCCGTAGCCGACCGCGTCGGCGCTGACGATCTCTGAACCGGTCATCAAGCGCTTTCCGCGGTTGTAGTTGAGCTTCAAAACCAGATCATTGCCCGAAACGGACGCGTTGTCCTTGGACCATTCATCGGTCCGCATCGGACCGCCGTCGTTCCAAGCGCTGTCACGAACGTACCAGTCGCGCCCGGCCCACCTGAGCGTGGGCGCCTTCCCGTACGGGGGCTCGCCGTTTTCCGCGGGCCGCACCTGAGTTTGGACGGAACCGGCAGCGGCGCTCGCGGGGCCGCCCGGAAAGACCATGGATGCTGCGCAGACTGCGGCAGCCAGTGCGATATACCTTCTCTTCATATATTTCTCCTTTGCCGTATGAGGATGTGCAACGTCGGGGAGCTAGTCGAAATGCGCGTTCTTTCGCTTCTCATCTTCCATTCCCGCACCTCAATTATCCCTTTTCACAACCCTGCAAGAAAGGGGAGTTCATCCCGAATTTTAACGGTGGCCTTCGTTTAGAATTGTAAACTTATTAATAAGTCATTTTGATTTAAAACAACACTATCGAATGTAAATTTTGCGAACAATGTGCGACGAAGTTTGACAGTGAGACTCGGACCACCCGACGCCTTGCATGACTTGCCGCGGAAACCCCGGGCTCGGCACGACGCAACGCTTCGGCGCAACGCGCTTTCGACGCAACGCTTCCGCGGGACCGTCTTTCGACGCCGCGCTTCGGCACGACCGGCTTACGGCACAGCCTTCGGGCACGGATCTCGACACTTCGGGCACGGATCTCGACACGACGCCCTCAGAGGCTCACGGCTCTCAGAGTCCGGCGAGGCCCCTCTCGGCCATCGGCACGTTGGATTCCCCCAGCCGGATCCGCCAGGCGTCGAAGTCGGCGTCGTCGGCGACGACCCAGCGAGAACGGAGTCGCCCGCCGTCGTTGACGACGCCGACGAAGAGGGCCGTCCACCTCGGGTGCGACAAGCGCTCGAGCCCCGCACGCCACCGGGCGAGCACGCGATTGAGGTCCTCGACCGCCTCGGCGGGCATCCACCCTTCGAAGCCGCGTCCGTCCCAAATCAGGAGGGTGTAGGTCTGGATTCCGGGGAGGGCGCCGTCCGCGTTGGCCACGAGCGCGACCTTCGCCCAATCCCACACGACGCTCGCCGCTGCGGCCGCGAGGACATCCACGACCTGGGCGGCAAAGGGCTCGCCTGCCTTGCGCGCTTCGAGGCCGCGGCGCGCTTCCAGGCTGCGGCCCCGAGCTTCGAGACTGCCGTATCGGGTTTCAAGGGCGCGTCCCCGGACCATTGGACCTCCTTTCGTCGGGGCCGCCCACTTGGGCGGCCTTTCCCAGTCGAGGCAACAGGCGCGCGGAGGCGCAGCGACAAGCGCAGCCGCGAGTCGCCGCAGCACGCGGGCACCTGTACAAAACTCACAGGCGCCTTGAACAACGCCTCCGAAGGCAGACTGCGAGGCACGCCGATGCGCGGCGGCCAAATGAGTCGCAGGCACGAGCGGCGCAAATCGCAGGTGCCGGCGAAGCAGGTCCCGAACAGAAGCAGGTCCCGAACACGATCACCCCGAATACTGAGTACGAGCGAAACAAGTCCCGGCAACGAGAGGAGCCGCAGGCGCAAGCGGCGCGGGCCGCGAAAACGAAACGAGACAAACCGCAGGCGCAGGCCTCTAAAGTCGGCACTCCGTGCGTGAAGGCGTGCCAACTGCATAATACCCTGCCCCGCCCTCAATTCTTTCGATGCGCGCAACCGAGTCCAATACACCTATGACATACACCACTTTCTTGATTGCGGCCGCCGCCGACGTCGTTCACGCGGCCCCTGCGGACGTCGGCGCGTGAGGGAGCAAGGCTCCCGGGGCGCCGAACGACAACGGATGGCGACGTCGTCGTACCTCCCCCGCACGACGCGCCCACACGCCAAACGGTTGAGGCGCAACACTGGGAAACAAGCGCGCCGACATCGGAAGACCAGGCAGTCGGGAACCGAGGGGGTCTCATCTTACTCCCACAGGGGCGCGGCCTTTTCACGACGCCGTCCTCAAGTTCGCTGCACAATGCTATCGTATTTGCGGCTTGACCCATTGTGGTACTCAAGTCCGATTTCTTTCGGTTTCCAAGGCGGCCTCGGGCATGGCGCGTCTCTCAGAAATGAGCTTAGGTTCACCCACAATTTAAGGTAGGGTAGATGGCAAGAAAAGTAGTTGCGCTTACGCGCGCAGCCGGCATGCGACGGCGGTGTTTCACGCACCACACGCGACAGCTGCGTTTCAGGCGCACTGGCCTGCCGCTTGAGATCCGCGGGGGCGTTTAGCCAACTGAATCAGTCAACCGAATCCACACCAGCCAAGCGAAAGAACGATCCTATGACCACACCCGACATCCCTCGGAGCGAGATAGCGAACGCGCTTGAGTTTCGCCACGCTTGCAAGGCGTTCGACGCGAGCAGGAAGATACCCGACCCCGACGTCGAACTCATCGTGGACGCGATTCGCCTCGCCCCCAGCTCCTACGGCTTCGAACCGTGGAACGTCATTATCGCCCAGAGCGAGGACCTGAGGAACGCAGTCAAGGCATTCGCGGGGAACAACGCCGCACGCTTCGACGCCAGCCACTTCCTCATCTTCACCGCAAAGACGGGCTTGCAGATCACTCGCAAGGGCGGCCACATCGACCACATCTTGCGGGACGTCCGCGGCCTTGACGACGACGAAGCGGACGACTTCAAGGCATTCTGGACCAAGTGGGCCGAGCGGGACTTCAAGCTGATAACGGCCGACGTCGTGCATCAGTGGGCCGCGCGCCAGGCGTACATCGCGCTCGGCGGGGCGATGCTGGCAGCCGCGGAGCGGGGAATCGACTCCTGCCCGATCGAGGGGTTCTCGATCGACGGAGTGCGCGAGATCCTGACCGAGCGGGGCCTTATTGACCCCACGGACTCCTCGCCGGTGGTCATGCTCGCTCTGGGGTACCGAGCCGGCGGCCAGCCGGCGCATTCGAGGCGCGACCTCGAAGAGATCGTCCGCTGGGCCTGACGCGGCGGGACGCGCGCCGCCGCGGAACCGGGCCGGGCCTGCACCCGGCGAGAGCCGTCGCGCACAAATCCAAACCGAGAGCCAGCCGTCCGCCGCAGGCGGATCGGGAACTCAAAGTCACGCAAACTGTAGGAGGCCAATCAGCCGATAAGCGGCCAGCACATAAAGGGGGCCCGGGAGAACCCCCACACGAATTCCCCCGGGCCCGGTTTCACGCCCTCGTAGACGTGGATGGCGGTCGTGGTGACTAATCAGCTTCGCGCAAAGCCGATGTACTTCCAGGACCAACCGAATGTGGCGGTGGTGGACTTCACCGCCACAGGTGACGACCTTCGACGCACCCCGAACGTCGCCACCAGTCTTTATAACGTTTCGATAACATGAGCGTAGGCGGAGAAGTTCAACTATGCACGCCGAAAGCATGGGTCTTCCAACCCATCTTGCCCAACTTGACATTCGCTTTCGTCACAGCTTTCACATCGTGCACTCCCCCGCACAACCTTCGCCCCTTTCGCGCCGTTGCGACCAATCGGTGCCGTGACGCCGTTTTCAAGGCGTTCCCATCGTGGTGGCGACCGTCGGCCGTCGAACCGCAAAGAAACGAAACCTGTTACCCACCCCACGACAATCAACTTAACGACTTCGTTAGTTGCATCCGTCACACCACCTGCGTCGGGCGGTGTTCGCGTGAAGTGTCTCTTCAGGGCGCTCACACGAGACTCCCACGCAACCCCTCTTGCGGGGATCACGCAATGCCCCTTGTGGAGCTCTGGCACTGTCTCGCACCGCCCCCTTGCGAAGCTCTCACACTGACCTCACCCTGCCTCCCCCTTGCGGAGCTCTCACACTGACCTCACCCTGCCTCCCCCTTGCGGAGCTCTCACACTGCCGCCGGTCCCGTCTGACTCGGAGAGCCAGTCGCGCCTGAATCGGAGAGCCATCCGCGACTGAATCGGGGAGCCAGTCGCGCCTGATCGCGAAAACGCCGACGTGGCGAACCTCCAAGCCTCAATTCGGTTCCCGCATATGCATCCTCGGCGTCGCTGGACTACCGTATAACCTGTGAGTGAGGACAATTCGGCACGCGCCGCCTACCGGCGCAAGATGCAGCAGCGCCAAACGGTGCTCTTCAGCACGTTGACAGCCACTTTGGCCGTCATCATGGTCATAGCGATGCTCATCTGGACGAAAGTCATTCCATTGCCCTTCGAGCCTAGCTTCGCGAGAGACGAAGACCCCAACAAGGTGGTTACGCCGTGCATCGCCGACGGTTCGAAAGCCACCGAGGTTTCCTCGATCACGGTCAATGTCTACAACGCGACGAACCGCACGGGCATCGCGGACGAGGTTGCGAAATCTCTCAAAACGTCGGGCTTCAGCGTGGCGCAAACCGAGAATTGGGGCGGCGAGACGGCGATCAAAGAGTCCGCTCGGATCGTCACCGGCCCTCGCGGCATCAACGCCGCTTACACGACGGCCCAATACATCCCGGAGTCCGTAGTCCACTACGATCCCTCGATAAACGACGAAACGATCTCCGTTGTGCTCGGCGTCGGCTACGACAAGGTGCTCGAAGCAAAAGACGTCAAGAGCAAGAATCCGAAAGGAAAGCTGACGGCGGCCAAGGGCTGCGTGCAGGTAAGCAACCACGGCAAGTGACGGCGTCGGCCCGGAAAGGCTCTAGCGCTGCGTTCGGGCCGATCGCAGCGCCCCTTTTTCCAGCTCGGCTCCGGCGGGCGCCGAGGCCGGCGTCGCCGGTTCCTGACGCGTTCCGCACACGGACGCGAGCAGGCGCATGCTGTGGAAGATCGCAATGGCGGCGAACGAGCCCAGGGCGATGCCCTCGAAGACCATGTCCCCAGCGACCCAGGTGTAGTTGGCGATGGCCACGACCATCGCTACGGCCGCGGTGTTGAGGTTGACAGGGTCGGAGAAATCGACCTTGTTCTGAACCCAGATTCGAACGCCGAGCATTCCGATCATTCCGTAGAGCACGGTTGCGGCGCCGCCGAGGACGCCGGCGGGAATCGTCGCGACCGCCACTCCGAACTTCGGGAGGAACGACAGGCCCAGGGCGAAAAGCGAGGCCACCACGTAGGCGGCGGTCGAGTACACCTTGGTGGCGGCCATGACGCCGATGTTCTCGGCGTACGTCGTGGTTCCCGAGCCGCCTCCGCTGCCCGCGAGGACCGTTGAGACGCCGTCGGCGAAAAGGGCGCGCCCGGTGACGCCGTCGAGGTTCCTGCCCGTCATCGCGGAAACGGACTTGACGTGGCCGATGTTCTCGGCGACGAGGACGAGCACGACGGGAACGAAGAGGCCCAGCAGGGCGGCGTCGAAGGCAGGGGCGTGGAATTCGGGGAGCCCGAGCCATCCGGCGCCGGAGATCGAGCCGAAATCCACTTCGCCGCGCACGCACGCGACGACGTATCCGAAGAGGACGCCGAACAGGATCGACAGGCGGCCGACGATCCCCTTGAAGCAGACCGTAAACAGGAGGATCGCAACGATCGTGGAAATCGCGGTGACCGGGGCCTCCTTGACGTTGTTCCAGGCGCTGGGGGCCAGGTTGAAGCCGATGAGCGAGACGATCGCCCCGGTCACCACGGGCGGCATGAGCTTGTCGATCCAGCGGGTTCCGGCAAAGTGCACGACGAGGCCGATGACGGCGAGGGTCAGGCCCGTCGCTATCACGCCGCCCTGGGCGAGCGCCATCTTGTGAGAGTCGATCGCGATCCCCGATTTTGAGCTGTACCCCGTCACGGCGGCGATGGGCGCGATGAGCGCGAAGGAGGATCCGAGATAGCTCGGCAGCTTCCCGTTCGTGATGAGGAAAAAGAGGATCGTGCCGACGCCTGTGAAGAAGAGCGTAGTGGAAGGGTTGAAGCCCGTGAGAATGGGAACCAGGAAGGTCGCGCCGAACATCGCCACGACGTGCTGGGCGCCGATGCCGACGGTGCGGGGCCACGAGAGCCGCTCCTCAGGGGGAACCACCTCCCCCGGCTTGATCGTGCGGCCGTTTCCGTGCAGTTTCCAACCTAAAGCCATGGGGTCCTCTCCCGTCGCGTCACGGGCACCCGATGGGGCGCCCGGTCTAGCGTAGAACATGCCGGCGGCCGGACGCGTTCGCCCCGCCGGCGGGCCTATCGTCTCAGGCAGGCATGGGGCCGGACGCGGGAGAGGAGCGGGAAAGCCCCGCCAGGCGGGATTCTATGGCCGCCCACACCTCGGCCGGAGCCTCTTCGGGGCGCTTCAAAAGCGAGGTTTGGTCGCCTCCCGGCCCGACCCCGAGGACGGGCGGGCCAAGATGCTCAGAATCTCGCAGCTCGGCTCGCAGCAGCTGAACCGCTTGCACGCAAAGTTGGCGCCCGAGCGCGAAGAGTTCTTCGCCGCGCTGTCCCCGAGCGAGTATTCGACCCTGTGCTCGCTTCTGGAGAGGGTCTATCGCGAACGGCAGGCTCAGGCGCCGTCGCGGCGGTAGAGAACCTCGACGAACTCGACCACGACGTCGCCCTCGGGGTCGAACTCGATTCCCAGCGCGGCGCATTCTCGCGCGAAAAAGTCGCGGTGCTCGGCTTTCCATTCGTCGAGGGTGCCTTCGCCCTCGGCCCGCGCGATCTCGGGGCCGACGTCGGCGAAGGGAATCTTGCGCACGTCCGCGGTGCGCAGCAGGGCGAGCGGCCGGTCTGCGCCGTCGCACATGATGGAGAGGTCGCCGACCTCGGGGATGTCGATTCCCTCCGCCTCGTAGGAGGCGAGCCACGCGGAGGTCGCGCTTTTTTCGCCGTCGAGCACGAGCTTGGCGAGGCGGTCGGACATCTCCGGGCTGTCGCCGAAGGCGAAGGCGGGAGGCCGGAGGGACGCGGCGTCGTCCTGGCCGAGGACGGCCTCCAGCGGGGCAATCCCGGCAACGTTGCGTGCGCGCGTCCAAAAGGCCTCGAGCTCCGTCTGCGTTTCGGCTTCGGGGACGGCGCCGTTTGCGGAGCCTTCCGCCGGGAGGCCGAGGTCGACGTCGTCCCGCCCGGCGGCCTCGCTGTCATTCCTGCTCATAGGATCCCTTTCTGCGTTGGATCGTCTGACCTGGGGGCTTGCGCTCGCGGGGCTTTCTTCCTACGGGCATGCGTTTGTCGGGTTCCCGACCGTCAAGCCCTTGGCTTTCGCATCTTCGACTTCCGCATCTTCGGCTGCCTCGTTTTCGGCTCCCGCTCTTTTGACCGTCAAGCCTTCGGTTTCCAGGGCGGTTTGAATCCACTGCATCGTGAGGATTCGAGCTGCGGCGTTGACCACGAGGGCGCCTCCGATCGCCGCGGCGACCTTCCCGCCTGTTCGCCGCCACGAGCGCAGGCCGCCGGCGAACAGGACCGAGCCGACTCCTGCCTGAATCGAGGAAACGATTTCCGTCACGCGCGGACGGTCGACGAAGAGCCTGCGATACGCCTGCCAGTACCCGGTCTTCGACTTCGATTCCCCGACCGATCCGTAGGCGACACTCGTCTGAATCCTCTGAGGCAGGGGCTTCGGCTCGAATACGATTGCGCCCGGAATGGCGGTCGCACTGAGCAGGCCGGAGAGGAAGTCGGCGATCTCTGACGGAAGGCCGAGGGCGGCGACGAGCATCGCGGGGGCGGCGTGCGGGTCGGCGTGCAGTGCCTCCTCGATGCGCGCGGCGTCGACGGAGGCGACCGTCTGGGAGATCCGCTGGGAGATGGCCCCGGTCCCCAGCTCTCGGGCGACGAAATCGGAGGCGGCGGCGTCGGCCTTCGCCCACGGCACAGGCTCGAGCTCGTCGTCCCAGCGCCACACGAGGCGCGGCCCGCGGCAGCGCACGGACAGCACCGGGGCGTCCAGGCCCGACGGGTCGGTGCTCAAGGCGATCGCGAAGCCCGGCTTGCCGGCCCTCCGGGCGTCCTCCGTCCCGTCAAGCTCCATTGCCACGGCGCACGCGCCCTCCATACGGAAGACGGCGAGGGAACGCCGATTGGCGGCGGCGAGGCCCGGCATCTCCGCCAAAGCGATGTCCGAAACGACGAGCATCGGGCCCTTAAACTCGGGAATGTCCTCGCCTGTCTCCTCGCCGGCGTCCTCCGCGGCATCCTCGCCTGACACTTCGCGTGCATCGTCGCCGGTGCCTTCGCCGGCTGCGGCTTCAGCCTGTCGTTCAAGCTCCTGGAGGGAGGCGACGTCCACGTCGTCGCCCTCGACGTCGACTTCGCCGAGGTCGATGTCCCCCCAGGCGATGATCCCGCCCATGTCGATCTGAAGCTTGCGGAGGGTCCCGTCCATCTCTTCGACGAACTCGGCCAGCGTCGGGCCGGGTGCGGGCACGCCGTCGTCGTCGAGGACGGCGATGCGCCTCCTTCGCCCGGTGACCGCGAGCTCGAGGCGGTAGCCGTCCTCCCCCGCCACGGCGCCCCTTCCGGGGATCCGCCTCTCGGCTAGGAAGTTCTCGATGTCGTTCACCGACGCGAGCGCGGGATCGAGCCGCAGAATGTCGCCGCTGACTGGACGCCAAGTAACCATTGTTCCTCCTACTGCGAGCGCGCCCGAAGGCGGTCGATTTGGTAGAGCGCGATTCCGGTGGCAACCGCGGCGTTGAGGGATTCGAGCTCGGCCGCGATGGGAACCGACGCTATCGCGTCGCACGTTTCGCGGGTGAGCCGGGCGAGTCCCTTGCCCTCTGAGCCGGTCACGAGCACGATGGGGGCGTCGGCGAAGGAAATGTCCTCAATCGCCGTGTCGCCGCGTCCGTCGAGCCCGACGGCGAAGTAGCCGCGGGCCTTCAGCTTGCCCAGGGCTGCGACGAGATTCGGCACGCGGGCCGCGGGCACGCG
>ERZ773059.933-NODE-933-length-15192-cov-4.493889_pt1 | contig 15192 bp, 17 predicted proteins | sample MGYA00580514_ERZ773059 | MGnify/ENA primary metagenome ERZ773059 (study PRJEB29015, sample SAMEA2737981) | human oral metagenome | biome: human oral; feature: human-associated habitat; material: dental | place: China | collected 2056 ...
CCTGAAACCCTGCGGCACTTGCCCCGTGAGCACCGCAATGCTGCGAACGTGCGCGGCACGTTGCGCGTCTAGCGTGGCGGCTTCGGCTTGCGCGGCGGCAAGTTGTGCTTCCACTTGGCGCACTTCATACGCGCTCACATGCCCCGCCTTAAACCGCGCCTGCACATAGCGCAACAGGTTTTTCAGGCTGCCTATGCGCTGCGCCGCCTGCGCCTGCCGCGCTTCTAACGCCCGCGCGTTCAAATAATGCTGCGCTGTTTCCGCTGCCAACATCAGTTGCGCGCCGTGCCAACGCTCCGCCTCGCCCAACGCCACTTGCCGCGCCGCTTCGGCATCGCTTTTCTTTTGCCCAAAAATATCGGGCGACCACGATGCCGACAACGCTGCGCTGCGCAGGTTGGCGTTATCAAATTCTGCCTGCGCCAGATGCGAGTTGATGCTGCCCGCCGCTGGGCGCAAATTGGCAGGCAGCGGATTATCCTGCTTGTCCGTGGCATATAAATTTGCCCCCGCGCCAATCTGCGGACGGCGGTCGGCAGCGGCTAAATCTGCCTGCGCTTGCGCCGCCTGCATCGTGGCTTGCGCCGCCGCCAAATTGCGGTTTTCGCGCAGGGTTTGTTCCACCAAATCGCGCAGCACAGGGTCTTGCCATGTTGTCCACCAGCGCGAAAGGTTGTTTTCAGGCTGCCCTATTGCGCCTGCTTGTGTGCCCGTTTGCTCAAATGACGGCGGCACCGCCACGCGACTGGGCACATCGGTGTTTACGGCGCACGCGGCAAGCGCAAGCGGGATGATGAGGGCGAGGAGTTTGGTTGGGGTGTGCATGATTTTTGCCTTTTGGGGTTGGGAGGATTGAAAAGGGGCGCGGAGTAGGCAGCCTGAAAATGGGTTTTTCCTTTTTCAGGCTGCCTAAAACGCTACCGCGTGCGGTTAAGCGGGGATTGGCAAACAAAATGAAGCTCACTTTGGCAAACGCGTAAAACGTTGCCCACATCGCCGCCATGCGCCACAGCAGCCACCAAGCGGTCGGCGCAAACCAGAATACGGCGATTGCCGCGCCGTAAGATACTGCCAACAGCAACGCGCGAGCGGCAACATAAGCCCAAATTTTGTCGCGGCTGTCTTCATACAAGCCGATAAATACGCCGAATGTGCTGGCGAATAGGGTAAACAGGGCGATTAGCGCAGTCATCATCAAAGGCAGCCTGAAAACAACGAACCGAGTAAAATCAAAACCATCTATCCCATCTACAAGGACAGCCCCATGAACGCCAAAACTCTCGCCCAACAAGCCCTGCGCATCAGCCAAACAGGCAAACTGCCCTTGCCCGATGGCGGTTGTGTGGATTTTTCCGCCGAGCAACAAGCCGCGCAACGCCACACCGTGCTATACCGCCCCAGCGACCTAGCCCGATGGCGCGACAGTCAAAGGCAGCCTGAAAACGAATTTCAACGCAGCCCCAGCCACCGCGCCACGCAAATAGAAGTTACCCCCGAAAGCACGCAGCAGGCCGCCTACCGTTTGCTGGTGAAAGAGGGCTTGGACGATGCGGTGCTGCTCAACTTCGCCTCCGCCAAAAATGCAGGCGGCGGCTTTTTAAACGGCGCAAAAGCGCAGGAAGAAGACCTGTGCCGCAGCTCGGGGCTGTATCTGTGCCAACTGGAACAGCCCGATTACTACGCCGCCAACCGCGCCGAAAAATCCATGCTCTACACCGACCACATCATCTATTCGCCGCGCGTGCCGTTTTTTCGCGTGTCGGGCGACGGGCTGCTGGGCGCGTGCTTTTATCCCTCGGTGATTACCGCGCCTGCGCCCAATGCAGGCGTGTTTTTGCAGCGCGAACCGCACGGCGCAGCGGCGTTGGCACAAACGTTGCAGCGGCGGGCAGATTATGTGTTGGCGGTTGCCAAAGACCAAGCGCAGAAAAATTTGGTGTTGGGCGCGTGGGGCTGCGGCGTGTTCCGCAATCCGCCCGAGCAGGTTGCCGCCGCCTTCGCGCAAAGCCTGCAGCAGCCTGAATTTGTCGACTGCTTTGAGCGCATCGTGTTCGCCGTTTACGACCGCAGCCCGGGTAAAGCCGTGTTCAAAGCGTTTGCCGCGCAGTTTCAGGCTGCCTGACAGTTTTAGTCTGCCTGAAAGCACCCGCCATCCAGCGCCAGCGCATTGCCCCAAGCGGTAACCGCCTGCAACACGGGAATCGCCGTGCGCCCCAATTCGGTGAGCGCGTATTCGGTTTTCAGCGGCGGTTTGGTGCCGTATTGCGTGCGCGAAACCAGCCCGTCCCGCTCCAATTCTTTCAGCTGGCGGCTCAACACCGCCTCGGTGGCAAACACCAGATGCGCGTGCAATTCGCCAAAGCGTTTTGCCCCGTCTTGCAGGTGATACAGCACCACCGCCTTCCATTTGCCGCCGATTAAATCCATCGCCAGGCTCACCGTGCAAGCATAGCGTTTGCCATTTGCTTCTAAGCACTCAGCCGTGCATTCCGTTTTCATTTTTTTTGCACCTATTCAAAAGGATAGCTCTTGTCTTTGCCGTTTTGCGCCGCCACAATCCGCCTTTTTTCAGTAAGGAGCAAACATGGCACTCATCATTCTCGCCCACCCCAACTACGCCCAATCCGTTGCCAACCGCGCCGTTATCAACGGCTTGCAGCGCAGCGGCTTGGATTTGGAAATCCGCCCCATCGCCGAGCTGTATCCCGATTTTCAAATTGATGCCGCTGCCGAGCAGCAAGCCCTGCTGCGCCATCAAACCATCGTGTTCCAATATCCGTTTTATTGGTACAACATGCCCGCCATTTTGAAGCAATGGTTTGACTGCGTGTTCACCTACGGCTTTGCCTATGGCAGCGCGGGCAGCCAGCTCAAAGGCAAAAATTTTGTCGCCAGCTTTACCGTGGGCGCGCCCGAGTGCGAATACCACACGCTGGGCGAGCATCATTTTCCCGTGGCGGAATTTTGCAAAAACCTTGCCCAAACCGCGTATTACGCGCAGATGAATTTTGTGCCGCCGTTTTGGTTTCACGGCACATCGCCCGCGTTATACAGCGCTGAAGAAATCCAAGCCAAAGCGCGCGGGCAGGCGGCGCAACTGGCGGCGAAGTTGCAAGCCTTGGAAGCGGCATAAAGGCAGCCTGAAAACGGGTTTATGCCGGTTTGATTGCCGCCTGCGGTTTTCAGGCTGCCTATTGTTTCTTTGTGGGCAATACTGCTTTCGTTTTTTGGCTATTTATTTGCATCATCCGAAAAAATACAATGCCGCCACATTTAACTTAAACGGAGCAAACAACATGAAAACCGCCTTATTTCTCGGGCACGGCAGCCCGATGAACGTCTTACACGACAACGCCTACAACCGCGCCTTCCGCCAAATCGGCGACAGCCTGCCTATGCCCCGCGCCATTTTGTGCGTGTCTGCGCATGGCTACGGCAACGGCACATGGGTGAGCAGCAGCCCGCGCCCCAAGCTGATTTACGATTTCTACGGCTTCCCCGATGCGCTGTATCAACAGCAATACCCTGTTTCAGGCTGCCCCGAGCTGGCGGAGGAAGTGTGCCGTCTGTTGCCCCACGCCCAGCTAGATCCCGATATGGGGCTAGACCACGGCGTGTGGACGGTGCTGAAACCCATGTTTCCCAACGCCGATATTCCCGTGGTGCAGCTAAGTTTGGACGCATCGCTTAGCAGCACGGAACACTTTGCCCAAGCCAAGCTGCTGCGCCCGCTGCGCGAACAAGGTGTGCTGATTGTGGGCAGCGGCAATATTGTGCACAACCTGCGTGCATACAGCCCCGATGCGCCGCCACACAAATGGGCGCAAGCGTTTCGGCAAAACATCAACGATGCGTTGCAGCAAGGCGAGTTTGACCGCATTGCCGATTATTTAAACCAATGGGGCGATGCCGCGCGGCTGTCTGCGCCCACGCCCGAGCATTTTCTGCCGCTGCTGTATGTGCTGGCGCAGCATGATGATGGGCAAGCGGTGGAATTGTTTAACGATGAAATTGTGGGCGGCGCATTAAGCATGACTTCCGTGCGCGTGAATTAAGTAACGAAGCGAATGCGCTTGCTTCTTTGGGGCGTATGAATGATTCATGCGCCTTTTTTTGCGCCGCGTTGTGGGCAAAGGAGTGAGGCAGCCTGAAACAGCAGGGCGGAATATCAGCCGTTTGCATGGCGTTGTGCCGCCATACCCACGCTGGGTTGCAGTAGCCCAAGCGTGTATAGCAAGGTTTCAGGCTGCCTCAACGCAGCCCACAACCCTACCCCTGCTTCTCCAACATCTTACGAAAGCGCACCAACGCCAGCCCCAAAAACACCACCCCCGCCACCGACAACGCCACCAGTTGCACCCACACCGTTTCCAGCCCCGCGCCGCGAAACATCACCGATTGCGCGAAGTGGGCAAACTGCGTGCTGGGCCAATATTCGCTCACCCGCTGCGCCATTTCGGGCATATTGGCGCGCGGCGAAGTGCTGCCTGAAAACATCATGAACACGATGTAAGTGGGCACCATCAGCAGGCTGTATTGCGGCATGGTGGGCGCAAGCGTGGCGAGCATCACCGACAACGAAGCCACCGAAAACATAAACAACACCACGCCCAGCGCATACAACGCCAGCGACCCCGCCAAATGCGCCCCAATCGCGCCGCCCACCACAAACTTCATGCTCAACACCGCCGCCGCGCTCACCACCAAGCCGTTTGCCAAAATTTTGGCGGCAACAATTTCGGTGGCGGTTACCGGCATCACCAGCAAGTGTTCCATCGTGCCGTGCTCGCGCTCGCGTATCACCGCCGCGCCCACCAACACCAATGTAATCAACATAATATTGTTGCCCGCCATCGCCGCGCCCATAAACCAGCTGCTTTGGTTGTTCGGGTTGTATTGCAGGTTCACCGCCGCGCGCACGGGCATGGCTTGGCTGATTTGCTGTTTCACGCCCATGAACTCTTGGATTTCGCGGCTGAAAATCTGCGTGATATAGCCCGAGCCCATGCCCGCCTGTGTCATCGCGGTGGCATCCACCAAAAGCTGCGCTTCGGGCGCGCGCCCGGCCAACACGTCGCGCTGGAAGTTCGGCGGAAATTCCAACACAAACGTGAGCTGGCTTTTGTCCAGCAAGTCGTGCGTGTCGTTGGGATGAACGTAAACAGGCTTGGCAAACTGCGGCGGCAGCAGCGCGGCAACAATTTGGCGCGTGAGCGGGCTGCGGTCGTAGTCCACGATGCCGATGTTGGCGTTTCTCACATCGGATGTGGCGTTGGTGGCGGTGTTGTACACCATCGTGCTGAACATCATCACGATAAAAATCACCAAGATGGTGTCGCCAAACAGGCTGCGCAGTTCTTTGCCCGATAGGGCGAGAATGTTTTTTAGGGTACGCATTTTGGATGCTTTCTGGGGATGAGGCAGCCTGAAAAACCAGTTTCAGGCTGCCTAAGCGTTACTTCTCTTGCTTTTGCAAACTCAAACACGCCAGCGTTAAAAACACGGCGGCAAACATCGCCAGCATGGCGTATTCCTTGCCAAAATCCAGCAAGCCCAAGCCTTTGGTGAAGCCGCCGATGGACACGCGCTGATACCACGACGCGGGAAAGCTCACGCCAATCACATACGCGCCGCCGCTCATGGTGGAGACGGGATACATCAGGCCCGAAAAGTTGGAAGCGATGGTTACGCTGCCGATGGCAGAGATGAAAAACGCCGCCGTTTGCGATTTGGTGAACGCCGAAACCAGCAGCCCAAACGCGGTGGCTGCGGCAACGTGCAGCAGCGTGCCGATAAACAATGCCAGCAGCGAGCCTTTGAGCGGCACGCCAAACCAAAACACAATCATCAGCGAGAGCGACACAAAATTAAACACGCCCATCGCCAAATAGGGCAGCTGCTTGCCAATCAGATACTGCGGCACGCTGGCGGGGCTGGCGTATAAATTGGCGATGGAGCCGATTTCGCGTTCGCGCACCACCGAAAGCGCGGTCATAATCGCGGGAATCATGGTCAGCACCATCATCAGTACATTGGGCACAATCGCGTTCATGCTTTTAAAGTCTTGATTGTAAAGAAAGCGCGGCACGATGGCGGCGGCTTTGGGCAAATCCATGCCGCGCGCTTTGAGCGTGTCCAAGTTATACCGCTGCACCATGCTTTGCGCGTAGGCTTGGATGTTGCTGGCGTTGAACGGAATGGTGCCGTCTATATAAAACCCGATTTCAGGCTGCCGCCCCTGTGCCAAGCTGCGCCCGAAATCGGGCGGCACATCAATCACCAGCACCACTTGGTTGCTTTTCAAGCGCGCTTCCGCCTCTTGCAGGGAATACACGGGCGGCTGCTCTTTGAAATACGGCGAGCCGCGGAAATACTCAACCATGTGGCGGCTGGCTGCCGATTGGTCGCGGTCTAACACGGAAAATTTCAGGTTCGCCACGTCAAACGAAATCGCCCAGCCCACGGCGGCGAGCATAATCGCCGGGCCGAGCGCGGCGAAAAACAGGCGGATTTTGTCGCGCAGCAATTCTTTGGCTTCGCGGCGGGCAAAGGTGAGGACGGTGGAAAACCAGTAGGCAAGAGAATGAGACATGATGAAATGGGATGGCAAAGGCAGCCTGCGTAGCGAAGCGGAGTTGCGAAGCTAAAACGAGTTTGGTAAAGCGAAAACAACGGCAACAGGCAACAAAATTTTATGAAACAAAATATTGGTTTAGCCTTTTCAGGCTGCCGAATTATAGGAGTTTGTTGGACGGGTGTCCAATTTTGCTTTTCAGGCTGCCTTAGGCGTTTTGCCGATGATTTGCCAATCAGTTACCTATCATTTTGTAAACAAGATGCGCTGCCACGCAAACAAATCTTTACAAAAACAGCGTTATGCCATAACATTTGCGCCGCACTTTTGCACTCATAAACAAAGGAAAAAAGAGTCATGAAAAAAGCAGTATTGGCGGCGCTGTTGTGCGCTGTTTCGTTGTCTGCCCATGCACATCGCGTTTGGGTGTCCACCAACCACACGCACGGTGGCGAGATTTTGAAAGCGGAACTGGGCTACGGCGAGTTCCCCGAATTTGAACCGATTGCCAAAGAGCGGCTGGATATTTTCAAACCCCTGCAACTGGTTACGCCGCAGGGCAGGGAAAATTTGGTGCAAAAGGGTTTGCACAATTATCAATTCCAAAGCGCGAAGCCCGTGAAAGACGGCAGTTTTTTGGTGCTGGCGGAATATCAGCCGACGTTCTGGTCAAAAAACGCGGCGGGCTGGAAGCGGCAAAACATGACGCAGATGCCCGATGCCACTTATTGCGAGCAAACGCGGATGTATGGCAAGAATATTGTGAACGTGGGGCATGAAAGCGCGGATACGGCGGTGATTACGCGCCCTGTGGGGCAGCTGTTGGAGATTGTGCCGCTGGACAATCCCGCCAATATTCAGGTGGGCGAGCGGTTTAAAGTGCGCGTGTTGCTCAACGGCGAGCCGCTGCCCAATGCTACGCTGACGGCAACGTTTGACGGCTTTGACACCAGCGATCGCGGCAAATCGCACAAGGTGGAGGCGCAGGCATTTTCGGATACCACGGGCGATGACGGCACGGTGGCGATTATTCCGCTGCGGCAGGGCTTTTGGAAAGCCAGCGTGGAGCATAAGGCGGATTTTGCCGACCAAAAAGTGTGCCAAAAACAGGCGAATTACACCACGCTCACCTTCCAAATCGGGCACGCGCATCATTAGGATGATGGGACAGAAAGGCAGCCTGAAAACGGGATTTCGTTTTCAGGCTGCCTTTTATTTTGTTTTAACGGTGTACCAATCTGCATTTCAGGCTGCCTCACCCCTCATATTTCGTGCTGTGCGACAGCTCCTCCCACGCCGCCATTTCCGCCGCCACTTTGCCCATTTTGCGCTCCATCGCCGCGAAGCTGTCCGCGCCCAGATAGATGCGTTTGGGCGGGTTGTCCGCCGCGGCGAGGGCAATCAGCGCGCGGGTGGCTTTTTCGGGGTCGCCGCTTTGGTTTTGGTTCAGGCGGCGGTAGGCGTTTTCGTAGTCGCGCACGCCGGCGTAGTCCACAATCGGGTGCTCGGGGAAACGCGCCGAGCCGCCGAGGAAGGATGTCCGCAGCCCGCCGGGGCAGACGGCGGTGGCGCGCACGTTAAAGTCGCGCCCTTCTTCGTCCATCGCTTCGGTGAGCATGATGACGGCGGCTTTGCTGGCGCTGTAAATCGCCTGCCCGGGGTCGGTAACGCTGCCGGAAATCGACGAAATATTGAGAAAACGTCCGCTTTTTTGCGCGCGGTAAACGGGCATCACGGCGTGGATTACGTTCATCATGCCGAACACGTTGATGTCAAAATTGGCGCGGATTTCGGCGTCGGTGAGCTCTTCAATCGCGCCGACGAGGATGTAGCCCGCGTTGTTCACGGTAACGTCGATGCAGCCGAAACGTTCGGTGATGGCGGCGATGCCGCGTTTGATGTCGGCTTCGTCGGTGAGCGCCATGGTGAGTGCGAGCAGGTTTTCGCTGCCGCCGACGGCTGCGGCGAGCTTGTCGGCATTGCGCGTGGTGGCGGCGACGCGGTGCCCTGCGGCGAGCAGCTGCCTAACGAGGGCGAGCCCGAGCCCGCCGGATGCGCCGGTTACGAGCCAGACTTAGGGTTGGGCTGGGTTTTGCATAGGGATTCCTTTCGGAGTTGGGGTTGAAAAAAGGGTTTCAGGCTGCCTTGCAGAGGGCATCCGAGGCAGCCTGAAAAGGGGAGTATAAGGATTTTAAACGACTTCAGAGGCAGCCTGAAAAGCAGAATGTGTTTTTTCAGGCTGCCTTTTCATTCTTTCAAAAAACCGTATTCGTACATCAGTTTCGTAGGTCGGGCATTTATGCCCGACAAATCCCGTTCACAATGTCGGGCATAAATGCCCGACCTACGGCAGCCGTCCTTCAAGGCAGCCTGAAAACGGTAACACGCGGTTTTCAGGCTGCCTGCTCTGCCAGCACTTCGCCCAGAAAATCCGCCACGGCGCGGATTTTGGGCGAGCGGCGCAAATCTTCGTGCATCACCAGATAGAGGTCGGCGGCAAATTCTTCTGGTTGCGCCGCGCCGTTCGGGGCAACCTGCACGAAGCCGTCTGCGGGGCGCACGTAGAAATCGGGCAAGAGGCCGATGCCGGTTTCGGCGGCGACGGCGGCTTTGATGACATCGAAGTCGTTGCAGGCGAGGATGATGCGGCGACCGGCGAGCAGCTGCTCCTGCCACAGCCCGTGCGCGCCGCCGATGTTGAGGCAGAGAAACGCCTGTTCGGCGCGGGGGCGGCTGCGTAGGTAGCCCTCGCGGGCGTAGAAGCGGTAGCGGATGGGGCGCAGGCGGCGGGCGACGAGGTCGTTTTGCGTGGGGCGGACGATGCGCAGGGCGATGTCGGCCTGGCGCGCGTGCAGGTTGCTGATGTGCGCGTCGCTTTGCAGCACGAGGCGGATGTTGGCGTGGCGGCGGGCGAAGGCGGCAAAGTGCGGCATCAGCAGCCCTTTGGCGACCAGCGGCGGCGCGGAGACGACAACTTCGGCCATTTCTTCGCGCTGCTCGCGCGCGGTGCGCAGCAGGCTGTCCATGCCCACGGCGATTTCCTGCGCCTGCGCGTAGATGCGTGCGCCTTCGTCGGTGAGCAGGTAGCGGCGGCCGATGCGGTCAAACAGGCGCAGCCCGAGCGTGGCTTCCAGCCGCGCGATGCGGCGCGATATGGTGCTGTGCTGCACGCCGAGCGTTTCTGCGGCGGCGGTAAGGGTTTGTTTTTCCACGAGCACGGTGAAGCAGTGCAAATCGTCCCAGTCGTTCATGGCGGTGCTTTCCTTAGGCAGCCTGAAAGCCTGCGAACCGGTTTTCAGGCTGCCTGATTGTGCGTTGGTTATCGGACACGGATGTTTTTTCGTATTTTAACCGTTTTTCGCACGGATTAAACTGCCGCCCCATTCAACCAAACACCTATTCAGGAGCAAAAAATGGACTGTCTTTCCCTTGCGCAAACGATTTTCGCCGACCTTGCCGCCGGCAATCTGGAAGCCGTGCTGCAACGCTGCGCCGACGACGTGCGCTTTACCACCGTGCGCGCCGAACCCTGCGCCGCCGTGCCGGCATACGGCGAATACGTCGGCAAAGACGGCGCGCGGCAGTTTTTCCAAAAGCTCGGCGCGGCGGTGGAGTTCGGCGAATTCCGCCTCGACGGCGCGGCGGCGGGCAAGGATTTGGCGATGATGCACGGCCACCTGCGCCACACCGTGCGCGCCACGGGCAAAGTGTTCGACAGCGATTGGGCGCTGGCGATGCAGTTTGCCGACGGCCTGCTGGCGCATTACCGTTTCTACGAAGACAGCGCCGCGCTGGAAAAGGCGATGGAGGCGTGATGAAGAAGCTGCCGAAAAAATACGCGGGGCTGCTGTTTACCTTTTACACCTCGGCGATGATGGTGCTGATTGTGAGCGGCGTGCTGGTGGCGCTGAACACGGGGCTGGACGCGGGCTATCCGGCGCGGCTGGCGAAGTCCTACCTGATTACCTGGCCGGTTGCCTTCGCCAGCCTGCTGGCGGTGCGCCCGCTGGTGGTGAAACTGGTAGCGGCGAGCGTGGGGGAGTAGAGCGGTTTGAGGCAGCCTGAAAACGGGAAACTGGTTTTCAGGCTGCTTTTGGTTTTGGAAATCGCGTGCGTGGCGGTGGATGCGTCCTACGGCATACGGGCGACGGCTTGCTACACCATGCAGGCTGCACTTGCCCAAACCCCGTGCGTTTTTGGGGGTGGTTTTCAGGCTGCCCCAATACCGTTTGCAACGCTGCCCGAAGGCAGCCTGAAACCGCCTAGCCCTGCGTAAAATCCAACAAAACCTTGCCAGTATGCGTGCCCTTATCCATTTCCGCGTGGGCGGCGGCGACTTCTGTCCACGGATACACGCGGTGCAGGTGCGGTTTGGCGATGCGGCGGCTGGCGAGCAGCGGCAACACATGTTCGCGCAGGCTTTGGGCGATGGCGGCTTTTTCGGCGCTGTTGCGGCCGCGCATGGTGGAGCCGGTGATGTGCGCGCGTTTGACGGCGATTTTGAGCAGGTTCACTTCGGGCGCGATGTTGCCGCCCATAAAACCGATAAGAAAAATGCGCCCGTCCTTGTTCAGGCAGTCTAGGTTTTGCGCGACATAGCTGCCGCCGACCACGTCTAAGATGCCGTCTGCGCCGCCGTGTTGTTTCACGGCTGGGGCGAAATCGTCGGTTTTGTAGTTCACGGCAATCGCGCCGTATTGCTCTACCACGCGCATTTTTTCGGCGTTGCCGACGGTGGCGATGGTGCGGATGCCGAACGCGTGGGCGATGGCAAGCGCGGTGATGCCGATGCCGCTGGTGCCGCCGTGCACCAGCAGGGTTTCGCCTGCGCGCATTTGGCCGTCTATAAACACGTTTGCCCACACGGTGAACAGGGTTTCGGGCAGCATGGCGGCTTCGGCAAGACTGTAACCGTCGGGCAGCGGCAGGGCTTAGGCGGCTTTGACGGCGCAATATTGGGCATACGCGCCGCCGTCGGTGAGCGCGCACACTTTGTCGCCCACGGCAAAGCCGTTTACGCCCGCGCCGAGCGCGGCAATGGTGCCCGAAAGTTCCAGCCCCATAATCGGCGTTACGCCGTCGGGCATGGGGTAATGCCCCTGCCGCTGCATGATGTCGGGGCGGTTCACGCCGGCGTAGGCGGTTTTAATCAGGATTTCGCCCGCTTGGGGACGGGCGCGGTTTCGGTGAAGAGGACTTCAACGCCGCCGTAGCCGTTCATATTGATGCGCTGCATGGTTGGGGGTATGGGGTTTCCTTTCTGTTGATTGGTTGGGATGGTTGGATGGAATGGTTTTCAGGCTGCCTGCGCGAGGCATGAAAGGCAGCCTGAAAACAGGAATGCCGTTATGCCCGCGAGAACAATCTGTCGCTCGGATTTTATCCAAACGCCCGCCCGCGCGGAAATGATGCACTTCAAACAGGCTGGGTGTCGGGCAAAGCAAGGTTTCAGGCTGCCTTTGGAATGATAGGCAGCCTGAAAACGTATTGGGCTGGGGTTTGCTTTTCAGGCTGCCCCGCTGCATTGCGGCAAGCCGTTTGTCGAGGCGGATGGAAACCGTTGCAAGGGGGTTGTAGACTGACGGCGCAGGGCAACGGGGAGGGCAAAGATTTCAGGCTGCCTTTGGGAACGCTAAGGCAGCCTGAAAATGTTTCCGACAGGGCAAACAAACACGCCATGCCGTTTGTTTTGAACGTTGTCCGCTTGGGCAGCCTGAAAGCGCATCAGGCGGGGTTTTGCCTTTTCAGGCTGCCTCTGACCGCGCCTTATGCCCGTCGCCCCATGCCTTTAACGCCAGCAGCACCGGCGCAAGCGTTTGCCCGTAGGCGCTCAAGCGGTATTCGACGCACGGCGGCACTTCGGCGTAAACGGTGCGCTCGATGATGCCGTCGGCTTCCAGCGCGCGCAGTTGCGCGGTCAGTGTGCGTTGCGACACCGCGGGCAGGATGCGGCGGATTTCGTTGAAGCGCAGCACGCCGTCGCGGTGCAGGCGGTAGAGTATTGTGCCTTTCCACTTGCCGCCGATAACGGCAAGCGCGGCTTCCACCGAGCAGCCTTCGGCGCAGTCGAATGCGCGGTGTGCGGTTTTGCCCATGATTGTTCCTTGTGTGATGGTTGGATGCCGTCTGAAACGGTTTTCAGGCTGCCTTACAGCTTGTAAAACACTTTCATCGCCGCCCACAGGATTTCAGGCTGCTCTTTGATGACTTCATGCGCGGCAAACGGCACGTTCATCAGGTGCGCTTCAGGTAGGACTTGGCGCAAGCTGTTCAGGGCTTCGGCGGAGAGCAGGAAATCGTCTTCGCCGCGCACCGCCAGCACGGGGGTTTTGATGTTGGTGGTGTTTTCATTCGGGAATCCTGCCGCCGTGTCGTCCGTCCACAGGCGGCGCAGGTCGGCGACCAGCGCGTCCAAATCGGGGCGGGGGTTGTGTTTTTGGTAGGCGGCGACCTGTTCGGGCATCTGCTCGCGCACATCGGCAACGGTGAGGCTTGCCATCATTTCGCGCGGGGTGTCGCGGCTGTGCCATTGCGCGCCGACGGTCAGCACGGACTGCACGCGGGTATCATCGGCGGCAATGCGGTAGGCGGTAACACCGCCGTCGCTGAATCCGAACAGGTGAAACTGGCGCAGCCCGACGGCTTCGATAATCTGCCGCGCGTCGTCGGCGGTTTGGGCGTAAGTCAGCGGTACGTCGCCGCGCGTGGAGCGTCCATGTCCGCGCGTATCGATAGCAAGGGTACGGAAATGCGCTTGCAGGCGGGGCAGCAGCGGGGCGAAATCTTCCGCCGAACCGAGTCCGCCGTGCAGCAGGACGATGGCGGGCGCGTCGGCTTTGCCGCCGAGTTGGTAGGACAGTTCGGCGTTTTGGTAATGCAGGGTTGCGGTCATGGGTTTGCTCCTGTTTGGATTGAAATGGGATGTTGTGCCGCTGCGTTTCGGTGCGGCAAGGATGGGGGGCGCCAATGCGGATAAAGTGGCAGCGGCGGTAATTTTGAGCAGGGTGCGGCGGGTGGGCATGATTGTTCCTTTGCCAGTATCCAATAAGTAACCTACTGAAAAATAAGTGCGTTCTTAACAAGCACGCGCCCGCATTTTAAGATGCACGTCCCTTTTACACAACCGGAGAAGCATCAAATGAAAGCCATCGGATTCAACCGCCCGCTGCCCATCAGCGATGAAAACTGCCTGCTCGACATCGAGCTGCCCACGCCGGAATTGCGCGAACGTGATTTACTGGTCGAAGTGCGTGCCGTGTCGGTCAATCCCGCCGACGTCAAAGTCCGCGCCGCGCATACGCCTGCAGCAGGGCAGTACCGTATTTTGGGCTGGGATGCAGCGGGTGTGGTCAGAGCCGTCGGCAGTGGCGTGCAGCATTTTCAGGTCGGCGACGAAGTTTATTACGCCGGCGTGATTAACCGCCCCGGCTCGTATGCAGAAATGCAGGCGGTGGATGAGCGCATCGTCGCCCGCAAACCGCGCACGCTCGATTTTGCCCAAGCCGCCGCGCTGCCGCTGACCGCGCTTACCGCGTGGGAAACGCTGTTTGACCGCCTCGACGTAAACAAACCCGTGGCAGGCGGCAGCCGCGCCCTGCTGCTGGTGGGCGGCGCGGGCGGGGTTGGTTCGATTGCCGTGCAACTGCTGAAAACGCTCACCGACATCCAAATCATCGCCACCGCTTCGCGCTCCGAAAGCGAAGCATGGCTGCGCAGCCTCGGCGCGGATTTTGTGATTAACCACCGCCGCAGCCTGCCGGAACAGGTGGCCGCGCTCGGCATCGGCGCGCCGTCGTGGGCGTTTTCCACCAGCCACAGCGAACACTACCTGCCGCAACTGGCGGAGCTGCTCGCCCCGCAAGGCCGCATCGCATTGATTGACGACCCTGCCGTGCTCGATGCCAATCCGCTGAAAGGCAAGAGTATTTCGCTGCATTGGGAATTTATGTTCACCCGTCCCCTGTACGAAACCGCCGACATCGCGCGGCAGGGCGAAATCCTCGCCAAAGTCGCGCAACTGGTTGATGAAGGCCGTCTGCAAACCACCGCCACGCATATCATCGACGGCATCAACGCCGCCAACCTGCGCCGCGCACATCAGATGGTGGCGCGCGGCGACATGGTGGGCAAAGTGGTATTGGCGGGGTGGTGAACAGGCTCGGAGAGGCCGCCTGAAAGCCAAAAAAGCAGCCTGAAAGCATCAACACGGCTTTCAGGCTGCTTCTGTTTTGGCCGGGCAAGCTGCTGTTCAGACTGTCTTGCCGTTTCGCTTATTCCCCGGCAGTCCCCCGCTCCCCCCGCGCCCGGTCTTCTGCCGTGACCGAGGTCAGCCGCGCTGCTTTGGGCGCAAGCCAGTTACGCAGGTCATCCATCAGCGAGTACATCACCGGGACGAAGATCAGGCTGAGCAGGGTGGAGGCGGTGAGGCCGCAGATGACGGCGACGGCCATCGGCGCGCGGAAGGCGGCGCCGGAGCCACCGATAGCGCGGCGAAAAACGCGGCCACTACTGAGAAGCCGGCAACTGCGCTTGCTCCGGTCGCCACCAGTACAAAAATCCAGCCTGTGACTGTTGCTGCGGATACGCAGCAGACACCAGCGGCAACTGCCAGCGCATCA
>ERZ773059.951-NODE-951-length-14997-cov-7.962856_pt1 | contig 14997 bp, 11 predicted proteins | sample MGYA00580514_ERZ773059 | MGnify/ENA primary metagenome ERZ773059 (study PRJEB29015, sample SAMEA2737981) | human oral metagenome | biome: human oral; feature: human-associated habitat; material: dental | place: China | collected 2056 ...
GGGCGCACACCCCCGCAACGCACTCCTCGGCGGGGTTGACGCCGAAACGATTCGCATCCATGTGCATGACGTCGAGCGCCCGGCGCCCGCCGGGGCCGGCACCGATCCTGCGCGCAGTGAGAGCGGCGTCGGCGGCCAGCTGCTCAACCAGGTCATCGACTCGCTCCCATCCCGGCTCCTCCTCCAGCCGGCACCCGAGCACCTGGCGCACCACGGGGCCGAGGACGGCGCCGTCGCGCAGACGCTCGGGGAGCCGGGGCCCCCACGTGCGCAGGTGCGTGCCCAACAGCTCATCCGCGGGCAATGATCCGACGGCGGCCGCCCGCGCCAGGAAGCGAGCGGTCAAGGCCACCCTGGGCAGCGGACGCGGCACCGTCCACACCCGGTTCTCCAGGCACCAGCGGCTGGAGACGTCGAAATGCCGCTCGGCCTCCTCCACCCCCGGCGGACCGCCGTACTTGTCGTACTCGGGCCCGTACACCGAGCACACCGCGCCCGCCCGGCCGCTGCCGGTGGGGGCGGTCATCGGATCGGGAACCAGGCGCTCGACCACGCGCACCCGCGCGCGCCAGGATGCCGCGTCCAGAGCATCAAGACGATCGAAGGTCTCGTCCAGCACATCCGCAGCGGCCTGCAGTCGCAGCCTTATATGGTGACCGCGCAGGTCGATGAAGCGCAGGAAGTGGACCGAGCGGATCGGCCAGCGGGCGCGGGCCTCATCCACCCACCGTGCGATGTCGGGCAGCAGGGCGTCGGTGTCGTCCCCGCCGCCGCAGTAGATGCGTGCATACAGCCAATCGACGTCCCGGTCGTCCCGATCATCCCGGTCCGCCCGAACGGAGGCGGCGCCCGGGTCGCCCTGAACCGGCGAGCGCTTGGCCGCCGACGGGTCGGTCCCGCCGAGCAGGCCGGCTCCCGTCGCCGCAAGGTCTGTCGCCATGAGGTCTCCTGCCGGGGCTGTCGGGAGGCCGCCGCTCTCCGCCCGGGGTCGCGAACCCGCGCCGACGTCGTTCTGCACCGTAGTCACCAGACACCTCCACCGGTCTGCGATCCCTGCGATCCCTGCGATCCCTTGGATCCGTTAGGCCACTTGGGCCACTGCATGCCGATCAGATACTCCAGCACCGTCGCCTCGCCGTCGGGCGTCGTACCCGCGAGTTCCTCCCTGGTCGGCAGGGCCTCGACCAGGGTCAGGTGCTCGACGTCGGGGTCGATCCAGCCGTGCAGCGCCATCAGCGACACCGGCGACCGCAGGTCCACGTACCGCGGCTTGTGCTCGTCGAAGGTGGCGCCGGGGTCCGCCCGGGAATCCATGTGCTGATGGACGTAGATCTCCGCGGGAATCCCCCACTGGTCGCGCAGTCTCGCCACTCTCACCAGGGTGGCCGCCAGATCGCGGTCCAGGAGCTCGGTCACCCGGGAGGCCGGGAAGGTCCAGGACTCCCGACGAGTGACCAGGCGCCCATGGGAGGCGCGCGGGGAGTGGACCACCTCATCCGGCAGCGGTCCGGTCATGTCAAGGTTCCGACTGGTCCGGTGATCCGCGAAGGGGGCCATTCGGGCCCACGGATCGCCCAGCAGAGCCAGCCAGGACATGTAACCGCCGAGTCGGTACTGCGGGATGAGCCCGAGGTAGGCCACTCCCACCGGCCCGTGGTCGTCGCTCAGGAACAGGGTGTCGGTAGGCGGATCGTGCGCGAGCCTCAGCGAGCTCAGGGGCACGGCGTCCGGCGCCGCGGGCTCGCCGGGCAGGCCGAGCGGGGGCAGGACGCCGCAGGCCGCGGCCTGAGCCGTATTGCAGTCGGTGGCGACCTCGATCTCCAGCACGCGCTCCAGGCCCCAGGCGGTGCAGACTCCTCGCGCCAAGCGCTCGCGGTAGCCATCGCCCAGCAACCGGTGGAAGCGGGTCTGGAGGGCCCCATTGCCATTGGTGAAGGCGTTGACCACCGTCAGGCCGCCGGTGCCGAGCGCCTGCGAACCGCCTGCCCCGGCAGGCCCGGCGGCCCCGGCAGGCCCATCCGAACCGGCGAGAACCGGCTGCAGGTAGGCGCCCATGTGCCGCGGCGAGGCCGAGACACCACCGGGCATGGCCGCGCGCTCGGGGTCGGGGCCGGCGGAGATGTCCCGCGCGACCGCACCCATCATCTCCGTATCGCCGTCGGGCGCGTGCGCCAGAGTCATGAGGAAGGAGAGCGGGTCCTCGCACACTCCGCCGCGCCCGTACTGGGAGACGAACCGGCGCACCATGAGGTCGTAGATGTGAGAACGAGTCACCCAGGGGTCCACGAGCCCGGTCAGGGTCTCGATATCCCGCCGCAACGGCTCGAGCTCCATCGGATCGGGCCACTGCCCTCTGGACTCGCAGTCCTCGTAGAGCAGGCCGCCCGGCTTGGCCCCCAGCTCGCCGTCGGAGAAGATGCGCTGCGCCAAGCGCTGGACGTCGGTGAGCAGCTCCGCCCGCGCGGGCCCGTCCTCGGTCTCAACGAGCCGCTCGAGCCGCTCGAGCCGGCCGAGGTCCTCGCCCCAGGCGCGCTGCTGCGCTTCTGAGAGCGTGGCAGCCAGGGCGGGGAGGGGATCCGCACCCCGCGACCACGGGGCTCGGGGATGCACGGCCCCGGAGAACAGCAGACGGCGCAGGCGCAGGCGCGGATCCCGTCCGCCCACGAGTCGGGCGGCCTCCCGCACGCTCACCGGCTCCGCATCGGGGCGCCCACCGGTCAGGCGGTCGTGAGCGGCTGCGAGCCATCGGGCCGGCTGCACCTCCTGGCGCCGGAAGACCATGGCATTGGCGTACCCGTGCTCGGCGACGATGGCCAGCGCGCTCGCCTGTGCCGCTGCGGTACCGCCGGGCTCGGCAGCCGCGGTGCCGCCGGGCTCGGCCGCGGTACCGCCGGGAACCGCCCCATCGCCGTCGCCACTCCCCCCGGCGACGACGGCGATGCTCATGGCCGGCGCCCGCCTGACGGGAGCGGCCTCCAGGCGCAGGAGGCCGGCGGGATCGAGATCGCGCGCAGTCGCGGCGAGGATTCCGTAGGCGAGGTGGAGCGCCACCGTGCAGCGGCGGCGCCCGCGAGCCGGCCTGCCGGCCTCGGCCACAGTCGTCAGACCGGAGAAGGGGCTGGTCTTCAGGGCCGTGCGAGTCGCCATCGTGTAGAGGGTCCGCAGCACGCGCGAGTCGTCGAGCCGGCGCCCGCGTCTGGTCAGCGCCGCCACCAGTGCGGGGGCGGCGATGGCGAGGGCGCGCAGGTACTCGGCGTCGTCGAGGCCGGCCGCCAGCAGGGTGCGGCTGTGATCCAGGTCCGAGGCCACCGCCGCCTCCAGGCGGGCGTACTGAGCGCGCCGCTGGGAGACCAGGTCGTCCCAGACGGCGAGCATGGCGCCGACGTCGGCGGGCAGGCCCGCTCGCACCTGCGGCGGCAGGCCGCTGACGCGCCCCTGGAACACTCTGCGCTTGGCGTGCAGGACCGCTCGCCTCTCATTGCGCTCCAGGTCGGGGATGAGTCTGTACAGGGGGTCGAGCAGCCGATCGCCGGCCAGCTCTATCTCCTCGTCAAGGCGGCTCAGCCCCTCCAGGGCCTCGACGAGGGCATTGCCGGGCCGGGGGACGGCCGCTGCCGGAAGGCCGCCCAGGCGCACGAGCGTGGGGAGCAGCGGGACCGGCCCAGCGGCGCGAGCCGGCGCGGGTGCGTGCTCCGGCGCGGGCGCGGGTGCGTGATCCAGCGCGGGAGCGGGTGCGGGAGCAGCGGCAGTAGTGGCAACACGATCGGGCGCAGTCATAGTCGCGGCACCGGCCTCGAGTCCAGTGAATTCAGTGGGTTGAGCGGGTTCAGTGCGCATCAGGCGAGCACTCCTCTCACGATGCCCACCACGATCATGCCCAGCCAGGCGACGCCGAACACGGTGCCGACCACACTCAGCAGCGCGCACGCCAGGCCGTAGAGGAAGTAGGCTCCGCGCACGGTCAGCCGCATGCGGGCAAGGGCGGGGGGCAGCGGTGCGCGCGTGAAGACGCTGCGCAGGATCAGCATGGAGCGGCCGCGCAGGTTGACCGAGCCGGTCAGGGCCTCGACCGTGGCCACGCCGTCGGACTGGGTCAGGGGGTTGAGATTGGTCACGAGCATGGTGAGCTGGAAGGCGCACAGGGTCAGCGCCACCTGCCGCACCTCGCCCGTGAACGCCGCGGCCACCGCGGCCTCCACACCGCACACCACGCCGTCGGAGCAGATGCCCGCGAAAGCGAGCATGGCGCGCCCGAGCCGCGAGCGCACGCGGTAGGAGTCGGTGCGGTCGACGTAGGCGATCGGCAGCACCCAGAACATGAACGCCACTCCCAGACCGCGCACGGGGGTTCCCAGGTAGCCGGCCACGATCGCGTGCCAGGACTCGTGCCCGACGATGCTCACCAGCTGGATGGCGACGGCGATGACGTACACGCGCGCGGGCGGGAGCGGGCCTCCGGCCAGATGGATCAGGCCCTCCACCCCCGCCGCGTAGCCTCCGGCAGCGGCGAGAACGAACAGGCAGCCGAGTGCGCGCGCAGGCAGGTGATGGAGTGCGGTCACCACGGGCGCGACCGCCCGGCGGTAGCTGCGGATCAGCATGAATCGGGGCAGCATCCAGTTGCCGTTCCAGCGGGGCGGGTGGATCTGCTCGTGCTTTCCGACGTGCGGCGGTGCGACGTGTCGGCCGTCGGCGCGCTTGCGGGCCCGTTCCTGCTGGACGACGACCTTGGGGGGCGCTCCGCCCTCCAAGAGGCTCTTGGAGCGCAGGTACTCCACGAGACGAGCGATGCGCTGCCTGCCAGCGGCGTCGATCTCCTGGGGCAGCTGGTCGATGATCGTGGGCAGGGAGCGCGCCCCGTCGAACTGATCGACGATGAAGGCGGCGGCGCCTCCGAGGCGGTGGTAGGCGCCCGACACGGAGTCGAACAGCATCGGCTGATCATCCATCCCGACGATCAGCTTGACCCCTCGGCGCAGCCGCGGAATGTCATTGCTCGACATCCTCGCCGGACTCGTCGTCGTGGTCATCGGGTCAGGGCCCCCTCAGGTCGGATCGAAGTGGCATAGGGGGCGGCGGGCGGAGGGAGTCCCCTCCACCCGCCGCCGTGAATGACGTCTCAACAGGACGACGATGACGAGCACGACGGGCACGACGAGCAAGCGGCGCAGGACGGGCAGGAGCCGCAGGCGGCGCAACCCGGGCACGACGCGCAGCCGCCGCAGAAGGCGCAACCCAGAGCGTTGCCCTCGGGGAGCTCCTCAACGCCGAAATCGCTGTCGGTCAGTGTCAGATCGATGGTGTTAGCCATATGCTTGTTCACCTCCTCTCCGGTTCGTGTCACTGGTCAGGAGCGAGGCCCTCGTCGGGCCTCATTGAGGGGTCCGGTCTTGCACGGGCCGGGCCCCTCGCCCCGCGGAACGGGGCGGCTATGGGAGCCGTGTCCGGCTAGGACGACGGCGCGGCGCGAGCCGGGACGGCCACGGTGACGGCGAGCATCTGGTGACGGCTCACTCCGTCGGAGTCGAGCAGGCGGCGCACGGTCGAGGGCGACAGGCCCGCGAAGACGGTTCCGGTCAGGCCGCGGGCGGCGCTGCGCAGGTGCACCGAGTAGATGACGGCGGCGGCGCGCGCCATGGCGTGACGGTAGCCGTGGGCCCCGGCCCAGGCGTCGGCCCGGTCCAGATCGGCGGCCATCGAGACGATGGCCCCGGCGCGGGCGAACTCCTTCTGGACGGTCATCCCCTCGATCTCCTCCGGGCTCGGCGCTTCGCGCACGAGGTCCGCACCGTCGGGCCCGACCCTGTAGACGCCCGGTCGGGCGCCGCGAGCCCGCAGAAGCAGGACGAAGGGCTCCAGGCCGATGACGTCGGCCTCCTCGCCCCAGGCCTCGGCCTCCTCGGCCAGGGCGGCCTGCACGCTGGCCAGAAGGGGCGCGGCATCCAGGGGCTCGGGCGCGTAGTCGGTGGTCGAGGAGCGCCGCTCGAAGGTCTGGCGCAGGTCGTACGGGTAGGGGCCGTCAGCCTGCGGGGCGAGGGCGTCGGGGACCTCGCAGTCCAGCGGCCGGCGCGGGCGCCGTGCGGCCAGGCCGTCGGAGGTCGGTGCGGCGTCCGGGTCGGAGAAGCCGCCGATGATCTCTCGCAGGATCTCGTAGTCAGTGCGCATGGCGGCCTCCCAGATCAACGACGGCGACGATCGGTTCGCGCGCCGGATCGACGCCGATGGCGGCGGACAGCTCCCGCTCGTCCCAGCGGGCCTGAGCGCGCAGGGGGAGGTCCAAGCAGCGGGCGACGATCCGGAGGGTCTCCAGGGAGCAGCCGCAGTCCTGGATCGCGAGTCGCAGGGCGAAGGCCATGTACTTCTTGGAGAGCTTGTCCACATTGCCGGTCAGGACGATTCGCACCCCTGCATCGCGGGCCTCCGAGCCTTCGGGAGACTCGGGAGTCGTCGAGCCCCCGGGGCCGTCGGAGCCCTGAGATGCCGGAGAAGGCGGCGGCCCCACCTGGGCCAGGGCGTGGTCGCGCTCGATGTAGGTGTAGACGCCCGGGGCGAGCGGGGCAGGCGATCCGGCGTCCCCGGAAGCCCCGGCGCCGGGCACGAGGACGTAGGCGGTGACCGAGCCGATATTGCCGCCGGCCGCCGTCCACCGGCGCAGTTTCGAGGCGTCGGCGGGAGCGTCGGCGTCCTGTTCCTGCGGGCGCAGCGGCTCGCGCACACCGACCGCCAGCGCCAGCACGGTGGCGAGCTCGGTGAGCGTTGGCCGGCCGATCGGCGCCTCCGGGCCGTCATCAGTCCGGTCCGAGACAGTCCTGTCCGAGACCGGAGTGCCTGAACTGCCCGCCGCCTGCGCACCCGCCCCGCCCAGGGGCCAGGGCCGGCTCAAGCGCTCCAGGTCCGCGTCGGGCAGCAGTGTGCGCGGACAGTTGGGCCAGTCGCGGAACTCGCGCTGAAGCCGCAGGTTGGAGGGCTTGTAGTGCTGCTGGTGGCCCTTGGAGTCCACGAACCCGGCCGGGGGGATGGCCACGGCCTGCTCGTAGCGGGCCCCGACGGGGGCCGACTGCGCGACCGGCGCGGATGGCCCGTCCGATTCGTCGGCTTGTCCTGAGCCTCCCGTGATCGAGCAGATGGGGCACCCCGGACGGGTGGTCACCGGATGGTCTGTATGCCTGAAGGTCTCCAGGTCGATGCGCCGGATGTCGCCCGGCAGGTGGATCATGGTGGCGCGGGCGATGAGTGCGGCCACAGCCCGGGCCGCCATACCGACGGCGAGGTCCCTGCGGTCCGGCCCCGGCACCGGCCCCGGGTCGGACTCGCCGGCGGTGGCGCACTGCGGACAGGGCGAGAAGCTCGGGTCGATGTACGGTCCGATCGTGACCGCGTCATGCTCGGCCCGTACGCGCAGCAGGGGGACGCCGAGCTCCCAGCAGCGATTGATCGCGCTGCCGGCGTCACCGGTCTCGGCTGCCTCAGCGGTCTCAACAACGACGGCGAGGGTGTCGCCGGGCTCGACAGCGGCGGCCCGGGCCGCCAACGTGGGGGACAGGGCGCTGACGACGTCGTCGGCGAGCGCGGCGTCCCCCAGAACCGCCACGCGGGCGGCCGCCAGGCGACGGGCGGCGTCCTGCCAGGAGTCGTTGACGCCCGTGGACTCGCCCAGGCGCGACAGCAGGCAGGCCAGCTCCGGAGCCGGTTGCGGGTCGGGGAGCGGGTCGGTGTCGCCCTCCTCGACGATGCCGCCGGTCCACAGCAGGGAGACGGCCTCGAAAGCACCGCCCGGGCCGATTCCCATGGCCTCAGCGATCTGGTCGAGCGTGCGAGTGCCGTCGCAGGCCTGAAGCAGCGCGCCCAGGTGCTCGCGTGCGAAGGCTCCGCCCAGAACTTGGCGCTTGCGCCCGCCCTCGAGCACCCAGGTCTCGTCCTCGGGGCGCATGCGCACCCCGAGTCGGACCACGGGCTTGCGGGGAATGCGGAACTGCAGGTCCTGGCGGGCCGCACGGCCCACATCGGCCGCACGCATCCCGGAGGCCGCCGAGGCCGCCGACGCCGCAGGGTTCTCAGGGTTCGCAGGGCTTTCAGGGCTCTTGACGCCGTCGATGCTGTCGACTCTCTCGGCCATTCAGATCACCCGCTCCGGCAGGAGGGCGGCGAGTGCGGGCACTGCGTCGCGCCGGGTCGCGTAGCGCCCGGAGCAGGTCTGACAGCGATCGGTGGCGACGGTCCGGGCCAGGGAGGTCAGCCCGGAGACGAGGTCGACGGTCCACACCTGCCCGCCGAGCTCGTCATCGCCCGTGCTCCCGTCGGCGGGGTCGCCATGGTCCAGAACCCCCAGGGCGAGCCTGACCAGCCCGGCACCGATGACCACGTGATGCCTGGCGTAGCCCTGCGGCAGCGGCTCGAGGTCATCGGGCAGCGGACGGTAGCCGTGCTGCTGACGACGTCGGGCGTAGCAGTGGTAGCAGGCGGTGCGCCCGGGCACCACCAGGGGTCCGCAGCGCAGCTCGGTGGGGGTCAGCTCCAGGCCCAGGGAGGGCAGGGAGCGGACGAAGGAGACCTCGTCCAGCGCCTCGCGCACGGGGGTGCGGTCGGCATCGCTGATCATGACGAGCCGGTCGGCGTAGGGGACCGAGGCGTAGACCAGGCCGTGGTCCACGGACAGGACGACGTCCTGGGGCTCGGCGAGGTGCTCGACGACGGCGTGCCCGAAGCGCCCCTGCGGCAGGTAGGCCGTCACCGGCCTCTGCGCGGCAGTACTGGCAGTACTGGTGCTCATGATTCTCCTGCGGGTGGGTCAGGCGAAGGGCTGACGGACGGGGTTGATATCGGCCTCGTCATGAGCGGTCAGGCCCATGGCGCGGGGTGCCTCGTAGAGGCGGGGGGTGGCGAGGTAGCGGGCGTGGTGGCTGAACGACAGCGGCACGGCCTCGGGGACGAGGGCCTTGACCACATGCATTCCAACCTGGCGGGCCTCGTCGGTGGTGATATCGACGACGATGGCCTCCGATCCGGCGCACTCCAGTGCAGAGACGACCTTCCCCAGCGGATCGGCGCCGTCGGATGCTCCGGATCCGGCGGTCTTGCGGAGTTCCGGCAGTCCCATGTCATCCAGCCGGTGGACGGGTCGGGGTCCTTCCAGCAGGAAGTCGAAGACGCCGCGCATGTCGGGGGCGGCATCGGCCAGGGCGCCGCCGACCACCGTCATGTCCTGGCCGGTGACCTCCTGGGCGCGGGGGCTGCGGGCGTGACTGCGCAGGGCGATGCGCAGGGAGGCGAGTTCGCGGTAGATCTTGGCCAGCGCCCGCTGCGGGTCGAGGTCGCAGGTGGCCGCCACCACCTGGGCCAGCTCGGTGTCGACCTCGGAGGTCTGGACGGCGTAGAGGATCGGGACCCCGTAGTCGGTGGTGGCGTCCCGCAGGTGGACCGTCAGCTCGGTGGAGGTGCCGGCCCGGTAGTACTCGGCGACCTCGGGGCCGAGGGCGTCGGGGTCTACTGTGACCTCGGGCAGGCGCAGCCTCTGCAGCCAGGTCATGGCGATGGCGTCGCGCTCGATGACCTCCAGCAGACCGCCGAGGACGGCCTCGTGCAGGTCGGAGTGGGCGGCCGTACCGGTGGACACCATGTTGATGAAGCGCTCGGAGGGGCTGCGCACCGGGAACTTGAGGTAGACCAGGATGGCCGGCACGAAGACCTCGCATCCTCGGGTCAGGGACCAGCCCCGTACCCAGCGCAGCGGCACCCTGGGGTCGGAGGGGATCAGCCCGCAGTGCGGGTCCGCGAACTCCGTGGGCGAGCAGGCGGGCCAGCGCTCCGGCCCGACGGCGGCCTCGCCCAGTCCGGCGGGGGTGTCCCAGATCAGGTCCTCGGCCGCCCATGCGCAGCTGGAGTAGCGCTCCAGGGACTCCACGATGGCGATGTGCCTGGCGAGATCGGGGTCGATGGCGCCCCCGGCGCCGTCGATGTTGCCGGACTCGACCCGGTGATTCCAGGTGTTCTGCGAGGCCAGCGGTGCGGAGAGGTCGCCGAGGAATCCGGTCCAGATCGAGAAGGCCGGTTCCCCGGGAGCCTGAGGCAGCTCCGCAGTGCGGGACACCAGGCCGACCGACGACTCGAGGGACGCCGCGCGGGCCAGTGAAGGAGCGATTCGCTCGTCGAGCGCAGATCGGTACACGGATCCGCCTTCCAGGGTGAGACAGGGCCAACACATTTTCAGGAATGTGCCGTTGACCGAAGAGTCTGCCCGGTGAGGTGCGGAATCATGTATCGGCCATCAGGCCACTGTGATGTCTCTTTTCGAGTGTGTGCCCGTTCACTGTTCGAACGACCACGCTCATCCCTTCGGCGCACCGCCGGTGGAAGGAGGTCGGGGTTCGCCGGAGACCGTCGGGAGCGTCGGCTCCGGCTCCACTGCCAGATCCGCTGCCGACCCCATGCAGATCCACTGCAGATCCGCTCCAGTTCCGCTGCCGCGCGCCGGCACCTCACGGGCCGGGCGGCACGACCTCACAAGGCCACGAAACTCGCGCCTGACGAGCACCGTCAAGCGGGATTACCCAGGCGCTCTGAATCGTAATATTATCGTTATCTCCCTTGAGGCCGCGGACATCTCTGACCACGGCTCGAGCCGGTTACGTCGCAAGGAGATGTATGAGTTCCCTGACCGCCACCGACCCTGAGTGCATCACCGTCGTACTCCTCGACGACGATGCGATGGCGCTGACCTGCCTGGAATCCTTTCTCACCCCGCCGGAGGATATCCAGGTCCTACTTGCGACGCGGTGCGCCGACCAGATGTTGGAGCTCCTCGAGTCGAGCCGGGTGGACGTCCTCATCACCGACATCCACATGGAGAACATCGACGGAGCCCAGGTGGCGCGGGAGGCGCTGCGGGTCTCCCCCGAGACCAGCGTCATCCTGCTGACCACTGTCGATACCGACGACAGCCTCATCCAGGGGCTGAGCGCGGGCGCCAGCGGCTTCCTCCTCAAGAGCGCGCCCGCCGAGGAGATCCTCTCCGCCGTGCGAACCGTCCACTCCGGGGCGAAGGTGGTCGCCCCGATGTCGACCGCGCGCCTGATCGACTACGTGCTGGCATCCGCCCACACCGAGGACGGGAGCGTCGCCCTGTCGAAGCGGGAGCGCGACGTCCTCCACATGCTGTGCGAGGGCGCCTCCAACCGCAAGATCGCCTCGCAGCTGTCGATCTCCGAGGCCACGGTCAAGTCCCACATCTCCGTGCTGTTCAGCAAGACGAAGACGAAGTCCCGCCTGGAGATCGTCGTATGGGCCTTCCGGCACGGATACGCCACCACCTTCGGATACGCATCCTCCGACCGCGCCACCGCCTCGTAGCTCCACATCCCGCACCCTCCGAACCCCCACACCTTCACCTTCCGCGCCCTCAGCGCCCTCCGAACCCCCACACCCCGCGCCCTCAGCGTCGCGAGATCGACATTCTCGAACGAGATCGACGGTGACACCGTCGTCTTCGTGCGAAAAAGTCGATCTCGACGCGCACGGCCCCACCGCACAGCCTCACCGCGATCCGAGCGGCACCACTAGTCAGACAGACTAGTAACCAGTTAACCTACCTACATGAGCGATTCCACCTCCCGCCTCTTGCGAGGCTTCCTGGAACCCTGCCTCCTCGCCCTCCTCACACCCGGCCCCGACTACGGGCTCTCACTGATGCGCCGCCTGAGCGCGGCGGGCCTGGAGGAGGTTCCCGGCGGCAGCCTCTACCCGGCCCTGACCCGCCTGGAGCGCCGCGGACTGGTGAGCACCTCCACGCGACCCTCCGCCTCCGGACCGGCCCGCAAGTACTACGAACTCACGGCGGCGGGCCGCACCGAACTGGCGGCCCGCCGGGCGGAATGGCGCTCTTTCCGCACTGCCTTCTCCGCCATCCTGGAAAGCTCGACGGCGACGACCGAGACGCGCTCATGACCCGCGGCGCCGATGATCCCGCATCCCGCCTTGATGCCGCCGCCTGGTACCGGAGCCTCGACGCCGAACTGCGCTCCCGGGGCCTGAGCCCCCACGAGGCCGAGCGCGCGACCGCCGACACCCGTGCAGAGGCCGAGGCCGCCGGCCTCGATCCGACCACCATGTTCGGCCCGGCCGTCCTGTACGCCCGCGAGCTCGCCTCGGCCTTGAGGGACGGCGTCGCCCCATTGCACGAACCCCGCGACGGAGCGCCAGGATTTCACGAGCCTTCAGGGCCTTCAACACCCCCGGACCCCCGCCCGGTCGTGCTCCGCCTGACCGACGTCGGCGCCCGTCGGGGCCGCCGCCCCGTGCTCGGCGGAGTCAGTCTGACGGTGCGCCGCGGCGAGGTCGTCGCCGTCGTCGGGGCCAATGGAGCGGGCAAATCCACCCTGTTGCAGGTCTGCGCCGGCCTGCTGCGCGCGAGCTCGGGCACGGTGGAGCGCACCGCGCGCTTCGGCTATGCGCCCCAGCTCGACGCCCTGGCCCCACTGCTCACCGTCGATGAGCACCTGCGGCTGTTCGGCGCCGTCAGCGGTGCCGGCGGCGCCCGATCGATCTCCACCGGCCACCGCCTCCTCAGCCGCCTGGGCTGGACCCCAGAGGGCTCGCGCACCGCCGGCGCCCTATCCGGCGGCACGCAGCAGAAGCTCAACGTGGCCCTGGCCCAACTGGACTCCCCGGACCTGCTGCTGCTCGACGAGCCCTACCAGGGCTTCGACGCCCTGGCCTACGAGGACCTGTGGGCGTTGATCTCGGCGTGGCGCGATTCCGGGGCCGGGGTCCTGCTCGTCACCCACCTCCTGCGCGACATCGACCTCGTGGACCGGGTGGTCGAACTGCCCGCCCCCGAACGGGCCTCGAAGGAGGCGGCATGATCGGCGACTCAGCAGCCCCAGAAGACTCAACAGCCTCGGCAGCAGGCCTCGCCCTCGATGCGACCCGCACGGCCCCCGGCGGAATCCGCCAACGCATCCGCCACCATGCGGGCACCCTGGCCCTGGTCGCGCTCATCACGCTGCACGAGCTGGCCCGACGGCGATGGGCACTGGTGCTCGCGCTCCTCCTCCCGCTGGCCTTCTTCCTGGTCCGCCTGGACACGTATTGGACGGCGCTCCGCCTGCTGTCCATGGGCCTGGGCTGGGCGGCGGCGACCCTGGCCCTGTTCACAGCGGTGTCGTCGCGCTCCGTGGATCGTCGGCTCACCGTGACCGGCGCCTCACCCATCACGCTCGTCCTGGGCCGGCAGCTGGCGGTGCTGGGCCTGAGCTGGGGCATCGGCCTGCTCTACAGCGCACTGGCGCTGGTCATGATCGGGGATCAGCTGACTCGACCGGCCGCCGTCCCCCTCATGCTGCTGCTGACGGCGACCGCCGCCACGCCTCTGGGGTCGCTGGTGGCCGCCGCCGTCCCGCGCGATCTCGAGGGCGCACTCCTGCTCCTGGCGATCATGGCGGTCCAGGTGCTCGTCGACCCCGCCGAGAGCTGGACCCGCGTTCTGCCGCTGTGGTCCGCACGGGAACTGGCGACCTACATCCTGGATTCCGCCGACGCCGTGGCCGCCTCGAGCTCCGGGACGAGCGGCAGCCTGAACGCCGGACTGGCCCATGGGACCGCCTACGGACTGGCACTGGGCACGATCAGCTGGCTGCTCGGCGTCCTGCGCCTGCGCACGATCCGCCTGCCCGAGCCCTGAGCACGGCGACACCGCAGGAGCGCCACAGCAGCGCCACCGGGGACCGGGGACGCGCCCGCACCCGCGCCGAGGCCCCGGCCCCTCAGGCGGGGCAGCCCCGCAGGCGCACGGACAGGCAGGTCACGCAGCCCTCGAGCTTCTCGTACTCGGAGATGTCGACCTCGGTGACCTCGTAGCCGCGCGAGCGGAAGAGCTCGGCCGAGCGCGGCGCATCGGCGGCCATGAGGAGCCGGTCGCCGCCCAGCAGGACGACGTGCGAGCCGCTCTCCTCGGGAACCGCGAGGAAGGAGTCCCACACCGAGGGGTCGTCCACCAGCGGCTCGTAGCCGACGACGGTGCCGTCCGGCAGCGCGGTCACGGCGGACTTGAGGTGGAGCACCTTGGTCAGGGGCACGCCGATCGTCTCGGCGCCCTCGGGGGCCAGGTGCTCGCGCAGCTGGCGCAGTCCCTCCTCGTTGGTGCGGCCGCCCTGGCCCACCCACACCTTCCCGCCATATTTGAGCACGTCGCCGCCGTCGAGCGTGCCGGGCGAGGTGATGCGCCTGACGTCGTAGCCGAGCGCAGCCACGGCCCTCTCGGCGGCCTCGATCTCGGGCTTGCGCGAGTCGGCACCGGGGCGGGTGATGACGGCGGTGCGCCCGTAGACGACGACGGCATCCTCGATGAAGACCGAGTCGGGGCAGTCAGGGGCCGGATCCACCTCGATGGTCTCCCAACCCTGGGAGTGAAGGGCATCGACGTAGTCCTGCCACTGCCTGCGGGCAAGATCCATGTCGATCGGGCTGCGCTCGATATGGGTCACCAGCCCCTCGGCGAGTCGAGGGCTGGGCCTGCGAACGAGTGCCTTGGTGATCTCCATGCGATGACTCCGGTTTCTGAAAGGAGGCGATACGTATGCTGAATGTCTTTTACTCTACCGTTATAGTGAGGCCCCACTCAGTGGGATCAGTGGGATCCACCCCACTGTCGATACACCTCTCCAACAGACCGGTGCACGGGCACCACGAATGAGGCACATATGGACGGACAATCCGACGGCGATCATCCTCACGCAGCACCCTCCGCCGCGCCGCCCGGCCAGGCCTTCGCGGACAGCCCCGTCGAAGGCGGTCTCCAGCGCAATCTCAAGGCCCGGCACATCAACCTCATCGCCATCGGCGGGGCGATCGGCACGGGGCTGTTCGTCGGCACGGGCGCCTCGATCTCCGCCGCCGGACCGGGCGGCGCCATCGTGTCCTACGGGGTGATCGGCATCGCGATCTACTTCATGATGGCGGCGCTGGGCGAGATGGTCACCCACCGCCCCGTGGCCGGGGCCTTCG
>ERZ773059.954-NODE-954-length-14972-cov-3.653684_pt1 | contig 14972 bp, 12 predicted proteins | sample MGYA00580514_ERZ773059 | MGnify/ENA primary metagenome ERZ773059 (study PRJEB29015, sample SAMEA2737981) | human oral metagenome | biome: human oral; feature: human-associated habitat; material: dental | place: China | collected 2056 ...
AACCGGACAACCGACCGCCGTGTCGAACTCGCCACGCTGCCGGCCACCGTGCGCACGGCCGATGGCTTTGCGCCGATGGCGCTGTCCACCGAGAACGCTGCGCAGCTGGGCAAGCCCTGCGAGCAGCCCATCGAGATGTGCGGCAAGCAGGTCTTCGAGACGCTCTTCCCGGTGCAGGCCAGCACGCTGGCTGCGCTGCCGGTCAACCAGAGCCGGCGCGAGAGCTTCATCTACGCGGACGGCCCGGTCACGAGCGCGGTCTATCTGGTGACGATGGCCAACCTGCCCGACGACAGCATCGCGTCGCAGCGCATCCGCATCGAGTTCGTGCGGCGTGGCGCGGGCTGGGTGGCCGCATCGGCAGGCCGCCAGTTCAAGTGCCGCGAAGGTGAGCTGGTGCGGCAGCAGTGGACGGATCGTTCCTGCCGGTAAAGGTGAAAGGGCCCGGCCAGGAGCCGGCAGGTGATGGCAGGAGGCCGGCCGGACTGCCTGGTCCTGGTGTTTACAGGGATTCCTGGCGGACCAGGTTGTCCGCCGGGGCAGTGCTGCTGGCGGCCGGGCGGGCTTTGGCGCCAGTGTCATCCGCCGGCTGATTGCTGGTGCACTTGGTGAAGTCGTTGCCGCAGATGCCGCACGATTTCTCGATACCCAGGTTGGCGATGCCGCCGCAGGAGCCCGCGATGGGCTTGCGGCCGGCCATCACGCCCACGGCCATGCCGGCCACGACCAGCAGCATCACGACAAAAACCAGAAGCCAGACAATCATTGGAATCTCCATGGGCCCGTCCATGGGCCTGGATCAGTATTGAACCATGACGGCACCTTGTGCCGGTGGCGCCGCTTCAGCGCACGGCTTCAGGGCGCGGCGGGTGCCGGAAAGCGTGCATCGAAGGCCGGCGTGGTGCGCGTCTGAAAGCCCTGGGGCGTGCGGCTGACCAGCAGCGCCGCCAGCTGGTGGCGCACGGCATAGTCATAGCCGTGTTCGGGCCCCAGCACCATCAGCAGGGTGGAGAGGCCGTCGGCCCGCATGGCTTCGGGGGTGACGACAGTGGCAGCCGCCAGCGTGTGCTCGATGGGGGCCAGCGTGCGCGGATCGATCAGGTGCGAATAGCGCCGGCCGTTTTCCTCGCGATAGTTGCGATAGTCCCCGGAGGTGGAGATGGCCTCGTCCTTCAGCTGGACCAGGCGCTGCGCCTTGCGGTCATGGTCGAGCGGGGCCTCGATGGCAATCAGCCAGGGATGGCCGCCCGGTTTCTCGCCGGCGGCGCGGATCTCGCCCGTGACCTCGATCAGATAGTCATGGATGCCCTGGTTTGCAAAGCGCTCGGCCAATCGGTCGATGATGTAGCCGGCGGCGATGCTGTTGAATTCGACGGTAATGGGCGCGTCCTTGCACAGCCGGTCACCGATGATCTTCAGGTGCCCCATGCCGGTGTGGGCGCGCAGGCTGGCCAGCGTGTCGGCGTCCAGGGCAGGGCGTGCGGCAGGCGGCGAAGGCTGCTTCAGGGCGCCGGATTGCGCCATCAGCTGGTCCACCGTCAGGGACTTGTCGTTGCCGGCCGCAGGGGATGCGCTGGTTTCTGGCGTCTTTCCCTGGGCCTTTTCGCGTGCTGCCTTGGGCCCGAACTTCCAGGCGTCGAGGACGGGCAGCAGGGTCACGTCGTAGGCCCCCTCGCTGTCGGCGGCCAGCTGCTTCGCGCTGCGGGCCAGTTCCAGCGCCATGGGGGGCATCGGCTGGCAGGTGCTGGCCGGGGCGGCATTGAAGCGCGCCAGGTCGGAATCGTTGCGATAGGTGGAGACGGCGGCATCAAGCTGGTCGAGCTGACGCCGGATCTCGGCCTGGACGGCTTCGGGTTCCGGCGTGCCGCTGGCACGCACATAGCTGATGTGATAGCTGCTGCCCATCGTGGGGCCGGACAGCTGGACGACATCAGGCTGGCAGGCCGCCAGCAGGGGGAGGGCGGCTACCAGAGCCAGCAGCCGCGGGATGGGGGCGGCTGGGACGCCGCCGGCCGCAGAGCGAACCGGACGGCGCACACCGTCCCCTTTGCCTGCCTTGGGCACGGCTCAGCCCCCGAAATCGTCCAGGAAGATGCTGTCGCGCTCGACACCCAGGTCGGTCAGCATCTTGATGACGGCGGCGTTCATCACCGGGGGACCGCACATGTAGAACTCGCAGTCTTCCGGCGCCGGATGGTCCTTCAGATAGTTCTCGTACAGGACGTTGTGGATGAAGCCGGTCGGCCCCTTCCAGTTGTCCTCGGGCAGCGGATCGGAGAGCGCCAGCGTCCAGGTGAAGTTGGGATTGTCCTTGGCGAGCTGGTCGAACTCCTCCACATAGAAGGCCTCGCGCAGCGAGCGCGCACCGTACCAGAAGCTGATCTTGCGCTTGGACTTCAGGCGCTTGAGCTGGTCGAAGATGTGCGAGCGCATGGGCGCCATGCCGGCACCGCCGCCGATGAACACCATCTCGTTGTCGGTCTCCTTGGCGAAGAACTCGCCGAACGGACCATACACCGTGACCTTGTCGCCCGGCTTCAGGTTGAACACCCACGAGGACATCTTGCCCGGCGGGATGTTGTCGCCGCCCTTGGGCGGGGGCGAGGCCACCCGGATGTTGAACTTGACGATACCTTTCTCGCCCGGATAGTTGGCCATGGAATAGGCCCGGACGACCGGCTCGTTCACGCGGGAGACGAAGCGCCACAGGTTGAACTTGTCCCAGTCTGCACGGAACTCGTCCTGAATGTGGAAGTCCTTGTAGGCCACTTCGTGCGGCGGGCATTCCAGCTGCACGTAGCCGCCGGCGCGGAAGTCCACGCTCTCGCCCTCGGGCAGGCGCAGCGTCAGCTCCTTGATGAAGGTGGCGACGTTGAAGTTGGACTCGACCGTGCATTCCCACTTGCGCACGCCGAACACCTCTTCGGGCACGCGGATCTTCATGTCCTGCTTGACCGGGGTCTGGCAGGAAAGGCGCCAGCCTTCGGAGGCGTCACGCCGCGTGAAGTGGGCTTCTTCGGTGGGCAGCATCTCGCCGCCGCCGGATTCGACGATGCACTTGCACTGGGCGCACGAGCCGCCGCCACCGCAGGCCGAGGACAGGAAGATGTCCTGACCGGCCAGGGTCTGAAGCAGCTTGCCGCCGGCAGGCACCGTGATCTTGCGTTCGCCGTTGATCTCGATGGTGACGTCGCCGCTGGAGACCAGCCACGAGCGCGCCACCAGGATCAGCACCACCAGCGACAGCACGATCACCGTGAACATGCCGACCCCGAGCAGGATTTCCGAATTCATGAAAGGCTTCCTCCTGCAGGCTTGGTGAGGGTTGCGTCAGGCATCACAGCTGGACCCCCGAGAACGACATGAAGGCCAGCGCCATCAGGCCGATGGTGATGAAGGTGATGCCCAGGCCCTGCAGGCCGTCGGGCACGTCGCTGTACTTGAGCTTCTCGCGGATGCCAGCCAGCAGCACGATGGCCAGACCCCACGACAGGCCCGAGCCCACACCGTAGACGGCGCTCTCGGCGAAGGTGTAGTCGCGTTCGACCATGAACAGAGTGCCACCCATGATGGCGCAGTTGACGGTGATCAGCGGCAGGAACACGCCCAGCGCGTTGTAGAGGCTGGGCACGTACTTGTCCAGAAGCATCTCCAGGATCTGCACGATGGCGGCGATCACGCCGATGTACGACAGCAGCCCCAGGAAGCTCAGATCCACGTCGGGCAGTCCGGCCCAGGCCAGCGCACCGGGCTTGAGCAGCCAGGTGAACAGCAGGTTGTTGGCCGGCACCGTGATGGCCTGCACAACCACCACCGCCACGCCGAGACCGATGGCCGTCTGCACCTTCTTCGAGATGGCGATGAAGGTGCACATCCCCAGGAAGAAGGCCAGCGCCATGTTCTCGATGAACACGGAGCGGAAGAAAAGACTCAGATAGTGCGCGGTCATCTGCGTTGTCCCTCGTATTCAGTCATCCCGGACGTCCGGGTCAGCTGGATGTCCATGCTCAGTATTCCTCCTCGCGCGTGTGCGGAGCCAGCCGGAAGGCCGGCGTCTCGCACTGCTCCTTCTTCCAGGTGCGAAGGGCCCAGATGATCATGCCGATCAGGAAGAAGGCCGACGGTGGCAGCAGCAGCAGGCCGTTGGGCACATACCAGCCGCCGTCGTTGACCACCGGCAGGATGGTGATGCCGAACAGCTTGCCGGCGCCCAGCAGCTCGCGGATGGTGCCCAAAAGCATCAGCATGGTGCTGTAGCCCAGGCCGTTGCCGATGCCGTCCATGAAGGAGAGCACGGGCGGGTTGGCCATGGCAAAGGCCTCGGCACGACCCATCACGATGCAGTTGGTGATGATCAGGCCGACGAACACCGACAGCTGCTTGGACAGCGAGAAGGCGTAGGCCTTGAGCAGCTGGTCGACGATGATGACCAGCGACGCGATGATGACCATCTGCACGATCATCCGGATCGAGCCCGGAATCTGCGTGCGCACCATCGAGATGAACATGCTGGAGAAGGCGGTGACGAGTGTCAGCGCGATCGACATCACCAGCGCGGTCTTCAGGTTGGAGGTGACGGCCAGTGCCGAACAGATGCCGAGGATCTGCAGCCCGATCGGGTTGTTCTTGATGATCGGGTCGAGGAGAACCTCGCGGATGGTGGGTTTGTCAGCCATGCTCAGCGTCCTCCCGTCGATGCCTGCGATGAACCCTGTGCGCTGTCACGCAGGTTCGCGATGAACGGCCCGAAGCCCTTGGGGCCCAGCCAGAAGTGCAGCAGGTTGTCCACGCCCTTGCTGGTGAGCGTGGCACCGGCCAGTCCGTCGACCTGATGGGCGGCCTGCGGGCTGGACGGATCGACCGAGCCCTTGATGATCCTGATGTCAGCCTTGCTGCCGTCGTCGCTGAAGACCTTCTTGCCCGGCCACAGCGCCTTCCAGCGGGGGTTGTCCACCTCGCCGCCCAGACCCGGGGTCTCGGCGTGCTGGTAGAAGCCCAGGCCCACGACCGTGTTCAGATCGTTCTTCAGGGCGATGAAGCCGTGCAGCGTGGACCACAGCCCGTAGCCGCGGATCGGCAGGATCAGGGTCTCCAGCTGCTTCTGCGGGCCCTCGACCTGGTAGACCACGGTACGGTGCTCGCGCCGACGGATCGAGGCGATGTCGTCCTCGCCGGACAGGGCCGACGACTGGGCCGGATCCTTGGCCGCCTGCAGCGGGTCGAAGGTCTCGGGCTTGCCGTCCTCGACGAAGCGGCCGCTGTCCAGGTCCACCAGACGCGGCTGGATCCGCTCGCGGAAGACGCGCTGAACTTCCTGCGCGCTGGCTTCCGGCTGGATCAGGCCGGCGATGACGAGGATGTTGCGCTGCTTGTCGAGCAGGCTGTTGGTGAGCTGCACGGGCTTGAGCATCACGGCCGCGCTGGCCACGATCACCGAGCACACCAGGCACATGACGAAGGCCACCAGCAGTGTCCGGCCGATGGATTCTTGCTGTTTAGACACGGCGCTTGGCCCTCCGCTTGATGTTGGCCTGGATCACGAAGTAGTCGATCAGGGGCGCACACAGGTTGCCGAACAGGATGGCCAGCATCATGCCCTCGGGATAGGCGGGGTTGATCACGCGGATCATCACCACCATCACCCCGATCACGATGCCGAAGGCCCACTTGCCGGTGTTGGTCATGGAAGCCGACACGGGGTCGGTGGCCATGAACATCATGCCGAAGGCGAAACCGCCCAGCACCAGGTGCCAGTACCAGGGCATGGCCAGCATCGGGTTGGTCGAGCCGGCGGCAAACAGGTTGAAGAGGGTGGAGAGCGCCACCATGCCGATCATCACGCCGGCCACGATGCGCCAGGCGGCGATCCGGGCCAGCAGCAGGATGCTGCCGCCCAGCAGGATGGCCAGCGTGCTGGTCTCGCCGATCGAGCCCGGCATGAAGCCGAGGAAGGCGTCGGTCCAGCTCAGGCCGTTCTGCGCCAGGGCGCCGACTCCGCTGGTTGCGGCCTGGCTCAGTGCCGTCGCGCCGGCATAGCCGTCCACGACGTTCCAGACGGATTCACCGGACAGGGAGGCCGGATAGGCGAAGAAGAGGAAGGCGCGGCCCGCCAGTGCCGGGTTGATGAAGTTCTTGCCGGTACCGCCGAACACCTCCTTGCCCAGCACCACGCCGAAGCTGATGCCCAGCGCCACCTGCCACAGCGGGATGGTGGGCGGCAGCGTGAGCGAGAACAGCACCGAGGTGACGAAGAAGCCCTCGTTGATCTCGTGGCGGCGGATGGTGGCAAAGAGACCCTCCCAGAAGCCGCCGACCGCGAAGGTCACGGCATAGATGGGCAGGAAGTACACCGCCCCCTGGACGAAGTTGTCGTAGAGGCTGTTCGGGTCGAAGCCCGCCAGCATGCGCACGATCTCGATGTGCCAGCCCGTCTGTGCGGCCAGCAGCTCGGGCTGCTGGGCAAAGACCAGGTTGGCCTGATGGCCCACGTTCCACATGCCGAAGAACATGGCCGGGAAGGTGCACAGCCACACCAGGATCATGATCCGCTTCAGGTCGAGGCTGTCGCGGACGTGGGCCGTGGTGCGGGTGAGCAGCCGCGGCCGATACAGGAAGGTGTCGGCGGCCTCGTACAGCGGATACAGCTTCTCGAATCGGCCGCCCTTGTGCACCAGTGGCTCGATCCGGTCAAGCAATGCTCTCAGTCCCATGGGTCAGCCCTCCTTCTCGATGCGGGTGAGGTTGTCCCGCAGAATCGGGCCATACTCGTACTTGCCGGCACAGGCGTAGGTGCAGAGCGCGAGGTCTTCCTCGTCCAGCTCCAGGCAACCCAGCTTCTGGGCCATCTCGGTGTCGCCCACGATGAGCGAGCGCAGCAGCTGCGTGGGCAGGATGTCCAGCGGCATCACCGCCTCGTAGGTGCCGGTGGGCACCATGGCCCGGGGGCTGCCGTTGGTGGTGGTGGTCATGGCCAGCGGCTTGCGGCCGAACAGCTTCCAGACGAAGGCACCGCTGACCGAATGCTTGTCGAAGCCCGGCCGCAGGAAGTGGAACATCTGCCGGTCGGTGCCTTCACGCAGGCAGCTCACCTGCAGGTCGTAGCGACCCAGGAAGGCACAGGCGCCGCGCGCCGTGCGGCCGCCCAGCAGCGAGCCGGAAACCACGCGGTTCTCGCCCGGCTCCAGCTCGTTGGCCACCAGCTCGTCCAGGCTGGCGCCCAGCCGGGTGCGCAGCAGCCGCGGCTTCTTCACCACCGGGCCGCCCAGGGCGATCACCCGTTCGGTGTCCAGCTCACCCGTGGTGAACAGGTGGCCGATGGCGATGACGTCCTGATAGTTGATGGTCCAGACCGTGCGCGTGGCATCGACCGGATACAGGAAATGGATGTGCGTGCCGGCCAGACCTGCCGGGTGAGGTCCCTCGAAGGTCTCGGTCGTCACGCCCTTCACGTCCTCGCCGGGCAGGGCAGAGCCGGGCGCACGGCACAGGAACACCGGTGCCAGCCGCGTGAGCACGGCCAGCCCGTGGCGGAAGTCGTCGGCCCGTTCGGCGATGATCGGGACGGGATTGGCTGCCAGCGGGTGCGTGTCGATGGCGGTGACGAAGATGTGTGCCGGCGTGGCATCCACGGCCGGGATCTTGCTGAACGGCCGCGTGCGCAGCGCCGTCCAGAGCCCTGAACGCTGCAGGTTCTCGCGCACGGCCTCGCCGGACAGCGAGCCCAGCTTGTCGGGGCTACAGTGGGCAAAGCGCAGGGCGGCGTCCGGTGCCGATTCGTCGCCCACCTCGACCACGACGGATTGCAGCACCCGCCGCTCGCCGCGATTGATGGCGCTGATCGTGCCGCAGGCCGGTGCCGTGACCTGCACGCCGGGGTTCTTCTTGTCGGAGAAGAGCGGCTGGCCCTTCTGTACCCGGTCCCCCACCTGCACCGCCATTGTCGGCTTCAGGCCGTGATAGTCGAAACCGATCACCGCCACGTGGTGCACCGCGCGGGCAGTCTCGATCCGCTGCTCGGGTGCACCCGTGATGGGGATGTCCAGGCCACGCTTGATTCTGACCATCTCGTTCCTATGGTTGCTGTGTTAAGTATTCAGTCGTCAGCCCGGATTCTACGAACAAACCGACCGTCTGTCGGTTCTGAACGGTATAAGAACCCCGACTCTGTCAAACATTCTAAAAAAACCTGGACGATCGTGCGCGCGCAACCGTCCGGACCACTCGATGGAGGCCCAGTGTGAATCATCGCACGGCGTGAATCGGGGCCATACCCTAGGATGCGAGTTTCCGATACGGGCCGCTTGCCGGCCCCTTCAACCCACAGGAAACCGTCGTGATCCGCTCCTTCCCGTCCGTTGCCGTGCCCGACCACCTGCGTCGCAAGGCGCTGGCCATTGCTTCCGTGACTGCGTTGCTGACCCTGGCCGCCTGCGGCGGAGGCGGCGGCGATGCGGGGGCTTCCGCCTCGTCCGGCGGCGCGATTGATACCGGCCGCGGTCTGGCCGGCTCGCAGGCGCATGCTTCGCTGGATGTCGACGGCCCCCAGGATGGCCGGCCGGCCGTGCCCAACGAGGGTATCGACTTCAGCGCCGAGCAGAACGTCGGCACCCTCCCGGTGGCCGATGAAGCGGCCGACGTGAACGACTCTGTCGTGGCCCGCAAGGCCCTGCCCGTGGCCGCCAAGGCCGCCACCGAAGGTGCCTGGGGTGGCCAGATGAAGTGGGCCTTCATCCCCATCCACGTCGTGGTGCTGCCCGATGGCCGCGTGATGACCTATGGCTCGACCGACCGGGGCGAGCAGGGTGCCAAGTTCTACTACGACGTCTGGGATCCGACGCTGGGCGGTGACGATGCCTCCCACCTCACGCTGCCCAACACCACCCAGACCGACATCTTCTGCTCGGCCCAGGTCGTGCTGCCGCTGACCGGCGACGTGTTCATCGCCGGTGGCGACATCTACAGCGATGCCCGCGGCCGCAGCATCAACCAGCCCATCAACGACACGACCATCTTCCGTCCGGGCAGCAACACCATCGAGGCCGCTGCCAAGATGCAGCGCAAGCGCTGGTACGCCACCGCCACCACGCTGCCCAACGGCGAAGTCTTCGTGCAGGGCGGCAAGGGCGGCAACGACCACCCCGAGATCCGCCGCAACGACGGCAGCAACTTCCTGCTGTCCGGCATCACCACCTCCGACCTGCGCGAGGACTATCCGCGCAACTGGGTGGCCCCCGACGGCAACATCTTCGGCTTCTCCAAGTCCCAGATGTACCGGATGAAGCTGGACGGCAACGGCACCCGTACTGACCTGGGCACGCTGAACTACAAGTCCGACTGGGAAGGTTCGGCCGTCATGTTCGAGCCGGGCCGCATCCTGCTGACCGAGGCACTGGGCAACCGTGCTGCCATCATCGACATCCGCGGCGAGAAGCCCGTGGTGACCGACGCCGGCACGATGAGCAACACCCGCATGTGGCACAACAGCACCGTGCTGGCCGATGGTACGGTCGCCATCAGCGGGGGCGCCGAGTACTTCGACTTCCACAAGGCCACGGCGCGCAATCCCATCTACCACCTGGAATTCTGGAACCCGAAGACCGGTGTGTGGACGCGCGGCCCGTCGCAGAAGCGCATGCGCCTCTACCACTCCACCGCCACGCTGCTGCCTGACGGCTCGCTGTTCACCGGTGGTGGCGGTGCCTACGGTCCGGAGAGCAACCTCAACGCCGAGGTCTATTACCCGGCCTATCTGTACAACGCCGACGGCACGCCGGCCCAGCGTCCCACGCTGGACAAGGCCCCGATGGTGGTGCAGCCCGGCGGCAGCATGGTGCTGGAATCCGCCCAGGCCGAGACCATCCGTCGCGTGACGATGGTGGCCACCGGCTCGGTCACGCACTCGTTCAACATGAACCAGCGCTTCATCGAGCTGTCGTTCCGCCGCGAAGGCAACCGCCTGGTGGCCAAGCTGCCGTCCAACGTGAACGACACGCCCCCCGGCTACTACATGGTGTTCATCCTGAACGAGGCCGGCACGCCCTCCATCTCGAAGATGGTGCGCGTGAACGTGGCTGGCCAGGCCACGGTCGACCCGGACGTGGTGCCCATCTACCGCTATGCGGCCAACGACGGGACCAGCCTGCGCTACCGCTACAGCCCGGACCCGGCCCTGGGTGGTGAGTGGGTGCGCCAGGGCGAGGCCTTCCTGGCCTACGCCAGCCAGAAGAACAACACGGTGCCCGTGTACCGCTATTCGGCCACCACGGGCGGCAAGGTGCGCTACAAGTACACCACCGACGGTTCGCTGCGCTCGGCAGGCTGGCTGCGTGAAGGCATCGCCTTCTACGCCTACAACCAGCCAGGCGAAGGCCGCACGGGCGTGGATGAGTACAAGAAGGTGCAAGGTGGCTGGTACCTGAACTACGCCACGGCCGGCAACAGCGCAGGCAGTGGCTGGGAGTTCGCCGGTCACATCTTCCACGTGCCCAGCAGCCGCGCCCAGAAGGAGCCGGAAGCACCGCGTGACACCGAGGCGCCTTCCGTGCCGGGTGGCGTGCACGCCCAGGCCCAGGGCAACGATGCCGTGCAGCTTTCCTGGGGCAAGTCCAGCGATGCGGGTGGCTCGGGTCTGGCCGGCTATCGGGTCCGCCGCGACGGCATGGACATCACGCCCAACCTGCTGCAGACCGAGAGCCTCATCGACCGCAACCTGAAACCCGGCGACTACAGCTACACGGTGGAAGCGGTGGATGGCGCCGGCAACACCTCGGCCGTCTCGGCCCGCGTGCAGGTGACGCTGCGTGATGCCCAGGCTGAACGGGATGCTGCGCTGGCAGCGGCCAACCTGGTGCGTGTGTATCGCTACGTCGCCCCCGGCGGTGATGGCGACCTGCGCTATGTGTACAGCGCCGATGCGTCGGTGAGCGGTGAGTGGACCCGTCAGGAGCTGGCCTTCTACGCCTACGCCAAGCCGCAGCGCAACACCGTGCCGGTGTATCGCTACCTGGCCCGTGGTGCGGACGGTACCGCCCGCTATCTGTTCAGCATCAACCCCTGGCTGGGCAACGGCTGGACGCGCGAGCACGTCGTCTTCCATGTGCTGCGCTACCCGCAGCGTGGCGCCCAGGCGGTCAACGAGTTCTACCGCATGCGTGACGGCTGGTATCTGGGCTACAGCACCCGCTCCAGCTTCGGGGAGTCCGGCAGCTGGCGCCGTTATGGTCGCGTGTTCTACGTGCCGACCTTCAACGAGAAGAACTGAGGGACGGGCAGGTGGATGCAAGTACGCCCCGATGAAGCGGGGCGTACCGTGGGGCGGGAAATCCCGCCTGCATGAATCCTGATCGATGCCGGACCTGTCGCAAGACGGGCCCGGCATTGTTCGTTCAGACCATGTAGTCTTGCACCTCGTCGGCGATGTCTTCCATCTCCTCTTCCTCGATCTTCTGCGGTCCTTTCGGATCGAGCGGGGTGAACCAGCCCAGGGCGGCATAGATCAGCCCGATGAGTGGCGAGAGCCAGCAGAACAGGGCAAACGGGGCGTAGAGGAAGGCGCTGATGCCCAGCGTGCTGGTGACGAAGGCGCCCCCGTTGTTCCAGGGGATGAGCGGCGAGACCAGCGTGCCCCAGTCCTCGATGGTGCGCGACAGGATGGAGCGGTCATAGCCCATCTCGGCGTACTTGGACTTCATGAGGCGGCCGGGCAGCACCAGCGAGGTGTAGACCTCACCGGCCACCATGCCCACGGTCAGCACCGAGCCGGCCGAGGTGAGCACCAGCGAGAAGCGCGAGGAGATGACCTTGTTGATCTTGAGCAGGATGGCGTGGAAGGTGCCATAGGCTTCCAGCACGCCCACGAAGGCCAGCGACAGGAACATCATGGTGATGACCCAGCCCATGTTGAGGATGCCGCCCTTGGTGAGCAGCTTGTCGACGTATTCCTGACCGGTGGTGGCGGTGTAGCCGTTCATCAGGATGCCGGAGATCTTGTCGAGGCTCACGCCCTGGTAGAACACCGCGATGACCTTGCCCGCACCCAGCCCGATCTTCTCCAGCAGCGACTTCTTCTGTTTCGTGGCCATCTGCTCGGTGAGTTTCATGGGGCGTCCGTCCTCCCTGGTGGGAACGGACTTCTGCGCCGACTCAGCGGCCGCCGCTGCCTGCGCCCCGGCGGCCTCGTCGGCGTCCGCGGGACGCACCTGGTCCATCCCGACGGCGGAGACGTAGATGCCCTCGTGGATGTGCTGGGCCAGGGGACCGGTCTTGCCGGTGGGCACGACGTTGATGGTGGGGATGCCCTTCTTCGGGTAGAGGCCGCAGCGCAGCGACCCCCCGCAGTCGATGACCACGCAGAAGTGCTCGTCGTCGGGCACCCGGGTGTTGAACCCGTTGACGGCCTCCGCGCCGGTGAGTTCGGCGATCCTGTCCACCACCTCGGGTTTCTGCCCGCCACCGACGATGTAGACGACCTTGTTGCGTTTCTCGTCCGGGGTGATGGTCAGGGGACCGCCGTAGCCGCCCGGGCCCTTGGAGACGGTGATCGTGCGGAACTCAGACATGAGCGTGCACCTCCTTCGACAACGTGACGCCCTGCTGCTTCGCGACGTAGGCGGTGGTGAAGTCCGTCACCCAGCCGCCGAAGAAGTTCAGGACGGCGCCGAGCAGCAGGTAACGGATGGCGAGGTCGCCGGTGGGCAGCTGCAGGGTGACGATGCCCTGCGCGATGCCCGCCCACACGAACAGCTCCCCCGGGTTGTTGTGCGGGAACAGGCCGTTGTTGGTGTGCACCATCTGGGCGACGGAGGCGTAGTAGCCGGGTTTGTAGGCCTCGGGCAGGAAACGGCCGAGGGTGAAGGCCGCCGGGTTGGTCAGGAAGAAGGCCCCGATCCACGGCAGGATCAGGTAGCGGCTGATCACGTTGCGGCCGGCCTTCGCGGCGAGCTTGTTGATGCGCTCCTCCCCGATCAGGGCGATCAGGGAGTTCATGGCGATCAGCAGCATCAGAACGAGCGGCACGATGTTGGTCATCCAGTTCAGGAACGTTTCCGCTCCCTTCCGGAACAGCCCGACGAACCATTCCGCTGCCAGAACCATCCCGTCTTGGGCGGCGGCCATCCAGTTCAAAAAGTCGGACATCTCAACTCCTTTCGGGTGTTTTTGGGCATGACGGACCTGTCAGGCCCCGGTGGGACCCGGGCTGGCATGCCCGGGGTGTGAACAGGAATGAAGAAGAGGGGTCGTCAGTCCGTGGCCGGAGTGGGGGTCCGGCGGCGGAAGGTTCCCCTGACCTTCTTGACGGTGCGGGCTAGGGCGCTCGGCGGTTCGGGGGCCTGGCCTCCGGCGGTGATGATTCGGTAGTTCTCGCGGGCGTTCGCGACAGCGTTGCGGACCTGCCTGCCGTGGTGGGCGGCGTCGGCAGGGTCGATGTCGGTGATGCTCTGGCCCGTGAAATCCTCGAATCCACGGAACCGGGCCATCACCGTGACCCCGTTCAGCCGGTGGCCCTCGGTGATTACACCGTCGGCGTCGATACCGAACAGGACGATCGCGCCCTGCACGATGCCGCCCTTGAACCTCCCCATCGCAACCCGCCCGCGGCGGCGCATGGCGACGAACAGTTTCGTGAACGACTGGGTCTGTTTGAAGGACAGGTAGGACTGCAACACCCAGGCGGCGCCCAGGGCGGCGAGAAAGATCCAGAACGTCATCGTCTCAGCTTTCTGTGAGCGGATTGGTGGCGAGGAAGTAGTAGAACTCCTCGAAGGTGGTCAGGTGCGAGATCCGTGTCAGTAGGTCCCGGCGGGTGCCGAGCCGCAGCACGGCGTCGTAGACGGGCACGAGAACGCTCTCGCCGCGGCGCGGATCCTGCGGAACCCCCAGCAGGACGATCAGCCTCACCCCGTCCTCATCGGGTTCCCGGGGAACCACGCCGACGGCCAGCAGCACTCCGGATCCAGTGGTGAGGGTGGTGTGGGGGAACCCGACCCAGGAGTCGAGCTGGGTTGGGGAGAGGCGTTCGCGTTCCCGGATGCGTTCCCCGAAACCTTGCTCCGCCAGACCGCGGGCCTCAAGATGGGCGGTCATGTAGTCGACGGCGTCCGTGTAGTCGGTGCCGGGCGGCAGTGCGAAGAAGTGCTGTTCGTCGAGGGCGCTGGCCAGGATGCCGCCGTCCGAATCGGGGAGCCGCATGTGGTGGCGGTCCAGTTCCCGGGCCAGGGCGCGGCGATCCAGGATGTGACTCACGCGCAGGACCGGCACCGGGGCGGAAACCGGGCGGTCGTCGGTGGTGACCACCAGGTCGATCCCGGCGAGCTCCTCCTTCGTGACGGCGGATGGCAACAGCAGGTACTGCGTCGCTGAGGGCAGCAGCCTGGACAGTTGGAGGCGCACCAGCTCGGCCGTGACCCGGCCCGTCGAGGTGATGACCGCGACCCGCAGCGGCAGCCGTGGGTTCCGGTCCACGGCCTCCAGGAACACCTGGAAGTAGGCCGTCAGGAAACCAAACTCCGAACCGTCGACGGGCAGCCCCACCCGCTCCTCGATCACCCGCGCGGCCACCGTGGCCATGCGGTGGGCGACGGGGAACTCCTGGCCGATGCTGGCCACCCCCGAGTCGTCCACCCAGATCCGGTACCGCATCCGGTTGATCATGTAGGCCAGGTGCATGGTGAACTCGGTGAGCTGCGGGGCACCCGTCAGGTCGATCTGCATCTCGGTGTGAATGGCTGTCAGGACTCGTTCCACCAGTTCCTCGATGGGTTCACCGTGGTCGCCGTAATCGGTGGCGAGTTCGCTGTCGCTCGGGGCGCGCATGCCCGCGATCGGAAGTGCCAAGAAGGTCACCTCATTGCCGGCCAGCTCAACCCCGTCGTTGGCCAGGCGCCGGACGAGGCGCTTGGCGAGTGCGTGGGCCGGGGTGCCCGGCAGCTCCCGGTACCGGGCGGGCAATATCCCCAGGGGACGGGACTGGCGGG